>Ga0070694_100001864_pt1 | contig 12485 bp, 8 predicted proteins | sample KBSK1251metaG_FD_65470 | JGI IMG/M metagenome (GOLD analysis project Ga0070694, IMG submission 65470) | Corn, switchgrass and miscanthus rhizosphere microbial communities from Kellogg Biological Station, Michigan, USA - KBS K1-25-1 metaG | ecosystem: Host-associated > Plants > Roots >... | reverse complement strand
ACCCCTCCGGGGTGCGGTCATGACTAACGACTTTTCCGGTGGTCTCCGCGGACTCCGACCACCGGCTACTTTCTTGCAACCCTTCGGGTTGCGCTGGGGTGAGTCAAGTATATAAATGCCTTTGCGAGCCTTGGGGTAATGGTTCGGTGGATCACTGAGCCGTGATTGGTGAACAGGGCTCATAAGTGAACGCTGTCGCGCCTTCGGGGCTCGATCCTTTAGTTGGCTCGTACCCAAGGCTCGCAAAGCCTCGCCTTGGGCTTAACTCTGATCGCTGCTCCGCAGCTTGGTGAATGTTCACACCGCAGGCACCTTGCTGAAGCAAGGTGTGAATGGAACTCCTGACGACGCAGATTATTGGCAGACTATGTGCGGCATTGCCGGATTAATCTCAGCTGATCCCGAAAGACGCATCGAGTCAATGCTCAACGCTATCGAGCATCGCGGGCGTGACGATCAAGGTGTCTGGACCTCGCCTCAGACCAGCAACACCGGACCAAGCGTCTGCTTCGGACATCGTCGTTTGTCGATCATCGACACCAGCAGCGGCGGTCATCAACCGATGCTTTCCGAAGAGGGTCGATTTGTCGTGACGTTCAACGGCGAGCTTTATAACTATCGCGAGGTTCGCGCCGAGCTGATCGCTAAAGGCCATCAATTTCGCACCCAAAGTGACACTGAAGTTTTGCTGTCGGCCTGGAGTGAATGGAACGAGGCGTGTCTGCCAAAGCTGAACGGCATGTTTGCCTTCGCGCTCTGGGACAGACAGGAGCGACGACTATTCCTCGTTCGCGATCGCGTCGGCATCAAGCCACTTTATTACGCCACCTCTCAGAAGCCCGACCGTGAGGGAGGGCACGCGGCGTTTGCATTTGCCTCCGAGATCAAGTCAATCCTGGCCACCAATCTTATCCATCCCGAACTCGACACTACGTCGCTCCATCAATTCCTGACTTTCCTCTGGTCGCCGGATCCGCACACACTTTTTCGCGGCATCAGAACGGTTCCGCCCGGCCACCTGGTTGAGTGGCACGACGGCGAACTCAAGGTTCGTCAATGGTGGGACATCTCATTCGACGAGATTGAATCAGGGCGAAGCGAGCAATGGTGGCAGGAGCGCGTCCTCGAAACTCTGGATCGAGTAGTCAAACTCGAGATGGTTGCCGACGTGCCGCTCGGCTCGTTCCTCTCGGGCGGAATTGATTCGTCATCGATCGTGGCGATGATGAAACATCACAGCGAAGGCCGGCGGATCGAAACTTACACCATCGGCATGGCCGCAGAGGACCTGCGCTTTGACATCATTCCTGACGATGTCGAGTGGGCGCGCAAAGTCGATCAACTACTGGACACCGACTATCACGAAATCATGCTCAAACCCGACGTGGCTGAGTTGCTGCCCAAACTGATCTATCACATGGAAGAGCCGGCGATTGACATGGCGATTCCCAGCTATCTGGTTTCCCAGGCCGCGCGCCAGACGCTGCGAGTCATGCTCTCCGGGATGGGCGGCGATGAAGTATTCGCCGGCTATCCGCGGCAGCTGGCGATGAAACTCGCCGGCGCTTTCGATCCGGTGCCGCAACTTTTGCGGCGACCCCTGATGCGCGCAGTCGAATATGCTTTGCCGGGTGGGCTGCCGGGAAAATTAACGGCGCCGCTCCGTAACGCAAAAAAATTTGCGCGCAGCGCTGCGCTCGATTTCGAAAATCGTTACCTCGGCTACGGAACCTATTTCACCGATGAAGCAAAACAACGGCTGTATGCCGATGAGCTGAGAGTTGCGACGCGTGACCTGGACGCCTACGCCGCGCATCGCCGGTACTTTGAACGGGTCAAAGACGCCGCGCCGTTGAACCGTCTGCTGTACGTGGACCTCAAAACGTTTTTGCCTTGCCTCAATCTGATGACCACGGACAAGACTTCCATGGCGGCGAATCTGGAGGTGCGCGTGCCGTTTCTGAATCTGGAAATGCTGGAGTTGACCGCGCGCATGCCGCCCGATCTAAAACTCAAAGGGTTGAAGCGCAAATACATTCTGAAGAAAGCCGCCGAGAAACTGCTGCCGCGAGAAGTTGTCTGGCGACGCAAAGCGGGGTTTGGCGCGCCCATTCGCTCGTGGCTGCGAGGCGCGCTGCGTCCCATGGTGAACGACCTGTTGTCTGCAGAGACTATCAAGCGCCGGGGATTGTTTAGACCGGAAGAAGTGCGAAAAATAATAGACGCAAACCTTTCAGGCCGGGAAGATTACAACCTGCAAGTGTTTCAGCTCTTGAATTTGGAATTGTGGATGCGGACGTTTATTGATTGAATCTCTACTTTGCGAATAATCGCTCGACAAGCTCATCGCGGCTGATTTCAAAGTGCTCCGAAACGTCTTTCAAGATTCCCGCCAGTGTCCCCACTCGTAACGTCTCGTGATTCGGAATCGTTACGTGATGTTCGCCGTTCTGATTTGTCGTTACTCGCACATGGCTTCCACTCTGTCGCGTCGGTTCGTATCCAAGAACCCCAAGAGACTTGACGAGTCGAGGCCCGGAGATATCGCGCGGGAGTTTCATGCGGCGATTACTTCTTCGTGAACGAAATGGAGCCGGATTACTTTAGGACCCTGACCTTCCTCAAAGTGACACCGAACCGCATCACGAACCTCGCGTCGCAGGTTTTCGAGATCGTCAGCTTCGGCAAAGATCGATGCCCCCAGAGCCCTTGCGGTATAGCCGCCTTCCGGCGCGTTCTCAACCATGAATATCAATTCATCCATAGGATGCTCCTCTCTCACAACCTAATGATTCTCGCCGCGCTGCCTTTGCGCAATTCCCCATTCAGCGCGTTGCGAGTATCAACCACCAGCGACGCCAGGTCGATTACCCGTTGATAATCGATCTGAGTATGATCGGTCACGATCAGGACACAGTCGGCCTTCTTGATTTCGTCGTCCGTAAGTTTGATTGAAGCAAGTGTTTCTTCCGTGCCTCCCAAATGAGCTTCATCGAAACGCACTTCGCTGACAAACGGATCGTGGTAGCTCACCTCGCACCCTTTGTTGCGCAAGCGACCGATGATCGCGAGCGCCGGACTCTCGCGCACGTCATCGATGTCCTTTTTGTAGGCGACACCGAGCAACAACACCCGCGATCCTTTCATCGCTTTGCGGTCGTCGTTTAATCCATCTGAAACCAATTGCACGACGTGCTCAGGCATGCGCGAATTTACTTCTTCAGCCAGCCCGATAAAACGCGAATCGAACCCATGCTGGCGCGCCTTCCAGGACAGATAATGCGGATCGAGCGGAATGCAGTGACCGCCGATACCCGGCCCTGGATAAAACGGCATGAAGCCAAACGGCTTGGTCGCTGCGGCGCGAATAACTTCCCACGTATCGATGTTCAGCGCATAGCAAAGGCGGGCCATCTCGTTCGCCATGCCAATGTTCACCGCGCGAAAAGTGTTTTCCAAAAGCTTGGCCGCTTCAGCCACTCGCGCCGAAGACACCGCATGAACTTCGTCGACGATTTGCGCATACAGAAATGCGGCAGCTTCCGTGGAATCGTCAGTCACCCCGCCGACCACCTTCGGAATGTTGTGAGTTTGGAATTGGGGATTGCCCGGATCGACGCGCTCTGGCGAAAAGGCCAGCAGAAAATCTTTGTCCAGTTTCAACCCGGTCTCTCCCAGCATCGGCAGCAGCACCTCGTCGGTGGTTCCCGGATAGGTCGTCGACTCCAGGATGACTAACTGCCCACGGCGGAGCCGCTTCTTGATCTCCTCAGCCGCCGCCAGAATGAAAGAGACGTCAGGCTCTTTCGTCTTTCGCAGCGGTGTTGGAACGCAGATGATGATCGCGTCGCAAACTTTTAGATGTTCGAAGTCCGTTGTTGCTTTTAGCCGGTCGTCGGTAACTTGTTCTTTGATCGAGTCTGACGGGACATCGCCGATATACGATTCCCCAGCATTGATTTTCGCGACTTTGGCTTCATCTACTTCGAAGCCTATGGCCGCAAATCCCTTGCCGGCAAATTCAGTCGCTAGCGGCAAACCAACATATCCGAGCCCGACTACGCCGATGCAGGCACGCTTGTCCTTAATTAGATCGATGATTTCGTTTTTGATATTGAAACTCCGCGCTCAGAAAATGTATGAATCCATAATGAAGGAAACAATATCAGATGTCGCAGTCTAGCCTAAGTGAGCGTTTGCGCACAGTGTCGAGACAGCGGGTTTCGCACTGGTTAACCTGGCTTAAGCTGCTGGGGGATGTAACTCGACATGAGGAAAAGCTCAGTTACAAAACCTTCATGTGTACGGCACCTAAAGCTTGTCAATGAGTCGCTTCCAATGTCGGGATAAGATTTGAGCTATGTGTGTTGGCGCACAGACGGGCACCTTCGAAGGGCCTAAAAAGTACTTAATCAGTTTCAAGAGTTATGACAGAGAGTCAGAGTCAGCAATTCCTCGCGCGTGTCAGCTGGAGATAGGGCATTTCTTTCATCGCTCGATACCTTGGCCGATGGAGGTACTCTTATGACTAAAAGTAGAACAGATGCATCGCATTGTATTCTTTCGCCGTTTCAAACCTCCTGGTTTCGGCGGTTGAGTATCCTCGTTTGCCTCGCCGTCATCTCCTGTCTAGGCGCCAATAGATCAATTGGCCAACCTTCTACCTGGTCAATCTCTGAATTCCAGCCAAACATTCAGCAGGGAGGAAGAGCCAACACCTTCGCCGTTTACCCGACATCCAACAACATTATCTTTGTCACGTCCGAATCCGGCGGACTCTTTCGCAGCCAGGACAGCGGCATACATTGGCAACACATTGACAGTCTGCCGTGTACTGCCACCAACAGCGTGGCCTTTGTGCCCAGACGCGTGCCCACTGATCCTCCGATGCTGATAGTTACTACCTCTGACGATTTCAAAGTGACAAGCGGCGGAGGCATTTGGATAAGCACGGACAGTGGCCGGAACTGGACCCATTCCACCATCACTCTTCCACCTGGGATCCCGGAACGTATCAGCGCTTACGAGATTTCGATTGTCCCGGACGGCAGCGCCATTTACGTGGCTATGGAGTTTGGGTCTTTGATGAGCACGAATCGAGGCGCAAGCTGGACGTATCAGGACGTATTCGGCGCGGGCGACCGCCGCACCATCTCGATTCTCGCGCTTGGGAACAACCGAGTGATCGCCGGCGGACCATCCGGCGTTCGGCGTTCGATTGACGGCGGCGCTACCTGGTCTGCGCCCGCGACGACAACAGTGTGGAGCATTGGGGATCGGGATATTCATGCCTTTGGTCGCTCGCCGATCTCGCCTCAGCAAGCGTTTGTAGTCGACGCCTGGACCCGTCTGTTTAGCAGCGAAGACGGTGGCGCCTCCTGGACGCAAATAGCTGCGGCACCGGCCGGAGGCGGATCCTGCGGCGGCATCGCCTTTATCAAGGCGGTAGTTCGAACAGTCACACCGTTGGACCGTAATCTACAACTCTATTTTGGCAATCGCTGTGGCGCTGCCCGCCTTATTGCGCCTATCAACAGTGCGACTGGAATTCCTGACTTCGGAGGAGCATGGCAGAATCTGAGCATGGATCACGGAGACACGCGCGATCTTGCTTTTGACGATGCGACAAATCCGCTCATGCTCGCCACGGATGGAGGACTTCATAAAACAACCGACGGCGGCGACCACTGGGGGTTTGTAGGCGGCGGCGGGGGCGGCTATAACGCGCTCCAGATAACCGAAGTCAAAGGCCAGACCATCGAAGACATCCATCGTGACGATCTTTATTTCGGCACCCAGGATAATCACGTATGGGCGTCCAGCGATGGCGGCACGACCTGGCCGTCAGCCGTGGGGGGCGAGGGCTTTTATATTGAAGCGCAACGCCGCGTGGCAACGACCGCGGATTCGACGATAACGTTCGTCGCCTGTGGCAACCCGTGTGCCAACCTGGTCTCCGACACTCTTCTCGTCAATACCAGGGGTTGGCCAAATCCCACCGGATTGGTTGCGGGCAATCCGGTGAGTCTCGATCGCGCAAGACACTTGCAGCTTGTCGATAATTCGACCGATTTCTCGAAGGGGTTGGCTATCACTACGGGACTCGGCACAAGCTGGCGGCAATATGCGACCTTTGACGTGTCTCCTCCGTTGATCACTCGCGGACTGGCCAAGCTGGGCAGACCGGGCACCGAGAGCGTTTCCTTAATAGCCTACCAGCCCTACCATGCCGGCTTTGACAGTGGAAGTGAGATCCAGCATCTGATGCTGATCCATCAACCCCCGCGAGCCGCAGCTGCCACCCTTTATTTTCCACTAATGAGAAACTTTGGTGGGCTGGGCATAAATCGGACTATGTTTGCCTGGTATCAGGTTTTCGCAATTGATCCTGGCGATCCCCTTCACATTATCGCGCCTGACATAATCAACCGGCGCGTCATGGAGACAACCAACGGAGGTGATGACTGGGACCCCGTGCCAGAGTTGGCCAACCTTGCTTCAGACGGCGGGCGGCTGCTTTTTGGCAAAGAGTTTTACCCCAATATTAGCGCCATAAGTTTCAGCCCCCAGAATCCCAGGTACGTCCTCGCCGGAACATTGGAAGGCGGAATCTATTTCTCGATTAATAACGGCAGACATTGGGAACGCATCCCTGGTTCCGAGGTAGTTACTAATATCACCTCGTTTTACTGGCGAGGTGAAAACGACGTAATCATTTCGTCGTATGGTCGCGGCTTATGGCGACTGGGAGGGCAAGTGATTGATCCGTCATTTACCTTCGAAATACTGTGCATCGCGCCTTGCTTCGAGCGCTCAATAGTCTTAGACAAGCAAAAGCCGGATCCAAAAACCGCCCTTCTGCTTTACGGAGGCAGGGTACTGGGAGCGAAAACTACAGCGGGCGTTTTAAGCGAAGTCTTTGTAACGCCAGGCAGTTCGGTAATGTTTACGGGCACCAGCCGGCAACAGACGCAAAAACTCAAAGTCACCGAGACTGACAAAACCGTGGGCTTCGGCTCGTTTCAGTCCCTCTCCTTCCAACCGCCGAAGTCAGGTTGGATCATCAAGGGTTTAGTTTTCGACAATGACTATCGTCTTAAAGGGGTTGTCTTTGGCGACAAACCGATGGTTATGCCTCAGCCCAGGTCTCCGCAGGAACCGAATCTAAAGGCGCCGACCAAATTCCCGCCGGCAGATAAGCCTTACCTCCAAATTTTCACCAAGCGCTTCCACGGTGGGCCTACAGCAACGCCTGACGAGATTATTCAAATCACGGGAACGAACTTTGCGCCCAACGCAGTTCTGCTGGTCGTGATAGATGGGCAGCCGCCCAGCGACAAAATTCAGGCTGACTCGAAGGGTGCGTTCAAGGCGGAAATTCGTGCTCCGCATGCGATGGGCATGCACCGTCTGGAAATCCGCGGCGGCCAGGGAGAGAAAACTCTGGATGGTTCAATGCTTCTCGTAACACACCTGGACCAGTTTGAAGGGCCGAATCCCAAGCCAAAGTAAGACCGACTAGTCCACTCAACTCGTGTAAGCGAAATGGTTGCTGCCGGCATGAGCGTCAGCTATCGATCTGAGTCAGCGGTTGGGGCTGTTTCCTTGTCTCTGAGAATAGGAGGGCTCCGCTCTATTCGAGCGGAGCTTTCTTATATATGCACATACTTACCACACGACCTTAGTTTGCAGCGCTTCCACACCGGCCGGCGCAACTGACACCCACGCAGGAAATGAATGCGGTGCACTGGGCCGTAAACGAGTATCATGCATCATCTCTCAGCCGGAGGCGACCAGCAAAACGTGAATGAACAAATCGTTAACGAGAACTATGGCGCGGAGTTTGTGGAGGCCGCGGTGAGCCTGGCCCGGACCATTGATGGGCTTGAAGACCAGGGCGAAATTTTGTCGTCAGCTGCGGGCATCTACGCAGAGTCAGGTCAGCTGGATTTTGCTGTGAACCTGGCCCAGACAATCGACGACTCGTATCAAAGAGATCTGGCGCTCACAAAACTTGCGGCGATCTGTGCCACGGACGGCGACGACGATCAGGCCGACAGCCTTTTGGAAATGATCCAGGACGATACCGTGTACGCAGCGGGTATTGAGCAAATCGCGGCCGTCTATGCGCGTGCCGGTGAGATTGACAAAGCTATGGACACTGCCCGGCGCCTTAGCGATAGTGACTCGGCGCTAAGTAGCGTCGCGCGCGCCTGTCCATCCCGAGATCTTCTGACAGATTGCCTCGAGGTAGCGCATTCGATCGACTATCCCGAGCTGAGGGTCACCGCGTTCATCGAGTTAGCCGGCACGGCGCGGAAACTTGAAGCCCAGGATGTATCAGCCGAAATAATTGAACAAGCTGCCTCGGTGGCTGATGATCTCGAGTTCCCGGAACAGCGGATCGAGGCTCGGGTACGGCTTGCCGCCAGGTACAAAGATAATGATCAAACCGAACCGGGCACCGAAATCCTGCGCAAAGCCCGCGCCGACTGTGAAGAAACTGTTGGAAGCGATCGAAATGCCGCGCTCGGGCAAGTCGCCGCGGCATATGCGGGACTGCGAGATTTCACCAGCGCGGAACAACTACTCGAAGAAATCGAGGATCCGTATGATTTTTGCCACGCCACCGCAGAGGTGGCCTTTGAGCATTATCAGGCTGGCGATCAGAATGCGGCGGGCAAGCTCCTGTCCGATGGGCTCGAAGTAATTAAGGATGAGCCGGTTTATGGCGAGCAGAGTCTAATCAGACGTCGAGCCGTGTTGGGATTCCTGACTGAGACGTACGCGTCGATTGGGCGCCTTGAAGATGCTTTGCAGGTTGCGGAATTGCTGGATTCCGATGAGCAAAAAGACAGTACCCTAAGGCAAATCGCATTCATCTCAGCGTCGAGTGACAACCCCAACACAGCTTTCGAGGTATTTGAGAAAATCAAAGATGATTCTATGCGCGTGCTCGGCAAGGTTGACGTGGTGCGGGCATGGACGCGCAGCGATCGTCTGGAACTCGCGGATCACCTGCTCAGTAATGCGTCGGCTGAGGTTGCTAAAGTCGAGTGGCCTCAGCAACGAACAAAATGCCTCGCCGAATTGGCCCTGGCTTATGAGTTGCGCGAGCAGGCCAGCCGTTGCTCGGAAAACCTGTTCGAGGCGCTCAACACGGCCACCACTATTAAAGGAAGTTATCCTCAGGCGCGCGCGTTGATTGGCCTCGCCGTCATACATAAGGAACTAACTCGGCCGACCAGCGAGGCAGAGCGAAAGGTCCTCGAAGAAATAATTTACCGTTTGGATTGACAGTTGGAGATTAAGCCAAACAGCGTTTACGACGTGGCTGTGATCGGGGCCGGCGTATTCGGCGCCTGGACTGCCTACGAACTGCGGCGCTCGGGCCGGCAGGTCATCCTGGTCGACGCTTATGGAGCCGGAAACAGCCGGTCCAGCTCGGGCGATGAATCGCGGATCATCCGCATGGGCTATGGAGCGGATGAAATCTATACCCGGTCGGCGCAGCGCTCGCTCGAGCGTTGGCAAGAACTGGCTCGTGAATGTAATCAAACGCTTTTTCATCAGACGGGGGTCCTCTGGTTGGCTCACGAAGACGATCCTTATCCATTGAAAACCAGCGAGACTTTGTCGCACGTAGGAATCAGCTTTGAAAGATTGGCCACAGATGAGATTACCCGGCGTTATCCGCAAATCGGACTTGAGAACATTGCCTGGGGCATGCTTGAGCCGGAAAGTGGAATCCTCTCAGCCAGGAGGGCCGTGCAAGCACTAGCCGGCGCCGCCATAAAATCCGGAGTTGAATTCCTCCAGGGCGCCGTCGACGTGAGTGGCACGGGCGTCTCGCCCGTGAGCCCGCAGGACACGCTCGAAACGATAACCACGGCGCAGGGCCAGCAAATCTCGGCGGCGATTTTCGTCTTTGCCTGCGGACCATGGCTGCCAAAACTATTCCCGAATTTACTGGGCGATAAAATTCGACCTTCGCGGCAAGAGGTTTACTATTTTGGGCCGCCGGCGGGTGACGTGGGCTTCACTTCACCACCCTTACCAACCTGGATCGATTTCAAAGGCGAAGCGTATGGATTGCCGGACATCGAAGGTCGTGGAGTAAAGGTGGCGATCGATCGACACGGCGAGCCATTCGATCCTGACACAGGCGATCGCTTGTTCACGAGTTCAGGACTGGCCGAGGCCCGGCGTTGTCTGGCGCGACGTCTACCGTCCCTGAAAGACGCGCCGGTGATTGAGACGCGCGTCTGCCAGTACGAGAACACTTCGAATGGCGACTTTCTCATCGATCGACATCCGGAGTTCGAAAATGTCTGGCTGGTGGGCGGCGGCTCCGGACACGGATTCAAACACGGGCCAGCGGTCGGCGAATATGTTGCCGCGAGAATCAACGGCGGCAGCGAAGGCATCGAGCCAAGGTTCAGCTTGGCAAGCAAGAAGCCCGGACATCAACGAATGGTTTATTAGACGTTCGGCCCTCGGGTAGTGATGCAGTTGGCCGATGTGGCACGGGCGTCTCGCCCGTGAATCAACGCGCAAGATGCGCGTGCCACATTCAAAAAGCACTCACGGGTGCGGGGATTGAGCGCGCATTTTCGTCTTCGGCAACGTCGTGTCGTCGATCCGCCCAAGTTTGGTATTGGCGATTTCCTTTTCCGTCGTCGTCGCAGCTTTGCTGTTGCCCTGTTTGAGGTAAATGTCTCTGGCCATTTCAAGATTGCGGACCGCACCTTCTTTATTGCCACCCTGTCGGTCAACAGTCGCCAACCCCTCATGCGAGGCCGCCTTTTCGAACGAGTCATTCGCTTGCGAGCTGATGTTCAATTGATAAAGCTCTTTCGCTTTATCGAGCCGGTTCAGCTTCAACTGCATGTCCCCGGTTTTTCTGAGCACCGGCAGGTATAGATCTTTCAGTTCTTCTTTCGCGCCGGGCTGTTTCAGCTGGTTCGTCAGCGTATTCAGCTCCTGATCCGTCTCTTCGAGTTTCCAACTCGAATGCAAACGCATAAGTACGAATTGGGTGGCGAGCGGGCTGAGTTCGAGTTGGCGGATGCCGGCCTCAGCCGTGTTGAGTTTCAGCACTTCGTCAGGCGTCAATTCGGTTCGCTTAACTACCGGCGTGTTTGGACCAGTGCCCATTCGCAGCATTTGAATCTGTGTCTTGCATTCAGTGATGCAGCAAGAAGAGTAAGTGCCCTTTGCCAGTTCGCAAATTCCTCGCTCGGAACAAAGCACCGTGGCGGTCGAATCGACGCCCACCTGAAGGGTATCTCCGATCCGAAACGCGATGTTTCGAAAGATGGGCACGAAGTCCGGCGCTCCCTGCCGTTTCAGGGAAACATCTTTCCGCACCGAGAGAATCATGGCTTCGTCGGGAGTCGCGTTCGTACCCGGCAGGGCTTTTTCGGGACTGGCAGTTTTGTCCGGGGCTATCGGGCTCGCTTTGTTTGCCAGATCACCCGATTTGTTGATCGGCGATGAATTGTTATTAGACCAACAACCGTTGACGACCATCAGCACCAGCAGGGCAAGGAACAAAACGAGGCCTACCGGTGAAAGTTTACGCTTCATGATTGATTCCCTTTCGTAGCTTTGCCTCAAAGTCGCGATGACTCCGAAAAGCCGACGCGTAGCGTCGAAGTGAATTTTACGCCGCCCTTTCAAGAGTAATCACATACCTGATGAATCAATCGATCCTTGCTCGGTAATCAGCACCAAAGGTGCGCGATGCAATAGCCTGGGGCAACGCCCCAGGGTAAACATCCACACACGACCCAAAGCGCTGAAGGCGCGAGATGAGTTTAAAGACCTCATACCAAGCCGAGGAATTCCGCGCCTTCAGCGCTCTAACAATATTTCATCGTGACCTGGGCCGTTGGCCCAGGCTTTCACATCGCGCGCCTTTGGCGCTTACGGAACTCAATCTGATTAATCCTTTTAAGGCCCCGCCTTGCTCAGCCTGACTTTTGAGGCAAAACCTCTCTCGTCAGTTTTTCCTGCGCATCGCCAATCCACTCCAGCGGCACGTCTTCGCGCTGGCCCGGATCCTCCTGCAGGACACGGATGAAACGCGAAAACTCGGCCAACGCATTCTTTTGGTCCTTGAGCTTTTCCAGGGCCCGGCCCAAAAGATAGTGCGCCGCGGCGCCGTTCTCGCGTTGGCTGATCGCCGCATTAAAATCACCTCGTGCTGATTCGTCATGTCCGAGCTCCAGCTCGGCCCAGCCGCTGTAGGTAAGAACAAAATAAAAATAGAGTTTGCGATTTGGCCCGGAGACTTGATCGATCCTTTGCTCGACGCTTTCGAGAATAGCCAGTGCCTTGTGATAGCTCTTCTCTTGCAGGATCAGCAATCGCGCGAGTTTGATCCTGGTCAGGTAATACGAATCATCAAGTGCGCTGGGACCGATCCGTTCGGCCAGCGCGATGATGTTTTTGTATTCTTCGATAGCTTTCGAATAGTCCGT
>Ga0070694_100001860_pt1 | contig 12508 bp, 8 predicted proteins | sample KBSK1251metaG_FD_65470 | JGI IMG/M metagenome (GOLD analysis project Ga0070694, IMG submission 65470) | Corn, switchgrass and miscanthus rhizosphere microbial communities from Kellogg Biological Station, Michigan, USA - KBS K1-25-1 metaG | ecosystem: Host-associated > Plants > Roots >... | reverse complement strand
GGTGCTGGTTTATTCGACTTACCTGGGCGGCACTGGCCATGATGAGATGGAAGGCATCGCGGTGGATGCGGCAGGTAACGCCTACGTGACCGGGCATACTTGTTGCACCGGATTGAACTCGAACACCTTTCCCACTACCCCAGGGGCTTTCGACACTACCTTCGATCCTATCGGCGAGTGGGATGTCTTTGTGACGAAGTTGAATCCCAGCGGTTCGGCGTTCGTCTATTCTACCGTTCTCGGCGGTGATCAGGGTGGATCAACGACAACTTTTGCAGGCCGTGATAGGGGAAGAAGCATCGCAGTAGACGCGGCAGGGAGCGCCTATGTGACGGGGTTCACCCGTTCCCCTGACTTCCCCACTACCCCAGCAGCGTTTGATAGGACTTGTGGTGGCTTGGATAGTCGGTGTGACAACAGTCAGGATGTATTTGTGACGAAATTGAATCCGGCGGGTAATGATCTTGCCTACTCCACCTTCCTCGGCGGCGGCGGTTTCGAGGATAGTTCTAGTATTGCAGTGGATTCCTCAGGTAATGCCTACGTAGCGGGGAGAATTGGTAGTTCCACTGCCATTCGCTTCCCCACCACACCCGGAGCCTTCGACACCACCACCGATGGCGGTGATTGCTTTGTGACAAAGCTAAATCCCAGCGGCACGGGGCTCGTCTATTCGACCTTTCTCGGCGGCGGTCCTACTAACTTTCGAGGAGGCAATGATGAACCCACAGGTATCGCGGTGGATGCAGCGGGGAACGCCTATGTGACAGGGTTTACCGATTCCCGTGACTTTCCCACTACCCCCGGAGCTTTTGACAGAACCTGTGGAACAGATGGGCGGTGTAACTCTGAGCTTCTTGATGCTTTTGTGACCAAGCTCAATGCCGCAGGTTCCGATCTCCTCTCCTCTACCTATCTTGGAGGCAGCGGAACTGATTATGCTGTTGGTATTTCAGTGGATGCAGCAGGCAACGCTTATGTGAGCGGATTTGGCAGTCGGGACTTTCCCGCAGACAATCCCTTACGGGTACCAGATTCCACTCTTGGCTACGCGTTCGTGATGAAGTTAAATCCGACTGGTTCCGCTCCCGTCTATTCCACGCGCGGTGTTGGTGGAGAAATTGCGGTGGACTCAGCAGGTAACGCTTATTTGGCAGGCTATTCTGACTTGACCGCCATCCTGAAAGACCCCATTCAAGGCACTCAGGGCGGGGGAACCTGCCGCCTGTCGGGGGCCGATGTCCCCTGTCCAGACGCCTATATTGCAAAATTGAATCAGGCTGGTAACGAGCTTGTCTACGCTACCCTCCTCGGCGGCAATAGAGAGGAAGGGCCATTTCAATCAGAGGCAGGAGGAGGTGGAGCAGGTATTGCCGTAGATGCCGCTGGCAGTGTTTACGTCACCGGGAATACCAGGTCGAGCAATTTCCCGACGAAATCTCCCGCTCCGCCGCCTGCGCAGCCTAATTATAGTGGCTTTGGTTACGACGGCTTCATCGCCAAAATCTCAGATGGGCAGCCAGCGCCGCCCGCCGCCCCAGCCACTGCAAGAGTGGATAGCGCGACCAAGACCTGCGTGCCAACTGAGGCCTACATGCGCATCCCGCCGCAGCCTGCCGCCGGGCCAAACTTTCCGGCCATCCCGGAGCAACCGCCGACGCAGATCAAATGCACCTTCGAGGGCGAAGTTGTGCTCGACGGTAGCTCCGGCAATATCGGCCCGGTCAACCTCACGATCTTTGACGGCTTTTCGCCGGGCCTGTTCTTTAACACGTTGACGGCTTCCAACCCGCCGCTCACTGTTGACAACTATACCAATAACGTTTTGACCTTTAAGCCGATCCAGTTGGCATTGTCGCCGGGCATGGCCCTTCAAACTTTCAAGATTAGCTTTAGTTACTTCGCCTTCCTCAATGATCTGGCCGAACAGCGCACCCCGCAACAGAACTGCATCACACTGCGCTTTACCGATCCCCAAACGGGGGGCGTGATCTTGGAAAGAGGCGACATCTGCGCCAACACCGGGGTGCTCGTGCCGCGCCTCTCGCTGGAGAAATATGGCAGTCCGACGACCGGGCTGCCGGGCCGACGCCTGGTTTCGTGGGTCTGGATCAGATTGATGTGCTCATTCCACGGAGCCTCGTCGGGCGCGGAGAAGTAGACGTGGTCTTGACGGTGAACGGCAAGACGGCCAACACCATCAAGGTCAATATCAAGTAAGCAGTTGGGCAATAATTTTGCGGTGATTTCATTTTCCATTTTCCATTTTCCATTTACGATTTGTCATTTGTCATTGCTCGAGCCGCTGCCACTGCAATGAAAAATGAAAAATGGAAACTCACAAATGAAAAATGAACAGAGCGATGACACCACAGAATTTTTGCCGCTGCGCTTAATCAGACGGCGAAGGCATGCTGGCGCAGATCATGGCGTAGACGGTTGATTGGCCATCCTCACTTTCGCCTCCCTGACTTCAGGGATGTCCGGATCGGCGTCTTTCCAAATTTGCAGGAAGCGCTCGTAGGCTATCCGCGCTCGCGCTGGCTCGCCCTTGCGCTCGTAGCCTTGAGCGAGATGATATTGCGCGAGTGGATAGTTGGGATTGAAGCGGAGAATGCGCTCGTATTCGGCGATGGCTTCATCCCAGCGGCCAAGCTCGAAGTAGGCATGGGCTAGACAATCCTCGAAGGGGTCAGCGTTCCAAACCAGACTTTGATGCCGCAAGGCCTCTGTGAAAAGTTTGATCGCCTCTTCCGCCTGTCCGCTTGTGCGCGCCACGTAGCCTTGCTCGTAATAATAGAGTCTCAAATAACCCCACTGCGCTAGGTCGGCATAGGCTGACTTCGCCAGCCGCTCCCGCTTCACTCTCTCCGCCGCTTGTAGGTCACCACGCGCCAAGGCGATGGGTAAAGAGATAAACGCAGGTTGTTTGTAATACTTGGCTGCCTGATGGGCCGCCGCTTCGGCCCGGCTCAGCTCGTTCTTCTTCAGATACACGAGAGCAAGATAATCGTAGCTGCGTCCACGACTCCGATCATCACGCGCGATTTGGAAGTGACGTTGATACTGCTCGATGGCCGCTCGGTAGCGTCCTTGTTGCAAGTAAGCATTGCCCAGATGAATGATCGCGACTCTCGATTCTGGATTGAGCGAGAGCGCGCGCTGGTAAGCGGTGATCGCCTCATCATAGTGCCCGAAGGTTTGGTGACAGTTTCCTAAACTGTCGAGCGCATTGGGATCGGCTGGAGCAAGATGGACATAGCGCTGATGGGCGGCGATGGCTTCGTTGTACTTGCCTAGATGGGTATAGATGCCGCCCAGCGCGTTGTAGAGATCCTTCGCCTCCGGGTCCACGACCAACCCGCGCTTGACCGCGAGCAGCGCTTCGTCAAACTTTTCCTGCGCGATGAGCAGCCAGCACAGTCGCTGATAGGCTTCGACCTCCAGCGGATACTGCGCGATCAGCTTTTGGTAGGTTTCAATCGCCATGAGCGGCTGCTGCTGAGCATTGGCAGACCAGGCGGCAATGTAAAGCTTATCCTTTTGAGTCAGGCGGTTTGAAAGTTGAAAGGCTCTCTCCAAATGAGGGTTGGCCTTTTCTCCCTGCCCCATCCTCACGGCATAGACGTAACCGATCCGCGCGTGCGCCATGGCAAATTGCGGATCGAGCGCGACAGCCCTTTCCAGCAGTTCGATGGCTTGCGGGAATTGAAACATCTGGACCTGTTCCAGCGCGAGCGAATAGTAGCGGTAGGCATCCAGGCTCTTGGTCATAACACTGGTCAGAGCGGCGTTCGTCTCTTGGTCAGCCGCCGCCCCCAAGTGAGCCGGCAGTTTGAGCGCAAGCAGATCCATCTGCGTGAGAATCTGGTCAGCTCTTTCCGCGATCAGACTTTCTGAGGCCAGCATCTGACTGCTCCAGACATCGTAAAGCTGGACATTGATCCGCACCTTCTCTCCGAGTTTGGCAAAGCTGCCGAGCACGATGACCTCCGCCTGACTACGGCGTCCCAGAGCAAGAGCCTCATCCAGGCGAATCGCTTCTGCTTTACTCTGGCCGATCCTTTCCAGGAGCAGATGAAGTTGCTGTCGGCTGAGCACGTTCAGTTTCTTTGAGCGGGCGAGATCCGTAATCAGCATGTCGGCCAGCCCTTCGCGCAGCCAATCCAGTTCACGGTCACCCGATTGGTTTTCAAAATGCATCACCACCATCGGCTTCTTGCCTGGCACGCGCGACAACGAGACTTCAGTTGCTGGTCGCTCGGCAAACCATCGCCGCTGGCCCCAGTAAATGGCGAGCGCCAGCACGAGCATGACTCCTAAAGCTAAAGTCAGTGCGGCACGAGAGCGAGGAAAGGAGAAGCGAGGAGGCAGGGAAACAGAGACCGGAGAAGGAGCAGGGAGGGGAAGCGGCTCGGAGAGCGCGTTTTTCTTGCTTATGTCCTCTTCTTCCGCGCTCTCTTTCTCAAGCTCGGTGGGAGCGACTTCTGCCATCTTTACCGCAGGCTGTCCGGCGGAAGCTGCGGCTCCGATGGCGCGCGCTTCTATCCAGAATTCTTCCACCACGCCAATAAAGTGATAACCGACCTTGGGGAAGGTTTTCACGAAGCGGGGATGATGCGGATCATCGCCGAGTGCTTTGCGGATGTCTACGATGCACTTGACCAGTGTGTCGTCAGTAACGGCGGCCCCTTCCCAAATGCGTTCGATTAATTCCTCTTTGGTCACTAGGCGCTGACGCTCGGCGAGCAGGTAGAGGAGCACCTGGAAAGTCTTCTGCCGGAGATACTGTTTCTGGCCGTTGCGCATCAGGCAGCCTTGCAACGGGGTGACCTCGACATCGGCAAAACGGTAAATGCGTTCATCTAACCTGTTCATAAAGAATGAAATCAGCCTGTCGGCAAAAGAGCGGAGAAATTTCGTCTTTTCGGCGTGACTTCAGTTCGCCTCAAGTGAGATAAGCATCGCCGGGGAAACGGTGGGGCAGATGAGCGCGCTAAAACAATTTTGGATGGCGGACGATGAATCGAGAAAGTACACCGTGATCTCTCATCCGCTGCCAGGATTTGTCATAGGCGGGGCGGATTATAACATCGCTCGGAGCCGGGAAGAAACCTGATGAAGTACCCGCGCAAAGTATTAACCAGCGCTGGAGCATTTTCGCCCAGCCTCAGACCAGAGGAGCAAAAATGAGAAGTGCCAGTCTCACAATCAAAGTCCTGCTTTTTTCTCTGATCATGGTCCTGCTTTTTTTCCCGACCAGCTTTACCCAGGGACAAGCTACTTCGGGAACATCCCTTTGGCCCACGACCTTTGCCGCGGGAGAAACAGCGCAACGGCCCTGGTCGGTATGGCGAAGAAGAGCTGGGTGCGCCGGAAGCCGGAATGATTGGATGACTGTGTCCCAAGACTATCCAGGCGGGCTGGGCTGGCTTCCGGCTCAAGCCTCTCATTCTCATCCCACCTTTGCTGCGGCGATGGCCGAGCTGGACATGCTTCGGTTGACGGACTGTCCGGCGGAAACGCCCGCGTGTAACTCCTTCAGGAATGATTGCTGCAAGATGGACGTTTTTCAGAACCCATCAACGAAAGCTTTCACTGTAGTTAATGCGGGAGACAATCCAGGGCCGGGAGTGATTCTGGTCAGATCTCGTCTTTGTTGCGAAGACGCTGCTTTATTAAGCGGCATCGCGCTCCCCTGCCTGGATCTAAAATTAGCTTCAGTCCCGGGCGCAATCGTGCGGAAAACGCATAGCGGTTTTGTTTCTCTGGCCGGGCCGATCACCATTCCTAGCACTCCCCCAATAGTTATTCCGAGCCTCTCACCGACTGGCGGCGGCGGCGGATGGAGACCCATCAATAACCAAGCTGGTCTTACCGGCGAAAGGCTGACTTCCTATCGCGGAACGACTGCCGAACAGTGTCAGGCCGACTGCGCCAAGAACCCGCAGTGCAAAGGATACACTTTGATCAGGGCAGGGGCGTACAACCCCAACGACCCGCCGATGTGTTATCTGATGTCATCGGTCAAAGACTACGCTCCTTCGCCCTGTTGCATCTCCGGCATCAAAAGCGAAAGCGGCGGCGGCGGTAGAAGCAGCAATGATTGTGGCTGCAAGGATCGCTGCCCCGAATGTGAAGGCGTCATGTCGCTACTTTGCGTCATCAATGACATGCACCCCAAGGCGCAGGCTTGCCGACAGTGCATGCAGCGGAATGGTTGCAGATAGAAGGCCCGTGGCGCCGCGGTAAATCAGGCGCGATTATCGAGTGCGGCCCACGCACATACACAGAAGTAGGCTTCGAAAGCAGCAGCCTGCTGATCTGCCAAGATTCACTCTTTTTCGAGATAGGAGAAATAACATGAAAAAGTTTCGATGCGCTTTGCTAACAGAGGAGACTTTTGACTTGCGTTTGATGATGCGGCCTGCCATCAGAATCTGCGGTTGTGCTTTACTGCTTTGCCTCTTGGCCGCTATCTCGTTGGCCCAAGCACCCGGTTGGTCACGCGGCCAGCAGAACCTGGCCATCACCTACGATGAATGCGGGCGCCGTGCCTCACTGGCTCTTCAGGCAGAGGGCTATCGGATAGATTATGCGACCGGAGGATTTACCGTCGGCATAAAAGACATCCACACTGCCGTCATCACCTGCAATACGGCGCCGGAAAACAGGATCTGGGTAAACGTCGTCGTCGCGAGCAATGGCGGCGGTGGCGGCGAGCAACGCCAGAGGTTGCAGGCGCAAATGGATCGGCCCAACGATGGTCAAGCTAGAGGGTGCGGGCTTGGCGCGAGATGGCGCGTGACCGATGGTGGTTGGAACGGCATCTGGACGCGACGCGGCAATAGCGACGTCTTCGATGCGGTGTGGAATAAAGATGGGCAGCAGTTTACCGCCACGCTGACCATCAGGATCGAGGGCAATCGCGTGAACGTCAAGCGAAGGAATGCCACGCTCGGCGGAGATTGCGAGTTGAATGGGACTTTGGGAGAAGATGGAGTCACGATCACTGGAACTAATGTTTGCACTCAAGGAAGAGGCGATGTCCGAGCAGTCATCGAATGCGGACGGTGACACTTCAAACGAGTGAGGCCAATGAAATTCATCCTGGCCATAGTAATCATGGTCACGCTGTCAGGTTGCGGAGTGAGCGGCAATTCGCCCGCCTCCACTCGCACCGCCAGCGATGCCAGGGCTGGTCACGCGCGTGGCGTCCTCCCTCTGACCGAAGATGAGAAGCAGCGGCTTTACACTGCCGCTTTAATCGCCACCGGTTCGCAGCTTCAGACCGAGCTTTTCCAAGCGGTGTGTCAACAGATCGGGATCATGAATGCCGACGGCATCCCGAACGAGAACTACACGAGGTTTGTGAGCGAAGACCGGTGGCGATGGATCAAAAAGCCAGAGGCTGAGCAGTTCAGGCAAGCCATCAACACCAAAGAAAAAGCTCAAGCGTATCTCAAGCAGCATATGCGTCAATGAGCAGCGATTGAGCAACGGTTCAGAGCTGCTCGTCGGCAGTGAGCGAAGCTGCTCCAGAGAATCAAGTCAGTTCATGGTGCGAGAAGCTCTCTTTATCATCATCATCGGTTTCAGCCTCATCACGCTCATTCTTGCGGGCGTTCCGCTGAGTCAATGGGTGTGGCTGACGCTGTCCGGCTATCAGCCGAGTGATTGGAATTGGGCGACCGTTTACGTCTTTTATCTGATCATCGGCGTCGCGCTCTATCTGCTCTTTTTCGCTTACCTCTTTCGTTTATTTTTTGTGCGGCGCGGCGCGGACGGAAAAAATATCGTGCAGTTCGGCAAAGACTTGTCATCGTTCGGCATTACAACGAGCGTCATTACGATTGCGCTCGCTTACGGCGGCTTTCATCTCTTTGTGTTCATGCCGCTCGCGGCCAAACTCCTGCATAGCTATCACGACTGGCCAGCCGCATTGCGGTTGGAAGATTTCGAGGTGCGTGCGCTGGAGGTGCAGCCGGATTGGGAAACTGACTCGGAAACTGCACGCGGGCGGATTATCTTCGAGCTTGCCAATCAATCATCAGCCGCCTTGCGTGAAGCGACCTTCACGGTCGTGGCGGGCCGGTTTTGGGGAGTCGCCAGAGTCCATCGTTTCCAGATTCGTGACCTGCTCCCGCAGCAGAAACGCCGCGTGGAAATAGAAGCCGAGTTAGGCCGCATCACCCGTCAAAGCGAGACCAGTCTTTACCCTACTCGCCTGAGCGCCAGAATCTATTATGGCCGTGTGCAGTTTGAAGGCTCGCCGCCGGTGATCTTGACTCGCCGTCCTGTCAACAGTGTCGTCGCGATCAAGTAGCAAGGGACAACGTAAAAAGTGCGCCGAACCGGACAAAGTGACGGCCATTGTTCGGAAACGCGCGACCGGGAATGTTCGATAATTGACAAGCTGACGATCATTGTCTGAAGATGAAAATCATGTCTGACGGTGGTAAGAAAGATGATCGTCGAACCAATCGCACGCGGCGCTCTTTGAGCCAGGCGCTCATCGAATTGATTCTGGAAAAGCACTACGACGAAATCACGGTTCAGAATGTGATTGACCGCGCTGATGTGGGGCGTTCCACCTTTTATGCTCATTACCGTGATAAGGAAGACCTGCTGGAGGGCAATTTTGAAAAGTTCCTCGATGCGCTGGTGCATCACATCGAATGGCGAAATATAAAAGAAGGCCGCTGTGTGCCGGTGCGACCATTGTTTCGTCACTTGCAAGAGGAAGCACATCCTTTCTACCGCGCGCTCGCCAGATCACGGAAGTTAGATCTGCTCTACAAAAACGGGCTGAATTACCTGACCAAGGGCATCGAGCAGAAGTTAACCTCGCTCCTGGCCGATAAACCTCAACCGTCAATCCCGATCCCGATTCTGTCGAGTTATCTGGCGCGCGAGCTTTTAGGCTTGCTCAGATGGTGGCTCGAACACGATATGCCATATTCGCCGGAGCGCATGGACGAGATCTTCCACGCGCTGGTCATGCCCGGCTTCCGCTCCGCGTTGGAGGGTATCGAGCTGGATGCAAAATAGAAAATAGGTTCGCGCTCCAAGGGCTGAGCCGTCATCTACATTGATCCTGAACAAAACGCCTGCTCCTGTCCGGAAGAGAACAATTGCATCTCGGTCGTCTCTTGGTTTCGCTGAAGCTCCACCGTATAGGTAGCAACAGGCTCAACCGCCGCACGCAATTTAAGCACCTGCGAGGCTCCTGTTGAGCTTTGGTCATTCTGCCAACGCAGGTTGGCGTACAGTTCATAAATGGGTAGCGAGATAACATCAGGAGAAAAACAGTATGCGATTAAGAACATATAGGACTTTGTGTTTGGTGGCGCTCATGGCCATCGCCATGTTGGCAGGTTCAGCCGCCGCTTGGCCCGGTGAGTCTGCGCAGCGGAAAGCGGATCCCATTTCAGGCGAATGGGACTCGACCTTTTACAGCGAGGGCAATAGCAATTCATTCACGCTCAAGCTCAAATTCAAGCTCGACGGAGACAAGCTCACGGGCACCTATGAATCAGATCATATCGGTGGCGGCAATATCAGCCGAGGCGTGTGGGCGGCGAATAAGATCGGCTTCGGGATTGACACAGTTCATGGCTCCGGGTTGGGCGTTACCGGCACGCTGAAAGATGGTAAGCTGGTCGGCGAATTCGATGCGGGCCAGATGAAAGGCAGATGGGAAGCTCAGAAAAGATAGACTAGCGCAAGATCAAGCAGGTGGCGAAGAGAGGCGTTCGTCACCTGCGTTTTGAAGCGCACTCAGCAGTGTGCTCATCAAGGCGGCATCAAACCGCCGAGAGAAAAATACGCAAATAAAGGGGACCACCATTGATCGGAACATTTATTCAAGACTTGCGTTTCGGCTTGCGCATGCTGGCCAAAAGTCCGGGCTTTACCGCCATCGCCGTGCTTTCGCTGGGTCTCGGCATCGGGGCGAACACGGCCATCTTCAGCTTGGTCAATACGGCCGTGCTGCGCCCGCTACCGGTCGAAAAGCCGGAGCAACTCATCTCGCTTCAGAATGCCGTCGGCTTCAGAGCTTCTCCGTCATTTTCGTATCCGAATTACAAAGACATTCGTGACCGCAACGATGTCTTTGCCGGACTTGTCGGCTACCGCTTCGCGCCCTTGAGCATGAGTCACGATGGCATCAATGAAAAGGTGTGGGGCTATATCGTGACCGGCAATTACTTCGATGTACTGGGTGTGAAAGCCGCCGCAGGCCGGGTGATTTCAACTGAAGATGATCGGCAGCCGAGCGCTCATCCGGTGACGGTGGTGAGCTACAAATTCTGGCAGCAGCGTTTCGGCGCTGATCCCGGCATGATCGGGAAGAGTTTGATCGTCAATGGTCGCAGCTTCATCGTGATTGGCGTAGCGGCGCAGGGCTTCTTCGGGACGGAGATTATCGCCGAGCCGCAATTGTGGTTCCCGATGGCGATGCAGGGAGAAATTGAAATGGGCACTCCGTGGCTTGACCAGCGCGCCGTGGAGGTGACACAGGTGCAAGGGCGGCTCAAACCCGGCGTCAGCGTCGCTCAAGCGCAAACGGCGCTCACTTCGATTGCCTTGCAACTCGAAAGCGAATACCCAGATGTCAATCAAGCCAAACGCATTCTCGTTGTACCTCCCGGATCCGGGACCATGAGCAGCATGATGCTGGGATCAGCGATGGGCTTTATCGAGATCTTAATGGTCGTCGTTGGATTCGTGTTATTGCTGGCTTGTACCAATCTCGCGAACCTGCTGCTGGCGCGGGCCACGGAGCGACGCAACGAAATCTCCGTGCGCCTCGCTTTAGGCGCAAGCCGCCGCCGCCTTGTGCAGCAACTGCTGACCGAAAGCATGCTGCTCGCGATCATCAGCGGAGCGTTCGGATTACTGCTCGCCTACTGGCTGGTCAAGCTGATCGGTGGGTTCAAATTGCCAGTAGACTTTCCGCTCTTGATTGATTTGCATATTGATTATCGAGTCCTGGCCTTCACCGGCCTGATCTCGCTTGTGACTGGAGTGCTCTTCGGTTTATTGCCCGCGCTGCAAGCGACGAAAGTGGATCTACTGACAGCGCTCAAGGACGAAACTTCAGTCGGTGGCCATCGCCGCTCGTGGTGGAAAAGCAGTTTGATTGTTTTGCAAGTCGCGCTCTCGCTCGTGCTCCTGGTCGGCGGCGGTTTGATGCTGCGTGCGCTCGAGCGAGCGCAAACGGTCAACCTTGGATTCAATCCCCTAAACGCCCTTGCCGTGACTTTCGATCTGCGGTTGCAAGGTTACAACGGCGCGCGTGGCCGTGAGTTCCAAAAAACAGTCTTGGAGCGCGTGCGAACGTTACCTAGTGTGCAGGCTGCTGGAATTATAGATCTCGCTCCGGTTGATCTTCATTTCGGTAGAAGTGCTGTTTTCATTGAAGGGCAAACGCTGGAGCGCAACACCAGCGCGCCGCGAGCGATGGCGAGCCGCATCAGCCCAGGCTACTTCCAAGCGATGGGCACGCGTCTGCTGCAAGGGCGCGATTTCACCGAGCAGGACGACGAGAACGCACCGCCGGTAGCGATCATCAACGAAACGTTCGCCCGCCGCTTCTGGCCCGGCCAAGACCCGCTCGGCAAACGTTTCAGTCAAGGCAGCCCGCAGTCTCCACTCATGCAGGTCATCGGTGTGGTCGAGGACGGCAAGTACGCCGGACTGAATGAAGAAGCCCAGCCTTATGTCTGTCGCCCGATGGTGCAAGCCTTCGCCGGATCAACCACCATCGTTGTCCGCGCTGCCACCGATCCGCAAAAACTACTCGTTGTCCTGCGCAACGAAGTGCAACAGCTTGAGCCGCACATGCCGATCTACAGCGCGTTGATGACGGAGAAGATGAAAGTGCCGCTTTTACCGGCGCGCGCTGCAGCGCTGCTCTTTGGCATCTTCGGGCTGCTGGCGCTGGCGCTCGCTGCGATTGGAATTTACGGCGTTATGTCCTACGCCGTCTCCAGACGCACCCATGAAATCGGCATCCGCATGGCGCTCGGAGCGTCGGCCTCGGATGTTTTAAGACTTGCTATCGGACAAGGCATGATTCTCGCTCTGATTGGCGTGGTCATTGGTTTATCAGTTGCCGTGGCGCTGACCCAGTCAATGAAGAGTTTTCTGTTCGGCGTGAGCGCCACCGATCCCTTGACCTACATCGGTGTCGCCGCGTTGCTCGTCGGCGTTGCGCTGCTGGCTTGTTACATTCCGGCCCGCCGGGCGACGAGGATCAATCCGATGGTGGCGCTGCGGTGTAAATAACTTCTCGGAAAAAGTACCGCAATTTGGCAAATTGCGGTGCTTCAACTTACGAGACGGACGAGAGCATCCGCGGGTTTTGCTGACGCAGGCGGCACCGCAATTTGCCTGGTACAGATTTTCGGAGGAAAACACATGCTGCGCGCCCAATCACGTTCTATCATCGCGGTCTGCATCGCAACCGTTGCTTTGATCGTGCTTTCATTCACTGAGTTTT
>Ga0070694_100001858_pt1 | contig 12510 bp, 10 predicted proteins | sample KBSK1251metaG_FD_65470 | JGI IMG/M metagenome (GOLD analysis project Ga0070694, IMG submission 65470) | Corn, switchgrass and miscanthus rhizosphere microbial communities from Kellogg Biological Station, Michigan, USA - KBS K1-25-1 metaG | ecosystem: Host-associated > Plants > Roots >... | reverse complement strand
ACAGGCGGCGGCGTCATCAACTCCGGACCGAAGGCGAGCCAGCTGCTGCGCGAGCTGGTGCGGCTTACGCATTTTCCCATCACATCGACGCTGATGGGGCTGGGCGCGTTCCCCGCATCGGGCCGGGAGTGGCTCGGCATGCTCGGCATGCACGGCACGTACGAGGCCAACCTCGCCATGCACGATTGCGATGTCATGGTGTGCATCGGTGCGCGCTTCGACGACCGCATCACCGGGCGCCTCGACGCGTTCGCGCCCAGGTCGAAGAAGGTCCACATCGACATCGACCCCTCGTCCATCAACAAGAACGTGCAGGTGGACGTGCCCATCATCGGCGACGTCGCCTACGTGCTGGAGGACCTGATCCGGACCTGGCGGATGAAGGGCACCACGGTGGACAAGACGGCGCTGAAATCCTGGTGGGCGCAGATCGACCGCTGGCGCGCGAAGGACTGCCTCGCCTACCGAAACGCGACCGACTTCATCATGCCGCAGCACGCCCTGCAGCGGCTGTACGCGCTCACCCGCGACCGCGACGTCTACATCACCACCGAGGTCGGCCAGCACCAGATGTGGGCCGCCCAGTTCTTCGGCTTCGAGGAGCCCAACCGCTGGATGACCTCGGGCGGCCTCGGCACCATGGGCTACGGCTTTCCCGCGGCCATCGGCGTGCAGATGGCCCACCCCAAGTCGCTCGTCATCGACATCGCCGGCGACGCCTCGATCCTGATGAACATCCAGGAGATGTCGACCGCGGTGCAATACCGCCTGCCGGTGAAGATCTTCATCATGAACAACCAGTACATGGGGATGGTGCGCCAGTGGCAGCAGCTGCTCCACGGCAACCGCATCTCGGAGAGCTACACCGCGGCGCTGCCCGACTTCGTCAAGCTGGCCGAGGCCTACGGCGGCATCGGTCTCAGAGCGGAGAAGCCGGCCGAGCTCGACGATAAGATCCGGGAGATGCTCGAGGCCCCCGCCGACCGTCCCGTGATCTTCGATTGCCGCGTGGCCGCGCTCGCCAACTGCTTCCCGATGATCCCCTCCGGCAAGGCGCATCATGAGATGCTGCTGGGCGAGGAGGTGTCCGACGAGGAGATCGAGGCGGCCATCGGCAAGGAAGGCAAGGTGCTGGTCTAGGCCGGCCCAGGCTTTTGTCCGTTCACGCTGGGCAGAGGGAGGGGGCTCGCGTCGTGGAGTTGGGGGCGGTGGCGTTCCAGGTCGATCTGGCCGCCGCGCTTATTGCGGTGGTCGCGTTGGTGTACTCGATCCGGTCGGGTGCGCGCCGGCGCATCTCTTTCCTGGAGCTGCACCGATGATGTGGGAGAGAGAAAAAGGTGCGCCTGGCCATCGCTCAAATGGCCGTTGTCCAGGGATTGATCACCTTTACGCCAATGCCGGCAAAGTCATCGACATCGCGCGTAGCGACAGGGAAATCGCGGCAGATGGCTATCCCGGCGATCTGCATGTCGGTCGCCTGGAGCGGCCGACCGGCGCGGCGGCAATGCCCGTACCACCCTGCTGCCGCAAGCGCAGCCCGGCGGTCGAAGTCGAGCACTCGGCCTCCAAGCAGCTCGTCGAGCGCCCACTCGATGCCTGCTTCAAGTTCCTGCCGCCGACGACTCTGCAGCAGCTTCTCCACGCCTGCGCGCAACTCCATGACCGTGATCGACGTGGTCAGGAGCGCTCTCCGCGGCTGAGCATTCGCCCACGCGCGAACCGGCGGATCGGGCGCATCCTTGATCAGCTCGGATACGACATTCGTGTCGAGGATGATCATTTGCTCGACGGGGTTTGCTCGTATTCGTCAGCTTCAAAGTCTGGCAGGCCCATGTCCCACCGGGAGTTGATCTCTGCGATACCCTCATTGAAGCGCCGGAGCTCGTCCTCCTTGAGCCCGATATCCTTGAACCGCTCATACATGAGGTCGCCAAATCCCTTCCCCTCGTTGCCAAGGAGGGGGCCGCCGTCCTCTCTGAGCGATTGCTTCGGGGCTCCACCGGGCTCGGCTTCCTCCAGAACAGCGCACACCTCTGCCTCGAGCGTGCGGCCGTTGCGACTGGCACGCGCCTTCAAGCGTTCTTCCAGTGCATCGTCGATATTGGAAATTACCAACTGTGCCACGGATGAGCCTCCTGACACTGTCGACCCTACAAAAAATAATACCACGCCCGCAACCGCCTGACAAACAGTTTGAGTGAGACCCCCATGCCCAACAAGCAGCCCGGCTCCGCCTATTTTCTCGACGACCGCAAGGAGCAGCCCGTCACGCACACCTTCTCGGTGGTGGTGGACAACGAGCCCGGCGTGCTCGCCCGCATCGCCGGGCTGTTCTCTGGCCGCGGCTACAATATCGAGAGCCTCACCGTCTCGGAGACGGAGCACGAGAAGCACCTCTCGCGCTTCACCATCGTCACGACAGGCACGCCGCAGGTGCTGACCCAGATCAAGAGCCAGCTGGAGCGGCTCGTCAACGTGCACCGGGTCATCGACCTCACCGTGCTGGGCCGGCCGCTGGAGCGCGAGCTGGTGCTGGTGAAGGTGGCGGGCCGCGGCGAGAAGCGCATCGAGGCGCTGCGGGTGGCCGAGATCTTCCGTGCCAAGGTGATCGACACCTCCACCGAGCACTTCGTGTTCGAGCTGACCGGCCGCACCGCCAAGATCGAGCAGTTCATCGCCATCATGACGGAGCTGGGCCTGGTCGAGGTCTCCCGCACCGGCATCGCCGCCATCTCGCGCGGGCCGAAGGGGCCGTGAGGGGTCAGACCCCACGGGAGTGGGGAATGGGGAATAGGGAGTTGGGAAGCTCCATCGCGCGATGGCCCACTCCCGACTCCCCATTCCCCACTCCCTTTTTCCGTCCCCTTCCGTCTGCTAGCTTCGCCGCCTTGCTCGGCCTGTGGACGACCGCATCGTGGACGATACTGCCTCGCACCGGGATTTCTTCATCTCGCGCGCCGACGCCGACAAGGGCGTGGCGAAGGCGGTGGCGCAAATCCTGCGCGCGGCGGGGTTCACCACGTGGCTGCAGGACGAGGACTTCGGCTCCGCCAGCTTCATGGCGCGCATGGCGCAGGGCTGGTCGGGAGCTGAGGGCCTGATCTGCCTGCTGTCGCGGGCCTACCAGCAGTCCGAGCACTGCAAGAAGGAGTACGAGGTCGCCCTCAAGGACGACCCGCGCAATCTCGATGAGCGGGTGATCGTGCTGCGCGTGGAGGATTGCGCGCCCATCGAGCATCTCGCCGACCTCGCCTACACCGACCTGGTGCCCATCCTCAACGACGCCGAGGCCCTGGCGCGGGTGGTGCTCGGCGCCGTTGCCCCCGACCTCAACCGGGCCGACGCGGACTTCGCAGTGCTGCATCGGCGCGCCCCGCAGATTGTGCACCACGAGGTGCGCGAAGTGCCCGGCTTCGCCGGCCGCGAGGTGGAGCTTGCGGCGCTGGAGGCGGCGTTGTGGCGCAAGGGCGGCACGGCCGCGCTCACCGACGCGCCGGCGTCCGCGGCGGCGGTGAAGGGCCTGGGCGGCGTGGGCAAGTCGGTGCTGGCGAAGGAGTACGCCTGGCGCAACCGGGCGCGCTACCAGGGCATCTGGTGGGTGCGCGCGGAGCGGCGCGAGACGCTGGCCGACGACCTGATCGAGCTGGGCGCGCGCTTCATCCCCGGCCTCAAGGAGGTGCCCGAGCGCAACCACGCCGCGCGCCGCGCGCTCGACTGGATCGAGCAGGCCGGCTTCGAGAAGCCGTGGCTGCTGGTCTACGACAACGTCGAGGAGCCGGGCCGGATCGAAGGCCTGACGCCGCGCGCGGGCGCGCAGGTGATCGTCACCACGCGCTGGTCGGACTGGGACAGGGGATCGGCCGTGACCGCCGCGTCCGTGGCCGTGGGCGTGTTCCCGCCCGAAGTGGCGGCGGATTTCCTGTTGGAGGGCACCGGCCGCAACGACCGTGCCGGTGCGGAGAGTTTGGCGGCCGCGCTGGGCCACCTGCCGCTGGCGCTCGACCACGCCGCGGCTTACGTCCGCCGCACCGGCATCGACCTCGCGACCTACGAGGCCCTCGCCGGCGAGTTGCTGCAGAAGGCGCTCAAGGGCGTCGACTACGACACGCCGGTGTTCGCCACCTTCTCCCTCGCCATCGACAAGGCGTCCGAGACCTGCCCCGAAGCGCAGAAGCTGATGGGCCTGTGCGCCTTCCTCGCGCCCGACCGCATCCCGCTTTCCCTGTTCACGGACGATGTGCTGAGCGAGATCGCCCGCGGTGAGGCGGTGGCGGCGCTGCAGGAGGTGTCGCTCGCCACCCTGGAACCCCTGGACGACGGCTCCCCCGGCCTCACCATGCACCGCCTGGTGCAGGCAACAATGCGCGGGCGGCTCAAGGAGATGGGCGAGCACGAGAATGCCGCGGCCCTCGCGACGGAGCTTGCGGCGGATGCGTTCCCAAGCGGCGACCCAAATCCACACGACGTTCGCGCTTGGCCGGCGTGTGCTCGTCTCATTCCGCATGCCATGGCGGTGTTCGCATACGCCCCCGATAGCGGCCAGGGTGCCGACAAGACGGCACACCTACTGAACCAAGCAGCGCTCAATTTCATATCGCGGGCGGCCTATGCGGAGGCCGAGCCGTTGTTGCGGCGCGCCCTTGCCGTCGCGGAGCTGTGCCTCGGTCCCGACGTCGCGGGACCGCTCTGCAATTTGGCCTATCTGCTCCACGCTACGAACCGCTCGGCTCAGGCCGAGCCCTTGATGCGGCGAGCGCTCTCCATCACCGAGGAGAACCGTGGTCGTGACCACCCCGACGTTGCCACCAACCTCAATAACCTAGCCCCGCTCCTACAGCAGACCGGCCGCCTGCAGGAGGCCGAGTTCGTTATGCGGCGCGCCCTCGCGATCGATGAGGCAAACCTCGGCGCTGACCACCCCAGCGTCGCCCGAGACCTCAACAACCTGGCCCAGGTGCTCAAGGTCACTGACCGCCTCGCCGAGGCTGAACCACTGATACGGCTTGCACTCGTCATCAACGAGGCGCGCTTAGGTCCTAACCACCCCGAGGTCGCTATCCACCTCCGCAACTTGGCGGAGGTGCTTCAGGCTACCAACAGGCTGGCCGAAGCCGAGCGTCTGGTACAGCGCGCGCTTGCCATCAGCGAGACGCAACTTGGCGCTGATCACCCCCAAGTGGCCCTGGCCCTTAACTGCCTCGCCCGGGTACTCAAGGCCACAGACCAACTGTCTGAGGCCGAGCCCCTACTGCGACGCGCGGCGGCGATTCTTGAGAAGTTCGAGCGGGACACGGGCCATCGGCATCCCCAGTACGAAGCTGTCCTTGAGAACCTCGCGGTACTGGAGGCTGCGACGCGAGCCGGCAGGACACCGGCACCCACTGAAAGCGGTAACACGGGGTCAGCTCAGCAGGGTCTGACCCCAACGCCGGCCGCGCCGCAGCCGCCCGTGCGCAAGCGGGGATTCATGGGCGGGCTGTTTCCGCGGCGCGCTTAGGCGCAACCGCGTCACGCCTCCTCCGGCCAGCGCTTCTCGAAATCCCACACCTGCTCGAAGCCCGCGAGGCGGCAGAAGCGGTCGAAGGGGTAGAGCTCGGCCTGCAGGGTGTCGCTCGAGCCTTGGGCCTTGAGCACGCCGTAGACGCGCCCCAGCGCCGCTGCGGTGGCCAGCAGGCCCGTCACCGGGAAGATGGCGATGCGGTAGCCCAGCTCCTCCAGGCGCGCCCTCGGCAGGATGGGCGTGCGGCCGCCGTCGGCCATGTTGGCGATCAGCGGCACGTCGAAATGGCGGCCGATGCGCGCCATTTCCTCCTCGCTCTCGGGGCTCTCGATGAACAGGATGTCGGCGCCCGCTCTTGCGTAAGCCTCGCCGCGGCGCAGCGCCTCATCGAGCCCGAGGCGGGTGCGGGCGTCGGTGCGGGCGACGATGAGGAAATCCGGCGAGCTGCGGGTTGCAGCGGCCACCTCGATCTTGCGCACCATGTCCCCGGCCGGGATCACGCGCCGGCCCGGCGTGTGGCCGCAGCGCTTGGGAAACACTTGGTCCTCGATCTGGATGGCGGCGGCTCCGGCGGCCTCGTAGCCCCTCACCGTGCGCTCGAGGTTGAGCAGGCCGCCGAAGCCGGTATCGGCGTCGCAGATGACGGGCGTCGCCGTGCCCTGGCAGATCTGGGCCGCGCGGCCGGCCATCTCGGTGTAGGTGGCGAGCCCGGCATCGGGCAGGCCGAGCGAGGCCGAGACCCCGTAGCCGGTCATATAGAGAACCGGAAAGCCCATGCCGTCGGCGATCCTGGCGGAGACCATATCGTACACGCCAGGTGCCACGATCAGACCTTTGCCGGCCAACGCGGCCCTGAGTTTCGCTCCCGGATGCATGCTGCAGCGCCCTCCTTCAAGATTGGTACGATCCCACGTCAGCCGTAGATCCACCGGCGCGCCCCGTCCACGCCGTTCTGCCTGAAACGGGGTCAGACCCCTCGCGCATGCGCTCGTGCAAAGCCGCAGCGTTGGAGGCGAGGGGTCTGACCCCGTTCTTGCCGTTCTGCCGCCGGGCAAGCACGTCTTTTGGCGAATTCCGAGATCGGCATTTGAAAACCTGAGGAAATTAGGTGATGCTGCGCCGTGGCCGTTGGCCGTCGGGGCCGATCGGCAGAAACGAACCATGAACCCTCTAGGGAGGACCCGACATGAGAACTTGGCATTGGAAGCTTGCCCTTCCCGTGCTGGCAGGGCTGCTTGCCTTGCCAGCCGCGATCCCCTCCGCCGATGCGCAGACACCGAAAACAGGCGGCATCTTGAAGTTCGTCGTGCCCGGGGAGTTCCCCACCATGGACGGGCACCGCGAGAACACCTTCGCGCTCATCCACCCGATCGCGCCGTTCTACAGCGTGCTCATCCGGGCCAATCCGGACGACCCGGCCAAGAACGACTTCGTGTGCGACTTGTGCACGGAGATGCCCGAGCCGGCCGACGGCGGCAAATCCTACACGTTCAAGATCCGCAAGGGCGTGAAATTCCACGACGGCACCGCCCTCACGGCCAAGGACGTGGAGGCGAGCTTCGCGCGCATCATCTTCCCGCCCAAGGGGGTGCTGAGCTCGCGCGTGGCGCAGTTCACCATGGTCGAGAGCGTCACGGCCCCCGACGACGAGACAGTGGTGTTCAAGCTCAAGTACCCGTCGGGCGCCTTCATCCCCGTGCTGGCCACGCCGTATAACTTCATCTACTCCAAGGCGAAGCTCGACGTCGACCAGCACTGGTACGAGAAGAACGTGATGGGCTCCGGCCCGTTCGTCTTCGACGAGTGGCAGGCCGGCGCCGTCACCAAGGGCAAGAAAAACCCCAACTACTACCACCCGGGCAAGCCCTATCTCGACGGCTTCGAGGCCATCATCGCCAAGACCCAGACCCTGCGCGTGCAGGCGATCCGCGGCGACCAGGCAGCCAGCGAGTTCCGCGGCATCCCGCCCAAGAGCCGTGACGATCTGGTGGCGGCCCTCGGCAAGGACATCACGGTCCAGGAGAGCGACTGGAATTGCTCGCTGATCCTGAGCCCCAACCACAAGGCCAAGCCGTTCGACGACCCGCGCGTGCGCCGGGCGCTCACGCTGGCGCTGGACCGCTGGCAGGGCTCCAAGGACCTCTCCCGGATCTCGATCGTGAAAGCCGTGGGCGGCATCGTGTTCCCCGGCCATCCGCTGGCGGCCAAAAAGGAGGAGCTGGAGCAGATCGCAGGCTATTGGCCCGACATCGACAAGTCGCGCGCCGAGGCCAAGCGGCTGCTCAAGGAGGCCGGCGTGCCCGACCTCAAGTTCACCCTCACCAACCGCGGCGTCGACCAGCCCTACACGATCGTCGGTACCTGGATGATCGATCAGTGGAAGCAGGTGGGCATGACGGTGGACCAGAAGGTCGAGGCGGACGGCCCCTTCTACGAGAGCCTGAAGGCCGGCAAGTTCGAGGTTGGGCTGGAGTTCAACTGCCAGTCGGTGGTGAACCCGCTGGTCGACGTCTCGAAGTTCCGGCCTGACGCCGGCGACCAGTACAGCCGGATCGAGGGCAAGGACCTGATCAAGCTGCACGACGCCATGAACCGGACGGCCGACGTGGCCGAGCAGCGGCGGCTGATGCGCCAGTACGAGAAACTGATCCTGGACGAGGAGGCCAACAACTTCGTGACGCTGTGGTGGTACCGCATCATCGCGCACCGCTCGTACATGAAGGGCTGGAAGATCACGCCCAGCCACTACCTCAACCAGGACCTGTCCGGCGTCTGGATCGACAAGTAGCGGGCTGGACCCGTCTTACAACCCGGCCGCTCCGTTGCGGGAGCGGCCGGCGTCGGGGGTCGGCAGTCGGGCTTCGCCAGGCATGCCCGACAGCCGACGCCCGACCGACTGCCGAATCTCCACTCGGCGCGTCTGCACTAGAAGCTCCAATTCAGGCGTGACGACATGCTCGTCTACGTGATCAAACGCATCCTGCTGATGATCCCGACCCTATTCGGGGCGGCGGTGCTCGTCTTCCTTCTGATGCGCGCCATCCCGGGCGACGCCTGCATGCTGCGCATGGCGACGGGCGGCGGCAGCATCGACTCGCACGTGCTGCAGGCCTGCCGCGCCGAGCTTGGCACCGACCAGCCGATGCTCGTTCAGTTCCTGGACTTCCTCAAGGGGCTCGTCACCCTCGACTTCGGCAATTCGATGTGGAGCGGCCGTCCGATCATCCACGAGGTGGGCCTGCGCTTTCAGCTGTCGCTGCAGGTCGCGATCATGGCGACGCTGACGGCGATTCTCATCTCCATCCCGCTCGGCACCATCTCGGCGGTGAGACACAACACCTGGATCGACTACGTGGTCCGCTCGTTCTCCATCGCCGGTGTCGCCATGCCCTCGTTCTGGCTCGGCATCCTCATCATCCTCGGCATCCTCATCACCTCCAAGGCCTGGTTCGGCTCGCCCTGGATGCCGCCCATCACCTACGTGCCGATCTGGGTCGACCCGCTCACCAACCTGAGCATGCTGATCTGGCCGGCACTGGCCACCGGCTACCGCTACTCGGCGGTGGCAACCCGCATGACGCGCTCGGCCATGCTGGAGGTGCTGCGCGAGGACTACGTGCGCACCGCGCGCGCCAAGGGGCTGTTCCAGAAGCTCATCGTCCGCCGGCACGCGCTGCGCAACGCGCTGCTGCCCGTCGTCACCGTGATCGGCATCGAGTTCGCGTTCCTCATGGGCGGCCTGGTCGTGACCGAGCAGGTGTTCAACCTCAACGGCCTCGGCAAGCTGTTCGTGGAGTCGGTGCAGAACCACGACTACAACATGACGCAGGCGCTGGTGATGATCGTGGTGGCCATCTTCGCCGTCACCAACCTCGCGATCGACATCCTCTACGGCTGGCTCGACCCGCGCATCCGCTACACCTGACGAGGCTTCCCCATGGCAACCATGACCCGGCCTGCCGCCCCAGCCGCTTCCGGCGCCGACCAGGCGCCGTCCAGGCCCTCGTGGCTGGCCACGTTCTGGCGGTTCTGCCGGCAGAACCCGCTGGGCGCGGTGGGCGGCTTGGTCGTCCTCCTGATGATCCTGATGGCGGCGCTGGCCGACGTCGTCACCTTCTACGACCCGACCCGCAACAACTTCGGCGCCATGCTGGAGCCGCCCAGCGCCGACTACTGGCTGGGCACCGACCAGTTCGGCCGCGACCTCTACAGCCGCATCGTCTACGGCGCGCGCACGGCCCTGCTGGTGGGCTTCGTCTCGGCGTCCGTGGGCGGCACGGTGGGCCTGATCCTGGGCGTCGCCAGCGCCCATTTCCGCGGCCGCCTCGACCTGATCCTGACGGGCGTGATGGACGTGCTGATGGCCTTCCCCCTCATCATCCTGGCGCTCGCCATGGTCTCGATCTTCGGCACCGGTACCTCCAACGTGATCATGGCCATCACCATCCCCTTCATCCCGCGCTGCGCCCGCGTGGTGCGGTCGAGCGCGTTGGCGGTGCGGGAGATGCCCTACATCGACGCCGCGCGCGCCTGCGGCTTCGGCCACGCCCGCATCATCCTGCGCCACATGGTGCCCAACGTATTCGCGCCCTACCTGGTGATCATGACGGCCGCCGTCGGCCAGGCAATCCTGCTGGAATCGTCGCTGTCCTTCCTCGGCCTCGGCGTGCAGGAGCCGGTCGCGGCCTGGGGCCTGATGCTCAGGGGCGGCGCCCAGGACTACGCCGAGAGCGCGCCGTGGGTGGCCGTCTACCCCGGCATCGCCATCTCGCTCGCCGTGTTCGGCTTCAACCTGTTCGGCGACGCACTGCGCGACTGGCTCGATCCAAAGATGAAGATCTGAGAAGGTGTCAGACCCGGGTCAGACCCTCTGGGTCTGACACCTTTCCTCAGCCCAGCGTGGGAGCTGCGGTGTCAGACCCGGGGGGGCTGACACCCCTCGCCGCGGCCCGAATAGCGGCGATATTGGCCGCGTACGCGCCGTCCTTGAACACGGCCGAGCCGGCCACCAGCACGTCGGCGCCGGCGGCGGTGCAGGCACCCGCGGTATCGGGCGCAACGCCGCCATCCACCTCCAGGTGGATGGGGCGGGCGCCGATCATCTCGCGCACGCGGCGGATCTTGTCGAGCATGGCGGGAATGAAGGCCTGGCCGCCGAAGCCGGGGTTCACCGTCATCACCAGGATCAGGTCGAGCCGGTCGAGCACATACTGGATGGCGCTCTCGGGCGTCTGCGGCGTCAGCGAGACGCCCGCCTTCTTGCCAAGCGAACGGATGAGCTGCAGCGACCGGTCGAGATGCGGCCCCGCCTCCGCATGCACGGTGATATTGTCGGCGCCGGCGGTGGCGAATGCCTCGATATAAGGGTCGGCCGGCGCGATCATCAGATGCGTGTCCAGCACCTTCCCCGTGTGCGGCCGGATCGCCTTCACCACGCCGGGGCCAATGCTGATGTTGGGCACGAAATGCCCGTCCATGACATCGACGTGCACCCAGTCGCAGCCGGCCGCGTCGATGGCCCGCACCTCCTCGCCAAGCCGCGCGAAGTCGGCGGAGAGAATGGAGGGGGCGATGAGAATGTCACGGGTCATGGCGGAAAGCTCTAGGTTCCAGGTTTTAGGGACTAGGGACTAGTGTTCCGTCGCTGACACACGATTCACAAATCGGCGCAAATCAGCGAATCTGCGTCGATGCGAAAAATCGAGCGGATTGCGGTCGCTCCAGCTGACCGCGAACGGATGGAGCGGCTGATCCGGGACCGGAACACGCCGCAGAAGGTGGTTTGGCGGGCGCGCATCGTGCTTCTGGCGAGCGACGGCATGACGGCGGAGGCGATCGCGGCGGCGGTGGGCAAGAGCCTGCTTACGGTTCGCCGCTGGCGCCGCCGCTTTGTGGCAGCGGGCGTCGATGGGTTGCTGAAGGATGCCACCCGTCCCTCGCGGGTCAAGCCGCTGAGCCCTGAAGTGGTCGAGCGGGTGGTGCACATGACGCTGCACGAGAAGCCGCCGAACGCGACGCACTGGAGCCTGCGCAGCATGGCGAAGGCCGCAGGCATCTCCTACAGCAGCGTCCAGCGCATCTGGCGCGCGCACGGGCTGAAGCCGCATCAGGTGGAGACCTTCAAGCTCTCGCGTGACAAGAACTTCGCCGCCAAGGTCCAGGACGTGGTCGGGCTCTACCTCAATCCGCCGGACAAGGCGCTGGTCCTGTGCGTCGACGAGAAGAGCCAGATCCAGGCGCTCGATCGCACCCAGCCCGGCCTGCCCATGAAGAAGGGACGCGCCGGCACTATGACCCATGACTACAAGCGCAACGGCACCACCACCTTGTTCGCCGCGCTCAACATGCTGGACGGCAAGGTCATCGGTGCGTGCCTGCCGCGCCATCGGGGCCGCGAGTTCCTGAGCTTCCTCAAGCTGATCGATCAAGAGACACCCGCCGGTCTCGACCTGCATCTCATCCTCGACAATTACGCCACCCACAAGACCCCGGCGGTCAAGCGGTGGCTCAAGCGACATCCCCGCTTCCACTTGCATTTCACGCCGACCTCGTCGTCGTGGCTCAACATGGTCGAGCGCTTCTTCGCCGAGATCACCCGCAACCGCATCCGCCGCGGCATCTTCAAGAGCGTCGACGAGCTCAAGGCTGCCATCGCTGACTACCTGGAGAAGCACAATGCCGACCCCAAACCCTTCGTCTGGACCAAGTCCGCGGGCGAAATCATCGAGAAAGTCGCCCGGGCGAAACAAGTGTTAGAGTCACAACACTAGTTTCGTGTCAGCCGACCACCGGCTGGCGCTGCTCCTACGGAAGGGAGTGGGGAGTGGGGAATAGAGAGTCCGGAAGCTCCATCGCGCGATGGTCCACTGCCCATTCCCCACTCCCCTTTTTCCGCATCACGCCTCCTCCGGCCACCGCTTCTCGAACTCCCAAACCTGCTCGAACCCCGCAAGTCGGCAGAAGCGGTCGAAGGGGTAGAGCTCGGCCTGCAGGGTGTCGCTCGAGCCTTG
>Ga0070694_100001857_pt1 | contig 12510 bp, 6 predicted proteins | sample KBSK1251metaG_FD_65470 | JGI IMG/M metagenome (GOLD analysis project Ga0070694, IMG submission 65470) | Corn, switchgrass and miscanthus rhizosphere microbial communities from Kellogg Biological Station, Michigan, USA - KBS K1-25-1 metaG | ecosystem: Host-associated > Plants > Roots >... | reverse complement strand
TCATTGTATTCGGGTGAATAGTGATCGACCGCGAAAAGCGATCGCAGCGGATAGAGCTTACCTTCGCGCAGAGTTTCGAGGTGATAAGGGATCAACTCGCCGAGATGGACTTTGCGATCTTCTTCAATACTAAACGTGCTGTAGTATTCAGCCAGACCCTCGTTGAACCAGGCCGGCATGTTACCCGTCGTGTTATCGACCAACAAATGAACATACTCGTGGTAAATCACACTGAACGGGTTCTGGGTTGCTTCGGTCGTTAAGGTGATGTAGTTCACGTCTTCGCCGGGCTGAAAATAGCCGGCATTGTTTCCCGGATTGAACGGCTTGTACGCGCCCATGCTCTTGAACACGATCACGGTCGTGGGCACCGGCGTGTCGAACTTGGCACTGCTGAACAGGCGCGTGAAGACGTCCCGGAATTGTTCGAGCCGCGTGGCCACCTGCCGCATCTCTTTCTCGCCGGCATTGCCAATCAAGGTGAAGTTTTTTGAATTGACCCTGGTCCAGTTGTCTTTGGCCTGGACACAGGACGGGCCGACCAGAACAAAAACAAACAAAAAGAGTATGGGCGTGACGCAATTGCGCAGGGGCTTTTGAATCATCGTGAGACCTCTTTCCGACGACTGAAGTTCGCGGCAGAGAGTCCATTCGGGAGGGTATCGGGCTGCAGCGACGCCTGACTATACGAAACCGGAAATTTGCCTGTCAATTCCAAGCTAGTCGCCGGCGTGAACCCGTGATACAAGGCGCGGCCAGATATTATTTTTGGTAAAAGAAGACTGAGTTCGGGGATTGCCGCGTTTTTGAATCTCGCGCCAGAGCCCACGCTAATAGTCTCGCCAGGAAATCAAACGGGACCTTCATACTCAAGACTCCGCAAGCTGGACAGCCTGCGGTACATTCTGCAGCGAACGCCGGCATGGTCCAGAACTTCGGTAAGCCTCTAATCTCTGAATCCGGATTTCTTTTCTCCGCAGTCGCTATTTAGGAGGCATCGAAAGTTCCCCTTCCTCAAAATAAAACTCTCTTTGCACATCGATTTGTAACGGCTTTGGGTTTGTGCCGCCACTCAAGAAAGTTCCTGACGCTCGCACCTTCTCCTTAAGCCTTCCCCTTGGGGTGTTGGCTCTTCCGGGAAACGTGACTGTTACACCCCGGCTTAGCTCGGTATTGGTGAATTGCTGCCCTGTGACACGGACGGAGATGATCTGATCGAAATCCGGCGGTGCGGTGATGAGGTGGGCCAGAAAGATTTCCGGTCCCTTGCCAAACAAGATGTACTGGAGTTGAGTGGGCTTGGCGGCGCCGGGGACGAACTTATGGAAGTGAACGACGTTGACCACGTTAACGTCGAAGGCGCCACCGGCAGGAGGATTCTCGAAATCGCCGACGAAGGCCTTGCCGCCTCGTTCCAGATGACCACGAATTAGTGCATTTCCACGAAATTTTCGGAGCGGCGAGCTACCTGCCGGATCCAGGTCGGGTAGAACGAACAATGCCGGGTTGAACGTGTAGATCTTCACCCCCGGGTTCTTCTTACGATCTGCGGTATAGACAGCTGTAAGGTTCCGATTGCCGTCGGTGAACGACGCCTCGAGAATCACCTGAAAACGGTGGGGAGTTGCGAAGTCGGTTTTCTCTTCATTCAATCCGACGAACATCGGCAAATGAGATAGATAGGCGGTCTGCTCTCCGACAAGCAACATATTATGAGTTGCGGGGTCCTCCCAAAAGGGAAAATTCATCAGCGCGTTATTCGCCTTCGACCCGACGCTGAGACATCCGAGGCCGATGGCAGCGGCGGCACTGCCTATCAGAAATTCCCTGCGGTTGTTGACTCGATTCATTTTACTCATGAGGGTCGCCTCCTTCAGCAACCTGGTCTGGTTTTAGTCAGACTCCAGACCCGCTTAAGGAATGGGGACGAAAGGTTGATTTAGAGGCGGGAACTCTAGTTCCGTTCGGTACGACTGCGCCACACTCTGCCGCCTGTAGAACAATTATTCGCCATGATACAATTCGCACCGCCGAACAGTGCTTGCTAAAAACTAACGCACCAAAAACAGACTAAAAAGAGCACAGGCCCTTCATAAAGTGAGTTCGACGTAACCGCGGGTAGTGCCTTGGCGTCATAACTATCTTATCGATCGGATTTTGAGAGTCGAAACTAACTAGTCATCGACTCGACGACATACTTATCCTGGCGGGCAGTGTCTCGTCACTAAACAGATAATTCAAAAGACCCAGCGGGCCAGATGCCCGAGAACCGCTGGCAGCATGCCGGCGCTCAATTCGGAGGGCAGTAGCCCACCTCTAAACGAAACACTTGAAAATCAGGAGAAAGCCATGAAGAAACTCTACCCGGTCGCCATCGCTCTGTTCCTATTCAGCTTTGCGTCGTTCGTTTTTGCGCGCGAGGCAAAGCTGGTGCGCTATCCCAGTTATTCAAACGGGCGGATTGCGTTCACTTATCTCGCGGACATCTGGACCGCTGACGAAAACGGCCAAAACATTCAGCGCCTGACGGTGAATAAAGCGCGCGACGCTTATCCGCGATTTTCGCCGGACGGAAAATGGATCGCCTTTTCCAGTGACCGCAACGGCAACCTCGACGTGTTCCTGATGCCCGCCGGCGGCGGTACTCCAAAGCAGCTGACTTCGCACTCAGCCGACGACACGGTCCTGGGCTGGACGCCGGACGGCAAAGGCATCCTCTTCAGCAGCCAGCGCGGGGAAGACTTCATGGGATTGCTTTACGTGGTGAGCGTCGACGGCGGCATGCCCTGGCGCGCCGGACCGGACATGGGCAATGCGGCGAGCTATTCTCCTGACGGCAATCGCATCGCTTACAACCCCAAGGGCCAGGTCTATTGGCGCAAGTACTATCGCGGTGCTTACGCCACCGACGTTTGGATTGAAGACGTCTCGGCCAAAAAGTTCACGCAGGTCACGGATTTTGAAGGACTCGATTCGTGGCCGATGTGGAGCCGCGACGGCGACATCTATTTTGTCAGCGATCGCGACGGTGCCGGCCTGACAAACATCTGGCGCGTTTCCGACAAAGGCGGAAAAGCTGAAAAGGTAACCACCTTCAAGACGGGCGACGTGCGCTTCCCATCAATCAGCGCCGACGGCCGCACAATTGTTTTCGAACACGATTTTGGTATTTGGAAGCTGGACACAGCGACCAAGAGAGCCACTCCGATCAAGCTCGACATTGACGCGGAAACGCAGGAGAACGATTCCGAGATCCGCACGTTCACTTCTGAAGCCGACGATTACGACCTGGCTCCTAATTCGCGAAGGATTGTCGTCTCAACGCACGGCGAATTGTTTACCGTGCCGGTTGACGAAGGCGACATCCGGCAGCTTACCGATGGCTCTGCCCGCGATCGAGGAGTTGACTACTCGCCGGATGGAAAGTGGATCGCCTACATCTCCGACAGTAGCGGCCGCGAAGAACTCTATGTGGTCGCGACTGAAGGCGGCACGCCGCAGAAATTAACTGACATCGACGCTCTCAAGGCCGGCTTTAATTGGTCACCGGATTCCAAAGAGATCGCCTTCACGGCTTCTGATAGCAAATTGAGGAAGGTGAACGTCGCGACCAAAGCGGTGATGGAACTTGATTCGTCCCGTTACGGCAACGTCTCGATGCCGGAATGGTCACCGGACGGAAAATGGCTGGCCTATTCCAAGTCGGACTCCAGCCGCACGTCGGATATCTACATTCTCGATTCGGCCGGCACCGACAAGACGCCGCACAAGGTAACGTTTGATTCCTACAACGATGTCAATCCGCGATTCGGTCCCGACGGACGCAAACTGTTCTTCGTTCGATCCGACTCCACTGGCGGAGGAGGCGGCGGCGGGAACGCCTCGGTGCAGATTTATTCGGTCTGGCTCGAGAAGCTGGATCGCGATCCAGACGATCCCGAAGAAAGACCAGATGCCGAGGCCGCCCAGGCACCCGCTGGCGACGGCACTGAAGCTGCCGGTCCGCCGCGCCGTCCCGCCGGACCGCGACCACCGCACGAGACCAAAATGGATTGGGCCGGCATGAAGCATCGCACCCGCCAGATCACGCGGATGCCCTTCCCGGTTTTCAATTACGCGATCGCTCCCGACAGCCGCACGATTGTCTTTGTCACCACCGAACCGGCCGGAACCGGAAACACTCCGATTATCTATTCCATTCAGGATGATGGCCGGAGACTGGCGCGAGTGACCGCCGGTGGCCCACCCGCAGGCGACGGTGAAGGTGGCGGCGGCGGTGGCGGCTTCGGCGGCGGAATCTCTGATCTGAATATTTCGCGCGACGGCCGCACGCTGTTCTTCAGCGAGCGCAACGGAATCTATTCAGTCGCGCTCGGCGGCGGGGCGGCGGCGGCGACCGCAACTGCCGGCCGGACTGATGGCGCGCGCCGTCGTATCAGTTTCAACGTGCGCGTGAAGATCGATCGGCCGGCCGAATGGGCCGAGATGTTCGGCGACGCCTGGCGCACGATGAAATACCGCTTCTACGATCCAGCCATGCACGGCATGGATTGGGACGCCGCCAAAGCCAAGTACGAACCGCTGGTCAAAGACGTCGGCGATCGTCAGGAACTGCTGAACATCATCAACGAGATGATCGGTGAACTGAATGCCTCGCATACCGGCGCGGCCCCGCCGCCACGCGGATTCGGGGGCGGCGGCGTGTCCACCGCCAATCTTGGGTTCGATCTCGAGCCCGATAAAACTGCCGGCCGTTACCGCGTTTCGTATGTCTACGAGAATGGCCCGGCCGACAAAGACTGGGTAAAAGTGAACGTCGGCGATTATTTGATCGCGATTGGCGGAAAGCCAGTTAAAGCTGGTGACGAATACTGGTCACTGCTCAACGATCGGCTTAATCGCAAAATCGAAGTCACCCTTAATAACAAGCCGGGTGAGGAAGGCGCCTGGAAAACTCGGATTGAAGCCATCAACGGCCAGGCCTACTCGACACTTCGTTATGAACGGTGGGTGAAAGAACGACGCCAGAAGGTCGATGAGATGTCCGGCGGTCGCATCGGCTACATTCACATTCGCGCTATGGACCAGCCCAGCCTGCGCAAGTTCGAGAAAGAGATCCGCGAATTCCGTAACAAGGAAGCGATGGTCATCGATCAACGCTGGAACGGTGGCGGCAACATCGAACAGGAACTGCTGGCGATCCTCGTCCAGCGCGAGTATCAGGTCTGGGTGCCCCGGGGCGTCGAAGCTGCGGGCCGTCCTTTCGCCGGCTACTTCGGACCGAAGGTCGTACTGCAAAACTGGCGCTCGGCTTCCAATGCGGAAATGTTTCCGGCTGGTTTCCGCGCCCTGGGCCTGGGCAAAGTCATCGGCACGCCGACGATGGGCGCGGTGATCGGAACCGGCAGCTATTCCCTGATTGACGGTTCGACCGTGCGCACGCCGGGCGTGGGTGTCTACCTCGCGGATCAGAAACACACGAATATGGAAAACTATGGCGTGCAGCCTGATATTAAGGTAGACAATTCGCCGGAAGATAATCTAGCAGGGCGGGATCGCCAACTCGACGCTGCGGTAGAAGAACTGATGAAGCAGCTGGGAGGCGGCCGGCGCAACCAAACGACGACGAATAACCAGTAGCTCGCCGGAAAACGTAACCCGAACTGGAGCGCAACCGTCTTCGGTTGCTTCTTTGGACTCGACAGCCACAGACTGCAAGCGAGACGCTTGCGCTCCAGTCCTTTTTCCAATCTCATTGAAGTAGAGTCCCGCCTCGTTCTCTACTTAAGAAACCCTTTGCCGCTACAAACAAAGATGCTAATCTCCCGCCTCGGGACGATCTGAGAATTCAAAATGAAACGTGATGCGGCCATGACTGAGCGATTGCGGGGAGTGATTGCACGACTCGAGTCACAAACCCGAAACGGCCAGGTGTGTTGGGAAAAGCAGGCTGGTTCGGCGCATCGTTATGCGCAGATTAAGAATCATTTGGTGATCCTGGGTCCGGCCGCACCTTTGGATTCAGACGTACCGCGATATCTCTTTATCACGCCATTCGATTCTCCGGATCATTTCGAGGTGAATTCCAACGACGATGAACTTGGCCCGGCAGTGCTCTCACTGGCAAAGACAGTCGAGGAATCCTGCAAGGATAAGCCTGCCGTCGATCCTTTTGCGGTTACCGATAATCTCCTGGAACGTCTGGAAAGCATGTGACGTCAAACGGCTATCATTCATTTTGCAACGCAAGGACTTATTTCCATGGCAGCTGAAATGAACAACCTCAGTGAAGAAGCGCAGAGTCTGGCTCGCGTCCCGCTCTTCAGGCGACTTGAGCCGAACGAGCTCGAGCATCTGGCTGAAGAAGTCGATCAAGTCAATTACCAGGCCGGCGAAACCATCTTTCACGAACATGACCGCGGCGACGCGCTTTACATCCTGGAAGAAGGTACGGTGCGCATCTGGGTCATGGACGAAGACGTCCACGAAGTCACCCTGGCCGAGCTGAAGCCCGGAGATTTCTTTGGCGAGCTGGCCGTGCTGGATCGTGGCGAACGATCCAGCAGCGCCACCGCGATCACCGACATTCATCTACATCGCCTGAGCAGCGACGATTTTCAACAGTTCCTGATCGACCATCCCGATGCGTCGATTGATGTGATTTGCGAGATTGCCGCGCGCATGCGCCAGACGAATCTATTGGTGACCCAGCGCGCAGCGCGCAACATCAACGCTGAGATGGAAGCGCACTCAACCATCGGTCAGCGAATTGCCGACAAGGTCGCGTCCTTCGGCGGTTCGTGGACATTCATCATAATTTACGTGACCTTTCTGGTTGCCTGGATGGGGATTAATACCTTTCTGCTGGTCCATTATGGCCACGGCGAGAACGGTGCGCAGTGGGACCCTTATCCTTACATTCTGCTGAACCTGATGCTTTCGATGACGGCGGCTTTGCAGGCGCCGATCATCATGATGTCGCAGAATCGGGCCGCCGAAAAAGATCGGCTGGCGGCCGAACAGGATTTCAAAGTGAATCTGAAGAGCGAGTTGATGTTGGAAGAATTGGTTCGGAAACAGCGCGAGCGCGACGCGCAAATCGACGAAGTCAATCGGGCCCTCGCGGCTTTGAAGCAAGACAAACCAAACCACTAAAACCGGCACTGTCCCAATTCATTTCTCTGTGTCTCTGTGAGATCTCGAGAATTCACAGAAGTTGAAATAGGGCACTCCTCGACTCAGTGGCCTAATTTGTAGGGGCGTCCCTCCGTGGGCGCCCGGTTATTGCCTGCGACGTGAGAAGGCCGGGCGCCCACGGAGGGACGCCCTTACAAATTGGGGCCCTACCCTCGACACTTTTTCACTGGAGTTTGCCGGGCAAAAAATGTTATAAGCAGCACACCCTTAGTCAGTGTCCCCACGGTCTCCTCGGTCGATTGCGCAGACTTATCCCCAGGCTTAAAAGTGCCGAACAGTGACTCTCTGTTTGGCTCCCTACCCGACAAGCCAGATCGGAAGAGGATTCCATGTCCAGGGCTTATTGTCTTGCCACCTTGCTATTGCTCTCGAGTTTTTCGGCAGCACTTGCTCAGGTTCAATCCGATCTCGGACGACCCAGACGCACCCAGACACCTGCGAACGTCACTGAAACAGGCGACCGCCAGCTAACCGCCGCTGAAGCTGCCGCCGAAGCCAGGAGGCGGTACAACGCAGGCGTGAAATATGGCCGGGCAGGTTTGTTCAAGCAAGCGGCCGAAAGCTTTGAGCAGGCCGTGAAATTGAACCCTGACTATGCGGATGCTTACCTGGGTTTGGGCCATGCTTACTACGACCTGCATCAGTGGGAGCAGGCTATTGAGAATCTGCACAACGGTCTGGTCCGGAAACCTAAAGACAAGACCGCAACCGATCTTCTGGCTGATGCGCGGTTGATGCTGGAGCGTGAGAAAGGCAATCGCGAGAAGATCGCACTTGAGGCGAATGATGCGGTTGAGCGAACAGATGGTTCAACCGCGTCGTTAATCAGTGCTCCGTCTTCAACCACAACCACAAAACCCGCGAACGATCCGGCTCTGACTAAAGTCTACCGGGTTGGGCCAGGCGACATCCTGGACGTGCGTCTGACTGATACTGCTTCCACTCAACCAACTCTCTTCACTATTACCCCGTCGGGTTTGCTCGAGCATCCTGATCTGAGTGCGCCTTTGCCCAGCGCCGGATTTACGGTTGAGGAAATCACATCGCGGATCGAAGACGACCTCAAACGAAGATCGTCGACGAAGCATGCGAACGTCTCAGTCGCGGTCAACGAGTACGTCAGCCATACCATCCTCGTCAGTGGTCTCGTGAAGGAGCCTGGCACAAAGATTCTGAAGCGCGAGGCCATACCGCTCTATGTCGTACTGGCAGACGCCCAGCCACTGCCTGAGGCTGACCTGGTAACTGTGCTGCGAAACGAATCCAACGAAAATTATGTGATCGATCTGTTGAAACCATCAGAGATGAACATGCTGGTTCGGCCTGCCGATGTGATAACTGTGCAGACGAATCCGCAACAATTCTTTTATGTTGGCGGCGAAGTAAAGTCTCCGGGCGAGAAAAGTTTTCGCCGCGGTTTGACGCTCACTCAGGCAATCATTGCTGCAGGAGGCTTGGCCAAAAATTCGAAAGAGGCGCGGCTGGCGCGCGATAACGGGAAAGGCTTCCTGGTTCTAAGTCGCTACAAACTCAAGGATATTGATTCCGGAAAAGTTCCGGATCCGTTGGTCCAACCCGGTGACCGAATTACCATCGTGAAGTAAAGGGGCAAGGAAATGTCAGCAGCAGGAAATTCAGAAATCAAAACGGGCGTCCAGCCCCCGGCGACGGGCTCTGGCAAAGATTCAAAGGCGAGGACTCTAAAAGAGCCTCCGGACATTTGGGAACTGGTGCACGAGACGCGGGCAGAGTTTAAGCCGGGCTCGGCGTTTGTCGGACATCTCAAGTCACTTAAGACGATGCTGTTATTTGTGTTTCTGCTAGTCGTCGGAGGCGGCGGCGTATTCGGGGTAATGAAGTTTCAAGTTTGGTCAGAGAATCGTTCCCCCGCTCCGCCTGTGCCGGCCGAGACCAGCAAGTCTGTCTTGAGTCCTTCGTCCACTCTGCCGAATCAGACATCAGCGGATCAATCAACCAACAAAGCGCCAGCTCCTACTGAGCCTGCCGTGAGCACAGTTGATGAACCTAACACTGCGCCGGCCGCATCGTCTGAGACCAAAGTCTCGGCGGCATCGTCCGACAGCAAAGGACTGGTCAAGCCTCGTCCGCAGAGCTCGACGAATTCAAACATGGCAACCGGCGAGCCGGTCGCCGCACGCAAAAAAGAGAAAGCCCAGGCTTCGAAGTTAAATGCAGCCGCAAGTCCGACCACAGTCCGCACGGATAACAAAGACGGTAATCAAGCAGGACCGACACCCGCTCCTAAACCCGACAAACCGCCAGCCGCCAACCCGACCGTGACGAAGAAGGAAACGGATCAGGGTCAAAGTCCTCAACTGATTGCTCCGGCAAAGTCGAGCGCTACACCGAAACCCAAAGTGATCCCCTGGCCTTGATTGGACAACCGGTTGTCGTCAAGGAGCAGTAAGGTGACGAAAGCAGCGAAGAGCTCCATCGCGATTTGAATCGCAAGTTGTTGTCTCTGTGCCTACCTCTGTGTAACAAAGCCGAAGTTCTTGTTTTTTTGAACAAAAGTACGTGAACACGTTAATCCCGTAGGGATGAAATGTTTATAGACAATCAGGCTGCTCGTGTTTCAGAGCTCCGTAGGAGCTCAATGTGTTTCGAGGTCTCATTTCGCTTCTACGGAGCTGGGACAAATCTGTTGTGGCTGTAACTATAAACATTCTGCTCCTACGGAGCTAAGACACTACTCATTTCCAAATACCGGCAGAACGCGTTAGCCAGCTCCATTTGTCTTGGCGTTTTGCATTGCACGTCGAACAGGGCGGGACTGGCAACCAGGACAGTCACACATTGCGCGCGCGAGGTTGCGACATTCAATCTGTTGCCGCTGTACAGGAATTCCATTCCGCGCGGCGCGTCCTGTGGAGTTGAAGTCGCCATCGAATAAATCACCACCGGCGCCTCCTGCCCTTGAAACTTGTCGACGGTCCCAACGCGACTGCCTCGCGGTAATCTTCGAAACAACAACGACACCTGGGCGTTGTAAGGAGCGATGATCAAAATGTCCTCGATCGTAATTAATCCGACCTGGCCCTTCTTATTGGTCCACGTCGCATCGCGAAGTAAGGCTTCAACCAGCTCGGCTACCTTCTCTGCTTCTTCGAGTGAGTCACTTTGGTTTCCTTTGTGTTTGACCGGGATAAAGCGCAAACCCGTTCCCCCGAGTGGCCCAGCGACGTCCAATCGTTGATTCGAGTTCTCGGGTCGTGAGGTTAGCCGGCTCTCATAGAAAACTTCGGAGGTGAATGAACAGATGTTCGGATGCAGGCGCCAGCTCTCGCCGAGGAACAGACCCCGATCCGGCGTGATCGTTTTGTGGTCGTTCAAAAGATGAGACAGCGCCGATGCCTCCGCGCCCTCCGGATGAACGCCACGCTGCGGTTGATCCAACTGCTGTGGATCACCCAATAAGACGATGCTGTCAGCGGCCGGCGATGCGGCCAGCACATTCGCAAGCGACATTTGACCTGCTTCATCCACAAACAAGACGTCGACCGCGTCTGACAATTCCGGTCGCGCCCAAAGCCAGACCGTTCCGGCCACGATTTGCGCCTCATTGTTAGCCAGGGCCTGCACAACTTTGTCGTTGTCTTTAACAATCTTTACAAAGTCGTGATCGCATCCGTCATCGTTATCACATTTTTGCAGGATCTTCAGCTCTCGCTTTTCTTCCCGCGCCGCTGTGCAAATGGCTTTCAGCAAATTGCTGATCACTTTATGACTGACTGCAGTGATTCCGACCCTCTCGCCGTTCTTAACCAGCTCGAGGATCATGTGCGCGCCGGTAAACGTCTTTCCCGATCCGGGCGGGCCCTGAATTGGGAGCACCGTCCGATCGAGCAGGAGAGCAATCTGTTTGGCGGCTTCGAGCGAAGGCATGTGCGCGAAGTCGGCCAATCCGCCGCGTTTCAGTCTCGGCACGCGCCGCAGTAAGAGTTCTCGCGCAGCCGCGAAATGGCTGTGATCTTCAAAGCCCTGGTCCGCAACCCTATCGCCCAGCACCAAAAGACTTTCGCTTAATACCTTCACGTTGAAGAGATCATGAGGCACCAGGGCCGTGGGATGCGGAGCTTCAGCCAGCGACGGTCCTCGCTTGATATCGATCGTCAACGCGTCATAGTCAATGGCGTGCAGGTCTCCGGCATTCTCCCGGGTCTTTGGGTCGTGAATGTTCTTCGCGCGTTCAATGGTCGTGTCCTGCAAGGGAAAGCGGTAACGATGAATAGTGGACTTTTTTACTTTATCAACTTCGCCGACATGAACCAGGCCCCCAACCGTTGCCCGATCGGTGATGAACTCTTCATCCGAAAAGTCGCATCGATTGAAGTATTCCCAGTGCTTCGATTTATCTTCGCGGCGATGCCACTCAAGCAAATCAGCCAGCAGCGCGGTTGCCTTTTGTCGGTCCGTCCAGGTCTCTTTGTCTTCCGGAAGGCCTTCCATCAATCGCTGTTCAAGTGCGCGCACCCTGCGCAAGTAGTCCGTCAGATCTTCCGATGGCTCATAACCTTTCGGCACCGGCCGCGCCAGGGGCGCCCCAAACTGGTCTTCCAGTTCAGTCCTTAACCGCTCAAGCCAATCGCGCAGACGCAACGCCGACACGCAATCGTCGCGGTTGTAACCCTCAATCGCCTTTCTAATGTCATCGAGGCTTTCTTCCCCAGGTCCAAACGCCAGCACCGTCTGAAAAGTCTGCAACGCAAGATTTGCATCCGGCAGATTCACATCCCGCTGGTATTCATAAAACGGCTCGAGTTTCTTGATTGAATAACTCTCCACCGAAGCCCGGAGGCCCTGCCTGACCGCGCGAAACATATCTACCAACACTTCGCCCCGCAAGAGCTCATCAACTTCATCCACACAAGTCGAATGCTGCCCGGCCATGCGCTTGATCGCCGTCTCTTCGTAAGCCCCGTAGTGATAGATGTGCAGGTCCGGATACAGCCGGCGTCGCTCCATCACCATCTTGATAAATTCTTCAAACGCGCGCTTCTCTTCCAAAGGGCTCATGGCCCAGGTTGGCTCGTAAACGAATTTACCTTCATCACTGGCGATCGTCAGCACGCCAAAGAGATATTCCAGGCCACCCTCAAACGTGAATTGATCGCCTTCAAAATCAAGAAAGATGTCCCCCGGCGACGGTGGGGGGAGTGAACACAAGCCCTTCTCAGGCTCCGGCGGAACCAACAATTCATAAACATTTCGACGCTCTTCGCGGCCCTGCACCTGTAGGCGAGCCTGCTGACGAATATTCGCAAATGCCTGGTCCTTTATGCCTTCGACTCT
>Ga0070694_100001856_pt1 | contig 12522 bp, 12 predicted proteins | sample KBSK1251metaG_FD_65470 | JGI IMG/M metagenome (GOLD analysis project Ga0070694, IMG submission 65470) | Corn, switchgrass and miscanthus rhizosphere microbial communities from Kellogg Biological Station, Michigan, USA - KBS K1-25-1 metaG | ecosystem: Host-associated > Plants > Roots >... | reverse complement strand
CTCATCACTCCGCGTACGCTGGCCCAGCGCATTGTGCGCGCCAAGGCGAAAATTCGAGAGACGCAGATTCCGTACGAAGTGCCAAGCCCGAAGGAATTGCCGGAGCGGCTGGGCGCCGTGCTCCACGTCATCTATCTCGTCTTTAACGAGGGTTATTCGGCTGCGGCGGGATCGGAGGTAACGCGGGCCGAGCTAACCGGCGAAGCGATTCGACTGGGCCGTTTGCTACTCGAACTCCAGCCAGAGCCGGAAGTCATCGGACTGCTCTCCCTGATGTTGCTGCAGGAATCCCGTCGCGCCGCGAGAACCTCTGAGACCGGAGAACTGATCTTGCTGGAGAACCAGGATCGCTCGCTCTGGAACCGAGAGCAGATCGACGAAGGTTTGGCCTTGCTGGAGAAAGCCCTGAAGTCCCAACGCTTCGGCTCTTACACGCTGCAGGCTGCGATCGCGGCCGTTCATGCGGAGGCGGAATCGACCGCTGCGACCGACTGGCGGCAGATCGTCGCCTTATACGACCAGCTAGTTCGAATTCACCCTTCGCCCGTGGTACAGCTCAATCGTGCCGTGGCAATTGCAATGCGCGATGGACCAGAGGCCGGTCTGACGCATATCGACGCGTTGTTGGAACATGGCGAATTGGCAAATTATTATCTGGCGCATTCCGCTCGTGCAGATCTGTATCGCAGGCTGGGCAGGACCGCTGAGGCCCGGTCCTCTTATGAGAAAGCTCTGGCGTTGACCCAACAGGAACCGGAGCGGCAATTCCTGCAGGAGCGGATTCGGCAGTTGGGATAAAGGCTTATTTGTTCGCGCAGGGCGAAGTCTCAAAAATTTCGTGACGAGGTCGACAAGATCTGCCTTGAGTATTCCTGATCGACCTCTTTAAAAAGGAAAGGGACAATTTCATGAACATCGTGCTGTGGATAATTCAGATTCTGCTGACGCTGCTGTTTCTTTTTGCTGGTGGAACGAAACTATTCATGTCTGAAGCAGCTTTGAAGCAAATGACGCCTCCCAACTCAATCGTGCTGCCGATTATTCTCCTCAGGTTTATTGGTCTCTGTGAAGTCCTGGGCGCATTGGGTTTGATTCTGCCCGGCATCACCAGGATTCGGCGCGGCCTGACGCCGCTTGCCGCCTGCGGACTGCTAATCATCATGATTGGAGCGGTGGTGATTACGGTGATGGGTCTGGGGGCTGCAGCGGCGATCACTCCGCTGGTGGCCGGAGTTCTCTGTGCAGTGGTTGCCTACGGACGGCGCGATTGGCGTTGAGCGAATTACTTTTGGGGCGCACCAATCACCGTCGTCAGCGCGTCGAACGCGAAGGGCACGATCGGGATAGTCGGTGAATCCCAGCTCAATCGTGCCGTGGCAATTTGCAATGCGCGATGGCCCAGAGGCGCATATCGAAGCGTTGTTGGAACATGGCGAATTGGCAAATTATTACCTGGCGCATTCCGCCCGTGCAGATATGTACCGCAGGCTCGGCAGGACCGCTGAGGCCCGATCCTCTTATGAGAAAGCTCTGGCGCTGACCCAACAGGAACCGGAGCGGCAATTCCTGCAAGAGCGGATTCGACAGTTGGGATAAGCAGACTGAGCTGCGAAGCAGCGCTCAGAGCCCACGGCTCGCAAAGGCAGTTATATAGTTGACCCACCTCAGCAACCCAAAGGGTTGCAAGAAAGTAGCCGGTGGTCGGAGTCGGCGGAGACCACCGGGAAGGCGAGAGTAATTAGGTCGCACCCCAGAGGGGTGCCAGATCCTTCGCTGTAAAGATCTTTTACGTTGACCTGTAATCTAGACTTCAGATTATGGGTTCAACTTTCTTCAGCCTGCACTATCACCTCGTCTTCTCGACCAAAGAGCGGCGACGCTTCATTAAGCCCGAATGGCAACCACGCCTTCACGCTTACCTCGGCGGGATCATTAAAGGCATGCACGGTGTGCCCGAGATTGTCGGCGGAGTTGAGCATCATGTCCATATCCTGGCGAGTCCGGAGGCCGGTGCATTGCATTGCGGATGTACTTCGCGACTTGAAGAAGGAATCGTCCACGTGGGCTAAAGAGAATTTTAATCGCAGATTCAGCTGGCAAGAGGGTTATGCGGCGTTCACCGTAAGCCCCACGGCGACCGACTCAGTGCGGCGCTACATTGCCACGCAGGAGGTGCATCATTGTAAACATTCCTTTGTTGATGAACTGAGAGAGCTTCTCAACGCGGCGGGTATCGAATTTGACGAGAAGTATCTATTGTGACGTCTGGCACCCCTTCGGGGTGCGGTCATGACTAACGACTTTTCCGGTGGTCTCCGCGGACTCCGACCACCGGCTACTTTCTTGCACCCCTTCGGGGTGCGGTCATGACTAACGACTTTTCCGGTGGTCTCCGAGGACTCCGACCACCGGCTACTTTCATGGCAATCCTTCGGATTGATACTCGCCTTTTTCCTTGCAACTTACCCTCGGAAAATTCATCATTAACCACTCGAGAACAACATAGGCAGCATGTGGACCGGTTCGCTTATCAAGGCGAAAGGAGCACGCATGAAAAAGAGCAGGAAAAAGGCCGCACCGGTGTCCGGAACGCGTCGGTTTCCGCTGATCGCCACTTTCGTACTGGCCGCCATTATGGCGGTAGCGACCATCATCGTCGTCTCAAAACAGGTGGCGAAAGGAAACGGGGGAGACGCAGGCAAGGGACCCAACATCGCGGAGACTCCAGGGGCGGTTGCCGAGAACTCGGGCAAGAAATACGTCACCGTAAAGGTGGCCGGCCGGGAAGTGCAGGTCGATCCGCAGACGGGACAGATCAAGCCGCTCTCTCCGGAGGAGGCGAAGCGATTGGCCGACGGTCTCAAAGTGATGCTGAATCAATCCACCGAAGGCCTTGTCGAAGTGCACCACGCGGATGGCTCGGTGTCGATGGATCTGCAGGGCAGGTTTCAGCACGTGATGGTCGCTCGCATTGAAGCCGATGGCACGCTAACCCAATCCTGCGTCGACAATCCTGAAGCCGCAGCGTCGTTCTTCGGAATCGATCCGCAGTTGCTCGGAGTTGAACCCGCCAAAGGTGCGGCCACCCAACCGCCAGCACGGTCTAAGCCACCAAAGGCAATTCGATGAGCAAATATATTCTCGCCAGGTTTCACTGGCTGTTGCTCACGTTGGCGGTGGGCCTTTTTGTGTGGTCCACAGCTTTTGGCCAGGCAACGATCGTGATTCAACCAGGGGCCGGTTTCAATGACCCTACTCCCGTAGCACCAGTAGGCGGAAACGACGGGACCACACTTGGACAGCAACGTCTGAATGCGTTTCAGTTTGCCGCAAGCATCTGGGCAGCAACTATAAATAGCAATGTCCCGATAAGAGTTCAGTCAAGCTGGGAGCCAAGGCCTTGTACTGCCACGGGAGGAAGTGGGGGTTCCTCCTCATTAGGCGCTGCCTTTCGTAATTTTCCTGGGGCGCCGCAGCAGAACACCTGGTTTGGACAGGCTTTGGCAAACAGTCGCGCTGGAACCGATCTCGACCCGAGTACGGCCGACATGACCATTATCTTGAATGTAAATGTCGGTAACCCGGACTGTTTTGCGAACACGAGTTGGTATTTGGGCTTCGACGGTAAGAGTCCTGCTAATAGTTTTGATGTAGTTGCCGCTCTCTTGCATGAACTCGGGCACGGCCTCGGATTTGCGACTTTTACTAGTACCAGTTCCGGATCACAGCCGTCCGGGTTCCCGAGCATGTATGACACGTTTCTCTTCGATAAAGTAATTGGAAAGACCTGGCCACAAATGACCAACGCTGAGCGTGCATTTTCCGCAACCAACACGGGTAACCTGGTCTGGAATGGCCCGCAGGTAACTGCTGATGTCCCGAACGTGCTGGGCACGCCTCGTTTGAGAATTAATACGCCGCGTGTGATTGCGGGAGATTACCTCGGGGCCGAAGCTGTATTCGGTGCGCTTTTAGCGTCGCCTGGAGTTACCGGAAATGTTATCCAGGCTCTTGACCCATCCGATGATGTCGGGCCTGCTACGACGGATGGTTGTTCAGCTTTGACGAACGCCGGAGCCGTTGCGGGTAGAATTGCGCTCATCGATCGCAGCACTTGTAGCTTCGTAACCAAAGTCAAAAATGCTCAGGATGCCGGCGCAATCGCCGTCATCATGGCGAACAACGTTCCCGCTGAGCCTGGAGACCCTCGGGGTTTGGGGGGACAAGATCCCACTATTCTGATCCCAACGCTCAGTGTTACTCAGGAAACTGGGAACGCAATTAGGGCTCAACCAGGGGGTGCGGTGAGCGCGACCTTATTCCTTGACCGCACTGAGCCCACCGGCGCTGATTCCTCCAACAGGCCATTGCTGTTCACTCCTGCCACGCTGGCGCAAGGGTCTTCAGTGGCACACTGGGACAAAAGCCTGGTACCCAACCCACTGATGCAGCCAACCTTTACCGCCAACCAACCTCAAAGAGTCACTCCTCCACGTGATCTGACATTCTCTTTGCTGCGTGATCTTGGGTGGACGGGTATCCTTCCCGCACCTCCCAGCGTGCAACTAACCTCTTCTACCTTCAACATCGGCGAAGCAGGAAAGACTCTGAATGTCGGCGTGTCGAGAACGGGTGACACTTCCGGAGCCTCTACAGTCGAGTACACAACCAGCGATACGGCCGGCGCCCACGACTGTAATCTACCCACTAACGCGGCCTCATCGCGTTGCGACTACCTGACAACGCTCGGCAAGTTGACCTTCACCGCAGGAGAGACTTCGAAGACCGTCTCCATTCCGATAATCGACGATGTCTATGCTGAAGGAAGCGAGACGTTCACGATCACTTTGAGCAATGTCACGGGCGCAACACTCGGAACGGCGACTGCAACCCTGACCATTACCGACAACGAAAGTGTCAACGGCACTAACCCAATCGACACGACCAGCTTCTTTGTGCGGCAGCATTACATAGACTTCCTGAACCGCGAGCCGGATGGCCCCGGCCTCGCGTTCTGGAGCGATCAGATCAATTCGTGTGGCGCGGATCCGCAGTGCATCGAGGTAAAGCGAATCAACGTCTCAGCGTCGTTCTTCCTGTCGATCGAGTTTCAGGAGACAGGGTACCTGGTCTACCGAACCTACAAGAGTGCGTTTGGCGACATTAACCCACCGCCGCCCCGGCCGGTGCCGGTGAGGTTCCTCGACTTTCTGCGGGACACGCAGCAGATCGGGAGAGGGTTTCAATTTTTAGCACCAGGCTCGGAGGAGCTGTTGGAGGCGAACAAGGTGGCTTACATGCTGGCGTTTGTGCAGCGCGCAGATTTCCCTGGGGCGTTTCCGAATACGATGACCGCGGCTGAGTTTGTAGATAAGTTGAATCTGAACGCGGGTGGAGTGTTGTCACCCGCGGAGCGAACAGATCTGATAAATGGCATGTCGTCGCCGGCCAACGTTGCGCAACGCGCGGCGGTCTTGCGCGCAGTGGCAGAGGATTCTGACCTGAAGAACGCGGATTCCAACAAGGCGTTTGTGTTGATGCAATACTTCGGCTACCTGCGGCGCAATCCCAACGACGCGCCGGACCCGGACTTCAGGGGCTTCGACTTCTGGTTGGCGAAATTGAATCAGTTCAACGGGAATTTCGTGAATGCGGAGATGGTGAAGGCGTTCATCACTTCGATTGAGTATCGCCAGCGCTTCGCCCCTTGATGACTTAGTCGCGCACGGGAATCCGTTCAGTTTCGCCGGGATCGACATCAAATCAAACTTCGTGGGGCTTAGCGGCTGCACTTGATCACAGATCACTTCGAGCCATCTGCCGGAAGAATTCCGACCAGACACGCCTCAGATAATGCGCTCGAGGACGCGCAAGCCCAATGATCGGGGCGGGGAGAAGATGGAACATTCGAATGCGCCGCGCGTCTTAGAGATCAACCGCAAAATGAAGCATCGCCTTATCAGTTTGCTTTTCATCGTGGGACTTCTCGCTACGGTAGCCGCCCTGGTTCCGGCACAGTCTCCTGACAATGCTCTGCTTGCAAAACTCGATTGTCCCGATCGTGTGCAGGATGTCGGGTTCTCCCCTGATGGAAAGCTAATCGCGGCAGGTTATGGCTGGAATGTGAAGAGCGGTGTGAGAATTTGGAATGCCACTGATCATTCGGTGGTGGCTAATTTAATTGTTGGCAAAGCAGATGATGCCAATGTGAGCTGCGTGACCTTTTCGCCCGACAACCAATGGTTCGCGGCCGGGGATTGGAATGGCAACGTGTTCCTCTGGCGGGTTGGAAACTGGAAAAGCTACAAGCCCGTCATTCTCAATCGGGGCATGTCTGAGTCGCTCAGCTTCTCTCCTGACAGTGCGAAGCTGGCGTTGGCCTCTGATACCGACGCCACTATGTATGATCTCAGGTCGGGAAGAATAACTGTCATTGCTGGGCGCAAGGACCGGCGATATGGGTTCATCACCATTTCGTTCTCCCCTGACAGCAAGTCCGTTCTTTTTTTCCGCGATGCCGCATTACAGGTATGGGATCTGAGCACTCGAAAGCTCATTAAGACTGTGAAACCTCCTGGTTCCGGTTTCTTCGGGAAAGCGTCTCGAGATGGTAAGTATGCGTTTGCGACCGGCAGTGTTGATAACGGCAAACAGATAGCAATCTGGGAAGCCTTGGCCCAAAAGAAGATTGGCGAGTTCCGGTTCAGGGAAAGTGCCCCTGCGCTGGTTGTTTCTCATTCCATGCAACTGTTCGCCGTGGGCGGTGGAAATTTTGGTTCAGGAGGCAATATCGGTCTTTGGCGTCTCAAAGATTTCAAGGAAGTTGGCTATGTTTCGTTCGGCGAATTTCCGATCGAGGCTCTCGCCTTCAGTCCCGATGACAGTGTTCTCGCCGCCGCGAGTAACGATGGCTATGTGTTGTTGTACGCGGTCAATCTTATCCGTGGACCTGAGGTGAAAAAACAAGACTACGCGCTGTGTGGCGAAATCCTGAACGAAGGCAATAGAGTTTTCATAGTTCCGCTGTCAAAGGTCCCCGGCGGAAGGCTCGACCGCTTTAGCTACGCCTGGAAAAGGGAGATCGTCAACCCGGATAGTGTTGCGAGTCTGGCGGGTGCGCCGGTCGAGTTGTCTGATTGGAACATTGAGAGCAGCTCAGATGATGACCGTGCGAGGATTAATCAATTTAAGCAACTCGCACCCGTGAGGAATGCAAACCACATAGTGTTCGGCGATATCCAGAATCCGGGCTGGAACGAAGGTTTGCTCGCGAAGATTTATGGCGATGGAAGTTTCGTCGTTACAAACAATTTCGGACACTGTCTCGCCTACGGATCGCTGGATCAATTCAAGACAAATTTTGAATCGGTGAAGGCCCGTTTAGTTAGTGAAGGCCTGCTCGGAATTCCGAAGGCTCCGCTCATAGTCGGCGCCGCCCACTTTCGAACGCGATTCATTGAACTGGCAGTGGACGGCGTGCCCGAGTTGCGCACCGATGCCGACTCGATTGACGTTTTGTTGAAAGGCGTTCCCGCGGAGAAACGTGAAGCTTTTTGGCGGGTTTTCAGCCAGGAAGAGTCTTTCATAAATTCCCTGCGACAGGCCGGCATGAAGCCGCCTGCGAGCCAGCACTAATTCGTCCACTTAGCGAACGGCAGCGGTTATCCTTTTTTCAGCGGGCTCCAAGCAACGCGATCAGTCCATCGGCAAACGCCTCGCGCCAACTTAGCCCCTCATGGCCGCCGACAAATTGCTGATAATGGACCTCATACCCTTTTGCGAGTAACACGCAAGCAGATGCCTTGTGAGATTCGCAAATCGCAGGCCTGACCCCGCTGACCATTTTCGCAAGATTGGTTTGTTGGTATCATTCGAGCTGGTCCGCAATCGAGAGACGCTCGAGATAACAGATCAAGCGATGTCCTGAGTGTCAGCCTGCGGAGCAGGCGGAGCATAAAGCCTGGGGCGCAAGCCCCAGGAAAAGATCAGAAACGTTTATTCATAGCTTGCGGCGCGAGCGAAAGCCCGTTAAGGCATTCTGCGGTATCTATATAGTTGACTCACCTCAGCAACCCGAAGGGTTGCAAAGAAAGTAGCCGGTGGTCGGAGTCCGCGGAGACCACCGGAAATGCGAAATTAATTGGGTCGCACCCCGGAGGGGTGCCAGATCCTTCGAGGTAAGTCATCGTAAACATTTCTTTGTTCATGAATTGAGAAAGCTTCTCCACGCGGCGGGTACGAATTTGACGAGAAGTATCTATTGTGACGTCTGGCACCCCTTCTGGGTGCGGTCATGACGGACGACTTTTCCGGTGGTCTCCGCGGACTCCGACCACCGGCTACTTTCTTGCAACCCTTCGGGTTGCGCTCGGGTGAATCACCTATATAAATGCCCATTCTGCGTTAAGAGAGTATGGTCGATTATTATCAAGTTCTCGGGGTCAAGCACACTGCCTCAACAAAAGAGATCAAGGCGGCATACAAGCGGCTCGCCCGCCTGCAGCATCCGGATCTCAACGGCGGCTCGGCCGAAGCCGCGGAGGCCTTCGTCCAACTCTCGCATGCCCGGGATATTTTGATTGACGCAAAAAGGCGCGCTGAGTATGACGCGCAGCGCCACGCCGCCGCTCCTGGCCCAGGTGCTTATGCTCCAGTCCTGAAACCAACTGGCGAAAACTATTTGCAACGCGCCCGGTCCGATGTTCGCATCAGGCAGAATCTCGAAAAATTTCTGGTCACTGAACGCATAGAGGCACGCGCGCGGCGACAAGCTGTCTTTCCAATTGTGGCGTTCCTATTCGCTGCGTTCTGTGTGGCGCTGATACGCCCTCGTATCTGGCGTTACTCCGGCACGACCGGGCGGGCGGTGATATTAACGCTGGTTAGCCTGGGCGTATGTCACACCGTGTTGAAGATTTGGACCGCCATTAAACTGCTTCCCGCGGATCAATCCGGCGCGAAGGGGATTAACCTGCCGCTGCTCGGCAAAGCCTTGAGCGGCCCTCGGGCCCTCTTCTTAATTGGGCTCGCGGCGATCGTGTTTGGATTGGTGGGCACTTTTGTTGGAATGTCTCTCAGCGACCTCTTGTCGATAGCCATGCCCAGGTTCTTTGACCAGTCGATTCGCCTGGAGTTGCTGCTCTACCCCTGGGTCATGGTCTTGTTTCTCAATGCCTGCCATTCAGTCAGTCAAAGACTCGACATATAAATTGGTAACTGCCGTAGTTCGAATCCGAGCCTATGTTAAGAGTAAATTATTCAATAGTTGAGCATCGCAAAATCGCAGGCCTGACCCGGATTCGGTTTTTCAACAGAACATTGTTGCTCTTCGCCCCATTAGGGGCGAGATGTTTATAGAAAGCGTGACCTCTGTGAGATTTTTTCCTCGCTCCAGCGGAGCGAAACATAGTTTGGGCACAACGTACCAATGATGGAAACATAGCGCTCCGCTGGAGCGCGAGTTATCGAGTTAGACGCATTATCTATAGACATCTCGCTCCGCTGGAGCGAAAGCTAGTTCTCACATTATTTCGGAAGGCAATCGATCGGGGGCCAGGCTTGCGATTTGTGCGATTCTCACTAGTCGAATAGAAAGTGGTCGAGCGTGCCGAGAATCGCACAAATCGCAAGCCTGACCCCGTGTTGGACCATTTGCGGAGACTCTCGAGGGAGCCCCCAGAAACGTTCTTTGTTGTTCCTTCGGAAGGTAGCGGCATCAGAAGCATGGCCGCGATTACCGGCAGGCTCAAAAGTGTTGACCTCGGCATTTTCCTCTTTCCGTGCTGTTCGTTTACTGCAGTAAATGTGAGAAGTTTGCGGGGCTGGATAATCTTTCTCATTTTGTCTCGAGTAAAATGAGAATGTTTCCGGCAATGTTCTCATTTTCACGACGTCACGGGAAGCGAAAACATTTACCATCTGCGGCGAAGACGGCCGCCATAGCAGGTGGAGACGAGGCCTTGCTCAGTCTGCCTTCTATCCTTTTTCAGTTTGCCTGACAAGCGTCCTTGCACTTGCATGCCCAGTTGTTCGAAGCCGGGCTTGTCATCGCTGCTTCCTCAAAGCTGGCTTCCGAACCGAAAGCATGCACCATCATAGTGGCGCCATAACGAACTGTCGCGAAGGCGCATCCCAAGCGACCGAAATAAAGGGCCCGGCCACCGCGAATGGAAGTCTTACCGTCGCCCTTCACGCTTCTCTTGGCCATTGGCTCGCCAGGGTTGTATGACGCGGCAACGATCCGAAATTCGGCTGCCGGCAAGCGAGGCTCGAAGAACTGTTCCTGCGCGTGAGCAGCAACCTTCTTTCTCACGTCGTCGAGCGAACCGAGAATTTCATCTGCCGAGTCCGAACGGTCAAGTTGCGAAGCTACATCCTCGAAAAGACGGCGAGCCCCACCAAATTCAGCCACCGAGGCCTTAAACTTTTCATCCTTCGTGCTCGCCAGCAAATCCTTGTCGAACGTGTCCCAACGTCCCGATGCTTTCAGCTTTTGAATGATCGACCGTATGGCGTTCGGGAGCTGAGACACCCGTCGCCGGAGCGCGTCGTGATCGTTTTTGACCGAGGTGAATTCCGTGTCACTTACAGAACTCCTTCTGATTAGACCCGCGCGCTTCTTATCGAGCTTGGCCAGGTCATCACCAAATGAATTTAGGGTCTGCAGTTCTGAGTTGATGTTTACCTCAGGCAAAGTGTTTGTCGCCGCTGGCGAGCTGGTCGCCCTGGAAGAGCCGACACTCAACGCGCCGAGTAGCGCAAAGACGGCGAAAAGAGCCGTCAACTTGAGTTTTGATTTTGTCATTTCTATCCTCTTTCTGGATTAAAGTAATGTCAGCGGCCGGCAGTCCGACTTGCGATTCCTGACACCAGCCGGTGCGTACTGTAGTCGCCGCATAGAACGGGCGGTGTGTCATTTCCTGAATTCCGAAAATGCCACGGTCACGGCTTAGGGTTTTGGGGAAGAAGGCGTTTACTCACCCGTATGTGCTTGCGGCACGGGGGCTGTGGTGCGGATACTAGCGCACCTTTCAGGCACGTGCGCGGTGAGGAGACATAGTTGGTATGTCTCTCAGTGACCTTTTGTCGATAGCCATGCCCAGGTTCTTTGACCAGTCGATTCGCCTGGAGTTGCTGCTCTACCCCTGGGTCATGGTCTTGTTTCTCAATGCCTGCCATTCGGTCAGTCAAAGACTCGACATATAAGTTGTTAGCTGCTACGCAGGTAATGGGGGGTCAGGGCTGCGATTTTTGCGATTCTAACAAGTCGCGTAAACAATTCGGCCGAGACGCCTGGAGAATTGCACAAATCGCAAGCCTGCCCCGGGTCGGTCTTCCAAGGACAAAGGGTAGTTCGAATCCGAACCTATCTCAAGAGTGAATTATTCAATAGTTGTGAATCGCAGAATCGAAGGCCTGACCCCGGTCTTGACCCTTCAATGAACTGAAGGAGATTGGTGGTACAGTCTAGACTAGAAGCTTTAGCTTGTGTCCTGGGTTGCAGCCTAAAGGCTAAACTCTCAACTCAAAATATCCTCTAGTCGAAGAAAGGACATCAAATGCGAATCCAAAGAACAATGTTAACGTTGGTAATTGGCCTATTGGTTCTGATGGGAGTCGGTTGCACAACTTCCCCGCCAACCGGCTCTCCCAGTCCCACGCCAATCGACACGCCGAAGCCGGCACCGATCACCGAGGCTGAGGTAAACGCGGCCCAGCAGGCCTGGTGTGATGGACTCGTAGCAATCGGCAAGGTCTACAAAGATGGCGGAGACTACAAGGATTTCGCCGGCCGCTTCATCGACGACACCTATGATTTCAAGGATGGCAAGGTCTTCTTTCGCCCGACCCTGGCGGTGGCGCCGCAGGCCTTCAGGACCACGAAGGCCGGTGCACTCGCCTACTTTGTCGGTGGCGATTCCAACTTCCCCGATGACAAAGGATTCGCCCTGGCCCCTTATGTAAAGTGCAGTTACGACAATGCCATTGAGGGGAGTAACGCCATCCAAATCCATGGCAACATCGCCCTGACTATGGGGAATGTGCATGTGGAAGCGGCGGATGGCACCAAGCTCATGGTCGATAAAGTATTTGCCTTCCGCAAGGGCCCGGACGGCAAGCTGCGCATGATAGTTCACAAGTCCGCCTTGTCGAACGAACCAAAATAATCGGTCATCCACGAAGCTGCGGCTCAGCGTCAGTTGAAACGCGAATTGCTCGAAGGATAGAAGGATGTCCCGGCTTCCCCAAGGCGAGCCTTTGCGAGGGCATTCATATAGCTGACTCACGTCAGCAACCCGAAGGTTTGCAAAGAAAGTAGCCGGTGGTCGGAGTCCGCGGAGACCACCGGAGATGCGATATTAAATTGGGTCGCACCCCGGAGGGGTGCCAGATCCTTCGATCTAAAGATCTTTTACGTTGATCTTTAATCCAGACTTCAGATCATGAGAGCTTCTCAACGCGGCCCGGTATCGAATTTGACGAGAAGTTTTCTTGTGACGTCTGGCACCCCTCCAGGGTGCG
>Ga0070694_100001855_pt1 | contig 12526 bp, 9 predicted proteins | sample KBSK1251metaG_FD_65470 | JGI IMG/M metagenome (GOLD analysis project Ga0070694, IMG submission 65470) | Corn, switchgrass and miscanthus rhizosphere microbial communities from Kellogg Biological Station, Michigan, USA - KBS K1-25-1 metaG | ecosystem: Host-associated > Plants > Roots >... | reverse complement strand
GCCTCGTTCAACTTGCGCTGGTCACCCGTCGCCACGTGCTGGGCGAAATAGCGCACCGATGCCATCGGCACGCCCAGCATCAGCAGCCCCAGATAGCCGGTGATGGAATTGATGAGATTCCAGGTGCCGTACCCGTCGTCGCCGAGCTTGTGGATCGTGAAGGGAGTGAGGAAGTAGACCGCCACGATTGTGACGACTGTAACGACCCAGTTGCTACCGACGCTTTTGAACACGGATCACCTCTTGCGGTTCAACTGGTGTACGGCCAAGGGAAGCACGTGCTGTGCCACCGCCACGCTGAGGGAGAGTCGCAGCGGGACGTTGCGTGGCCGCTACACGGCAAGCAGACCCGCAGCCTCGGTTACGGTCGTGAATCGGAACGGGGTCAGGCTTACGAGCCCGTCGAAGAAGCCCTCGATCGTCGCATAGAGCCGTTCGACGTCGGCCGCCGTGGCGGTGAAGGGGCTTAACCCCGGCGTGAGACTGGGTGTGTGCCAGCTGACGTGGAGATGCCGCGCGCCATGGTCCAGTAGCCGAGCGGACAGCGTCACCATGTCGGCGACGGACTGGAACTCCGGGCTGAGGCTGATGCGCCGGGTCACGCCCGTGCGGGCGGCAATCCCCGGCATGCGGAGCCACCGGAACGGCCTGGCCTCGAGGCAACGCTGGAGCGGATCGAATACGCGGAAGGGTCCGCGGTTGAATCCGTATGACAGCGGCATTTCCAGGATGGGTCCATCCGAGGCCGGCTGCCGCACGTCGTCGCCCGGCGTCAGGCGATACGGCACGATCGGGGCGCCGACGAACGTCGGACCATCGTCCACCGATTCGAGGCTGACGAAGGGGCTGACGCTCGAGTCCACCTGATAACCGCAGGCGACCAGGGCGGACACCGTCTCCGGGCCAATGCCATATCGCCCGGTCCGAAACGCGGTAGGCGGCTGTCCGAATGCGTCCTGCAGCGCGCGGGTCAGCGTGCGGATCTTCGCGAGTTGCAGCGCACCGGGCAGGTTCTTCGTCATGGAGTTCCGCGGCACAAACGCTTCGCTGGTCGGCGGCGTGTTCCAGGGATGCAGGTGCGCACCGATCTCGCCGCGATTTCCGTCGACGACTTCCTGCACCACCTCGGCGGCGCACGGATCGATGGCAACGTGATAGCTCGTGAAATAGGTGGGCCGCACGCCCAGCCGCTCGAAGAAGCGCGCCTGCCTTCGCAGCTCGTTGATGTTCGTCACCGTCACGCCGGTGCGGCTCCGGTTCCAGTTGTCCTCTTCGGTGTCGAGCGACACGATGAGCGGAATCGCGCGCATGGCTACGGCGTCCCTTCCGTCTTTCGGCTGAGCCGCGCGCGCAGCTCCCCGACGGCATCGAGCGCGCGCAGCGCGCCGGCCCGCAGGCCCCGGCGGAAGATCGTGATCTCCTCCGTGCAGCGGTCCGTCGTGGTCCACTGCCGCTTGTAGGGATCGTCGCCGCGAAGGAAGTCGAACCGCCGGTAGCCGCGCTCGATGGCGCGCCGGATCATCGTCCCCATCAGGACGAGACCAACGCTCTGACGCTCCCATTGGGGATCGCGCCCGCTCTGGTAGAAGTAGACCGTGTCGCCCCAGGCAAATCCGTACCAGGCCGCGACGGGCTTGCCCGCGATGTCGAGCGTCGACAGCCAGAGCCGCCGGCGCGCCGCGAGCTCCTCCGCAAAGCGGCGGTGCAGGACCCTGATGGACGGATGTTCGAACGCGGCGCCTCCCTGCCAGCGCCGTTCGTGAAGCGAGAAGAGGCAGCGCAGTCCTTCGTCAACGCGGTCCTGATCGTAATCCGTGATGGTCATCGCGTGCTCGCGCTGGAGCTGCCGTTCCTTGCGGCGCACCGTCTGGCGGCGCGTGCCGGAGAGCGTGCCGAGATACCGGTCCCAATCCTCGGGCAACTCGAGATACGGACACGTCCACAGCCGTTGGCGCCGGACGACGTAACCCCGAGCGGCCATCGCATCGCACAACCGGGGCGTCGCGTCGGTACCGGGCGCCAGGTTGCTGAGAATGAGCAGCTGCCACGGCAACGCGTCGAGCGATGGAGCGAAGGCCTCGACTGAAGCTCCGGACGCCGCGAGCACATCGAGGTGGTCGGGACATCCCATATCGCCGGTTGCCCAGGTCAAGGCGGTGACGGGTACGCGGTGAAAGGCGACGCGCCGCAGCATCACCGGAAGTACAGCCTGGAGCGCACCATCCGCCCCGCTCAGCGCAAGCACCTGGCTCGCCGCCAGGTCTGCGGCGGGTGCGGCATCGGCCCATGCACGAAGCCACGCCCAGCTCATAAAGGGCGACGGGGTTGCGGCACTGGCCTCCAGCGATTCCCAGGCTGCGGGACCGCCCGCCAGAGCATCGGACAACGACTGGCTGGTTACGCTGACGTCTCGGCTGGACAGCGCGACGGTCATCGGGCGAACCCCAGCTGTTGCAGCGACTCGACCAGAAACGGCGCGGGGTCACGCCAGCGCCAGACTTCTTCGCGATTGCGGCCCCCTCCCAGGCGGAAGAAGTCCCGCACCGCAGCGAGCTTCCCTGCCGGACCACCACCGTTGCGCAGCTTGAGGTACAGGTGGTCGACGTCGCCCCAGAACCACCGGCTCCGCACGCCGGCCGGGTAGTGCGTGACTGCTGGGACGCGTTGCCCCAGCGCGCACGCGACGATGAGTCGCGGGAAATCGACGCCGGCATCGATCGCGAGTTGCAGCGATCCCCACAAACGTCCGTTGATCTCCATGAGCACATGGCGCCCTGTGGCTTGATCCAGCTTGCACTCGATCATCGCGACACCCTGCCAATCGAGCGCATCGAGCAGGCGACGCCCCGCCCGGGCGAGGTCACCGTCCAACGCGATGCTTTCGCGGTAGACGCTCACCCCGCCCTCCGGCGGCTTCTCTCGGAGCCGGCGGTGCGCGAACTCCGCGACGACCCGACCATTCCACCGCAACACAAAGAGTCCCTCTCCGGCGCCTTGCACCCGCCGTTGCAGCAACACCGGAAAGGCGGCGTCAGGGAGTGCGCGGACTGCCTTCTTGCACTGGTCGGGCGTGTTCACAAACTGCACACCAAAGCGCCGTCCCCGAACAACGGAACGATGCGGCTTGAGAACCGCGGGGAACAACCTTGAGTCCGGCAATTCCGTCTCCGCGTCGTCGAGCAGAATCGTTTCAGGAACGGCCAGCCCCGCCTCACGCGCTGCCCCCAGCATCGCGGCTTTGTCGGATGCCATGCGAAAGGTCTTCAGCTCGGGGAACGGCAGCACCACCGACGTGGGGAGGTACCGGCGGCCGTCGAGGATCGCCTCGACGGACGCATCCGTGACCGGCAGCAGCACGCGTGCGCCCAGCCGGGCTGCCAACCCGCCGACTTCGGCCGCGTAACCGGCCGGATCGCCCAGCGGCTCGGTCGCGAGGTGCAGGCGACACACCCCGCGCGAGACACCCGCAAGCGAGAATCGGCGGCTTGCCGCGACGCCGACCTCGTAGCCGGCACCAACGAGGGATCGGGCAGCCGCGAGCGCCGAGCGCTCATTTCCGTCGGTAATCAGAGCGTCCATGACAGGCTCAAACCCTTGAGAGAACCGTGCCGTGGGCGCTGAGCCGACCTGTAGCGCCGCGATGTGGCGTCGACGCAACGTCTGTCGCCAGGACGGCGTGCAGACAGAGAGGAATCGGCTGGCGCCACTCTTGCGCTTGCCCGCGACATCCATGTGCGGCATCGCCGGAGTCGTCTATCAGGATCGGGAGCGTCAGGTCCCCGAGGATCTCGTTCGCGGGATGTGTACCGCCCTGCGTCACCGCGGCCCCGATGACGAGGGACTGTACGTGCGGGGCGCCGTTGGGCTGGGGATGCGGCGGCTCAGCATCATCGATTTGAGCGGCGGTCAGCAGCCGATCCTCAACGAAGACGGATCCAAGGTGATCGTCTTCAACGGCGAGATCTACAACTACCGCGAGCTTCGCCGCGGACTCGTCGCCCGGGGCCACACATTCCGCTCGTCGGGCGACACCGAGACCATCCTGCACCTGTTCGAGGAGCAGGGCGTCGACTGCGTGACATCCCTCCGCGGGATGTTCGCTCTGGCCATCTGGGATGAGCGCGCCGGTTCGTTGTTCCTCGCGCGCGATCGATTCGGCATCAAGCCGTTGTATGTGGTTTCCGGACCCTGGGGGATCGCGTTCGCATCCGAGCTCAAGGCGCTGAACGCGACTGGTTTCACCTCGCGCGAGCTCGACTGGGAAGCACTCGACAGCTATTTCCAGCTCGGGTATCTCCCCGCGCCGCACACGCCGTTTCTCGACGTTCGGAAGCTGGAGCCGGGCCACACGCTCTTGTGGCGCCGCGACCACGACGCTCTTCCGGTCACGCGCCGCTATTGGCGATTCCCGGTCGAGGATCATCGCGCCGCGTCCCGCGCGGACGCGCCCGAAGCGCGCGTGCGCGACTGGCTCGACGAGTCGGTCGCCGCGCATCTCGAGAGCGATGTCCCGGTCGCGGCCTTCCTGAGCGGCGGTCTCGATTCGTCCGCGGTGGTGGCGAGCATGGCGCTCGCCGGCGACGTGCCGCACGCGTTCACGGCCCGTTACTCGGGCTCGGGCGCGGCGGCCGCCGACGAAACCGCGCTCGCGCGCGCGTTGGCGGCCCGGCACGGCGCCGAGTTGACGGTGGTCGACATCCGTCCCGAGCTGCAAGACATCTTCGAGCCCATCGTGCGCGCGCTCGATGAGCCGCACGCCGACGACTCGGCGATCCCGACGTGGCTGTTGTCGCAAGCCGTGGGAAGCCAGTACAAAGTCGCGCTGACGGGCATCGGCGGTGACGAGCTGTTCGCGGGATACCGGCGCCACCTCGGTTTGCTCGCAACCACGTACTACGCCAAGCTGCCCGGCCCGCTGCGGCGCGCTGCGGGCGCGCTCAGCCGTTGGCTCCCGGAACCGAGCAACGGCGCGCTCGGGGTCGATCGACTCAAGCGATTCCTGCACACCGGAAACGGCAGCATTCCCGATCGTTTTCTAGGCTTGATGAGCCGCCTCTCGGACGGCGAGCGGCTGTCCCTGTATGCTCCCAAGCTCCGGTCGCAGATCTCGGGGCGTGCCGCGAGCGCGCGATTCCGTGAGGTGTTCAACCGCCATGGTCAGGTGTCGGGTCTGGCTGCCGGGTTGTACATGGACTACACGACGTTCTTGCCCGATGACATTCTGACACTCAGCGATCGGCTCTCGATGGCGCACTCGCTTGAGATCCGCGTCCCGTTCGTCGATCACGTCCTGGTCGAGGCCGCGTTCCCGATTCCACAGCGCCTGAAGATCGGTCCCGCCCCGTTTTGGCAGAACAAGCGGCTGCTCAGACGCGCGCTGCGCCCTCGGCTGCCCGCTGAGCATTTCCGGGCGCCAAAGCGCGGGTTCGTGGGCCCCACCGCGGCGTGGATGCGCAACGAGCTCCGCCCTGTGCTGACTGACGAGCTCTCGCCGGCGCGCCAGCGTCGCCTCGGGTACTTCGATGCTCGAGCCGTGGAGATGCTCCTGCAGGATCACCTGTCCGGACGACAGAATCAGGAGCGGATTCTGTTAGCCCTGCTGTGCTTCTCGACGTGGCACCGGCTCTTCGTGGAAGACGCTCCCGCTCAGCGCGGGAGTACGGCGGTGTCCCACAGCGCCAAACACTTGTCGGCGTGGTAGCCGTCGGCCCAGTCCCATTCTTCGTTGATCAATTCGAGGGGCTGCGGTAGCCGGAACGGTGCCGCCTGCAGATTGATGGCGCGCCAATCGCCGGTCACAATGTCGGCGTTCTGGGCGCGAGCGCTGTAGGTGGTGGCGAGGAGATACCGCGCACCGCTGCGCCGCACATTCCGGAGTGCCTCGAGCACATCGGCGTTCGAGAGATGAATCAGACAGTCCCGGCAGAGGACGAGGTCCGCCGGCGGCAATGCATCGCGCACGACGTCGCGATGCATGAACCAGCGCTGCGCCGAGCCGTATGTGCGTTGGTTGCGGTCGATGAGGTCCGCGACGATGTCGGCCCCGATATAGGCGCGGCCGCCGAAGTCGATCTCGCGAATCCAGTTGCAGTCCCCACACGGAATATCGAGGAGCACCTGCACGTCATAGCGTGCGATGATCGCCGGCACGAGCTGACGTACCACGCGCGTTTCGCGCAGCGTCGACCCATCGCCCGACACCGACTCCTGGTTTCGCCAGCCGTTGTTCGTGTAGATCTGCGTGAAGACGGATTCGCGTCCGCGCAGCCGGGCGGGGACGCTCCGGATGAAGCGGGCAGCACCGCGCATGAGGTCGAGGACCATAGTGGCCGTAGGGCTCCGCAACATGCGGGCCGTTGGCGCCGGCGGCCTATTGCGTGGACGCAACAGGTGACCCTGCGGGCCACCGTGACAAGCATGGCGTTGGTCTTGCAAGTGCCTCGTCCCTGATGACCACTCCGCCGCTCCGAATCGGCTTCATCGGCGCTGGCCAGATGGCCGGCCAACATCTCGACGCCCTACGACGGGTGGCGACTTCGCACCGAGTCGTTGGCATCTGTGACCTACGGCTCGATGTCGCCCGCGCGCTCGCACAGCGTGCCGGCGCTCCGCCGTACACGACGGTCGCGGATTTTCTGAGTGACGCGCGACCGAACATCGTGCATGTCTGCACCCATCCGGCAACGCACTTCGACCTTGCCCGGCAGGCGCTCCAGGCCGGCGCTCACGTCTACATCGAGAAGCCGTTCGCGGAGACCCGCGCCGACGCCGAAGCCCTTTTCGCGCTGGCGCAGGAGCGCGGGCTGTTGCTGTGTGCCGGCCATCAGCTGCTTCGCGATCCGGCGTACCGACGGGTGCTGGAGCGCGCGGCGCTGCTGCAGCCGGCGGTGCTCGTGGACAGCTATTTCGCCTTCCGCCCGCCGCGACTGCACCCGTACCGATCGGCACCGGCCGCGCTGGGCGAGCAGTTGCTCGATGTGCTGCCCCATCCGCTCTACTCGCTGGTGGACGCGCTCGTGCAATTCGCATCCCCACGTGAGGGCGACGCCGTGGACGTCGTGCCGAAGCTCGTGCACGTGACGGCGATGCCTACCGACCTTCACGCGACACTGCGGGCGGGCGAGGCGACGGGCCGCCTGGCGATCAGCCTGCGGGCACGGCCGGTCGCCTCAACGCTCACCATCACCGGCGCGCATGGATCGCTCACGGCCGATTTTGTGCGCGGCACGGTGCTGGGCGCGGGAAACGATGGTACGAGTCCGCTCGAGAAGATCGCCAATCCGTTCGTCGAAGCAGGTCAGTTGGCCTGGCGCAGTGCGGGCGGCCTCGCCCGTCGACTGGTCGGCGGCATCAACTATCCGGGTCTCGCGGAGCTGCTAGGCGAATTCTATGCGGCGGTGAACGCCGGCGACCGTTCCCCACTGTCGGTCGCGCATCTCCGAGCCGTCACCGACATCTACGAGGAGCTCGCGGTACAAGTCCGCAGCAAGGGCCGCCCCCGCCCTGCGACCGCCCGCGTCGCCGCTGCCCCCCCGCCGAAAGCGCCGGTGGCCGTCGTGACGGGAGCGGCAGGATTTCTGGGACGTGCGCTCACGCGCGAGCTCGCGCGCCGCGGGTTTCGCGTTCGCGGCACCCACCGCTCGCCACCATCCGACGATCCCCATGTACACGAGTGGGTGCGCGTGGACCTCGGCGCGGGGATCTCGTCCGACGTGTTCGCCGGCGCCGCCGTCGTCGTCCATGCCGCTGCCGCGACGTCCGGAGGCTTCGAGGCGCACCAGCGCGATACCGTGGACGCGACACAAAACGTTCTGCGTGGTATGGGCGCGGCCGGACTGCGCCGGCTGGTATACGTGAGCAGTATTTCGGTGCTGCGGCCGCCGCGACCGGCCCGGGAGCGTCAGACCGAAGCGACACCGCTCGCGACCAATGCCGAGCGCCTGGGTCCGTACACGTGGGGCAAGTGTGCCGCCGAGGTACTCGTGACGGCGGCGCACGAGCGTGGCGAGATCGACGCCCGGATCATTCGCCCGGCCGCGTTGATCGACCTCGAGGACATCGACGTTCCTGGGCTCGTCGGACGTCGCCTCTTCGGGCATTGGCACCTGGGCTTTGGTCGTCCCGGTCTGCCGTTCGCTGCTTGCGACGTCGGAATCGCGGCGGGGGCGATCGCGTGGATCGCGCAGCAGTTCGCAGAGGCGCCCGCGGTCGTCAACCTGATGGACCCGGCGATCGACACTCGGGCCGGCCTCCTCCGGTTGTTCCGTGAGCGGGGATGGCGCGGGCGCTTTTTCTGGGTACCGATCCGGCTCCTGGCCGGCGCCGTGCAAACGCTGAGTCGCGTACTGGCGCTCGTCCGCTGCAGCGCGGCCCCAACGCTGTCCGTCTGGTCCGTTCTCCGACCGCGCCGGTACGACGCGACCGTCGCTGGCCGCGTGCTTGCCGCGGCACGCGCGGACGCCACGTATACGCCGCAGCCTCAGGAGGAGGCAGGAACGGAACTCGAAGCGGCTTATGGCTGAGCCGGTCACTTCACTTCCTCGGCGTGACACCGCCCCGCGCCGCTCACCGCCGGTCGCCGTAGCCGCGCCGCAACCACAGCGAAAGCAGGGCTGGGACCTGCTGCTGGTGTGTGTCGCCGTCTACATCGCCAGCGGCGTCGGCAGAATCCACGATCTCTTTCCGGTCCTGCTTCCGCTCAAGCCGGCGCTCTTGTCCACGATCGTGGCGATTGGACTGTTACTGCTCCAGCAACGCCGCGAGCGGCGGCTGATCCTGCTGCTCCGCGCCAAACCCACGAAATGGCTGGCCGGCCTGTTGATCTGGGGCGCGCTGTCCGTCCCCTTCGCCCTGACCGGTGGAATGGCGTTTCACTACTGGTTGGATTTTGCGCGCGCCATTGTGATGTACGCGGTGATTGCCGGGAGCGTGCGCAATGCTCAAGATGTGAAGCGGCTCGTTTTGATCTATTTCGCCGTGACCGTGGTGTACGCGCTGGTGATTCTGTCGCGCTTCCAGCTGGACCCCGACAACTGGCGTCTCGGACGCCTCTACTATTACGACGCGAACGATTTTGCGACGCTGATCGCCACCGCGCTGCCGCTCGGGTTGTACTTTGCCCTGGCGCACCGCCGGCTCGTGTTGCGGCTCGCCGCGCTCGCCGGACTCCTAGTGCTCGTGGTCGTGCTGATCCGCTCGGGCTCGCGCGGCGGTTTCCTCGCCTTCCTGGCGATCGTCGCCTTCATTCTCGTGGGCTTCACCACCGTGCCGGCCCGCGCCCGCATCACCGGGCTCGTGGTGATCCTGACCGTGCTCGGGGCCACGGCGAGTGACAAGTACTGGACCCAGATGCAGACCATCGTTACCCCGCGCTCGGACTACAATCTGACGGACGATGCCGGTCGCGTGAAAATCTGGAAACGCGGCATCGGGTACATGCTCCAACGTCCCATGTTCGGAGTCGGGATGGGAAATTTCCCGACGGCGGAGGGCACGTTATCGACCCTGGCCCGGGCGGGGGAGCGTGGCCGCGGCGTGCGTTGGGGCGCCGCCCACAACACGTTCGTGCAGATGGGTGCCGAGCTGGGGATTCCCGGCCTCCTGTTCTTTCTCGCATTCATCGGCAGCGTCTTCGCCCTACTGCGTCGCGTGACGCGGCAGTCCGCCCGCGGCGACCCCGCGGCCGCTGATTTGTCGCGGCTCGCGCAGAGTCTCATGGCAGCGATTGTCGGATTCGCGGTCGGCAGCTTCTTCCTGTCTCTGGCGTACGCCGACATCCTGTACACGCTGGCGGCACTGTCCGTGGCACTCGCGAAGATCGCCCGGCCGGCTACCAATCGATGATCGCGGTCTCGATTGTCTTGGGCATCGGCGCGGTCGTCTTGCTGCTCCCGACCCTGTCAGATCTGGTCAGCGTGTTCCGGATCTCGCTTGGCCGATCCAGACGCAGCGCGACGCGACCGAGTGAACCCCCGCATTTCCTGTTTCTCGTGCCGGCACACAATGAGGAGCTGCTGCTGCCGGCCTGTCTCGAATCACTGCGGCGCCTGCGCTATCCTCGGGAGCGCGTGCACGTCGTCGTCATCGCGGACAACTGCACCGATCGCACCCCGGACATTGCCCGCGGGGCCGGGGTCACGTGTCTGGTGCGCACGGCCCCAGCGGATGCCGGTAAGCCGCGCGCCATCGCGTGGGCGTTGTCGCAGGTGCAGGTCGGCGACTACGACGCAATCGTCATCGTCGACGGCGATACCGAGCTCGATCCGGATTTCGCCGCGCACGCCGCGGCGGCCGCGCCACTCGCGAACAAAGTCCTGCAACCCTACAACGGCGTCAGCAACCAGAGCGAGAATGCGCTGACGCGGATGGCCGCCGTGCTGTCGGCGGCCAATCACGGTCTGGCGTATGTGCTCAAGACACACGCCCGGCTCAACGTTCCGCTGAGCGTCGGCATGTGCATCGGATCACGGGTGTTGTCGCGGGTCGGCTGGACCGTGACGTCGCTGAGCGAAGACTGGGAGCTCTACGCGATCCTCACCGCACGCGGTGTGCGGATCGAGGAGGTGCCCGAGGCGCGGATTCGCGCCCAGGAAGCCGCGACGCTGCGAGCGAGCACGAGCCAGCGACGCCGGTGGACGGCGGGAAAGCTGAGCGTCCTTGTCACGCAGGCCTGGCCGATCGTGCGGTCCCAAGACGCGGGGCTCGCCCAGAAGCTCGATGCCGTCGCCGAGCTGAGCGCGCCAGGACCCGTACTGCATCTCGGCGTCGTGGGACTCGCCACGGCAGCCGCGATGCTGGCTCGTCCGCCCGGCGCGGGTTGGCTGGTGACCGTACTCTTGGTGACGCTCATTCGGCCCGCCCTCTACACCATCGCGGCGATCGTTCGAGACCCCGAGCCCGCCGCGGCGCTCCGCGCCTTCGCCTTTCTGCCGTTCTACGCCATCTGGCGCATCAGCGCGGCGGTGACCGCACTCGGGATCGTGGGCCGCGGACCATGGATTCGTACCGCGCGGGCGATCAGTTCCGAGCAACGCGAGCAATAGGTCATAACGGTCGGCACAGAATCTGCCACCACGAACCTCAGCGCCCCTGGCATAGCTGCCAGTTACTTCAAAAGGCGGAGGTTCTATGTTTGCACGAACGCTACGGTGTTGCGGCGCCGCGGGGACAGCCGTACTGGCGGCCATGCTGTTTGGTTGCCAGGCTCCCTCCGGGCCCGATCCACAGGCGAGCGTCGCTCTACCCGTCCTTCAATACCAGGTGGTCGACCTCGGCACGCTCGGCGGGACATCCAGCTCCGCCGCCGACGTGAACGGTCGCGGCCAGATTGTCGGGGGAAGTTCTACGGCCGACGGCCTCAGCCACGCATTCCTGTGGCAGGACGGAGTGATGACCGACCTTGGTACCCTCGGCGGTGAAACGAGCGAGGCGACAGAGATAAACGAAAGCGGCCAAGTCGTCGGTCGGAGTCTCGATGCTGCAGGCGTGCGGCAAGCTTTTCTGTGGAGCGATGGCGGTATGCAGGTCCTCGGTCCCGCAGCTCCGTTCTCGGCGATCCGGATCAACGCGCGTGGCCAGGTCGCATGGACTTCCTGGACAACCGGCGAACCCCGGCGCGCGTTTCTGTGGACCGACGGAGTGGCGCAGGAGCTCGGTACCCTGGGCGACACGGGCTATGCGGAGGTCCGCGGCCTTAATGATCGCGGTCAGGTCGTCGGCGAATCGAATGGGCATCCCTTCCTGTGGGAGAATGGCGTAATGCGCGAGCTCCCGGGGTTGGGCGGGGGCGGCTGGGCGTCGGCAATCAACAATCGAGGACAGATTGTCGGCGCATCCTACCAACCCATACCCGGCGACCCCTACCACCAGTCAATTCTGAATGCCCTGCTCTGGGATGGCGACCAGACGGTCCCACTCGGTAAGCTGCCCGAGGATACCCACAGCGAAGGGGCGTTGATCAATCAAGCGGGTATGGTGGTCGCCCGCAGCTATCCTTTCTCGTGGAGTTATCCGCGCGACTACCTGTGGACGGCAGGCGTCATCACACGACTCACGCCACTCAACTGGCGATACGCCGCCAGTGAACTGAATGAGGTGGGCGTCATCGTTGGAACCCAGGATTCCGCGTTCGTCTTCAGGCGAGCAGTGGTGTGGGAGGGTGGCGAGCGTTCCGGGCTGCCAATGTTGGGCGGTCGGCTGAGTGGCGCCACGGCCGTCAACAACGCGGGAACGGTAGTCGGCTGGGCCACAACCGCGACCAACGACAGGCACGGCGTGCTCTGGCAAAAGTCCCTGGTGGCCCTCCAGTAAACAGCGATCGGCTGGCGCAGAACATCGCGCCAGCCGATCCTCTCTTCAGGGATCTCTTCTCTTTTACCGCACGCTGACGTGCATGCGGTCGAAGCGCATGTAATCCGACTGCTGCTTCGTGTCCCCGACCCCACCCCAGATCCCGCTGATCGCCACGGCGTCGATTGGCGCATTGCGCGTGAAGACGTCCGACCGATCGATCGCCAACACATCATCC
>Ga0070694_100001854_pt1 | contig 12527 bp, 10 predicted proteins | sample KBSK1251metaG_FD_65470 | JGI IMG/M metagenome (GOLD analysis project Ga0070694, IMG submission 65470) | Corn, switchgrass and miscanthus rhizosphere microbial communities from Kellogg Biological Station, Michigan, USA - KBS K1-25-1 metaG | ecosystem: Host-associated > Plants > Roots >... | reverse complement strand
CCGGTCGCGCCGGTCGTCACTTCTTCACCAGCGGACAGCCGCCCTCGGCGAGGGGCCGGAAGGCCTGCTCTCCCGGGATGGTGCTCACGATGCGGGCCAGGTCCCACTCGCCCTTCGACTCCTCGGGGGTCTTCACCTGCATCAGGTACATGTCCCGGATCACCCGGCCGTCCTCCCGGATGCGCCCCTGCCGGGTCATGAAGTCGTTGATCGGCATCTCCTTCATCTTCGCCATCACCGCCTTCGCCTCGTCGGTGCCGGCGGCCTGCACCGCCTTCAGATAGTGCATCGTCGCTCCGTAGGTGCCGGCCTGGATCATGGTGGGCGGCATGCCCTTGGCGGCGGTGAAGCGGTCGGTGAAGGCGCGCGCCTCGGGGCTCATGTCCCAGTAGAAGGAGGCGGCCATCAGGAGCCCCTGGGCGGTGGGCAGCCCCAGCGCGTGCACCTCGGGGTACTGGATGAGGAGCCCGGCCAGTCGCTGACCGCCCCGGTCGAGGCCGAACTCCTTCGCCTGCTTGATCGCGTTGGTGATGTCGGTGCCGCCGTTGGCCATCACCACCACCTTCGCCTTGGAGGCCTGGGCCTGCAGCAGGAACGAGGAGAAGTCGGAGGTGTTGAGGGGGTGGCGGGTCGAGCCCAGCACCCGGCCCCCGGCCGCCTTGACGAACTCGGTCGCGTTCTGCTCGAGCGCGATGCCGAAGGCGTAGTCGACGGTGATGAAGAACCAGGAGTCGCCGCCCTGCTTCACGATGGCGCTGGCGATGGTCTTGCTCTGGCCGTAGGTGTCGTAGACCCAGTGCACGCTGTGGGCCGAGCAGGCCTTGCCGGTCAGCTCCGCGGTGGCGGCTGCGGTCGGCATCACCAGGCGATTCGTCTGCTCGGCGAGCTTGACCACGCCGAGAGCGATCGCGGAATGGGGGATGCCGATGATCAGGTCGACCTGGTCCTGCTCGTACCAGCGCCGGGCGATCCCGACCCCGACGTCGACCTTGTTCTGCATGTCGGCGGAGACGATCTCGATGGGCTTGCCGAGCGCGCGGCCGCCGAAGTCGGCCACCGCCATGCGCACCGCGAGCAGATCGCCCGGCCCGGTGTTCTCCGAGTAGGGGCCCGACATGTCGTCGAGGACCCCGATCTTGATCGCGCCGTCCTGGGCGAGGCCGGTGGAGGGCGCCAGCAGCAGGCCGAGCACGAGAGCGGTCATCACGGGGGCGGTCCAGCGCATGGTCTGTCTCCTGTCGGAGCGGTCAGGGCAGGGGGATCCGCGACGGCATCCCGGTCTGGACGGTCAGGCCGCCGTCGGCCACCAGCGCCGCGCCGGTGACGTAGGACGCGAGGTCGGAGGCCAGGAACAGCACGACGTTGGCGATCTCCTCCGGCCGGCCGAGCCGGCGCATCGGGATCATCGCGGTGGTGGTTCGGGCGAATCCCGGGATGCCGAGCGAGGGGCGCAGGAGCGGGGTGTCGATCGCGCCCGGGCAGACGCAGTTGACCCGGATGCCGCGGCCCGCGTACTCGATCGCGGTCACCCGGGTGAGGTTGATCACCCCGGCCTTGGCGGTGTTGTAGGCCCCGATCGCGAAGTCGGCGAAGAGGCCGGAGATCGACGCGGTGTTGACGATGGCGCCGCCGCCGCGCGCGAGCAGCTCCGGGATGGCCCGCTTCGTGGCGCGGAAGACGCCGGTGAGGCCCAGCTCGATGGTATGGGTCCACACCGCGTCGTCGAGATCGCCGGTGAAGGCGAGGCGGCTCTTGCCGGGCGGCAGGGCGGGCTGGCCGAACGCGTTGTTGTGCAGGATGTCGAGCCCGCCGAAGGCCCGGACCGCGCCGCCGACCATCGCCTCGATGCCGGCCGGGGTGCCCGCGTCGGCGGTGATCGCGACCGCGGTGCCGCCCGCGGCCTGGATCTCCCCGGTCACCGCTTCCGCGCGAGCGCCCTCGAGATCCGCCACCGCCACCCGGGCGCCGCGCGCCGCGAAGCCGAGCGCGGTCGCCCGGCCGATGCCGGAGCCGGCGCCCGACACCAGCGCCACCTTGCCCTCGAATCGCATGGAGGCCTCCCCCCTCAGAGGTCGAGATCGCCGCGGGCGAGCTGCTGGAAGATCGTGCGGCGGAGGATCTCGTTGGTGCCGTCCGCGATGTTGATGATGCGGAGCGTGTTGTACGCGTGCACCAGGCCCACCTCGTTGGTGAGGCCCATGCCGCCGTGGGTCTGGATGGCCCGGTCGACCGCGCGCAGGCAGACCTCGACCGAGTAGGCCTTGGCCATCGACAGCTCCTTGATCGCGCGCTCGCCGCGGTCGAGGAGCATCGCGGCGTTGAGGCCGGCCAGGTGGGCCGCGTGCACCTCCATCGCGGACTCGGCGAGCGGGAACGCCACGCCCTGATGCTCGGCGATCGGCGCGCCGAAGGCCACCCGCTGGCCCGCGTAGGCCACCGCCTTCTCGAGCGCCCAGCGGGCGAGGCCGACCGCGCGCGCCGAGTTGTAGACGCGCCCGAGCGAGACGCCGAGCAGCGCGATCCGGAACCCCTCGTGGAGCGGGCCCACGAGCTGCCAGGGCTCGACCCGCACGCCGTCGAAGGTGGATTCGCCCTCGACCCCGCCGATGTCGCCCTGGAGCAGGGTCACCCGCTGGAGCGCGAAGCCGGGCGCGGTGGTGGGCACCAGGAACGCGCTGATGCCGCCCCGCTTGGCCGCGGCGCGGGCGGGATCGGTCACCGCGAAGACCACGATCCAGTCCGCGAAGGTGACGTTCGACGTCCACATCTTCCGGCCGGTGATCCGCCAGCCGGCGCCCTCGGCGATCGCGCGGGTCGCGATCATGGTGGCGTCGGAGCCGGCCCCCGGCTCCGAGAGGCCGAAGCACATGGACTGGCGGCCCGAGACCAAGCCGGCCAATGCGCGCTCGCGCGCGCCCTCGGTGAGCTGCTCGAGCACCACGCTCGGGCCGAAGGCCCAGTGGCTGAGCGCGAAGGTGCCGAGCCAGTGGTGGGGCCCGCAGAGGTGGTTGATCGCCTCCCAGGCCACGTAGGAGGCGAGATGGCCCTGGCCGAGGCCGCCCATCGAGACCGGGACGCACAGGTTGAAGTAGCCCGCGGCGGCGGAGGCCACGCGCACCTCGCGGATCAGGTCGACCACCGCGGGCACGAAGCGGCCGTCCGGCCCGTAGCGCTGCCGCGGGTCGTCGAGGAGGCCCGCGTGCTTCTCGTGCCGCGTGATCACCTCGGCCCGGACGAATTGCGTGAGGCCCGCCACGATGCGGGTGATGTCCGCGGGGATGTCGAAGCCGATCGCGGTCACGCCGGGAGCGTATCACGGGAGGGCGACCCGCTTGCGACCCGGGGCGGCGGGCCCTATACTCCGCGAAGCGTGGCTCTCCGGATCGGTATCGACATCGGCGGCACCTTCACGGACCTGGTCGCGCTGGACGAGGCGACCGGTTCGGTCGTGGACACCAAGGCCCTCTCGACCCCCCAGGACCTGCTGCAGGGCATTCTCCGCTGCGTGGACCAGGCCGGCGCCCGCCTCGACGACTGCCGGCTCGCCATCCACGGCACCACCATCGGCATCAACGCCCTGCTGGAGCACAAGGGGGCCCGGACCGGGCTCGTCACCACCGAGGGCTTCCGGGACGTGCTCGAGATCGGGCGCGGCAACTTCCTGCGCATGTACGACGTGCTCTACCGGCGGCCGGCCCCGCTGGTGCCGCGCGGCCGGCGGCTCGAGGTGGCCGAGCGGGTGACCGCCCGCGGGGAGATCCTGGCCCCGCTCGACGAGGCCGCGGTGCGGGCGGCGGCCCGGCAGCTCGCCGCCGACGGCGTGGAGTCGGTCGCGGTGTGCTTCCTGTTCTCGTTCCGCAACCCGGAGCACGAGCGGCGCGCGGCGGAGATCCTGGCCGAGATGCTGCCCGGCGTCTCGATCTCGGTCTCGCACCGCATCACCCAGGAGTGGCGCGAGTACGAGCGGACCAGCACCACCGTGGTCAACGCGTACGTGCGGCCGATCATGGACCGCTACCTGGGCGCCTTCGAGCGCGGGCTGGCCGGCCGCGGGTTCCGCGGGCAGCTCCTGATCACCCAGTCCAACGGCGGCGCCTTCTCGGTGGCGGCGGCGGCCTCCAAGCCGGTGCATACGATCGAGTCGGGCCCGGCCGCGGGCGCCATCGGCTGCGCCAGCCTGGCCCAGGCCCTCGGGGCCGACCGCCTGATCTCCTTCGACATGGGCGGCACCACCGCCAAGTGCGCGATCGTGGCCGGCGGGCTCGTGCAGACCACCGACGAGTACCACGTGGACGGGCACCCACTCCGCATCCCGGTGATCGACATCACCGAGGTGAGCGCGGGCGGCGGCACGATCGCGTGGATCGACGCGGGCGGGGCGCTCGCCCTGGGGCCGCAGAGCGCGGGCGCCGACCCGGGCCCGGTCTGCTACGCGCGCGGCGGCGCCGAGCCGACCGTCACCGACGCCAACGTGGTGCTGGGGCGCATCGCGGCCGGCCGCTTCCTGGGCGGCACCATGCCGCTCGACCAGGCCGCGGCGGCGCGCGCGATCGAGGAGCGGCTCGGGCTGCCGCTCGGGCTCGCGCGCGACAGCGCGGCGGCGGGGGTCGTGCGGCTCGCCGACGTGAAGATGGCGCTCGCGGTGCGCAGCATCACCACCGAGCGCGGGCTCGACCCGCGCGACTACACCCTGGTGGCCTACGGGGGCGGTGGGCCGCTGCACGCGGTCGCGATCGCGCGGGAGCTGGGCATCCCGCGGGTGATCATCCCGCCCGCGCCCTCGACCTTCTCTGCGTGGGGGATGCTCGCGACCGATCTCCGTCACGACCTGGTGCGCACCGTCCTCGAGCCGCTCGAGCGGACCGACGGCGGGTGGGCGGCGACGCGCTACCGGGAGATGGAGAGCGAGATCGAGGCGATCCTGCCGCCGGTGGGCACCGCGGTCCTCCACCGGGCGGCGGACCTGCGCTATCTCGGGCAGGAGCACACCGTGACCGTCGAGATCGGCCGCCTCGCGGACTGGGCCGCCCTGCGGAGCCGGTTCGACGCGGCCCACCAGCGCGCCTACGGCTACGCCGCGCCCGACGTCGAGGTGCAGCTCCTGAACCTGCGCCTGGCGGTGGTCTACCCGCTCGAGCGCGCCCCGCTGCCCGCGCTTCCGCGCGGGAGCGGCCGAGCGCCCGCCTTCGAGACGCGCAAGATCTACTCCACGCTGCTCCGCGACCTGCTCGAGTACCGGGTGTACGGGCGCGACCGGCTGCGGGCCGGCGACGTGATCGAGGGGCCCGCCGCGATCGAGGAGGCGGGCACCACCACCATGCTGGAGCCGGGGGACCGGCTCCAGGTCGAGGGCAACGCCTGCCTGGTGATCGACGTGGCGAGAGGAGTCTGACCATGGGGAACCAGCCGCTCGACGCGGTGACCGTCGAGGTGGTCCGCGCCGCGCTCAACGCCGCCGCCGAGCGCATGCGGATCACCATGATCAAGACCGCCTACAACCACATCATCAGCGAGAGCCTGGACTTCGGGTGCGCGATCTTCGACCCCGACGTGCAGATGATCGCCCAGGGCATCGGGCTGCCCGTGTTCCAGGGCCACCTGGGCTTCCCGATCCAGGCGACGCTCGCCGATCGCGGGCTCGAGGCCTTCCGCGAGGGCGACGTGTTCATGCACAACGACCCCTACGCGGGCAACGGCAACCACCTGAACGACGTGGCGATGTACGCCCCGGTGTTCTGGGAGGGCGAGCTCACCGGCTTCGTGTCGGTGAAGGCGCACTGGAGCGACGTGGGTGGTCCGGTGCCGAGCTCGATGCAGATCGGCTCGCGGGAGTTCCGGCAGGAGGGGCTCCGCTTCCAGTCGGTGCGCTTGTTCAGCCGGGGGGAGCTCAACGAGGAAGTGATGCGGATGATCCGCGGCAACATCCGCACCGAGAGCGGCACCCTCAAGGATATTCAAGCGATGATCGCGGTGTGCCGGGCGGGGGAGGCCTACTTCCGCGAGATCCTCGCCAAGTACGGCCGCGACACCGTGCTCGAGTCCACCCGGGTCTACCTCGAGCAGTCCGAGCGTCGCACCCGCGCCGAGCTGGCCCGCATCCCGGCCGGCACCTACCGCGCGGTCGCCCACTTCGACAACGACGGCATCACGCTCGACCAGCCGGTGCGCATCGAGATGGCGATCACGCTGGACGACGGCGCCGGCTCCCCGCCCGGGCGGCCTACGATGACGGTGGACTTCACCGGCTCGAGCCCGCAGGTGGTGGGTCCGTTCAACTGCGGCGACGCCATCACGATCAGCGCGTGCCGGCTGCTCATCAAGTGCCTCTCCACCCCGCTCACCCCGGTGGACGAGGGCTGCTTCCGCCCGCTCCGGGTCGTCATCCCGGAGCGCTCGGTGCTCGCCTGCCAGGAGCCGGCGCCGACCGCGCGCTACTACGTGCCGATCAACCTGCTGATCGACCTGGGCCTGCGCGCGCTCTCGGAGGCGATGCCCGACCGCATCCCGGCGGGCTCCTACGGCGACCAGATGCCGACGATCGCCTTCGGCACGCACCCCGAGACCGGCCGCCTGTTCATCCAGGGCGACCTCAACGCGGGCGGCACCGGGGGGCGGCCGGCCTACGACGGCGAGTCCGCCATGATCATCTTCGCGGGATCGACCGCGCGCAACAACCCGGTGGAGGTGGTGGAGTCCCGCACCCCGTCCATCCGCATCCTGCGCTACGGCCTGCGCCCCGACTCGGGCGGGGCCGGACGCTTCCGCGGCGGGCTCGGCATCGAGCGGCTCTACGAGTTCCTCGCCCCGGCGTTCATCACCTTCAGCCTCGAGCGCAAGGTGACGCCGCCGTGGGGCCTGCGGGGCGGCCGCGATGGGGCGGTCAACGGGGTCGAGATCACCGCGCCCGACGGGGCGGTGCGCCACGTGCGCAAGGCCACCCAGCACCCGATCGCGGCGGGGGAGCGCGTGCGCATCCTGACCGGCGGGGGCGGAGGCTACGGCCCTCCGGCCGAGCGCGACCCGGAGGCGGTGCGCCGCGACGTGCGCGAGGGCTACGTGAGCGCCGAGGCGGCACGGCGCGACTACGGCGCGGCCGCCGCGGCCGGGGCCTAGGGCGTCGCGGTGACCCTCCGGGCGATACGCTGCGGCACGCTGTTCGATGGCACCGGCGCCGGGCCCGTGCGCCAGGCGATGGTCGTGGTGGACGGCGGGCAGATCACCGCGGTCGGCCCGGTCGCCTCCACCCCCGTTCCCGCGGGAGCGGAGGTCCTCGACTGGAGCGATCGCTTCGTCATGCCCGGCCTCGTGGACGCCCACAGCCACATCTCGATCGTGCCGGGGGATGGAGATCAGATCGGCCAGCTCCGGCAGGATGTTGTGCCCCAGGCCCTGCGGGCGACCTCGAACCTCCGTCAAGACCTCGCCTCCGGCACCACCACGCTCCGGGTGATGACCGAGGAGCGCTTCCTGGACGTGCAGGTGCGCGAGGCCATCGTGGCGGGGGTGATCCCGGGCCCACGGCTCCTCTGCGGGACCCGCGGCATCACCGCGAGCAACGGGCACGGGCGCGCGCACGCCTCCTTCGACGGCGTCGACGCGATCCGCCGTGGGGTGCGCGAGAACTTCCAGGGCGGGGCGGATCACGTGAAGATCTTCGCCACGGGCGGGGTGAGCTCCCCCGGCACCACCCTCAACGCGAGCGTCTACTCCCGCGAGGAGATCCGGGCCGCGGTCGAGGAGGCGGAGCGGGCGGGCAAGTACGCGGCGGCCCACGCCCACGGGGGCCCGGGCCTGCGCCTCTGCGTCGAGGAGGGCGTCTCCACCATCGAGCACGCCGGCCTCGCCACCGACGAGGACATCGCCCTGATGAAGGAGCACGGGGCCTGGCTGATCTGCACGTTCTCGATCTTCATGCACGAGCGCGGCATCGAGGGCGGCGACGGCCGCCACGTCGCGATCATGGACAAGCTGCGAGCGGCCCGGCGGGTGATGACCGAGCGCTTCCCGGCCCACCTGGCCTCGGGGGTGCGCTTCGCCTCCGGGACCGACGGCGTCCACGGGTGCATGCCCTTCGAGCTCGAGTGCCTCGTGCAGTTCGGGGTCTCCCCGCGCGACGCGCTGCTCTCCGGCACGCGCTGGGGCGCCGAGGCCTGCCGGGTGGCCGACCAGGTCGGCACGGTGGCGCCGGGCCGGCGTGCGGACCTGCTCGCGGTGGAGGGTGATCCGCTCGCCGACATCCGGGCGCTGCGCCAGGTACGGGTCGTCATGAAGGACGGTGAGGTTCAGGACGTCATGTCGAACATCCAGGAGAGGAGCGGGCGATGACGGATCGGGAGCGGACGGACGGCGGGAGCCGGAGCACGCGGCGGCAGTGGCTGACGCGCATGGGAGGGCTCGCGGCGGGCGCGGGGCTCGCCTCGCTCGGCGTGGCGGCGGGGCGCCCCGCCTGGGCGCAGGGCCAGCCCAAGCGGGGAGGCATCCTGAAGGTCGCCACCGTCGACAAGCCGGTCAACATGGACCCGGGCTACGCCCAGCTCTACTCGTCGCTGCAGGTCTACCAGAACGTCTACAACAAGCTGCTCTACGTGGACGAGGCCGGCCAGTTCGTCCCCGGGCTCGCCAGGTCGTGGAAGGCCGACGGGGAGAAGGCGTGGGTCTTCGACCTGGTGGACAACGCGGTCTTCCACAACGGCGAGCCCTTCACCGCCAAGGACGTGGCGTTCACCTTCAATCGGCTGCTCGACGCCAAGAACAAGCTCCCGATGCGGGTGTTCTTCTCCCCGGTGCAGGGCGTGGAGGCGATCGGCGCCCACCAGGTGCGGTTCAGCCTGAGCCGGCCGTTCGGGCCGCTCTTCGCGATGCTGTCGCAGGCCACCGAGATCGTCAACGAGAAGGCGCTCGCCGAGAAAGACCCCAAGCTCTTCCCGATCGGTACCGGCCCGTTCAAGTTCGTGGAGTGGGCGAAGGACGACCACATCACGCTCGAGCGCTGGGACAAGTACTTCCGGCCCGGCCGGCCCTACCTCGACCGCATCATCTTCCAGGCGCCCGCCGACGACACGGTGCGGCTCACCGGACTGCAGACCGGGCGCTACAACTGGATCCAGACCGTGCCGCCCCAGCGCATCCCCGAGCTGGAGCGGCTGACCCGCGAGATGAAGTCCTCGCCGGGCCGGCCCTACTTCCCGTTCTACCTGATGCTGAACGCGAGCCGCCCGCCGTTCAACGACAAGCGCCTGCGCCAGGCGATCGCGTGGGCCATCGACCGGTCCGAGATCGTGAAGCTCGTCTACTTCGACACCCACGTGGTGACCGCCGAGCCCACTCCCGAGCCGAGCCCGTGGGCCACCGGGGTGAACGCCCACAAGGGCGGCCCCGACCTCGCCCGCGCCAGGCAGCTCCTGGCCGACGCGGGCAAGGGCGGCGGGCTCAACCTGACCTACCTGGTGAAGTCGCAGGTGCCGGTGCTGGTGAAGACCGGGGAGATCCTGCGCGAGCAGCTCAAGAAGGTGGGGATCACGCTCGACGTCCGGCCGCTCGAGTCCGGACAGTACTTCGAGGAGCTGGTCGGCAAGAAGTTCGACATCGCGGGCGGCTACTGGAGCGTCACCGTCGACCCCGACATGTTCTACTACCCGATGCAGCACTCCTCCTCGGCGTGGAACTTCTGCGGGTTCAAGTCGGAGGAGGCGGACAAGCGGCTCGACGCCTTCCGCTTCACCGCGAATCCCGCCGCGCGCAAGAAGATGTACCCGGAGCTGGTGCGCTGGTTCCAGGAGGAGGGCTCGCTGGTCGTGTTCAGCAACGAGCTGCAGCGCTACTGGATGAAGCCCAACGTCCAGGGGTCGGCGCCCTTGTCGTCGTTGGAGCTCCGGTTCGAGGACACCTGGCTGAATTGAGATTGTTCTGACTGGGGGGGAGCGGGCGCCGCTCCTCCCCCAGGCCCCCCACCGCCTCGAACACGCGCGAGATGATTCTGTACGGGATCCGGCGTCTGGCTCTGGCGGTGCCGCTGCTGCTCGGCATGAGCGTGCTGATCTTTGCCCTCATGCGCCTGGTCCCCGGCGACCCCGCGGTGGCGGTGCTCGGCTACAAGGCCACCCCGGAGGGCATCGCCGCCCTGCGGGAGGCGTTCCATCTCGACGAGCCGGTGCCGCAGCAGTACCTGCGCTGGCTGAGCGCGGCGGCGCGGGGCGATCTCGGGCACGATTTCCGCCAGAACGAGCCGATCGGCCGGATGGTCCTGGACCGCCTGCCGGTCACCCTCGAGCTCACCGCCCTCGCCACGCTCTGCGTCGCGCTGATCGGGCTGCCGCTGGGCCTGCTGGCCGGCGGCCGGCGGGGGGGCGGCGCCGATCGCGTCGCGCTCGCGGTGGGCCTCGTCGGGGTCTCGCTCCCGGATTTCTGGCTGGGGATCATGCTGATCCTCGGCCTCTCGCTGGGCCTCGGGCTCCTGCCCTCGGGCGGCTGGGTGCCGTTCGCGGAGAGCCCGGTCGACAACCTCGTGCACCTGGCGCTGCCCGCGCTCACCCTGGCGGTGAGCCGCGCCGCGGTGCTGGGCCGGCTCACCCGGGCCGCGGTGCTCGACACCATGCATCGCGGCTTCGTGCAGTACGCGCGCGCCAAGGGGCTCGGCGAGCGCGCCATCCTCTTCCGTCACGTGCTGCCCAACGCGGCGATCCCGATCGTCACCGTGCTCGGCCTGCAGGTGGGCTACATGCTGGGCGGGGCCATCGTGGTGGAGATGATCTTCACCCTGCCCGGCCTGGGCCGCCTGACGCTCGACGCGGTGCTGGAGCGCAACTACCCGGTGGTGCAGAGCGCGGTGCTCGTGATCGGGGCGATGTTCATGCTGGTGAACCTCGTGACCGACGTGCTCTACGGGGCCATCGATCCCCGGATGCGGCGCCGCTGATGTGGCGCGCCATTCGCGGGGCGCTGCCGGCGCGGCACCGCGGGGTCACCGTGGCCGGGCTGTGCGTGGTGGGCGCCCTCGTGCTGCTGGCCGCGCTCGCGGCCCTCGTCCCGGGGAGCCCGACCGAGATCGCCCGGGACCTGGCGCTGCGTCCGCCCACGTGGGACCAGCCCTTCGGCATGGACGACCTCGGGCGCAGCATGCTGAGCCGTGTCGTGCACGCCTACCGGGTCTCGCTCGGGGTGGCGCTCGGCTCGGTGGGCCTGGCCCTGCTGGCCGGGGTGCCGCTCGGGCTGGTCGCGGGCTACGCGGAGGGCGCGCTCGACCAGCTCATCATGCGCCCGCTCGACGTGCTCATGGCCTTCCCCGCCATCCTGCTCGCCATCGCGCTGATGAGCGTCTTCGGTACCGGCGTGGTGCTGGTGGCGCTGTCGCTCGCGGTGGTCTACACCCCGATCGTGGCGCGCGTCGTGCGGGCCGCGGTCCTCGCGGTGAAGGTGGAGGTCTACGTGGACGGAGCCCGCGCGCTGGGGGCGCCGGTGCTCCGGGTGGTGCTGCGGCACATCCTGCCGAACGCGGCGACGCCGATCCTGGTGCAGGCCTCGGTGCTGATGGCGATCGCGATCCTGGTCGAGGCGTCGCTCTCGTTCCTCGGGGTGGGGGTGCGGCCGCCCACGCCGTCGCTCGGCCTCATGCTGGCCGACGGGCGCGGCTTCATGGTGCAGGCGCCGTGGATGGTGGTCTTCCCCGGACTCGCGATCATGGCCGCGGTGCTCGGCTTCAACATGGTCGCGGACGGCCTACGCGACTGGCTCGACCCCCAGCAAGCCGCGGGTCGCTGAGAAAGGTGCAGCTGCGAGGCGGAGCCCGAAGGTCGGGCGCGAGGCGTACTCCCGTACGTTGATCGCCCGACCGAGGGCTCCAACGAAGCAGATGCGCCTTTCTCAGCGGCCCGCCGACTAGAGGCGGCGGGCGCCGACCCAGCGCTCGCGAAACCAGTCGTCGTCGAGCCGGGCGATCTTGACCCCGCCCGGCGGCGTCGCGTGGACGAAGCGGCCGTCGCCCAGGTAGATGCCGTTGTGCCGCAGCCGGTCGAAGAAGACCAGGTCGCCCGCGATCAGCTCGGCGCGGGGTACGGGGGTGCCGTAGCGGAACTGCTGGGCCGCGTTGTGCGGGATGCTGATCCCGACGCGGGAGTAGACGTACGCGACCAGGCCCGAGCAGTCGAACCCGGACGGGCTCGACCCCGACCACAGGTAAGGCACGCCGAGGTATGCGGTGGCAATGCGCGCGACGATGACGCCGCGCTCGGTGGCCGGCGTCTGGACCGGCATCGCGTAGTCGCGCGGGTCCAGCACCGTCTTCGAGCAGGCGGTGCCCGCGAGCAGGACGGCCAGCAGCGGGATCGCACGGGAGAGCGCGGTCACGTCGGCATTCACGCTACCACGGCCGGCCCGGGCGGACCAAGCGCGGGCGCAGTGCCCGCCCCCGCCGGGCGTCCTGCCCGAGCGCGCGAGGCCTGGTCCCATCGCGGCGCCAACTTACGCCGCGCTGCGCGATGGCTCGGCGATTGCTCAGTGACCCGGCCGCCGATCGGCCGGCGGGCGGCGCG
>Ga0070694_100001853_pt1 | contig 12528 bp, 9 predicted proteins | sample KBSK1251metaG_FD_65470 | JGI IMG/M metagenome (GOLD analysis project Ga0070694, IMG submission 65470) | Corn, switchgrass and miscanthus rhizosphere microbial communities from Kellogg Biological Station, Michigan, USA - KBS K1-25-1 metaG | ecosystem: Host-associated > Plants > Roots >... | reverse complement strand
TCGCTCAGGACGACCCCGCTGGCGTTGGAGTTGCCGGTGTTGGCGTAGGCGAGCGTGTAGGTGATGTTCGCCCCGGGCGCCACGGGATCGGGGGCATCGGTCATCGAAATCGTCAGGACCGGCGCGGACGTGACCGTGGTGGTGACGGCGGTGCCGGCCAGCGCCGTGGTCTCGTTGCTGTCGACACTGTAGGTGCCGTTGGTGATCACCGTGCCGTTCGGCATGGGGCTGCCGACCCGGACGACCAGCTGCACCGAGCCGGATGATCCGGCGTTCAAGGCGCCGATGCTCCAGGTCACGACACCGCCGGACGAGGTCCCGCCGCCCGTCGCAGAGACAAACGTCGTGTTGGCCGGAAGCGTGTCGCTCAGAACGACGCCCGAGGCGTTGGAGTTGCCGGTATTGGCGTAGGCGAGCGTGTAGGTGATGTTCGAGCCCGGCGCGACAGGATCCGGTGCATCGCTCATCGAAACCGTCAGGACCGGCGCGGACGTGACCGTGGTGCCAACGGCGGAGCCTGCGACGGCCGCGGTCTCGTTGCTGTCGACGCTGTAGGTGGCGTTGGTGATGACGGTGCCGTTCGGCAGAGGGCTGCCGACCCGGACGACCAGCTGCACCGAGCCGGAGGCGCCGGCGTTCAGGACTCCGGGGTTCCAGGTCACGACTCCGCCCGAGAGTGTCCCGCCGCCGGTCGCCGACACGAACGTCGTGTTGGCCGGGAGGGTGTCCTTCACCACGACGCCCGAGGCGCTGGCGTTCCCGGTGTTGGAGTACGCGAGGCTGTACGTGAGATTCGACCCGGCGGTCACGGGACCGGGGGAGGCCGTCTTGCTGATCGTCAGGACCGGCGCGGAAGAAACCGTGGTCGTATCATCGGGGCCGTTGACGGTGCCGGTCTCGGTGCTCGTCACGCTGTACACGTTGTTGTGGATGATCGTGCCGTTGGCCAGGGGGCTCTGGACCTGGACCGTCAGGGTGACCGATCCGCTCGCTCCGGCGGAAAGGTTGGCGACGGGCCAGCTGACGACCCCCGCCTGGGGGACCGCCCCTCCCGCCGCAGATACGAACGTCGTGTTCGCGGGGATCGTGTCCTTCACGACCAGGCCGGTTGCGCTGGCGTTGCCGGTGTTCGAATAGGTGATGGTATAGGTCAGGTTTCCTCCCGCAACCACCGGGTCGGGCGAATCCGCGGACAGGATGGCCAGGACCGGGGCCGAGGTCACGGTCGTACTGACCGACGGGCCGCCCACGGCGGCCGTTTCATTGCTCCGCACGGTGTACGACCCGTTCGTGATGATCGTCCCGTTCGGCAGGCCGGTCGCGACGCGAACCACCATCTGCACCGAGCCCGACGCTCCGGCGGTCAGGGTGCCTGGCGACCAGGTCACCACCCCGCCCGAGAGGGTCCCGCCCCCCGTCGCGGCCACGAACGTGGTGTTGGCCGGGACCGGATCGGCAAGGATCACACCGGTGGCGCTCACGGTGCCGGCGTTGGCGTAGGCGATCGTGTAGGTGATCGTGCTTCCGGCCGCGACCGGATCGGGCGAATCGGTCACGGAGATCGTCGGGAGAGGGGCCAGGACGACCGGCTGCGCCGATACCTCGTTCGAGCGCAGGCTCACGTTCCCGGCCAGGTCGTACGCGACGACGACGAAGTAGTACGTCGTGCCGGACGCCAGGTCGATCACGTCGTAGTTCGTCAGGTTTCCGATTTCAATTGTGTTCGTGTAGTTCCCGGAGGACGTTCCATAGAGCAACCTGTAGCCTGAGAGGTCCGGCTCGGAGTTCGCGTCCCACGACAAGTGGACGATCGTCGAGGCGCCCAGCGGGACGACGCAGAGCGCCGCCACCAGGGGCAATAGACAGAGCCTCGACAGACGCCGGACACACCCAGCGTGATCCACGTGAGCCGCCCTCCCGCATCACGACGCACTCGCAACTCCGAATTTCGTTGCTTGTCATAAGAGCAAGCGGGATGCCAGATGGAGACGATCGACACATTGTGTCCCCCCTCTCGAAGAGGCCGTGGGACAGGCACTTGCCGAGCGCAGATTTTCCACAGCGGCCGTCAAACCGATGGAAGGCGATTTACCTGGAGTTGTGTGACAAATCCGTCAACACGGAGCGACACTCGGGGAGGACATGTAAAAAGGCAGGGGAAGATCCCGGCTTTTGTTCGAGGGAAACCCTTTAAGGGTTTCTCCTAAGGCTCCGATCTGAGCCAGCGGATGTAGGCGCCGATGGCGTCGCTGTCGCCGGGAGCCAGCGCGGTCTTGTAGGAGGGCATCTGGAGGCGCTGGCGCGTCAGGAAGTAGCGGGCCAGCCTGGCCTGCGTGAGACGTTCGATCCCCCCTTCGAGAATCCACTGGCGCAGCTCGCGATCGTCGCGGACGAGGTCGGTGAAGTCGTCGCCGAGCCATCCCGGGACGTATCCCTTCAGCGATCCCGGATTGAGGACGCCGCCGCTTCCGGCCGTGCCATGGCAGGCCTCGCAGCGGTACTGGCGCACCAGGGCGCGCCCGCGTGCGGCCTGCGAGTCCTCGATCACCGCCATGTCGGATACGGCCATGAAATACTCGACCAGGTCCTGGATCTCTTCGCTCCGCAGGACGTTGCGATAGGCGGGCATGCGGACGGCCGCCTTCTCGCGCTCGGCCCTTGCGCTGAAGCTCGCGGCGCGCCGCTTCGAGAGCCCGTCGAGGATGTACTCGCGGACCTCCTCCTCGCCGCTGACGTACATCATCGGCATCCCGCCGTCCCAGGTTGGAACGGTCTGGCCGTTTCCGGGATCGGGCAGTCCGCGCGTCCCCTGGGGACCGTGGCAGGAGAAGCACCCCGCGCGCGTCGCGATCGCCGCCCCGCGCAGGACGGCATTGGATTCCTGCTTCTGCCAGTAGGCGCGGATGACCCTGGGCGCTCCCAGGCGGGCGGCCACGGCGAGAAGGAGGAGGGTTCCGAGCCAGGCCCAGACCCTGCGCATCGCGGATCGCCCCGGGGCTTCGGCCGAGGGGCTTAGAGTGTCTTGACGGCGAGGACGGTCAGCCCGCTCATCCCGTCCCGGGCGGCGACCTGTCCCTGGATCTCGACCTTGGAGCCGGCGAGCGATTTGGCCTTGGTGTAGGCGCTCGTGTCGGCGTGGTCGGCCATGAGGAGGTACGTCTTGCCGTCCGAGGCGGCGAGTCCGATCGGCTGCCCCATCTCGGCGCACTTGGCGGCGCAGGTGGCATGCTCGGGGCCCTTGCCTCCGCGCGCGAGATAGCAGGCGAGATCGACGATCTCACCCTTCAGGGTGACTCCGGAAGGCGCCGCCTTGTCGGCGGCCGTGACGGTGGCGGTCAGCGCCCCGACCATCAGGATCAGGGCCAGGGCCAGGCTCGTTCTTTTCATGCTGGGCCTCCTCACCTTGGAATTGTGCCCGCCCGTTGGGGCGGCGAGACCTACGATCCTAGCATGCGCGGCGCTCCGGGACAGGTGCCGCGCGCCTGCGGGCCGCTCGCCCGGGCGGCCTAGGAGCCTGTCCGAGTATTGGGCCGGGTCGCGTTCCGGACGCCGTGGGGCCGGATGCGAGGCGTCGCGACGACATCCGATGCTGGAGCATCGAGGAGGCGCGGCAACGAAGCAGACGGCCCCACGCCGCCGGAACCCGAAGGGCGCATGGGGATTGCGGTCGCATACGGCGTCGCTCGTCGTCGGCGATGGACCCTCATCGCTCTCCTCCTCGCTCCTTGTCTGCAATCCGCAAGCCCCGTGCGCGCGACCCGGCCGAATACTCGGACAGGCTCCTAGTGCGGCGTGAAGGTGCGCGAGATGTTGAAGCCGAGGCGGAAATCGCCGTCACGGAGCTTGACGTCCCCGCCGGTCACGTAGAGGTCGGTCTGGGCGCCGGGAGTGTTCGTCGCGAACACGTGGAATGCGTGGCGCGCCGTGGCGATGCTGAAGCCGATGGAGCCCGACTGGAAGTCGTTCTGGACGCCGGAGAGCTGGGCGATCCACTCTCCGGTCACCGCCATCCGGTGGTTGAGGCGCCATTCGCCGCCCACGCCCACGGCCCCGGTCCCGCGCTCATCGTTCGCATCGACGTAGTTGGTCCGGGTCACGTAGGTGGGGACGAGCATGAGCGACAGGTGGTCCCCGAAGCGGCGGGCCAGGACGGCCTGCGCCCCGTAGCGCCTGCGGTTGACCGCGATCGTCTCGCGCAGGCTCGAGACGCTTCCGCGCAGCGCCAGGGAGAGGGAGGGGCCGCCGGGACGCTGCCGGACCGGGACCCACCTGGAATACGCCTCGTAGTCGTGTTGCAGGTTGGTCCGCCTCAGCCCCACCTCGACTGTCTCGGCCAATCCATAGGCCAGGCCGATCGAGACCCAGGCATCGCTGTCGAGCCCGTAGAAGTCGTGACTCCCCGCCTCGTTCGCCGGTGCCTTGAACCGGTGCAGGATCCGGAACTCGATCGCCCGCCTGCCGATCGGGTCGGAGGTCGGCAGGTTGACCAGGGCGCTGTCGTGAAACGTCCGAGGCGGTCGGGCAGAGGACTCGGCCGGCCCCGGTGCGGGCCAGCGGTCGGCCGGGAAGGCCTCGATCCAGCTCCGGACGAGGGCGATCTCCTCGGGGCTCAGGGGATCCATCGCGAGAGGCATGCGCGGGCCGCGATAGTGCCCTTCGCCCGGCGACAGGAGCTTCAGGAACAGCAGGCTCCGGTCGGGGGACCGGGGGACCACGCGCAGGAACGACGGCTCGGTACGCGCGCGGACGTTCACCGCGGTCGTGTAGATCTGGCCCACCTCCAGGCGAAGCCCGGCCCGCGCCTCGGGACCGAGATGGCAGCCCGGCATGGCGCAGCGGCTCTGAAGGAGATGGCCGACCCTCGCGAACGGGTCCGATTCGTCGGCGGCCGCAGTCTGCGGCGCGGGGACCTCGCCGGTCCGGCTGTCGGGAACGGGCGGTTCCTCATTGGATCGCAGCAGGGGAAGCGGCAGGGATGCACGATCGCCGGCCGCCGCGGGGGATGCGAGGAGGCCGAGCGCGAGGAGGAAGAGCGGCAGGCTAGTTGTCCAGCGCACCTTGATCGATCCAATCCTTGATCAGCTGGATTTCAGCATCCGGAAGATACGGGGGGCCGTCGGCCGGCATCCGGAATCCGGGCGCGTTCCCCTCGAGCTTTCTGATGATGTAGCTGAGATCGCTCCGTCCGGGCTCCACCCGCTTCAGCGTGGGATCCTCGACGCTCGGTACGCCGACCAGGTTGACATAGGCCTGCCCCTGCTCGAGGACGAACCCGAAGGGGGCGCTCGCGGGGACGTGACAGTTGGCCTTGGCGCAGCTCCGCGTGAAGATCGGCTGCACGTCGGAGGAGAAGCTGATCGGCGCGTTGCCGGGGGGAATGACCGGGATGATCCGGAGGGAGGGGCTCTCGTTGGTGCATGCCGTCGGACCGGCCAGGACGGCGCCCAAAAGGACGGCGATCCGTCCCCAGCCGCGGGAGATCATCGAGTGGCCTCCGTCGATGCGAGAGGGTCGATCCTAGCACACGCCCGCGCGACGATTTCGTGCTAGGTTTCGCCGATGAGTCGCGTCGAAAAGCAGACCCGACAGGCCCTGCTGGATTTCATGGGGGGGACCGGATACCGCCCGGCCACCGCCCGCGACCTGCTGCGCCTCCTGCGGCTCGATCGGAACCACCGGCACGAGTTCAAGCGCATCCTGCGCGACCTGCTGAACGATGAGGTGGTGGTGAAGGTCGGCGGGAACCGCTACGCCTTGAGTCAACGGGCCGCTTCCACCGACGCGGGCCGGAAGTCCGGCGCCTTTGTCCGGCACCAGGGCCGCGAGGACGGTCGCCGGGACGGGCGGCACGGGACGCGCCCGCAGGGGCGCGGCCAGACGATCGTGTCGGGGACGATCCAGAGGCACCCGCGCGGCTTCGGGTTCGTCACGCGGGACGCCGGCGGGCCCGATATCTTCGTGCCGCCGCGCGGTGTCGGCGACCTCGTGGACGGCGACCGGGTCGCGGTGCGCATCGTGCGGGACGACGGCAAGGGCCGGGCCGAAGGGGAGGTGGTCCGGCTGCTCGAGAAGTCGCGCAAGCGGGTCCTGGGCCTGTTCCGCGCCCGCGCGTCGAGAGGGGGGGCCGGGACGGTGCAGGCGTACGACCGGCTGTTCGAGAGCGACATCGTCATCGCGGAGGAGGACGGCGGGAAGGCGGAGGACGGGATGGTCGTCGGTGTCGAGATCCTCCGCCCTCCCATGGAGCACCGCCCGGCCGCGGGGCGGATCGTCGAGGTCCTGGGGAGCCCGGACGAGCCGGGAATGGACCTCAAGACCATCATCCGCAAGTACGGTCTTCGGGAAGAATTTCCGCCCGACGTCCAGGCGGAGGCCGAAGCGGCCCCGGATCGGGTCACCGAGGAGGAGACGCGAGGCCGGGAAGATTTCCGCGCCCTGCCGATCGTCACCATCGACGGCGAGACCGCCATGGATTTCGACGACGCGGTCCTCGTCGAGAAGAACGCCGACGGCACGTACGTCCTGCAGGTGCACATCGCCGACGTGGCGCACTACGTGCGCCCGGAGAGCCCCCTGGATGGCGAGGCCTACGAGCGCGGCACGAGCGTCTACTTCCCCGGGACCGCGCTGCCGATGCTGCCGCACCGGCTGAGCAACGGCATCTGCTCGCTCAACCCGGGGGTCGACCGCCTGGTGCAGTCGTGCGTGATGACGATCGACGGCCGCGGCAAGGTGATCGACTACCGCTTCGCCGACGGGGTCATCAAGAGCGCCGAGCGCATGACCTACACCAGCGTGGCGAAGATCCTGGTGGACAAGGATCCGGAGACGACGGCGCGCTACCGCCCCCTGGTGCCGATGTTCCGGCTGATGGAGGAGCTCTGCGGGGTTCTCAACGAGAAGCGGCGCCGGCGCGGCAGCATCGACTTCGACCTGCCGGAGCCGGAGCTCCTGCTGGCGGCGACCGGCGAGATGACCGGCATCGTCCCCCTGGAGCGGAACGTGGCGCACCGGCTCATCGAAGAGTTCATGCTGGCGGCGAACGAGACGGTGGCGGGGCACCTGTTCCGCGCCCGGGTCCCGTCGATCTACCGCATCCACGAGCGGCCCGATCCGAAGAAGCTCGAGGAGTTCGACGCGGTGGCGCAGGCCTTCGGCTACCGCCTGGCGCGCCCCTTCGAGTCGATCGAGCCGCGCGCCTTCCAGGACATCGTCGAGATGGCGAAGGGGCGGCCGGAAGAGCGCTTCCTGGCGCGCCTGATGCTGCGATCGATGAAGCAGGCGCGCTACCATCATCAGCGCGACATGCACTTCGGGCTGGCGGCCTCGTGCTACACGCATTTCACCTCGCCGATCCGCCGCTACCCGGACCTGATCGTGCATCGGCTGCTCCGCCGGGTGCGCCGGACCGCTCCCCTGAGCGATCGCGAGCGCCGCGACCTGGAGGGATTCCTGCCGGAGGCGGCCCTGCATTCGTCGCGCACCGAGCGCACCGCCGACGACGCCGAGTGGGAGCTGGTGGAGTGGAAGAAGACCGCCTTCATGGCCGAGCGGGTCGGAGAGGAGTTCGAGGGGTTCATCCTCTCCGCCCACCCGTTCGGCCTGTTCGTCGAGCTCCAGGAGTTCTTCATCAGCGGGCTGGTCACGATCGAGTCCCTTCCCGGCGATCGCTATCGCTTCATCGAGAAGAAGCAGATCCTGAAGGGGGAGCGCTTCGGCCGCGTGTTCAAGCTGGGGGACCGGGTCCGTGTGCGGGTCGATCGCGTCGACCAGTTCCATCTCAGGGCGGAGTTCTCGCTGCTGGAGACGGGGGGACCCGCGCCGCCGGGAAGGCACGCGGAGCGGGAGCGGCCCGCGCCGCGCGGGCGCCGGCGCCGCGGGCGGTCGGGGGCCTGACCCGTGCCGGCCGGGTACGAGTTCTTCGAGCACACGGCCGACGCGGGGGCCGTGGTCCGGGGAGCGACGCTGCCGCGGCTGTTCGAGAATGCCTCCCGCGCCCTGTTCGACCTGATCTGCGACCGGCGCACCGTGCGTCCGCGGCGCTCGGTCCGCATCGCGGTCACGGGCTCGAGCCTCGAGGACCTGCTGGTGCGCTGGCTGAGCGAGCTGCTCTACCATCAGGAGACCCGGGGGCTGGTGTTCTCCTCGTTCCGGGTCGAGCGCGTCGATCGCGGGCAGCTGCGGGCCCGGGGCACGGCCCGGGGAGAGCCGATCGACCGCGCCCGGCACCGGCTGCGCCGCGAGATCAAGGCGGTCACCTACCACCAGATCCGCCTGGTGCGCGGCCGGAGCGCCTGGCGGGTCCGCATCGTCTTCGACGTCTGACAAGGAGCGACGCATGAACAAACCCAGCCCGATCGAAATGGAACGACTCGACGAGTGCCGCGTCCGCATCAAGATGCAGGGGGCGATGAACGTTCCCGGGGTGGTGTTCGCCGACGAGCGCCTGATGCAGGGGATCCGTGAGGACCAGGCCCTGCAGCAGGTGGTCCACGTCGCCTGCCTCCCCGGCATCGTGCGCGCCTCCCTGGCGATGCCCGACATCCACTGGGGATACGGGTTCCCGATCGGCGGCGTGGCGGCGTTCGACCTGGACCGGGGCGTCATCTCGCCCGGCGGCGTCGGGTACGACATCAACTGAGGGGTCCGCCTCCTGCGCTCAGGTCTGAGCGCCGGCGAAGCGGAGGGGCGGCTGCGCGATCTCGTCGAGACGCTCTTCCGCAACATCCCGACCGGGGTCGGCTCGCACCGCAAGGACCTCCGGCTCGATGCCCGCGGGATCGACCGCGTGCTGGCCGGCGGCGCCCCCTGGGCGGTGAAGAACGGGTTCGGCGACGCGGCCGACCTGGCTCACATCGAGGAGGGGGGCTGCCTCGAGGGGGCGCAGCCCGGGCAGGTCTCCGATCGAGCCCGGGAACGCGGCCGGCCGCAGCTCGGCACGCTCGGCTCGGGAAACCACTTCGTCGAGGTCCAGAGGGTCGAGACGATCTACGACGAGGCGGCGGCCCGCGCCCTGGGCCTCGACCAGGACGCCCTCGCCATCTCGATCCACACCGGCTCCCGCGGGCTGGGATACCAGGTGTGCGACGACTTCCTGCAGGTCATGCTCCGGGCGTCGCGCGCCTACGGCATCGCGCTGCCCGATCCGCAGCTCTGCTGCGCGCCGGTCAAGTCGGAGGAGGGGAAGCGCTACATCGGCGCCATGTACGCCGCGGCGAACTTCGCGTTCGCCAACCGGCAGGTGATCACCCACTGGGTGCGGCAGTCGTTCGAAGAGGTGTTCCGCAAGGGGCCGCGGGACCTCGGCATCGAGGTCGTCTACGACGTCTGCCACAACATCGCCAAGGTGGAGACCCACCTGGTGGACGGTGTCGAGCGCAAGCTCTGCCTGCACCGCAAGGGGGCGACCCGCGCCTTTCCGCCCGGACATCCTCAGACGCCCGAGGCCTTCCGGAAGGTCGGCCAGCCGGTGCTGATCCCGGGGGACATGGGACGGTACTCGTACGTGCTGGTGGGGACGCAGAGGGCCTACGAGGAGACGTTCGGCTCGACCTGCCACGGGGCAGGACGGAGGATGAGCCGCACCGCCGCCAAGAAGGCGGCCAGGGGCAGGCCGATCGTCCGCGAGATGGAGGACCGGGGGATCTTCGTGCGATCGGACGGCTATGCCACGCTGGCCGAGGAGATCCCCGAGGCCTACAAGGACGTCGCCGAGGTGGTGGACGTCGTCGATCGGGCGGGGATCTCGCGCAAGGTCGCGCGGCTCGTGCCCGTGGCAGTCATCAAGGGTTGAAACTCTGCCGGGGGGGCTTCACCCCCCGCGGGGCGGGCTGGCGCCCCGCCGAGCTCGCCGCCGCCCTGCGGGTCTCTTGCTTCGGCTGCAGGGCCGCCTCGAGCACCTCGTCCACGGTCTTGACGAAGCGGAACTTCAGGCCACCGAGGACGCTGTCCGGAATGTCGTACAGGTCCTTCTGGTTCTCGGCGGGCAGGATGATGGTGGTGATCCCGGCCCGGCGCGCCCCGAGGACCTTCTGCTTGACCCCGCCGATCGGCAGCACCTTGCCCCGCAGCGTGATCTCGCCGGTCATGGCGGTCGAGGGTCGGGACAGGCGGCCCGTCAGGAGCGAGGCGATGGCGGTCGCGATGGTCACGCCGGCCGAGGGGCCGTCCTTCGGAACCGCCCCCGCCGGCACGTGGACGTGGATGTCCGTCTTCTCGAAGAACCCCTGGTCGATCCCCAGGTCGGCGGCGCGGCTACGGATGTAGGACAGCGCCGCCTCCGCCGACTCGCGCATGACGTCGCCGAGCTGCCCGGTCAGGATGAGCCTGTGGCCGCCCGGCATGCGGGTCGCCTCGACGAACAGCACGTGGCCGCCGAACGGGGTCCAGGCCATCCCGATGGCGACCCCTGGGACGTTCAGCCTCTCCGCCGCCTCCTGGCCGAATCTCTCGGGCCCGAGATACGAGAGCAGGTCCTCGCGGCGCACCGTCACCGGGCCGGAGTCCCCCTCCGCCTTCCTGAGGGCGAGCTTCCTGGCGATCTTCGCGATCTCCCTCTCGAGATTGCGCAATCCCGCTTCCCGGGTGTAGCCGGAGGTGATCGCGGCAAGCGTGGCGTCGTCCATCATCAGGTCCTCCGGCGCCAGGCCGTTCTCCTTCGCCTGTCTGGGAATCAGATAGCGCCGGGCGATCTCGAGCTTCTCCTCGTCCGTGTATCCAGGCAGCTCGAGGATCTCCATGCGGTCGCGCAGCGGCGCCGGGATGGTGTCGAGCACGTTGGCCGTGGTGATGAACATCACCCGTGACAGGTCGAACGGGACGTCGAGGTAATGATCGACGAAACTCGAATTCTGCTCGGGGTCGAGGACTTCGAGGAGCGCCGACGAGGGGTCGCCCCGGAAGTCCGACCCGAGCTTGTCCACCTCGTCGAGCATGAAGACCGGATTGTTCTGGCCCGAGCGCCTGAGCCCCTGGATGATCTGGCCGGGGAGCGCGCCGACGTAGGTGCGCCGATGGCCGCGGATCTCCGCCTCGTCACGGATCCCTCCGAGGGACAGGCGGTGAAAGGTCCTCCCCATCGAGCGGGCGATCGACCTGCCGAGCGAGGTCTTGCCGGTGCCCGGGGGACCGACGAAGCACAGGATCGGTCCGCGTGACTCGGTCTTGAGCTTGCGCACCGCCAGGAACTCGAGGATGCGGTCCTTGACGAGCTTCAGGTCGTAATGGTCCTCGTCGAGGATGCGGCGGGCATCGGCGAGCTCGATCTTGTCGGCGCTCTGCTTCGCCCAGGGCAGGGAGATCAGCCAGTCGAGGTACGTCCGGCTGACGATGTATTCGGCCGAGGCGGGGGGCATGGTGCGCAGCCGGTTGATCTCGCGATCGGCGGCCTCCCGGGCCAGGGCCGGCATCCCGGCCTTCTCGATCTCCTCCTGGAGCTTGGTGATCGCCGCCTCGGTCTCGTCGGTCGCCCCGAGCTCCTTCTGGATCGCCTTGAGCTGCTGGCGCAGCACGAACTCGCGCTGGCCTTTCTCCATCTCGTCCTGGACTTCCTTCTGGATCTTGCTCCCCAGCTCGAGGACTTCGATCTCGCGGCTGATCTGCCGCGTCAGCTTGACCAGCCGCTCGCGCACCGACGCGGTCTCGAGGTAGTCCTGCTTGTCCTTGGGGTCCCGGATGAGGAGGGCGGCCGCCATGTCGGCCAGCCGCGCCGGGCTCTCGGCGTTCAGGAGCGCCACGCCGATCTCCTCGGCGGCGATCGGCATGAGGGACAGCATCCTGGTGATCAGGCCCCTCAGGTTGGAGACCAGGGCCTCCATCTCGACCGATTGTTCCGATTGATCCGGCAGACGGCTGACTTCGGCCACGAGGTACGGCTCGGTCCTGACGATGCGGTCCAGGCGAATCCGCTCGAAGCCGGTGATGAGCACGCGCATCGTGCCGTCCGGGAACTTCAGCATCCGCTGGATGACGGCCGCCGTCCCGACAGAGCGCAGGTCCTTCTCCTTCGGTTCCTCGATTCCGGGGTCCTTCTGCAGGACCAGTCCCAGGATGCGGTCCTTCAGCATGACCTCGTCGATGAGCTTCGAGGACGAGGCCCGTCCGACCACCAGCGGGGTCGGAAGGTGGGGGAAGACGACGGTGTTCTTCAGCGGCAGGATCGGCAGGACCGCGGGCAGGGTCCGCGGCAGGTCCCCCTGGGGAGCGCCGGGCGTCTCGGCGGTCTCGAGGATGGCTTCCGGGTCGCGCGTGTCTTCTTCGTCCAAGGGATCAACCCCCGATCGGGCCGCGCGGAATCCGGATGTGAAGGAAGCCGTCCTTGTGCGTCGCGATAATGCGCTCGGGGTCGACCTCCTGCGGCAGCATCAGCACGCGCTCGAAGCGGCCCTGGGCGATCTCCATCTGGTGCCATCGCACGCACCCGGACGGGGAGGGGTCGGGCCGGCTGCCGGAGATCCGCAGGCACCGGTCCTCGACGACGATGTCGATCTCCTCACGCTCCACGCCCGCGACCTCGAGGGTCACGACGAA
>Ga0070694_100001852_pt1 | contig 12535 bp, 6 predicted proteins | sample KBSK1251metaG_FD_65470 | JGI IMG/M metagenome (GOLD analysis project Ga0070694, IMG submission 65470) | Corn, switchgrass and miscanthus rhizosphere microbial communities from Kellogg Biological Station, Michigan, USA - KBS K1-25-1 metaG | ecosystem: Host-associated > Plants > Roots >... | reverse complement strand
TCAGCAATCATGCGGTAGCCCATAAAAGCTCCCACCCGCACCGAACCATAGTCTGCGCCAGTCACTGCGTGGCGCACGCCTGAATCCAATCCCCAGAATGTGATTGCGTCTGGCAGCGCGACCATGCCGCGAAGCTCAGCAGGCTGGCAGAACAGAGCGAACAGCCGATTGGCTTCGCCGCACGCCGCTGTCATTTGATCCATTACGCCACACGGCGCGCCGACAACTAAGTTCTCAACCATCTGGCAGAGTAGTCCGATTTCGCGCGGTTCGATACTAAGATCAAAACCGGCGGTCACAGCTTGCATAACTGCGACTTCGAGCGCGGCGGATGAACTGACGCCTTTGCCTTGCGGGACGCGCGAAGCGATCAAGATGCGCGCGCCTTCCTCCAACTTAACTCCGCGCTCGCGCATCAACACCAGAAACACACCCGCCACATAAGCCGCCCAATGTTGCGCTGGATCACGCTCAAAGCGGGCGCGTGCGAGGTCGTAAGCTATCGGCTGGCCTGCGCTCTCGAAATCGGCGAGCGGCATGTCAAACGTCGCGCTCTGCGTAGAGTCTTCCGACAAACTGACGATCTTCAGGCGCCGTAAAGCATCGCGCTGCAAAGCGACGAAGGTCGCTTCTCGAATCGGCAATTCCAGCACCAACGAACCGGAGTAATCCGCGATTCCGCCCATCACGTCCAACCGCCCTGGCGCTCGCGTGATGATGAGATCAGCTTCTCTGTCAAAAAGCTCGCGCGCCTCTAACACCGGCCCTTGCGTCAGCATCTTCAAAGTCTCGATAAAAGCTGCCGCATCGGGCAGGTCATACGTTGTGCCGTGAGTGATGCGATACATATTCCGAGGCTCGCTGATAGTCTTATGCCTTCTTGGCCCGCTGCTGGAGAAGTTGATCCGCGATGACGCCGACTAAAATCACTGCGCCCATGACAGCAAAATTGAGCGAAGACGGAACACCCAGCAAGTTGACCAGATTCTGTAAAACTTGGAGTAACGCGGTGCCAATTAAAATTCCGACGATTGACCCCTCGCCGCCACGCAAGCTACAGCCGCCTAAGACGGCGGCGGCGATGCCGTACAACTCAAAAAAGTTCCCATGCGAAGAAGGCGAAATTGAATTGGTGTAAAACGCAAAGACCACACCCGCCACGCCGACCAGCGCGCCTAAAATCACGTAAGCGCTAACGATGACGCGCCGCGAATTGATCCCTGAATACCTTGCGGCTTCTTCGTTGCGCCCAACCGCAAACAGGTAGCGCCCATAAACCGAGCGATGTAACACAACCCACATCACCACGCTGATCACGACTAGGAGCACGAACGGCGTCGGGATGCCGAGCACGCTCCCCGTGGCTAGATTGCGGAGCCCTTCAAACCCTTTGGCGTCCCCGAAACCTTTGGTTTCATCATTGGCGATAAAACGCGCCAGGCCGCGATAGAAGAGCAGCCCGCAAAGCGTGACGATGAACGGTTGCAGGCGCACCCTGGTAATCAGAAATCCATGCAACCAACCTAAGGCCATGGCCATGCCAATGACTGCGAGCACCGCCAGCGCGCTCGCCCATCCCCACTCTGTGAGCATCATCGAAAGTAACACGCCGAGCAGCGCGAAGACCGAGCCGACGGAAAGGTCAATCCCGCCAGTGATGATGACCATCCCCAGTCCGATGCTGAAGATGCCGTAAGCGCCGATCAGCCGCGCCATGTTTTGCATGTTGGCCCCGGCGAGAAAGCGGGGATTGAGAACGGCAACCACGATGCATAACACAACGAGCAGGATAAAAGTACCGAGTTCTTTTTTCATTAACCCACTACTCCCTGTCGTTGAAGGTTAGTTATCACTTTGATGATCACAGTCGAGGATTGTCTCACGGGGTCTCCCATTGGCCTGATTCCGCCGAGCGGAAAACGGCTTCAATCACGGCCATATTATTGATCGCATCTTCCAAAGGAATAGGCGCTGCGGTTCTTTCTCGGATGGCCTGCGAGAAGAGATCCGCCTGCATCGTGTACTGATCTACTGTCTCGAACTCTTTCGTCTCAATCCCGCCACCAAAAAGATCCGAGCCATCATCAATGAAGATGCGGCAAGGGCGGTCAGGCGGCGCGTTGAATGGAATCTCGATTTCGATCCGCCCGTTCGTGCCGAGGATCTGCATGCGCTGGTAAGCCACAAGCTGAGTGCTGCAAGTAAAAACCGACTGCCCCGATGGAAAATCGAGAATGGCCGAAGTCAATCGGTCAGTTTTCATGACGGGGTCTCGATCAATCAATCCGAGCACTCTTTTTGGCTCCTCGCCAAAAATAAACCTTGAGGTAGTAATCGGGTAACAACCGATGTCCATCAACCCGCCGCCGCCGTATTCAAGGATGTTGCGAATATTCTCCGCGTTTCGGTTGAAGTAACTAAAAGCCCCTATGATGGAGCGCACTTCTCCAATCCGGCCCGATTTAATTACTTCGAGCGCCCCCAGCCATTGAGGATGAGTGCGCACCATAAAAGCTTCTTGGATCTTGACGCCAGTGCGATCTCGGACGGCGAGTAACTCTCTGGCCTCTGCTACTGTAAGACTGATCGGCTTCTCGCACAAAACATGCTTTCCAGCCTCGGCAGCTTTGATCGTCCAAGGTACGTGGAGATGATTAGGCAGCGGATTGTAAATGGCTTCCACTTCCTTGTCAGCGAGTAGCTCTTCATACGATCCGTATGCCTTAGGGATACCGAGCGCGTGCGCCGCCTCTCGAGCCTTGGGCAAATCTCTTGAGGCAAGAGCTGTGACTTGAGACCACTTGCCTTGCTGCATCGCTGGGATCACCTTCTTCACGGCAATATTGGCTACGCCTAGCACTCCCCATTGAACTTTTTTGCTCGTCATAATGATTTACAGATTGGTGTCACTACAATTTGCCAAATTGCGTTACTGATTTTCCGAAGAATAGCTTTATTGATACGGTACCCACACTGCCATCTCTCCCTTACTACGATTCGCCCAGGCATAGTAAGGAACAGCTACCAGTGCCTGCTCGCGCAGCGTCCCTGCTTCGTCCTTCACGAGAGTCTTGCCAGTGATAACCGTAACTCCATTCAGTAAGTCACGCCGGAATTCGGAGCGGAGTTCGGCGGTGAGCGGCAACTGCAAACTTCTCGCGCGCCCGCCATTGTCTACGGCCTCGACGCAGTACACAACCGGGCCGCGCTGCACCGCCGCTTTCCCGCGATCCTCGGCGACGCCTTCATTCGCGAGCACGCGGCGCACAGGCATCGGCAGATCCAGCTCAACGACATCACCCTTCTGCCAGCGGCGCTGGAGGCGCGCAAATCCTTTGTCGAGTTCGAGCGGCGTCGCTTTGCCATTGATGGTCAGCTTTGGTGTCTCGTCTGTCTTCGAGGCGAACCGATAAAGATCGCTCGGCATTGCCTCGCCGCGCGTCCAACCGGGAATGCGCACACGGAGCGCTAAGTCTGTTGGCTGATCCGGGTCTATGCGAATCGTGATCTTGCCTTGCCACGGATAATCAGTCTCCTGACTGATGCGCGTCGTAGTTCCACCAACCTTGATCGTCGCGTTGCTGCCAATGAACAGATTCACGAATAGATCATGATCGCGTTGCGCATAAATCAGACCGGGGAGTTGCTCCATCAGGCGCGAGAGATTGGCCGGACAACAAGCGACATCGAAATAAGCGGCGCGCTCGCGGCGTCCATCAGACTCAAGCGGGTTCTGGTAGAAGAAGGTGTCGCCAGCGAGCGAGACGCCCGAAAGATAACCGTTGTAAAGAGTGCGCTCCAAAACATCGAGATACGCGGCATCTGCATCGCGCCGGAACATGCGGTCGTACCATAGAATGCCGCCGATTGATGCGCACGTCTCGGCGTAGGCGCGATTCGGCAGCACATAGTCGTCGCCGAACGCTTCGGTCTGCCCTTGTGCGCCGAGTCCGCCGGTCAGATAGATGCGCTTCGAGGTGATGTCGCGGAAGAGCGTGCGCACTGTCTGCGCAAATGGAGCGACACCGAGCAAAGTCGCCACATCAGTCATCCCAATGTATTGATACGTCGCGCGCACCGCATGGCCGACGCCGCGTGTCTGCTCGACGACTGGCAGATGATCCTGGCGATAAGCCAGATCGTTGTACATAAAGAAGCGGCTGCCTTGCTCAAACTTCACGGGCGGGATGGTGTGTGCACGGCCCCGTTCATCCAAGAAAAACTTCGCTTGATTGAGGTATTTCTGATCGCCCGTCGCGCGATAGAGTTTGACGAGCGCCAGTTCGACCTCCTGATGGCCCGGCACGTCACGGCGAGCCTGCGGCCCAAACGTTTTGCACATCAAGTCGGCGCTCTTGATCGCGACATTCAAAAACGACCGTTTGCCGGTTGACTGAAAGTGCGCGACCGCCGCTTCGATCATGTGGCCCATGTCATAAAGCTCGTGGCTCGTGTGCAGGTACGACCACCGCTCCGGCCCCGCACCCGGCGCAGGGTTCTTAGGATCAACCGAGCGCGGCGTGTAGAGGTAGCCGTCCGGCTCCTGCGCAGCGGCGATGATCGCGATCAGATCATCTACCTTTTTATCGAGCGCTGGATTGGGCTGCACCGCGAGCGAGTACGATGCCGCCTCAAGAATTTTGTAGATGTCAGTGTCGTTGTATCGCTGCCCTTTGTATTCACCCGTCATTTTGCGCGCAGCTTTGAGGAAGTTGTCCACGCGGCCTGTTACTTCGTTTTGCCGCATAATGTGCGGGATCGTGACTGAGCGATTGGTTTCAAGTCGTGGCCGCCAGAAGTTGTCGGCGAGGCGGACAGCGGTGAACGGCACCGGGCTGATAGGGTAATCCGCCAGTTGCCGGGTGGCCGTTGATTGCTCGACGAACGATGATGGCCGAAGTGGCAGTTGCGTGTGATCTGAACTGGATTGCCAGCCCGAAGCAAGCGCAATCAGCGCCAAGACGATCAATGCCAGTATGCCTTTCATTTGACTCTCCACTCAATAATACCGATCTCCCGCCATTCAATATCCCGCTGCAGAAAGAGCGCCTCCGGCGGGCCTATTTCTCCGGACTTGTAGAGCACCTTCTTCGGCTCAACCTCCAACCGCAGTGCAGTCGTCATCACCGGATCAAAGCTCACTCGATTGAACGTGTTTTTCTCCACACCGTACGGTTGACGATTGACGACCGGCTTCCATTCATGGCCATCTTTGTACACGATGCGCCATCCTGACGGAAGCTTGCAGAATCTGCGGTCATCCACCCAATATACTTCGGAGAAAGAAACCTTGGTCGGGCGTTTGAATTCATATTCTACCCAGGCGGGAGTTCCCGCTGCTGGTCGCATGCGAAAATACAATGACGACTCATCGGCTGAGTGCAACGGATCAACGCCATCATAGACTGCGCAGATGTTGTCGTTCTGGTCGTTGTACCCAGTCCAGACCTTCTCGACCCCGCCGGAGGAAGTGACACGACTGACAGGTTCGGGCGGAACAGGCGTGGCCCTGGCTTTGTCCCGACGCCGCGCCAGCCAAACTTCCATCTCGCCCATACCGCGATTCGCCCAGGCGTAATAAGGGATGGCGGTGAGTTGATGTGGTTTGCTTTCGATGGACACACCGTTTGCGCCGCGTCCGAGCGCTTGAACTTTGCCGGTCACCACGTTCACGCCGCCAAGCAGATTCTGACGAAACTCGCTTTTCAACGACGCGTCATCAGGCAGGAACAGGTTCAAAGCCTGCCCGCCGTTATCTGGCCATTCAGCGCAGTAGACCAGCGGCCCGCGCTCCAGTGCGACTCGCCCCTCATCATCTTTAACCTGCGGATTGGCCAATACACGCCGGACAGGCATCGGCAGAGTCAACTCGATGACATCGCCCTTTTTCCAATCATTGGAGATACGCGCGAATCCCTTCGCCATCTCAAGCTTGATCGGCTTGCCGTTCAATTTCATGCTGGCCGAACCCGCCGCCTTCCCAAGATATTGATACAGATCGCTTGGCATAGGCTGATTCTGTGCCCATCCGGGAATGCGCAAGTTGAGCGCAAACTTTCCCGCACGTTCTGGATCAACTGTGATTTTGACCGTACCCTCCCACGGATACCGCGTCTCTTGCTTGAGTTTGACTTTGTTCCCGGCCAACGCAATCTCCGCACGGCTGCCCACGAAGAGATTGACATAGACGGCATCCTGGCCTTGCGCGTAGATGTAGTCTCCCAACGACGCCATCAGACGCACGACATTCGGCGGGCAACAAGGCACATTGATCCAGGCGAACCGCTCATAATGGCCGAAGGATTTGAGCGGGTTCTGATAGAAAAAGCGGTCGCCCTTGAGCGAGACGCCTGCTAAAAATCCGTTGTAGAGCACCCGCTCCAAAACATCCAGGTACTTCGCATCTTGATGAAAGAGAAACATCCGGTGATTCCAGACCACGCTCCCGTAAGAGGCGCACGTTTCGTTCCAGGCGCTGAGGTTCGGCAACTCATAAGGAGCGCCAAACTGTTCATGAAACCGAATCGAGCCGATGCTGCCGGTGAGATAGATTTTCCGCCTGACCATGTCTTCCCAAATTTTATCCACCGCCTGCCCATACTCGGCTCTGGCGGTCAGCGCAGCGATGTCAGTCGTGGGAATATAAAGAAACATCGCTCTCACACAGTGCCCCACGCATTCGTCTTGCTCGATCACCGGCTCGTGATCCTGCGCATAGGTTCGATCCAGCGCATACTCTCCGCGCCGCGGATAGTCATCTTTGCCGCGTTCATCCAGGAAAAACTTGGCGAGTTTCAAATACGTTTCATCGCCGGTCGCCCGGTAGAGCCGGAGCAGGCCGATCTTCTGCCCCTCGTGCCCCGAAATATATGTCTTCTTGCCAGGCCCATAAGCTGAAGCTATGAGATTGGTCGCTTTGATTGCCGCGTCGAGCATTTTCCGCTTGCCCGTCACTTCAAAATAGACGGCAGCCGCTTCTAAAAAATGACCTGATACTCTGATGGCTCGATCCGGATCAGACCCGCGCGCTTCCATCCCGGCCACGAGTTTATCAATCTGCTGATCCACGTACTGCTCCAGCGCCGGATCGCGCCGCTTGGCCAGCGTGTAAGCAGCAGCTTCAATGACTCTCGGATTGCCAGTCCCACCATTTTCTTCGGATTTCTTGAAAACGTATGGGATCGAAACCGCGCGATTGACCTCCATTTTGGGTGCCCAGAACTCATCGGTAATCTCAACTTGAGTGAACGGCACCGGACGAATCGAATAATCCGCCTCGGTAAGCAATGAGTTCATGGCCGATGATGAGCGGCCAGTCAGGAGGCGCGCAGTCTGCGGCTCAGAATTCGTGATGATCGCGCCTAGAGCAATAATGGTCAGTGCTAATATACGCATGATGAACTCTACCTGAAGTAATCAGAAAGTAATGCTCGGCGACGAGCGTTCAGAGTACCGGCTTCAGCCGGGTATGGCTTGAGGATAAAGCAAAACCCAAACTAAAGTTGGATCTCTGAACGCCGTTTCTCAAACCGTCATTTTTTAGGCCGCCCGATCTTAACCATGACCGCACCGTGTTGCGGCACCGTCGCGGAGAATGAATCAGCGAAGTTGCCCAGATCCTTTTGCTGCCATAGATCACGCACTAGCTGACTCCCCTTCAAACCCAGATCAGACCATTTGACTGTGACTTTGGCCGCGCCCAATCCTCGATTGAACAGACCGGCAGCCATCGTGCCATCCGACAATGGTCGCGCCCATACCTCCAGCCGCTCTTGCTGCCAGAGGCGCCCGGCGCCTTTGCCCAGTGGGTCTTGATTCATATCCAGCACTTCATCGTTGCCGAGCAGATCCACCGTGAACTTGTCCATCTGCGACATATCGCAACCGATCAAGAGCGGCGCAGCTTGCAAGCCCCAAAGCGTGATGTGCGTGATCTGTTCGTTCGGCGTCAAGCGTGTGTCGTGAATGTTCGGCCCCCATCCGACCTTGCCGACGACGAGCATATCGGGATCGTTCCAGTGTCCGGGGACAGTATATTTTTCGCGCCCTGCTTGCCTGAAACCGACGGACGACATGTTCGACCAGACATCGGTCAAGTCGCCACTCGTGCGCCACATATTGCCGCCGACTTCCGCGCCCCATTCCCAGACATTGCCCATACCGTATTGGCATAGACTGTAGACGATGTCGCGATCAACTTTCTTCAGCGCATCGCGCATGACTATGTATGGCTTCTTCAGCTCCGGCAGGCTTTCGTCCTTGGCGACGCTTGAATAAGAGCACCAATCGTGCTTGAGCAGATCAATGCCCCACTTGGCGTAGGTGCGCGCGTCCTGCTCTTCGTGCTGGTAGCTGCCTTCAAAGCGGCCACACGTGCGCGATCCGGGCGAAGAATAGATGCCGACCTTCAACCCCTTGCTATGCACATAATCCACGAGCGCTTTCATGTCGGGGAATTTCTCGTTGGGTTGAATCTCGCCGTTCGCATCGCGTTTGCCTTCCCAGGCATCGTCAATGTTGATGTATTGAAATCCGTGCGCTGCCAGACCGCTCTTGACCATCCAATCAGCCGCCGCGCGCACTTTCGCATCATCCACCGAAGTTCCCCATGCATTCCATGAGTTCCAACCGAGCGGAGGCGTAAGCGCCAGCGCGTCATGGCCGCCAACGATAGTCAATTCACTGCTCGCTGATCCTTTTGGGCCGCTGACGGTCAACTGGACAATGGACTTGCCTGCTTGTTTGAGTGCGCCAGTGATGATGCCGGTCTTCGGATCGAGCGTCAATCCGGCGGGCAGATTTCTAGCTGCAAAAGTGAGCGGCCCTTCGCCCGTGGCGGGAATTAGGAACAGAAATGGCTTGCCGGGCGTCGCGCCAGTGATGCGCGGGTTGTGAATCGCGGGCTTAGGCGAAATGCTGGAAGGCATCAATGGCGGCGGCTCGACTGGCGCCGTGTAGGCTTCAGGTTTCGCCGTGACGTTTGGCTTGAGGACGATCATCGCGCCCGCCCAATCGCCATTGTCATCCGTGCTCACATCGCCGCCGTCATCAAAAAAAAGTTCGAGATACCGCGCGCCAGTCAGATCAACTGAAATCAACTTGGGAGGATCGCCGCTCCGCATCACGCCGGTGTCGGCAGCTTTCTTGTTATCAACCCATACCTCGAAGGTGGCCGAACCTTTCCGCGTCTTGACTTCGTCATCAAGGCCGACCATGGACATAAAACGTGTGGCCTGCCCCTTGAGATCAATCACGAACTCGCTGATCGAGAGTGTGCCGATGCCATGCTGATAAACAACGCCGTTGAGCGTCATCGGGTTGTTACGCAACGAGCGGCCCGCGCGCGGAGTTTGCCGTCGCTGAACCATCTTGCGCAGATCCAAACTGTCCACCCAAATGGCATTAGGCGGCGGATCGGAAGCGCGCAAGAGATCAGCCTCCTGAGCGCGAGAAGGCCGCGATTGAGTTAGCTCTATCAGCGCCAACACAGTCACGCCGATCAGCAACAGATGCCGGACTCTGAACTGTCTTACTTTCATCAACCTCATATTATTTTCTCTCACTAAATCGAAACACCATCTTGGGGCAATCGCCGGTACAGTACGGGGAGCGTGAGCGACCTGCGCCTCGCACAAGAGACTTGATCCGGGAGCCACAGCATGCGACTCTCCGGTGGAGAGTCGCTCACACTCCCCGTACTGTTTACTTCTGCGCATCAGCGAGCGGGAGGCGCGACCGTTTCCGGCGGCCTCGTTGACAGCCAGAAGAAACCGAAGATGGCGATCAGTACGAGCATCGCCGCGCTCAGGTAAAACAATTTGACGATGCCGAGCCGCTGTGCCAGCGATCCTGAAAAGGCGAGGCCCACGACTTGAGCGACAGACATGAGCGACCACACGCTGCTGCTGACGCGACCCACCATCGCCATGGGCGTCGCCGCCTGAATCAAGGTCTGCGAAGGAATCATAATCAGGGCCGCACCGACGCCGATCCCAAACATCCCGACTCCCGTCATCATCACTTGGCCGAAAGCCGTCATGACCACAACCGAAAGGCCGATAATCAACAAGCCCTCGATCACCATCCGCGTCTTCGACCTGGTCTTGGCGAACCTGGTAATCAACAGCGTGCAGGCGATCATCCCCACGCCGACCAGCGAATTGACAACTCCGAAGACCACTTCGTTGGCTTTCAAATAATCTCTGACATAAACCGCGAGGAGCGGGCCAAAGCAACTGATGGCAAACATCCCCGCCGTCAGCGAAATGATCACGAACGAGATGGCCGCATGCGTGAAGATAAACTTCGTGCCTTCGCCAAATTGATGTATGACTGAACTAATCGTATTTTTGCCAGTCGGCGCTGTCGCCGACTCTCGGCGAATCAAGAGCGGCGCAATCATCGCGGCGGAAAAGAGAAAGCTGAAGCTGTCAACGTAATAACAGACCTCCGCGCCCAAGGACGCGACCAGAAGACCAGCGATGGCCGGACTGATGATGCGAATTACTTGCAGCGCTTGCTGCATTAAGGCATTGGCCGCAAGCAAGCCATGCGGCGGCACGAGCGTGCGCACCGTCACCGACTGCGCCGGAATGAAAAAGGTCGAAACCGCACTGAGCGCAAACAGAATCGCGTAAATCCCATAGATGCCGGGAACGAAGATCAGCAGCAACGCCAGCCCAGATCGAATCAAATCGCTCGCAATCATCGTCCGCTTCACATTCCAGCGATCCACGAAGACGCCCGCGAGAGGCCCGAAAAAAGCGAACGGAATCAGAAAGCTGACACTGATGCCCGTGATCTGTGCCGCCGTGGCGTGCAGTTTGAATGAAGCCACACTCAGGACTCCGAAGAGCACTAGAAAGTCGCCGAACAAACTGATGAGTTGCCCTAACCACAGACGGCGGAAAGGGGCGATCTGCATGACAGCTCGAAATGAAAGTGGTTCTTGAGCAGTGTCCATATTCACTCTCAGGCTTAACGCTCGATGCTCATCATACTTGAGGATAACCAATGAGCCACCGGCCCCTCTTGTATGATCATATTGGCTCTTGAATTACTTTAGGGGATGGGAGATTTCTGCCGCTTGCCATGCCCACCGAATCAGTACCGCGAGCGGTTGCGAGCGCGGCCCCCGCAACAAGTCTCTCTGGGAAGCCACGCTCGCTACCGCTCGCGGTACTGATTCAACAATTTGCCATCACCTTCCCGTCACCTGAGTCTGGTTCGCCGCTGGTGGACGGGAAAGCACACGTTTTTCAGGCAATCGAGCAAGATCAATGATTCGGCCTTCTTTCATCGCCGACTTCAGCTTGCGAATGTTGTGTATATCAGCCAAAGGATCGGCATCCAGAATCAGCAAATCTGCCAGCTTGCCCGCCTCAAGCGTGCCGTAGTCGCTCAACTTCCGACAGGCAATCGCCCCATTCTTCGTCGCCGCGACAATCGCCTGCGCGGGCGTCATGCCTAACTCGACCAAGCCTTCGATGCCGATGATCGTGCCGATGCCGTGATCCTGATTTTCCGCTTTTGGCTCGCGGGCAAGTTCAGCCGCCGCGCCCCAATAGTTATCGGTGCCAACCGTCACCAGGCAGCCAGCCTGAATTAACTTCTGCGCGTTCTGCCTCCGCACTTCGAGCGCCACACCGAGGTCAGCAATCTGCTTTCGCTCTTCGGCGGATGTTTTGGCGCGCGCGCTTCCCTTCTTCTCCGCATCCTGAAGTTTCTTCTGCGCCTCTTCTTTGGTCTTCAGATTTTTGCGCCACGCTTCGCCCGTCATGGTATTGACCAGCATCGAGCAGATGATATTCCGCTCCTTGATTAAGCGGACGAGATCATCCGGCATGGCTTTGGGCGTCAGCACCTCTGGGTGCTGGATCAAATCAATCCCGGCGAGAATTGAAAGGCGCAGTCCTTCGATGGTCGTGGCATGGGTTTCGGCCACGCGCCCGCGTTTGTGTGTTTCCTCGACCAAAACCTTCTGCGCTTCGGGCGAAAAGCCGATGAAGGTCGGCTGCGAAAAATGGCTCGTCCCGCCGTATTTGAGGAAGTCCGCCCCTTTGTCGAGGTACTTGTTGATCGCTACGCGCAACTCATCCGGCGACAGATCCGCCAAATCTTCGCCTGCACCTTGAGCGATGGCATCATTCATCTGCTCTTGAAAGAGTGTCAAATCCCTTTCGGGAATCAAGCTGAAGCTGATCGAGTAAGGCCCGCCCCAGCCGACGATGTTGCCTGCGGCCAGAATCCGCGCGCCCACGGCTTCGCCGCGCCCAATCACGTCGCGCGTCTGCGTGAGCGGCACAAGCATACCGTAGCTATCGCGCACCGTCGTGACGCCATGCTTTAACTGAAGCTGGGCAGCTTCGAGCACGATTTCATTCTGGCGCGAGTGATACCGCACCAGCGATTCGTAACGATCCCTGGTGCCGCCGTAAAGTGAGAGATGCACGTTGGTGTCAATAAAACCTGGCAACACATAACGCCCCTTGGCGTCAATCACGGTCGCGCTCTCAGGAATTCGCACTGATGCTCG
>Ga0070694_100001851_pt1 | contig 12538 bp, 10 predicted proteins | sample KBSK1251metaG_FD_65470 | JGI IMG/M metagenome (GOLD analysis project Ga0070694, IMG submission 65470) | Corn, switchgrass and miscanthus rhizosphere microbial communities from Kellogg Biological Station, Michigan, USA - KBS K1-25-1 metaG | ecosystem: Host-associated > Plants > Roots >... | reverse complement strand
CTCGAACGCATCGGCCACCGCCAGCACCTTCACCGGCGTCGCCATCGGCAGGGACTCGATGTCCCAGTCGTCGCCCACGATCTCGTAGTAGTGCGAGTACTCGGCGATGATCTCGGCTGCGCCGCGCAGCGCGCGCGCGACGGCGAGCGTTTCATCCGTCACGGAGCGGGAGAGGAGCCGCAGCAGACGCTGATCGGCCGTGCCGACCTCATGCAGCAGGGAGGCGATGCGCAGGTTCTCGATTTCGGTTTCCGGCAGCTTGAGCTCCGTACCCATTGCGGCGGCCAGCTCGGCGACGCGCGTCGAATGCCCTTCCTGATGGCGTTCCGTCGATTCGATGTGGAAAGTCAGCACCTCGAGTGTGGCGAGGTATGCGTTCTTGAGATCGGCCAGGCGCGCCGCGCGCTGTTCCGCGAGCCCACCAACCACATAACCGGTGAGGATGAGGAAGCCCGCCCAGGGCACGAGGGTCAGCATGGAATCCTGCGTGAGGCCGGCCTCCATGCCGAAGCCTTCGATAGCCTGGAAGAAGAGCGTGAGGGATGCAATGAAGACCGCAGACCCAACCGCAAACCGCCGGCCGCCGAAGAACCCGGCAAGGATCACGGGCAGATAGTAGAAGCTGAGAAACGCGACTTTTTGCTCGATCAGCCGGTTGATCACTAACAGGGAAGCGACGAGCAGCAGCACGAGGATGCGCTCGAAATTCTTGAGGAAGAACCGCTGCACGAAGTCCCTTTCTGCAAAGGGGATAGCCGAGCGCCGGTTCAAAGTGAGAAACAGCTGAGCATTCTGCAAGTGAGGAACGTCACAAACAGGCTCACGGGGAGTGAGCACAAGCGCCCTTAATACTCGGCACGGAAATCGCCTAGTCAGCCCGGTGGGGGCGGGCGGCGGCCTGCCGCGTCCTAGAGGCTCCTCCCTCCCCCGTCGGCGGCGGTATCGCCGGTTCGGCGTTCGTACCCCGGACAGCGCAACACCGGGAGCGGGGGGTAGCGAACGAAGTTCGGGTCTCTGTCGGCCCGCTTACAGCGATAGAACACGGATCCGCGCTTGTTCTCCACGATTTGCACCCATACGCAAGTCGCGCAGAGCCCTATCTCATTCTCGTTCATTAGGTCCAAGCACAAGCTAGTTATATCTTGGTGCCCGTGAACCAGGGAGGAGTCGACGATTTCGGGCTCCCTCCCGGGGTACGGGACGAATATCTGCAGGGAGCCCGCGACCAGCTCGGGACGATCGCTGAATTAGCCGAACGGCTCATCGCCCGGGGCGACGACACGGACGCAATCGAAGCACTGCGCCGTGACGCTCATCGCCTGCGCGGCTCGGCCGGCTCCTTTGGCTTCCCTCAGGCCACAGTCGTGGCCGGCGAGCTCGAAATGGCCGCGAAGCAGTGGCTCGAGCACCCTGCAAACGGCGGCATGAAGGACCGCGGGCAGGAAGCCCGGACCTTTGTGCGTCGGCTCGCGGCGGCCCTGTTCACGAAGCAGCCGTCTGCACCACCACCGGCCCCCGCTCAGGCGCTCCCGGAGCCTTCCTCCACCGCCCTTGACCGCCCTCCACCGCCCTCCACCGCCCTGCCAGAAGCAGCGGACGTCCCCGAAGTCATCGTCGTCGAGGACGACCCGACGCTCGCCGAGCTGCTGACTTTCGGGCTCGAGGCGCGCGGCTACCGGTTCGTGCACTACCGCAACGGCCGGGAGGCGCTGGAGGCCCTGCGCGTGCTCGAGACTCACGGACAAACGCCCTTGCTGCTGCTCGACGTCGATCTCCCAGCGCTCGACGGCTACTCGATCTTCGAGGCGTTGCAACAGGACTGTCCGGGGAAATACCGCGTGGTCTTCACCACCGTTCACGGTAGCGAGACCGAACAGCTGCGCGGTCTCGAAGCGGGCGCGCTCGACTACATGGTCAAGCCGATGAGCCTCCGCGTCGCCCTCGAGAAAATCCGGCGCTGGGTGGGCAGATGAGCGAGCGCCATTTTCTGCTCGTCGTCGCGATTGTGCAGGGTGCGCTGCTGGGGGCGCTGATCGTGCTCATCGTACTGAACCGCTGGTTTCGGGTGCGGCGCAGCACGCGGCTGAATCCGCGGCGCGAAGCGGTCGACGCGTCCATGCGGCGGTGGACCGCCGGGACCGCCCCACTGACCGGCGTCCTCGTGGGGCTCTCTCGGCTGCCTGTACCGCTCGCCATAGATGCACTGGTCAAATGGTCGGCGCGCGTGCCCGGCGAGCGGTGGCGGCAATTGGCCCTCGCTCTGGAGCACAATTGGTGGGCACGCCTGGTGCGCGCCAACAGCAACTCGGCGCGCTGGTGGAAACGACTCGAGTGCGCCCGGTTTCTGAGCGTTGCCGCCATGCCGCAGGACGTCGGGCGGCTCAAGCGTCTCATCACCGATCGCCATCCCGCCGTCCACGTCGCCGCCGTCGCCAGCCTCGAGCGGATGGAGAATCAGTCCCTCACGCTGACGGCGCTGGATCGCCTGCCGCGCCTCGCTCCTACGGTCCAGGCATACTATGCGGCGATGCTGCTGCGCTCCCGGCCCGTCGTTGTCGATCACCTGCAGAAGCGACTGCGCCGCGCCGAGGATCCGGCGCTGCCTAGGCTCGCGGAGTTCGCCGCGCGACTGGCCGAGCCGGCGCTGCGGGAGCGGCTGACTGCCCTCGCCGATCACGCCGATCCCGAGGTGCGAACGCAGTCGGCGCGCGCCCTCGGCAGCTATCCGCATCGTGAGTCGGTCGCCGCGCTCAAACGGCTGGTCACCGACGAAGCGTGGACGGTGCGAGCACAGGCCGCGCGGTCGCTCGGCATGATCACCGACGCCGGCACGTTGCCCAGCGTCACGGCCGCGCTGCGCGATGACGTCTGGTGGGTCCGCTTGCGCGCCGCGTTGGCGCTGATGCGCTTTGCCGCTGCGGGTCGCAATGCGCTGCTGCAAGCCGAGGTGGGCAGCGACGCGTACGCGCGCGATATGGCCAAGCTGGTGCTCGGCCTGCCGGCGCAGGCGCTGGCGGAGTTTGCCGCATGAGCTGGTTCTCCGCGGCCATCGGCACGACGGACCTCACGATCCTCGTCTATTTCCTGGTCCTCAACTCGTTTTATGCGGTGCTGCTGATTCTGTCGATCCCGGAGATCTGGGAGCAGACGCGCCTCGCCGAGGACGAGGACTTCCAGCGGCTCATGCAGAGCGATGCGCTCCCGCCGATCACCATCCTCGTGCCGGCCTACAACGAGAGTGCCACGATCCAGGCCAGCGTGACGGCGATCCTCACGCTCGAGTACCGCAACTATGAAGTCGTGGTCGTCAACGACGGCTCGAAAGACGATACGATGGAGCAGCTGCGCCACGCCTTCGATCTGTACGAGATCCCCCGCGTTTATCCCGAGACGATCGCCACCAGGCCGCTGCGCGCACTGTATCGCTCACGCACGCGTTCGCGGCTGCTGGTACTGGACAAGGAAAACGGCGGGAAGGCGGACTCGCTCAATGCCGCGATCAACGCGAGCCGCTTTCCGCTCGTGATCGCGATCGACGCTGACACACTGATCGAGCCCGACGCGCTACTGCGCCTCACCCGTCCATTCCTGCTGGGTCGCGAAATCGCCGCGGTGGGCGGAACGGTTCGCGTGGCGAACAACTGCACCGTCAAGGATGGACGGGTGACCGACGCGAGGGTGCCACGCAAGCTGCTGCCGGGCATTCAGGTGGTGGAGTACCTGCGCGCGTTTCTGTTCGGGCGGCTGGGTTGGAACCGGCTCGGCGGCAATCTCATCATCTCCGGCGCGTTCGGGTTGTTCCGCAAGGAATACGTGATGGCGGTGGGCGGTTACCAGACTTCGAGCATCGTCGAAGACCTGGACCTCGTGGTGCGCATGCACCGCTATCTGCGGCGCAACAAGATCAAATACGAAATGCCGTTCATTCCCGACCCGGTCGCGTGGACCGAGGTTCCCGAATCGATGAAGGTCCTGGCGCGCCAGCGCGAGCGCTGGCATCGCGGACTCATCGCCGCGATGTGGCAGTACAAGACGATGCTGTTCAACCCGCGCTACGGCCGCATCGGTTTCCTCGCGATGCCGTTTTACGCCTTCGGCGAAATGCTGGCGCCGGTCGTCGAGCTGCTCGGCTACGTGATTACCGCCGTCGGACTGTTCACCGGCATGGTGAACGTCTCGTTCGCCCTGCTTTTCATTCTCGTGGCGTGGGGCTACGGCATGCTGCTCTCGATCTGGGCGGTCGTGCTGGAGGAAGTGAGTTTCCGCCGCTACCGGCGTTTTGGCGATCTGCTGCGCTTGCTCCTGTTCGCCACGCTGGAAAACTTCGGCCTCCGCCAATGCACGGTGTGGTGGCGGCTCAAAGCCTTCGCCAGCGTGTGGCGACGGGTTCATGTGTGGGGCGATATGACACGCAAAGGCTTCGGCAGAGACGAGGTGACGGCTGTCACAAGGTGACTGAGGCTCTTGCATTCGCCCATACCGCCTGAGGCATATAGAGCATGCGCAAGTACGTTGTGGTGATCGCCGGAATGCTCATGCTGTTGCCCCTGTCCTGCACCGATTCAACGGGACCGGGGAATCAGCAGGACGGTCGCATTGCGATCACCAACAACGCGGGTACCCTGGCGGCGCGTGTCACGTATCGCGACGACGCGATTCCGATCGACAGTGTGGGCGTGGGTTATCCCTCCGCCCCGACGCCGCAGTCGTCCGCGCCCCTCGGTCGCAGCCCCGCGGCGACGCAAGCGGCCTACAATCTCAGCCTTAAGGCCGAAGTCGCTCCTCCCACTGTCGGCGCACAATTGCTGCAGGCGACCTCGGTCGCGATCGTCGGCAACCTCGCCGTCGTCAGTTACAACATGGTCGGCAATCCCTATCTGGGCGGCATCGACGTCATCGACATCACCAATAAGAATCACCCGGTGCTCGTTTCCGAGGCGGTATTCCAGAACTCCGACATCAGCGCCGTCACGGCGTCAGGATCGAACGTGTACGTTGCCGAGGCGACAGGTGACACCGGCTTTGCCTCGCCCGCTGTGTTCGAGATCATGCAGCTGCAGGGCAACAATCTCGTGCTCTCGGGCAACAAGCGGATGGCGCTGAGCAGTTTCGTCGCGACCAGCGTCGCGGCTTCCGGCTCGAAGGTGTATGCCACGTCCGGCGACGGCGGCAGCCTGTTCGTCATCAATCCCTCGACGTTCACCGTCAGCAGCTCAGTTCCGCTCCACGACGCGCGCTGGGTCACGGTGAGTGGTGGTAAGGTCGCGGTCGTTCAGGGAACGCCCGGCGTGTTATCGGTCTACAACGAGAGCAACATGAGCCTCGTCGGCAACTTTCCGTTCGCCGGCGCGACCGTGGCGGAATCCAAATCCCAGGCTGAGCTCGTGGGCGGAAAGGCCTTCATTGCAGCGGGTGACAGCGGTGTTCAGATCCTGAGCGCAGCCACGGGACTGAAGGTTGGCGCCGTTGCACGGCCCAACCCCGACTCACTGGGCCTGAGTTCATCCGTCGTCGTCACCAATGCGGTCGCGATCGATCAGGATCTGATGTTCATCTCGAACGGCGAGGCCGGCGTCTACCTCGCGCAAGGCAGCCAGGTGTTCTCAGCGACGGGATCGGAAACGCAGCAGACGATCACCATGCGCGGCAAGCTGCGTTTCGGCAATCTCCAGTCGGTCAACCACGTCGCCTATGTCTCGGGCAACCCCGGAATCCTGATCGTGGCGGCAGGGCTCGGAGGTCTGAAGATCCTCCAGGTCAACTAGCGACCCGCAGGGCTTAAACGCGAAGCTCCGCGTGTTCCTTCAGAAGCCGCCGTTGCAGCACTGGATGAGTCCGCCACACCTGCCACCCCATCGCGATCACGGCGAGCAGGTTCGCAACGGCCACCGACCACCAACCGATCGACCCCAAGACCCACTGAGCGCCGACGCCGATAGTCGCCAGGACGAGGCTATCGAGCACAATGGCGGTGAGTAGGACGAGCAAGCCCATCGCGGGGGCACGTTCGAGTTGCTCCGCCAACGCGACGAATACGATGCCGCCGATCGCAAACGCGATGACGTGCACTACTGTGTAGGCCGCGACCAGGCCGAACGTGACAACGATGTCTCCGGGCCCGGCAGCGCCGATCAGCAATGCAGAGCCGAGGGCCGCGGGCGTGCGGAGTGGAGTCCCACTCGCGAGGTCCAGGAAGAAAAACCACACGGCCACTACCACCGCGCCGACGAGCCCGGTGACGATCCCGCGTGCGACCGTGGGATGTACGTGGAGAGCGGGCAGGCCGAGCGGCCGGGGATCATGTTCCGCGCGGTGCAGGTAGGTCATGAGCACGAGCCCGGCGGCGATGTTTGCGCCGATGACGTGTGGCCAGGGGAGAACGCCGAGGTCGGGTGCGTGCAGCAACAGCAGGCCGACGTAAAACACGACCTCTTGTAGCAACAGTCCGAACAGGACGCCGAGCAGCAAGCGAGATGGTGCCGTCAACGTCGCGCTCACCGACGCCATTCCCACGCCCAGCAATGCGAAGACGGCGAAGTGCAGCACCGTGTACGCAACGACGAGCCCGGGTGTCACGCGCACGAAGTCCTGGTTCAGGAGCATCCCGGCGAGTAGCCTGGGCGTCATGAAGGGATGGCCAGCCACCGTATCAGCAACCAGGAACCACAGCGCCACGACGAGTCCAGCGAGGAGTCCAGCCACCACGCCGTGCACGATCACTGCTTGTGCGGGCCGTCTCATCTTCCCGACCTCGCGGAAAAGGTCAACTGACAACATGGCGACAGCAGCAACGACTGTCTACCGGGGCGTCCCCTGCATCTCTCGTGCGACGCGTTCCGCCTCCCGCAGCACCCGTAGCGTATTCAGTCCCGCCACCTTCTTCACATCAGTCTCGGTCCAGCCTCGCCGCAGCAGCTCGGCGATCAGATCGGGAAATTTCGATACGTCTTCCAGGCCAGCCGGGACGCTGGAAATGCCGTCAAAGTCGGAGCCAATGCCGACGTGATCGACGCCGGCGACCTTGCGCAGGTATTCGACGTGATCGGCGACCTGGGCGAGCGTCGCTTTGGGCGCTGCGGCGCGCCACGCGGTCAGCGAATCGCGCACGGCGAGCGAGTCCATCCCTGCCGCGCGCAACGCCGCAGCCTTCTGCTGCAGGCCCTCGGAGAAGCGACGCAGCTCTTCCGACACGTAGTCCGGCGCAAAGTTCGTCATCACGACGCCACCGTTCTTCGCGAGCAGCATGAGAATCGAATCGGGGACGTTGCGCACGTGGTTGTCGAGCGCGCGGGCGGATGAGTGCGAGAAGATCACGGGCGCGCGCGAGACGCGCAGCGCATCGCTCATCGTGCCATCCGACACGTGCGAGAGATCGACCAGCATCCCGACCCGGTTCATCTCCCGCACCACGTCCTCGCCAAACGGCGTCAGGCCGCCGTGCTTCGCGCTGTCCGTGGCCGCATCGGCCCAGTCGAGCGTTTCCCAATGGGTGAGTGTCATGTAGCGCACGCCCAGACGGGCAAATTCGCGGAGCGCGCCGAGGGAATTCTCGATCGCGTGGCCGCCCTCGATGCCGATCAGACAGGAGATCCGGGCCGCTTTGAAATTCCGTTCCACGTCGGCGGCCGTACGCGCCATGGCGAACGTTGCGGGGTACTTGGCGCACATGCGGTGCACCAGATCGATCTGCTCCAGCGCGTACACGGCGGCGTGCTCGCCTTCGTGAATCGTGCTCACCGGCACGTAGGCCGCCCAGAACTGACCGCCCACATGTCCCGCGCGCAGCCGGGTGATATCCGTCATCAGCGTCGGCTGGCTGGCGGCGAGATTGACGGAGTCGACGCCACCGCGCTCGCGCAGCGCGTCAGGGATGTCGTTGTGACCGTCGATTAACGGCACGCTGCGCAGGATGCGGAGCGCTTCCCGGCGGTAATCCTGGGCCCGGAGTGAGGATGTCGCGAACAACAGTAGGGCGGTGAGCGCAATGAGGTTTCTCATGGCCCACAAGCTGGCGCCGCCTCTGCGGCTTATCAAGATTACACCGTAACGATGACGACCGAATCGAAGATCAAGATTGCGTTCGACGTGAACGGCGAAGCCACCGAGGTGGCGTTCGCGCCGCACAAGACGCTCCTCGAGGTGCTGCGCGAAGATCTCGGCCTCACCGGCACGAAGCACGGGTGTGAGCTCGGCGAGTGCGGTACCTGCACTGTGTTACTCGACGGAACCCCGGTGCTCTCCTGTCTGGTGCTCGGTCTCGCCTGCGCCGGGCACGCGGTGCGGACGGTCGAGGGAATGGCCCAGAACGGCAAGCTCCATCCCCTACAGGAAACGTTCGCCGATCTCGGCGCGGCGCAATGCGGCTACTGCACCCCGGCGTTCTTACTCGCCGCTGAAGCACTGCTCGCGGCTAACCCCAAGCCGACCCGCGATGAGATCAAAGAGGCGTTGGCTGGCAACCTGTGTCGCTGCACGGGCTACATCAAGATCTACGAAGCGGTAGAGCTGGCGGCGGCACGGATGCGCGGCGAAAACGCCGAACCGCGGGCGGAGTCCTTATATGGCTCGTAAAGGGGACTCATCCCGCCCGACCGCCCGACCGCCCGACCGCCGCATTATTGGCCGGGCGCTCCGCAAGGTCGACGCAACATCGAAGGTGACGGGTGCCACGAAGTTCGCCGACGACCTCGCATTCCCACGCATGTTGTATTGCAAACTCCTCCGCAGCACGCAGCCGCATGCGCGCATCAAGTCGATCGACGCATCCGCGGCAGCCAAGCTCGACGGCGTTCAGGCAGTGCTCGTCGGACGTGATCTGCCGATTCCCTTCGGCATCCTGCCCGTGTCGCAAGACGAGCACACGCTCTGCGTCGACAAAGTCCGCTTCCTCGGCGATCCCGTTGCGGCGGTCGCGGCCACAACGGAGGAAACGGCGACCGCCGCACTCGATCTCATCAAGGTCGAGTACGAGTCGCTGAAAGCCTTCGCCTCAGCCGAGGAAGCAGTCGAGCATCCCGAGCCGCGCATCCACGACTACGGCGACACCGGCAACCTCCACAAGGTGATCGACCTCGAATTCGGCGACGCCGACGCAGGCATCGCGGAGGGAGACATCGTCCGGGAAGATCTGTTCTTCTTCGAAGGCAGTACGCATCTGCCAATGGAGCAGCATGCCGCTGTCGCGCAGTGGTCACCGGACGGCAAGCTGACACTGTGGAGCTCGACGCAGACGCCGCACTACGTGCACCGCGCGCTCGCCAAGGTGCTGGAGCTGCCCGCTGCTCGGATCCGGGTCATCGCGACGCCAAACGGCGGCGGTTTCGGCGGCAAGAGCGATCCCTTCAGTCACGAGATCGCGGTCGCCAAGCTGGCGATGATGACCGGCCGGCCGGTGAAAATCACGCTGACGCGCGAAGAGGTGTTCTACTGCCATCGCGGCCGTCACCCGACGCTCATGTGGGTGCGGACCGGCGTGAAGAACGATGGATCGATCACCGGCATGCATTTCCGCTCGCTGCTCGACGGTGGCGCCTACGGCTCCTACGGCGTCGCGAGCACGTACTACACGGGCGCGCTGCAAACCGTCACCTATCACATCCCGCGCTATCACTTCCAGGGTGCGCGCGCGTTTACGAATAAAGCACCGTGCGGCCCCAAGCGCGGGCACGGTACGCCGCAGCCGCGCTTCGCGCTCGAAGTGCACATCGACAAGATCGCCGAGCAGCTGAGCTTTGATCCCGCGGAGCTGCGCCTCAAGACACTCGTCCCCGCCAATTCCCTGACTGCGAATTATCTGCGCGTCGGCTCGATGGGCTTGGGGAAGTGCATCGAGAAGGTGGTCGAAGGATCGGAGTGGAAGAGGAAATTCCGCAAGCTGCCGCGTGGACGTGGCGTCGGGCTGGCCTGCTCGAGTTATATCTCGGGCGCAGGTCTGCCGATCTACTGGAACAACATGCCGCATTCGGGCGTGCAGCTGAAATGCGACCGCGGCGGTGGCGTGACGGTGTTCTGCGGCTCGACCGAAATCGGACAGGGATCCGACTCGATTCTCGCCTACATCGTCGCCGAAGTGCTGGGCATCGATCCGTTCGACATCGCTGTCGTCACGGCCGACACCGATTTGACTCCCGTCGATCTGGGCAGCTACTCGAGCCGCGTGACGCTGATGAGCGGCAATGCCGCGTTGCAGGCCGCGGAGCGCGCGCGTCAGATCATCGCGTTGCATGCCGCCAAGAAGCTCGAGATCCCTGCCGATCGCGTCACGTTCGCCGACCGCCGCGTCTCCGACGCGAAGGATCCGAAGCGCGGCATGTCGTTCGCGGAAGCCGTGCAGCTCGCGGAAGCTGCCGAGGGGACGATCGGGACGGTGGGTTCGTACACGCCGCCGCAGAGTGCCGGCAAGTATCGCGGCGCCGGCGTCGGCCCGTCGCCGGCGTATTCCTATAGCGCCTGCGTCGCGGAAGTGGACGTCGATCCCGAGACGGGAATCGTGCGCGTGCCGACGATCTGGATCGCGCACGACGTTGGTCGATCCATCAACTCCGCCGCGGTGATCGGGCAGGTGGAAGGCTCGATTTACATGGGGCTCGGCGAGGCGCTGATGGAGGAAATGGCGTACCGCGGCGATCTCAAAGTCGTACACAAGATTCCCTCTTTGCTCGAGTACAAGAGCCCCACCACACTCGAGATGTGCGACGTGATCACGTACCTCGTCGAGGATCCTGACCCCAACGGCCCGTTCGGCGCGAAGGAGGTCGGCCAAGGGCCCCTCCTGCCGGTGATGCCGGCGGTCGCCAATGCCGTCTACGACGCGGTCGGCGTGCGGATCGACGAGGTGCCGATTACGCCGGAAAAAGTGCTCAAGGCAATAAGGGGAAAGGCGAAGGGGGAAGCGGGGAGGGTGGGCCCGACGCGATTCCCCGACATTCCCTGGCCCGAGCCCACACGAGTCCCCACGCCATGGGAAGGCGGGGACGGCAAGGCCGTAGTTCTCGCGAAGGCGCCCTGATGTTCGTCCTGATCATCCTCGCTGTACAGCAGCTCCAGTGCCCCCGTTCGAGCGGGGACACGACCGCTCTGGCGCCGACGCAAGTCGAGCGCCGCGCTGTTCCGAGCTCAGCGAACGCGGCACCCAACTACCCGTCCCTACTGCGACAGGCGTACGTTGGCGGCCCCGTCCGTGTCAGCTTCGTCCTGGATACGACGGGGGTGCCCGAACCCGTGACCATCAAGGTGCTGCGCACTCCCAATCCTGGTTTCGACGCCGCGGTCAAGCGCGCCGTTGCGAGCTGGCGATTCACGCCAGCCCTTGCCTGTGGTCGTCCTGCTCGCGTCCGCCTCGCGCACGAGTTCGCATATCTCCCTGGATCGAGAGATACGATGCGCCTTGCAGTGCTGTTCGAGGTGGATACGTCCGTGACCGCCTCCAATGACACGCTACCGGACGGGACGCCGCGGACGACGCTCTCGTGGCGAGGAACAGCTTTCGTCGTAACGCCCCTGCCGTGGGACTCCGCGCGAGGCGATTCCGCCGAGGAGGCCGTCCTGGCGCAACTCATCACCTCCGTGCCACCGACTGAGGACCGCACGACGCGGATCATCTGTCTGCTCGGCCCTCCCCAGCGAGCCAACGCCGATCAGGACGCGGGGCGGGTCAGCCGTCTGACCCGGCCCGGTGTCGCGGTTCTGACGTTCCGGCGCTGCCCGCCAACCTATGCTTCGATGGTACGTACCCCCGATCAGCGCCCGGACCCACCGGGCGACGATCCCTATCACCTTGCCATTCTCGGGAGGCAGGCCATCGCCACGGACCGCATGCTCTTCGACGCGAGTGTGGCGCAAGGCCCCAGCGGAACGAGATACAAATGCGGCGCGATGCGGCGGGAGCATGGTTGGAAAGTGAACTGTCTCGTCACCGCGCACTGGGTCAGCTAGAGGCTGTGTCACTGAAACGAGTCTGAGCGTCTCTCCTGGACCACCCTCCGGAGGGACGATGCCGCTCTATCCCGTTCGCTTTCTCGCGGTCCTCACCGCCCTGGTCTTCGCGCCCAGGACACTGGCTGTTACCGAGACCGGCAGCATTTCCGGCCATGTCCGTGACACGGCCGGTCAGTCCATCAGGAACGCCCAGGTCGTCGTTGTTGGGACATCGCTTGGTACAACCACAAATGACAGCGGCTACTACGTCATCAGAAATGTCCCGGTCGGGACCTACCAACTCACCGCACGGTTTATCGGGTACGATTCGAAGACCATCTCGGGCGTAACGGTCACTGCGAACGCGATTGTCACGCAGGACTTCACGCTCCAAAGCAGCACCTTGTTGCTGGAAGCGATTGTGGTAACCGGGGCGGTCGGCAAGGCGCGCCGGCAGTACGCGGCAGCCCCCAGGGATGCGGCTGCGCTGCACATAGACGGCGCCCCGCTCGACGCTACTGCCGACGCGTGGCGCTACCAGCGCGAGCCCGGGAACCGCGAGCAATACGACGAGATCGTCGAGAACGCCTTCATTGCCGTCGCGGCGGATCCGCTCTCCACG
>Ga0070694_100001850_pt1 | contig 12542 bp, 11 predicted proteins | sample KBSK1251metaG_FD_65470 | JGI IMG/M metagenome (GOLD analysis project Ga0070694, IMG submission 65470) | Corn, switchgrass and miscanthus rhizosphere microbial communities from Kellogg Biological Station, Michigan, USA - KBS K1-25-1 metaG | ecosystem: Host-associated > Plants > Roots >... | reverse complement strand
TCTCGACCTCGGCCATTTGCTCGGCGGCGAGCGTCTTGTTGCCGCTGATGTCGGTCAGCGCTTTGACTGCTGTAGCGAGCATCCCTTGATGCTTGAACGCCGCTGGCAGCACCATCGTCCGCACCAGATCCTTGAGCGCGTGAATTTCGATCTCGATGTCCTTGATGTAGCGCTCGGTCTTGATGTGATAACGCGCCTCGACCTCTTCCACGCTGGCAATGCCGGTCATGGCGAAGAACTCGATGGCTTCGGGCCGCCGCAGTTCCGCCAGCGCTTCAGGCGTCTTCCGAAGGTTCGGCACGCCGCGGCGCTCGGCTTCAGCAACCCACTCGTCGGCATAGTTATTTCCCTCGAAGCGGATCTTCTTCGTCTCGATGATCGCCTCGCGCACTACTTCCATGACCGCTTTGTTGAAGTCGCCGAGTTTCGCCTTGCGGCTTTCAATCGCGGCGGCTAGTTCGCCCAAGGCTTCGCCGACCGCGCCGTTGAGCGTGGCCATCGGCGTCGAGGGCGAGGCGCTCGACGCAACTGCGCGGAACTCGAATTTGTTGCCGGTGAAGGCAAACGGCGAAGTGCGGTTGCGGTCGGTATTGTCGCGCGCCACGGCAGGCAACTGCGAGATGCCGAGATTGATGACTTTCTGCTCGGCGGTCTCGCCTTTGGTCGCGCCGCTTTCAATCGCATCGAGAATCTCCGAGAGATGCTCGCCGAGGAAAGCCGAAATGATCGCGGGCGGCGCTTCGTTTGCGCCGAGCCGGTGATCGTTGCCCGCGCTCGCAATCGCCGCGCGGAGCAGACCCGCACGCTTGTTGACGCCCTTGAGCGTCGCGACGAGGAAGACGAGGAATTGCAGATTCTCAATCGGCGTCGCGCCCGGCTCAAGCAGGTTGTTGCCTTCGGAATCTTGCATTGACCAGTTGTTATGCTTGCCGCTGCCATTGATGCCGGCGAACGGCTTCTCGTGCAGCAGGAGCGCGAGGTTGTGCCGTTTGGCGACCTGGCGGAAGACTTCCATGACCAACTGATTGTGGTCGGTGGCGACGTTGACCTCTTCAAAAATCGGCGCCGACTCGTACTGGCTGGGCGCCACTTCGTTGTGCCGCGTCTTGACCGGGACGCCGAGTTTGTAAAGCTCAAATTCAGCTTCCTGCATGAAAGCCAGAATGCGGCCCTTGATGCTCCCGAAGTAGTGGTCTTCGAGTTCCTGCCCCTTGGGTGGTTTTGCGCCAATCAGTGTCCGTCCCGCAAGCTGCAAATCGGGACGCAGCGCGTAGAACGCCTGGTCAATCAGAAAGTATTCCTGCTCTGGGCCGAGCGTTGGCACGACGCGCGTGGCCGTGGTGTTGCCGAAGAGTTGCAGCACCTTGAGCGCCTGCTCGCTCAAATATTTCATTGAGCGCAGCAGCGGCGTCTTCTTGTCGAGCGCGTGACCGTGATACGAGATAAAGACCGATGGAATGCAGAGCGTCTTGCCGTTCGGCCCATCCATCAAAAAGACTGGGCTGGACGGATCCCAAGCCGTGTAGCCGCGCGCCTCGAAGGTCGTGCGCATGCCGCCGGACGGAAAGCTCGAAGCATCCGGCTCGCTCTGAATCAACTGTGAACCGGAGAAGCGTTCGATGGACTGGCCTTCATCGTCGAAGGTCAGGAAGGCATCATGTTTTTCGGCGGTCAGGCCGGTCTGTGGCTGGAACCAGTGGCAGAAGTGCGTGGCGCCTTTTTCAATCGCCCATTCCTTGACCGCGTGCGCGACTTCGTTGGCGATAGTGCGATTGAGGTGCGTGCCCTGCTTGATCGTCTTTTGCAGTTCGCGGTAGACATCTTTCGGCAGCTTATCGGCCATGGCGCGCTGGTTGAAGGTATTGGAGCCAAAAAGCTCCGAGACTTTCACCTCCGTGAGCGAGGGCGTGATGCGCGGCGTGCGGTTGCTGACTTCGGCGATGGCCCACAAACGGCCCTGATTGCCTGACTGCGGTGTTGTGCTCATAATCTCTCCTGTGAAGTGGTCGCCTGCCCGCGCGGGGCGAGCCGGACGTGACCAGCGAGTTATCGAGTGATGTATCGCCTAGCCGGTGAGGATCACTGCGGAAGACAGATCCAGCCGCTAGACATCTCTTATAGCAAACGTCTTGCCAGCCGCAGCAGGGCGCTCAGGTGAGGGAAGCTAACTGCCAGCAAGCAAAGCGGAAATAATGCCGGGGCGAGTTTGTTGGTGCGGTTGGCGGTGGCTTCAAAAATGTAGCTTCCGCGTTATTTTCCGACAATCCTGTGGTTTTGGGGCTGATGGCTGGTGAAGCGCAGCAGGCTCAACCATCCATGCAATTGTTTCGGCAGGGAGCATTGTCCATGATCGGAGGCCGCTTGTCCATTACCGAAAGCGGCGGCCATCAATTCCGTACTTCTGCACCTTGTAGCCCAGGATGCGCTCGGTGGTATCGAGCATGCGGGCGGCCCGCGCACGGTTGCCGCGTGTGGACTTGAGCGCGTCCTGGATCAGATCTTTTTCGTAGGCTTCGACCGCCTGCTGTAAGCTCATCCGGGTTTCAGTCCCGGATCCTTCAGCCGTTTGCAGCGTCGGCGGCAAATGGTAGCCGTGAATCACGCCGCCTTCGCAGACCAGTGCTGCCCGCTCAATGGCGTTTTCCAGTTCGCGCACATTGCCCGGCCAGTGATAGCTCATGAGCATATCAATCGCAGGCGTCGAAATGCGCTTGATACGGCGTCCGTTTTGTCGCCCATATTTTCCCAGGAAGTGATCGGCGAGCAGCAAAATATCAGGCCGCCGCTCACGCAAGGAGGGCAAATAGATGGAGAAGACATTGAGCCGATAGTAAAGATCCGAACGGAAGCGCCCTTCCTGCACCGCCTGCTCAAGGTTGACGTTGGTCGCCGTAATCAAACGCACGTTGACGCGCACGGTTTCTGTGCCGCCGACGCGCTCGAACTCGCGCTCTTGCAGCACGCGGAGCAATTTGACCTGTAACGTTGGCGACAATTCGCCGATTTCATCCAGAAAGATTGTCCCGCCCTCGGCGAGTTCAAAGCGTCCCCGCTTGCGCGTGTGCGCGCCGGTGAAGCTGCCCTTTTCGTGGCCGAAAAGCTCGGATTCGATGAGGGATTCGGGCAGCGCCGCGCAATTGACTTTGACGAAAGGCTTAGCGGCGCGCGGGCTGTTGTAATGAATCGCGTGCGCGACCAGTTCCTTGCCCGTGCCCGATTCGCCGCGAATGAGCACGGTGGTGGCTGTCGGCGCGACCTGTGCGATCTGCTCATAAACCTCGCGCATCTCCTTGCTCGTCCCGATGATGTTGCGGAAGTCGTACTTCTCTTGCAGTTCGCGTTTGAGCAGTGCGTTTTCATCAGCCAGTTGCGCCTTTTCCTGCTCGACCAGGTGCGCCAGCCGCAAACTCTGCGCAATCATCGAGGCCACGATCGTGAGCAGTTTGATCGAATCGTCGTAATTATGGCCGGGCTTGAAAGGATAGGTGATCGAGAGCGCGCCGATGGTCTTGCGCCGGTCTTTGATCGGGACGCAAAGAAACGATTCTTCGTGACCCGCCTGGCGTTTGCGCGTGCGGTGAAGGAAGAGCGGTTCTTTGCTCACCTGCGGCACGATCACAGGCTTGCCGGTCGAGACGACCTTGCCAGTGATGCCTTCATCCAGGCGGTAACGCCCCCGCTGCCGCTCGCCTTCGCTCAGTCCATACGAGTGCCGGATCGCAAGCTGGCCATTGCCTTCATCGAGCAAGGCAATCGCGCCGCGCTTCATCCCTAACTCGCGGTCGAGGATTTCGAGCACTTTTTCGAGCGCCTCATTAAGATCGAGCGTCGAGCCGAGCGCCTGGCTCACATCCAGGAGCGCCGACAGCCGCCGAATTTGCATCGCTTGTTCATCCATCGCTCTTATCCCTTCAATGCCTGGAATCTATCACTCTCGGCCGGTCACACAAAAATGTCGGTATTCGCGCAGAAGATAACATTTTTGTAGGTGGAGATAAAGCGGAGATTTTTAAGAGAGGTTAGAGCTTGGGGAAGAGAGGCTAGGGAAGAGGGCTGGCGTCTCCAGCATCTATCTCCCCGGTCTCGGCCTCCCCATCTCCAGCCTCTACCCGATAGTAGTCACTCACCACTTCAATCAGCCGTGCGGTGAGAGTAGCGACGACTGGGCCGAGGACGAAACCGAGGAGGCCGAAAACGGCGAGGCCGCCGAGTGAACTGAAGAACACCAGTAGCGTATGCAGCCGCACCTGGCTGCCGACCAGGATCGGGTAGAGAAAGTTATCGGTCAAACTGAGCGCCGTCAGTCCCCAGATGGCGAGCAGCAACGCTTTGACCGCGTGGCCCTGAATCAGAAGCACTACCGCCGCTGGCGCCCAGACGAGTGAGATGCCGAAGACTGGAATCACCGCCATGACCGCGCCGACCGTGCCCCACAGCGCGGGCGACGGCAAACCCAGAATCCAAAAAGCCAGCCCCAGCAATGTGCCTTTGATCGTGTTGATGAGCGCGACACCGTTGACCGCCGCGCGGATGACTTCACTGACCAGCTTGAAAATTTTGTCAGCCGCTTCAGGCTTGATGGGCGCCGCGCGCCGGAGATAAAGCAGAATAGGCTGGCCGTCGCGGAAGAAAAAGAAGAGGGTAAAAGTGACGAGCACGATGTTCAGGATCAAGGCTGAGAGATTGGTGATCGTGCCCTTGACGATGCCGAAAGCGAGTTCGCCGCCGCGCCGCAGCGCATCGCCCGCCACCGAGTTCAACTCGATGTTCCACTGTTTCAAATGTTCTTGCAGCCATTGCCAAGCCGTGCCCATGACCGGCGTCTGACTGACGGTCGTGGCCAGATCAGCGCCGTTATTGATATTGGCCGTCAGTTTTCCGTAAGCCTGCGCCGCTTCGCGCGCGATAGCGATGCCGAGCAAAACGAGTGGAACGATGGCGACCAGCGTCGTGATCGCTGTACTGGCCACGGCGCTCAAACTCTCGTGTTTGAGCGTACGGCGAACGCGCTGGTGCAGCGGCGTAAAGACGACCGCCAGAATGCCAGCCCACGCGATGGCGTCCAGAAATGGCCGGATGATTTGATAGCTTAGATAAGCGAGCAGCGCCGACGCGACGAGTATGGCAATCGCCGTCACCGGGTTGCCCGGCTCAAACCACCTGCGCGGGGCTACTTTTCCTTCTTCGGTTCGCATTCCTTGTGGCCGCAGTTGCACCGCTCCTTGCGTTCGTCGGCGTAGGCCACACAGTAGTGACTGCAAAAATGGCGGCCCGACCAATCAATCCGCGTCCCATGAGAAACCATGCATTGGCAAGCCGGGTTGTTGCACTTTTGAACGAACATTCAGCCGCTCCAGTTTGAGGGTCATAGAAAATGCCAGATCTGATGGCGCGAGCATCAACCAGAGCGCGATTGTAGGGCGAGCGCGGCCAGGGTTGCAAATGCTTGCGCGCACAACTTGTATTTCGCGGCGGGATTCCTACAATAGGGCTCCGGTCAATGGAGGAATGACCCGAAAAAGATGCTTCGCTATTTAATGCACAATTGGGAGCGGCGGCTATTCCAGCGCGACACTAACCGCGTGGTGCGCCCCTTTGAGTGGGGCTTGGAATTTTTAGGCAACGGCCACGCCGCGCACGATCCGCGCCAGTTCATCGCCGAGTTCAATGAGGAAGTGCTGGCCGCAAGTGAAAAGTTTTTTGCGCCGCCTGAAAGCCGCGCCGCTGATTTCGATTTCGATGGTTATCATTTGCGCTTTCCGAGCGGGATCGAGACGCCCTATCCGAAGAACAACACGGTTCACGCGCGCTACTTCCCTGCTGCTTCAAGTGACCGCGCCGTGATCGTGTTGCCGCAGTGGAACGCGGACGAAGAAGGGCACATCGCGCTTTGCCGGTTGCTGGCGCGTTTTGGCATTTCAGCGCTGCGCTTGAGCCTGCCTTATCACGACCAGCGCAAGCCCGATGAACTGGAACGCGCCGACTACCTGATCAGTTCCAACCTCGGACGCACCATTCAAGCGGTGCGGCAAGCGGTGCAGGATGTGCGCCGCGCTGCTGATTGGCTCATTGCGTGTGGGACCAAGCACGTCGGTGTCATGGGCACAAGCGTTGGTTCGTGCGTCGCGTTTCTGACCTTCGCGCACGATGAACGGCTGGAAGCCGGGGTGTTCAATCACGTTTCGAGTTACTTTGGCGATGTCGTTTGGCAGGGCATCACGACCTCACACGTCCGGCGAAGTTTGGAAACGCAACTGACGCGCGAGGAAGCGCGCCGCGCTTGGCTGACCATCAGTCCGAGCGCCTACGTTCATCGGATGCGCGGACTCAAGCGACAAGGGCTGATGATTTCAGCGCGCTATGATTTGACTTTTCCGCCGGAGTTGTCGCACATCCTTTTTGAAGATTGCGAGCGTCACGGCGTGGCGATGCGCAAGGCCATCCTTCCCTGCGGTCATTACAGCAGCGGGCACGCGCCGTTCAAATATCTTGATGCCTGGCTCATCGTCAACTTTTTCCGTAAAGCGTGGCGTTAGAAGCTTTGAGACGACGCAAGGTTGGATGCTGAACTTCAGGAAAGAAAAGTAGAACGGAGTCAATAGGTATATGCCTGTTCCAAAATACGATGATCTATTCAATCCACTGCTTCAAGCGATGCATAAGCTTGGAGGATCGGCTTCAATATCAGAACAAGAAGATACTGTAGCTTCTCTGCTCAAGCTATCCGAAAAAGATATTGCAGATATACACCGAGGCAACAGAACTAAACTGAACTATAGACTTGCTTGGGCTCGCAACCACTTAAAAAAATATGGCTTGTTGGAAAACTCGGCCCGTGGAGTGTGGGCGCTCACTACAGAAGGTAGTAAGCGCAAGGCAGTTGATAAAGAAGAGGTCAAGCGAACCGTTCAAATACTTAATAAAAAAGAGGCTGCCGCTGATTCTGCAATTGAACAAACACAGCTAGAACCACAAACCATCTCTTGGGAAGACGAACTTCTTCAAATCATCAAATGCATACCTCCTGACGCATTTGAACGGCTTGCTCAACGGTTGTTGAGGGAATCAGGGTTCGTTCAGGTACAGGTTACAGGAAGGTCAGGAGACGGAGGAATAGATGGCAAAGGGGTTGTCCGAATAGGAGGGTTCTTATCATTCCATGTCATCTTTCAATGCAAAAGGTACAAGGGAAGCGTGTCTTCATCAGCGGTTCGCGACTTTCGAGGTGCAATGATGGGAAGAGCTGACAAAGGACTTCTTATCACAACCGGATCATTTACAAGAGATGCTAGATTTGAGGCACAGAGAGACGGTGCGACTCCAATAGATCTGATTGATGGAGACGAGTTGGTGGGAAAGTTGAAGCAACTTGGAATTGGTGTTGAGGTAAGGCAAAGAATTGTGGAAGACATAATCATAAAGAAGGACTACTTTCAGAATCTCTAGCTACTAAGGAAATTACATTGCATGCATAAAATCTGGCTCAGAGTTATGCTCTGGGCAGTCTTGATAATCGGCGGCAGCAGCGCTGCCTTCGCGCAACACTCCGATGACCTGCGCGGCGACACACAGCTCTGGCCCGATCTTCAGCTTTCTATCAAGCTGCGCCCGCAGATCAGCGCCAACTTCTACGGGACGATTCGCATGGGCAGAAACATCTCAACCGCGACTGATGCCCAGATCGGCGCGGGCCTCAGCTTCAGGCTAGGCAAATATCTTTCGCTCAGCCCCAATTACCGCTACCTCTTCGCTCACCCGACACCAGTGCGCTACACCCGCGAGCATCGGTTCTTTGTGGATTTGACGGTGCGTGTGCCTCTGCGCTTCGGGTTTGCCGTGAGCGACCGTCATCGCGGAGATTTGCGCGACATCAATGGCGTCATCTCCGGGCGTTACCGCAACCGCCTTCAACTTGAACGCGCCTTGACCGTTCACGATCACAAGCTGACGCCTTATCTAGCGGGCGAGATGAATTATGATAGCCGCTATCACGCCTGGGTGCGGAATCGAGTCTTCATCGGCGCGCGGATGCCGGTGCAAAAGCATCTGACGCTGGATAGCTATTACGCGCGGCAGCACGACGGGCGATCACGGCCTGGTTACTTGCACATGATCGGGATGATCTTTCGCGTCGAGCTTTGAGAAACTCGAAAACGAAACTCATAAAAAAACTGCGGCGGCATTGATTTTGATTGGGCAAAGGCGGGAGTGGTAGGCTTCAGTTTCCAGTTTTGTCAGGTAACAACTCAACGACCAAGCCGTCGCTCCATCCATACTTTTTCTCGGAAAGCGCGCGCACGCTCTGCCAGAGTTCGGCTTCGCCTGCTTCATGTAAAACTCGGCCTTGCCCGATGAAGCTTTGATCGCCAACGCGGAAAGTGATGTGCGGGTTGTGGCGAATGTTCTTGACCCACTGCGTTTGCTCGCGATGTTCGGCGATCAGGTAGTAGCGCTCGCCATGCGTAGTGAACCAGATTTCGATTTCGCGCGGCTCGCCGCTGCGGCGTCCGATGGTGGTTAGGTAGAGATATTGTGCCTCGCTCATTGCTCACACTCGACCGTGTCGCTCACATAGAAGAGATACTTGCGCCACGCCGCGTCGCTGCGTCCGAGATAGCGCATGATTTGGCGATTGACGTGGAGGCTGAAAGCTTGTGGGCGTTTGAGCAGGCGCATCCCGGCTTCTTCGGGCATGGCGTTACCCTTGCGATTGTTGCAGCGTTTGCAGCAAGCAACGAGGTTATCCCAGTTCGAATGGCCGCCGCGCGATTTCGGGATGACGTGATCGAGCGTCAATTCCGAGGGCGCATAAACGCGGGCGCAGTATTGGCAAGTGTTGTGGTCGCGCAGAAGGATATTTTTGCGCGAGAGGCTCTTGCGCTCAAACGGGATGTGAACGTACTCCATCAGTCGAATGACTGATGGCGCGGGCAGCGCGGCGCGCGCGGAGTGGAAGAGATGCTCGCTGCGCTCTTCGGCTCGCGCGATACCTTTGAGGATCAGGATGATGGCACGGCGCGTCGTGCAGACATTGATCGGTTCATAGGTTGAATTGAGGACCAAAACTCTACCGGTCATAGGAACACCTTTCAAAATTAAAGGCCCCGGCGCTCCCATCGGGGATCAGACCTGTCGGGCACGCGCTCCCACGTGCTGCTTGTTCGATAAATTTTTGAAAGATAATCTCAGCGCATTCACGGCGCGCGCACAAGAGGGTTGCGGGCCAGGAGCGCCTGACAAAAGAGTGGAAGGAATAAAGATGTTCAGTCGTAAATAAAACTCTAGAGAAGACTACACCTCAATAGCTACATGGTAATGAGAGCTAGCCAAGCTCTCTCTGGGTTGAAAGATCGCTTCGACTCGGCGCGTCCCCGGCGGCTGACCGGGGGCTCGGAGCCGGCGAGCGGGATTATAGCATAGCTTGCAGTTTTTTGTGCCCCGCTCTTCGCGCTTCTTTACATTCAGATTAAGGTCGCGGCTGTCACAGACTGGAGCGCTGGGCAGTTCCTGCTTACGACCTATGCCAGGGCGTCTTTGCAGTATTGAAGGCACTTGCTCACTTCAGTGATCAGGTCTGAGCCTTCTGGCACTCGGTGCTCGAACTCGATATTGGCTGGGAAAGTATATTTCTCCTTCACCATCAGTTGCAGCACCCCTTTAATCGGCGTGTCGCCTTCCCCCCACGGTACGTTCCCTCCCTGGTCTTTCTTCCGATCTTTCAGGTGAAGATTGGTAATGCGCGCGTGGTTCCCTTTGATAAAAGCGACGGCATCGAAATTGGCCGCTGTGAAATGACCGATGTCGAGATTGACGCCGATGTACTTTGAGAATGACGTGATGGTCGCAAAACTCTGGGGCGTGGCGAATTCTTCAGGGTTGGTGACATTCGAGTGGCCGTGCCCGCTCCAGATCATCCGATGCTTTTCGGCAAACGGCGCAACGCGCTTGGCAAAGCTCACCGTCGAGCTTGAAGAGATGGCTCTGACGCCGAGCGCTTTCGCCATCTGGAACGCATACTCGATCTCGTCATCGGTGGCCGTTATGCCCTGATTGAAGCAAAGAATCTGGACATCAATGCCAGCGTCGTTGAATTTTTTCTTGACGGCTTTGAAGGTCTCCGGTGAAGTCGCCATCCGCCATTTGCGAAAAGCCTCGCGCTGCTGGCGTTGCGTTTCCTGTTGCTCAGGCGTCATCTGGCGACCACCGCTGATCACTTGGGGAGCGCCAGCCAGAGCTTCGCAATGATTCGACATCAGTTCGGCTTCGCCAAGACCGATCTTGACCATCGCCGGGATGATCTCAGTGGCCGGGATGGAGCGAAAGCTGTAGGTAATCGCCCCGATCTGAACACCTTTGAACTTGGAGTTGATTTGGGATCCGAGCACCAGCGATAGAGGCAGACCGGCAAGCATTACTTTTCCGAATTCTCGTCTTGAGTAAATAGCATTACGCATGCACTACTCCTTGATCGCTTGAGTGGTTGACTCTGATTGTGAAACTTGATCGGAAGATCTATTTGACTACGGCTTTTCTGAGCATGAGGGGGTTCTCGAAAAGCACGCCCAAACCACGCACCACGGCGCGCGCCGGACTTTCAGCCAACTGCACGGCCAGTTCCGTCTCTTTCGAGATGCGCTCATCAATTCCGGCCAGCAACGATCCGCCGCCAGCCAGCACCATGCCGCGATCATAAATGTCGCCGGAAGCTTCGGGCGGCAATGATTCGAGCGCGTCCTGAATAAATTTGATGATGCGCGCGACGATGGGTTCGATGGCTTCATGAATCTCGACGCTGTTGACGACCGCCATCTCCGGGCTTCCGGCCACGGTGCTGCGGCCTTTGACCATGGTTGTCTGCTCTTCTTCAAATGGGACGGCGCAACCGAGTTCGATCTTCACGCGCTCGGCAGTACGCGGGCCGACCAGCAGGCTGTGATTGTACTTAATCATCGAAGTCAGTGCCGCGTCCATATCGTTGCCGCCGATCCGCACGGTGCGCGAAAAAATCAGATGATTGTGAATCATGGCGGCCACGGTCGTCGTGCCCGCGCCGACGTCCACCACGAGCGTGGCGCGCTGCTCTTCGGGATCAAAGCCTACGCCGAGCGTCGCCGCCAGTCCTTTGCTGATGAAGTGAACGTTGCTCACACCGGCTTCTTTGGCCGCGTAGCGTAGCGCGTAGTGTTCGATGTCGCTGGCGTCTGAGGGAATCGCGATGAGCACACGGCGCGAGAGCGTCGAGCGGCCATCGCGCGCCTTGCGGATATAGCTTTCGAGCAGTTTGCCCGCGAAGGTCGAATCCGCCACGACGCCATCTTGGAGCGGGCTGATAATCTGAATGTCATCTGAGGAACGCCCTTCGAGTTCGAGCGCTTCCATGCCGACCGCGACGACTTCGCGCGTCGGCGCATCATAGGCCAGGAGCGATGGCTCGTTGACTACAATTCCACGCCCCCGCGCAAAGACACGCATGCGCGAGGTGCCCATATCAACTCCTAAGTCGTCAGTGACCAGATTCCGCAGCGAAGGAAGCTTCATAATGATTCAGTATCGCTTTTACCGGCCTGTTTGCGTTGACGCAACCGCTGCACGTTCGTGGAGAATGCTTGAGTCGGTCGGAGCCGGAGACCAGAGTATGTTACTCAGGCGGGAGTCAGTATAGCAAGGGATTTCAGGAGTCATTGGTCATTAGTCATTAGTCATTGGCACAGGACAAGTGACTAATGACTAATGACTCTTCAATTAAAGTGACTGGCGGCGCGGGCAAGCGTTAACACGCTGACGGCGCGAGCGCCGCTTGAGAGCAAGGTCTGGGAGATTTCGTGCGCAGTAGCTCCTGAAGTCATGACGTCATCTACCAGAAGCACGGCGCGATTCTCGATCAGGCGTGGCGCGTGAACGCAGAAGGCATCGCGCACGGAGCGGGCACGCGCGATCGCGTCCATCCCCGCGCGATGCAGATCGCTGGCTTTGACGCGGATGAGGCTCGTCGTGTCGAGGTAGAGGCCAGTCGCCGCAGAGATCCCCCGCGCGAGCACTTCAGCTTGATTGAAGCCGCGCGCCTTCAAGCGCAATGGATGGAGCGGCACGGGAATGACGCTTTCGCTCGCCTGTACTTGGTTGAGAGCAGCGAAGGTGGTGAGCAACAATTGGCGCAAGCGCGGCGCAAGGTGCTCATGGCTTTTGAGCCAAAGCACGCTTTCACGCAATGCGCCTTCGTAAGGCCCGCACGACCGGGCGCGAGTGAAGACCAATTCCTGGCAGCGCCCGCAGCGCCGCTCAGTAGGATCAGGAAACGTATTGAGACGTGGCAAAGGTAAGCCGCACTTGACGCAGGGCGTGTGCTCTTCCCAAATTGTTTCTGTCGCTTGCCAGCAGGTCGCGCAGGCTACGCCATCACGCCAGGATTCGATAAACTCACCGCAGACGCGGCAAGTATTCGGATACAGCAGAGTGACCGTGGCATCGCGCAGCCCCGCGATCATTCGCGCGGCGCTTGATCGTGGATTGTGCATGCGTGCTTTGCTTTAGTCGCGCGGTTT
>Ga0070694_100001849_pt1 | contig 12544 bp, 11 predicted proteins | sample KBSK1251metaG_FD_65470 | JGI IMG/M metagenome (GOLD analysis project Ga0070694, IMG submission 65470) | Corn, switchgrass and miscanthus rhizosphere microbial communities from Kellogg Biological Station, Michigan, USA - KBS K1-25-1 metaG | ecosystem: Host-associated > Plants > Roots >... | reverse complement strand
ATCGCCGAGTTCCGCCGCCTGCATCAGACGGGCTGCTTCGTCATGCCGAACCCGTGGGACATCGGCAGCGCCCGCATGCTCGTCGGCCTCGGATTCCCGGCGATCGCGACGACGAGCGCCGGGATGGCGTGGTCGCTCGGCCGGCGCGACAACGACATCTCGGTCGACGTCGCGCTCGCGCACCTGCGTACCATCGCAGGCTGCGTCGACGTCCCCGTCAACGCGGACTTCGAGGACGGCTTCGCGCCCGATCCCGACGGCGTGGCGGCCAACGTCGCCACGGCGGCCGCGACCGGCGTGGCGGGCGTTTCGATTGAAGACTCCACCGGCGACAAGGAGCCGCTCTACGAGTTCCGGCTCGCCGTCGAGCGCGTCCGGGCGGCGCGCCGCGCGCTCGACGACAGCGGGACGGGCGTCCTGCTCACGGGCCGCTCCGAAGGGTTCATCTCCGGCCGTCCCGACCTGGCGGAAACGATCAAGCGCCTGGTCGCGTACGCGGACGCGGGTGCCGACTGTTTATATGCGCCCGGCGTGCGCGCCCCGAGCGACATCGCGGAGATCGTCAACGCCGTCGCGCCCAAGCCGGTCAACGTGCTCGTCGGTGGTGATTACCTGACCGTCGCGCAGCTGGCCGATCTCGGCGTTCGCCGCATCAGCGTTGGCGGCGCGCTCGCACGCGCCGCATGGACCGGATTCCTCATCGCGGCGAAGGAGATTGCGTTGCAGGGGACCTTCACGGGCATCGGCCGCGGTGTCTCGGTCCCGGAAATGAACGGCCTGTTCGGCCACGGCAGCCGTCACGGCGGCGCGTGCTAGTATCCCGGCCCATGTCATACCGATCGACGATTCCCGCTATCGTGCTTCTCGCGATCGGCGTCGCCCACGCGCGCTCGCCCGCCTTCGCGCTCGCGCGCTTCGGCGCGGCAGGCCAAGGCGTCGTCGTGCAGCGCAACCTCTCCCTCGGCATGGCGAAGACGATTGCCGAAGCGGCGCAGGCGGAATGCCAGGCGAAAGGCTTTCATACCTCCGTTGCCGTGGTCGATCGCGCCGCGCAGGTGCTCGTCATCCTGCGCGACGAGCAGGCGACCGCGCAGACCGCCGACATGGCGCGGCGCAAGGCGTATACGGCCCGCATGTTCCGCATCTCGACGATGGAGTTTCAGAAGCGGACGGCGGAAAACCCGGGGAGCGAGGCGCAGCGCGACCTCGCCGACATCCTGGCGCTGAGTGGCGGCGTGCCGATCCAGATCGGCACCGACACCATCGGCGCCGTCGGCAGCGCGGGATCGAACCTGGAACAGGACGATGCCTGCGCGCGGGCCGGCATCGCGAAGGTCGCGGCGCTGCTCAAATAGCAGGGCGGGTCCCGCGAGCCCATGGCAACGCTGGCGGCGCAGCGGACCCGCCTGGCGGGTCAGATGATCAGCACCGACGGAAGCGTCTCGATCAGCTCGATGTCGGCGGTCGAGACCGACGGGCTCCGCTTGATGGCGTCGCGCGAGAGGCTGACGTGGATCTTCGCGTTGGGCGAGTCGATGGACGCAACCGCGGACGACCCGATCAACACCGAGCGTCCGCCGATGCTGTTGCTGGTGTCGACGACGAGATAGCGCACGCGCCAGCTCTCGTCGAGGAGGAAATCGTCGACGTGGCCGATTTCGCCGTCCGTGGCGAGGAGATGAAAGCCCTTCAGGTAACTGGCCTTGTGCAGCACGCTGGACCTCCTGCGCGTGGCGTGCAACCCGGTTGCCACGGTGGCATTATGGGGCACCTTCTGGAGGTGGTATGCGACTGACACACTGGGCCGCCGGCGTGCTGGGCGTCGCACTGCTCGCGACACAGGCGCTCGTCGGGCAGACCGGCAAGCCCGCACAGGCACCGGCCAACGTCATTCTCGACGATCTCGTCGTGGCCAACCGGATTCTCGCCAACGAGAACATCCTCGACGGTCTCGGTCACGTCAGCGCGCGCAGCCTGGAGCGGCCCGACCATTTCTTTCTCTCGCGAGACCTCGCGCCGGGCCTCGTCACCGCCGCCGACCTGGTCGAGTACGACCTCGACGGCAACCCGGTGAACGCGAAGGCGCCACAGGGCTATCGCGAACGCTACATCCACGCCGCGGTCTTCAAGGCGCGGCCGGACGTGAAGTCGGTCGTCCACTCGCACATGCCGTCGGTGCTGCCGTTCACCGATTCGACGGTGGCGCTGCGGCCGATGTATCACATGGCGACGTTCCTGGTGCCGGGCGTGCCGATGTTCGAGATCAGGAAGGTGCAGGGCCAGGTCGGCATGCTGATCGACAACAACAAGGTGGCCACCGCGCTCGCCGGGACGCTCGGCAACAAGACCGTTGCGCTCATGCGCGGCCACGGCGCCGTCATCGTCGGATCGTCGATTCCCGACGCGGTGAGCAACGCGATCTTCCTCGACGTGAACGCGCGCGTGCAGTCGCAGGCGATTGCGCTCGGCGGCGGCAACCTCTCGTACCTGACGCAGGCGGACCTCGCGCCGCCGACGCCCAACCAGCAGCCGTCCGCGGAGCCGGGGGCGCCCGGCTACTATCCGCGGAGCTGGGGCATCTGGAAACAGAACGCGATGAAGAAATGAGGAGACTGCGATGAAGTACGTGATGACATTGCTTGCGTTCGTCGTCGCCGCGACGACCCTCTCCGGTCAGTCGGCGCCAGCCGGTCCGCTCGTCGGCGCGTGGAAAGTGGAGGGGGCACAGCCGGGACTCTACATCTTCACGCGAGGGCACTACAGCTTCGCGCGTATCCAGGGCGCGGCGCTGCCGGAGTATCCATCGAACGACAAGGCCACCGATGCCGACAAGGTCGCGGTCTTCAACACGCTCTATCTCAATACCGGCACGTACACGGTGACCGGCAACACGCTCGCGACGAAGGCGATGGTCGCCAAGAGCAAGTTCGCGATCGGCGGCGCGGGCAACCAGTACGAGTTCGCGATCGCGGGAAGCTCGCTGACGATGACGCAGAAGCCGTCAGGGGCGGTGCTCAAGCTCACGCGACTGGAATAGCCAGGACTCTTCGCCGATGAATCGCAACGGCATCCGGCTGGTTGCTGCCGCCGCCGCATGGCTCGGCATTGCGGCGAGCGCGTTGGTCGCGCAGAACGCGGACGCGCCGCCGCTCTCGATCAAGCGCCAGGGGTACCTCTTCGCGGGCGGCACGTACTCGACGGTCAACGGCCGGCGCGTGCTCAGCGGCCACCTGTACGCCGAGTTCCAGATCCCGAGCCGCCAGACACATCCGTGGCCGATCGTGATGGTGCACGGCGGCTCCCAGTCCGGCACCAACTTCACGGGGACACCCGACGGCCGCGAAGGGTGGGCGCAGTTCTTCCTTCGTCAGGGTTACGCCGTGTATGTCGTCGACCAGCCCGGACGAGGCAGGGCCGCGTTCGAGGCCGACGTGTACGGCAAGTCGACGAAGCTCAATCCCGACACCACGCAGCAGCGGTTCGTGGCGCCCGAGCGGTATCGCCTCTGGCCGCAGGCCCGTCTGCACACGCAGTGGCCGGGCGAGGGCACGCCCGGCGATCCGGTCTTCGATCAGTTCTTCGCGTCCCAGCTTCCATCCATCGAGGACTACACGCAGCAGCAGGTGCTGAATCGTGACGCACTGCTGGCACTGCTCGAGAAGATCGGGCCCTCGATCCTGCTGACGCACTCGCAATCAGGCGCGTTCGGCTGGCCGGTCGCCGACGCGCGGCCCGACCTCGTCAAGGCGATCGTCGCCGTGGAACCGAACGGTCCGCCGTTCTACGCGGTGGACAACATCGGCGCGCCCGACTGGTTCCGCGATTCACCGATGATGCTCAACGTGTGGGGGATCACGGCGGTGCCGCTCACCTACGCGCCCGCAGCCGCGAAGGCAGCCGACCTCGCCATCGTGCGTGAGGCGAAGCCCGACGCCCCCGACCTCGCCCGGTGCTGGCTGCAGCAGTCGCCGGCGCGGCGTCTTCCGAACCTGACGAAGGCGCCGATCCTGATCGTCACGTCGGAGGCGTCGTATCACGCGGCGTACGACCATTGCACCGTGAAGTACCTCCAGCAGTCCGGTGTGCAGCCGACGTGGATCAAGCTGGCCGACGCCGGCATCCACGGCAACGGGCACATGATGATGCTGGAAAAGAACAACATGGACATTGCTGCGGTGATGTCCCGCTGGCTGGCGAAGGCGCTGCCGGCGCGTGAATAGCGGCGAAGATTCGCCGGCTGGAGGCGGACCATGTTGTCCAGGCGAGAGATGCTCGTGACGCCCGTAGCCATGATGATTGCCGCCGAGGCGGCGGCCGCCGAGAAAATGTCGCTGGCCATCCACCAGAACACCTCGGCGGCGGCCGGGTATCGCGCGTCGCTCGAGGGGTGGGCGCGCGCGGGGATCAAGAACGTCGAGATCACTGCCGCGCAGCTCGACGCCTTCCTGAAGAACGACACGCTGCCGGCAGCCAAGCGCGTGCTGACCGACAACGGCCTGACTCCGGTCTCCGCGGCGTGCGGGGTCGGCGGCCTCTGGGAGCCGAACGCGAACCACGCGGCGGCGCTCGACAACCTGAAGAAGCGCTGCGAGATGCTCGCGGAGCTCGGGCTGACGCACATCTATGCGCCCGTCGGCGGCGGCATGCAGAAGTTCACGGAGGACGATTACAAGACCGGCGCCGACAACATGCGTCAGGCGGGCGACGTCGTGCAGCAGTTCAAGATGCGGATGACCGCGGAGTTCACCCGCAACTCGCCGTTCATCTCCACGCTGCCGACCATCCTGAAGGTCACGCGCGCGGCGGGACACCCGAATGTCAAGCCGCTGGTGGACCTCTACCACTTCTGGTCGGGCAACAACAAGCTGGAGGACCTCGACCTGCTCAAGCCGAATGAGATCGGCCACATGCATTTCCAGGACGTGCCCGACATGCCGCGCGAGCTGCTCGACAACACCACGCGGCTCATCCCGGGCGACGGCATCAGCCCGCTGACGACGATTCTCCGCAAGGTCAGCGACAAGGGATATTCGGGATCGCTGTCGGTCGAACTGTTCCTGCCGAAGTACCAGCAGGCGGATCCGTTCATGCTCGCGCAGGAGATCCGTCAGAAGGCCGAAGGCGTGATGCGCAAGGCCCGCGTGCTGTGATGACGCGCGCTCTCAGCGCGCTCTTCGTCATCGTTCTCGCCGGCGGCTGTTCGTCGAGCAGCCCGCCGGCATCGCCGACGGCCGTCGTCCCGCTATCAGCGCCCGCGGGCGCGACACCGCGCGTGCTGATGGTGACCGCCACCGCCGGTTTCCGCCACGATTCGATTCCCACCGCCCGCCAGGTGATGTCGACGCTCGCCGCATCGGGGCGCGAGTTCTCGATGACGGCCACGGAAGACCTGACGACGCTCGGTGCCGACAGCCTGCGGAACTTCGACGTGGTGATGTTCGCGCTCACGAGCGGCGAGCTGCCGCTCGGCGCAGCGCAGAAGAGCGCGCTCGTCGATTTCGTGTCGAGCGGCCACGGCTTCATCGGCGTGCACAGCGCGACCGACACGCTGTACGAGTGGCCCGACTACGGCCGGCTCGTCGGGGCGTACTTCCGGGATCATCCCTGGACGCAGCAGGGCACCGTCGTCGTCGAGGACGCCTCGCACCCGGCGAGCACGGGCCTCGGCGATCGGTTCTCGCTGCTCGAGGAGTTCTACACGTTCCGCGACAACCCGCGTGGACGCGTGCAGGTGCTGCTGCGGCTCGACGCCGCGTCGGTCGGCTCCAGCGGCGACTATCCGCTCGCGTGGGCGCAGTCGTTCGGCGCCGGCCGCGCGTACTACAACGCGCTCGGTCACTTTTCGTCCACGTGGACGGACCCGCGATTCCAGCGTCAGCTGACCGGCGCGATCAGATGGACCGCGGGCAGGTAAGCTAGTCGTTTGAGCGCCGCCTTCATCTGCACCGCCTGCGGAATTCAGTTTCCAGCATCCGACGACCCTCCCGCCGAGTGCCCGGTCTGCGCCGACTACCGCCAGTTCGTTCCGCGTGCCGGGCAGCGCTGGACGACGCTCGAGCAGCTGCGCCGCGACCACCGCAACGCGTTCCAGCAGCTCGAGCCGGGGTTGATCGGTTTCAGCACCACGCCGGAGTTCGGCATCGGCCAGCGCGCGCTGCTCGTGCGGACGCCCGCCGGCAACGTGCTGTGGGACTGCGTCAGCCTCATAGACGAGGCGACGGTGGAGATCGTGAACGGGCTGGGCGGGCTGCGCGCGATCGCCATCTCGCACCCGCACTACTACACGACGATGGTCGACTGGGCCCGCGCGTTCGGAGTGCCCGTGCTCCTGCACTCGGGCGATCGTCAGTGGGCGGTGCGGCAGGACGGGGCGCTGACGTTCTGGGATGGGGCGACGCACGACGTTCTTCCCGGCGTGCGGCTGATTCACTGCGGCGGGCACTTCGAAGGCAGCGTCATCCTCCACTGGGAGGCGGGCGCGGACGGCCGCGGCGCGCTGCTGACCGGCGACACCATCCAGGTGCTGCCCGACAACCGCTGCGTCAGCTTCATGAGGAGCTACCCGAACATGCTGCCGCTGCCGGCCGCCGAGGTGGCGCGCGTCGCGCGCATCGTCGACGGATTCCGCTTCGATCGCATCTACGGCGCGTTCTGGGAGCGCGACGTCACGTGCGACGCGCAGAAGCGAGTCAAGGAATCAGCCGATCGGTACCTCGCGTGGATCGGCGGACGAGGCACGGATGCGCGCGTACCGTGACATCGTGTGCCTCCTACCAGGCTCGCCGGCTTTTGAGATGGGCGCCGGGTCCGCTGCGCGATGTAGGGCGGTACGTAGGGCGGATCCCGTCGCCGGATTCAATCCATCGGCGACGGACCCGCCGCCCGTCTATTCGGGCAGCGCGAACACGTAGAGCGCGTTGCCGGTCGCGGGCGAGTGGATCTCGGGTGCGATCGTGGCCGGCACGTTGCGCGGGCTGCCACCGCCGTTTCCCGTCGTGACGGCGACGTACTGCTTGCCGCCGACGGTGAAGGTCACCGGGAAGCCCTGCACGGACGTCCCGAGCCGCGTCTCCCACAGCACCGCGCCGGTCTTCACGTCGAGCGCGCGGAACCGGCGATCGACGTCGCCGACGAAGACGACGCCGCCCGCCGTCGATACCGCTGAAGTGAGGAACGGCGCGCGCTGCGTGTACGCCCACTTCTCCTGCATCGTCGTGATGTCGAACGCCGCGAGCTTGCCGATCTTCCCGTCGGTGCCTGGCATTTCGAAGAAGCGCCGCGCGGCGCCGCTGCCGCTGCCGCCGCCTTCCTTTTGCTCGATCTTCTGACCGTTGATCTCGAGGCAGCTCTGACTGAGCGGGATGATCAGCTCGCGTGTTCCTGCGTGAAACGTCGAGGCCTGCCAGTTGTGGCCGCCTTCCGTGCTCGGGCATCCCTGGATCCAGCTGCCAAGCTGCTGCTCCAGGATGTCGAGGCGGTACTGCGGCCGGCCCGTCGACTCGTTCCATGCGGACCAGACGTTCTGAAAGAGCGTCTCCTTGTGTCCGAGGTACTTGCCCGTCTGTCGATCGAGCTTCCAGAGGACGCCGTCCTTGCCGACGGTGAACACGAGCTTCTGATTGCGATCGTCGACGAGCAGGCGCTCGAAGACGACGTCCAGATCGAGCGCTTCGGCGGGCGCATGCTGGAAGTGCCACTTCAGCTTGCCGGTGTCGGCGTCGAGCGCGAGCGTCGAGCTCGAATAGAGCGCGTCGTCATCCATCGACATGCCGCGGCTGACCGCCATCCACGGCTTGGCCTGCGCGGTGCCCCAGTAGGTGAGATTCAGATCCGGATCGTAGCTGCCGGTGATCCACGACTCGGTTCCCGCGCGGAACATGTCCGGCAGCCTGCCCCACGAATCGCCACCGGCCTCGTCCGAGCGCGCGATCGTGTTGAACTTCCACGCCAGCTTGCCGGTCGCGGCGTCGTACGCGCTGATGAAGCATTTCTCGTCTTCGCGATACGTCGCGCACGAGTTGAGCCCCTGAATGACTTTGCCCTTCGCCACGATCGGGCCGCTGCTCGCGCCGAACTCGCCCTTCGACCGGTTGCCGATCACGGTTTCCCACACCTGCTTGCCGGTCCGCGCGTCGAAGGCGATCAGGTGCGCCTCGTCCGTCGTGACGAACACCTTGTCGTCGTACATCGCGATACCGCGCATGGCGGCCGCCGACGGCTTCGTGCCGTAGCGATTCTCCCAGATCAGCTCGCCCGTCTTGGCGTCGAGCGCCTGAATCGTGTTTCCAGCGTTATTGAGAAAGACGACACCATCGTGGACGATCGGAGCGGGCTGACTTGTGCCGCCTTCGGTCATGGCCCACGTCCAGGCGAGCCGGAGATTCTTCACGTTGCCGCTGGTGATTTGCGTGAGCGGGCTGTAGTTGGATGCGTGGTAGTCGCGCCGGATCATCAGCCAGTCGCCGGGATCCGGATTCCGCAGCATCGCGTCGGTGACCGGCACGTAGTTCTTCACTTCGCCGGCGACAGTGACGCCGGCCGGCCGGGCGGGCGCCGCTGCGCCGCCGCCGCGTCCGCCGCCACGTCCGCCGCCACCTTGCGCCGCCGCGCCGCCGGCGGCAGCTTGACCCGTCGCGATCGAGTTGATCGGCACGCGCGCGTTGTCGGTGAGCGTCTGCGTTCCCGCTCGCGCGCCGTTCTGCTGCAGGATGAACGCCGCCATGTTCGCGTAGGTCTCCGCGCCCAGCGAACCAGGGCTTGCCGGCGGCATCGTCAATTGGATGAACGTGAGGAGGTCGCGTGTCGTCCGCGTGCCCCAGCCGCCGACGAATTCGGGACCGGCGAGTGCGGGCGCCGTTCCCTGACCCTTCAAGTCGGGCTGATGACAGGCGGCGCAGTTCGCTTGATACGCGGCGGCGCCTGCCGTCGCCTGTGCGGCGGTGAACGGCGCAGCCTGCTGCTGGCCGGCCACCGTGATAATCGCGACGCCACCGATCACGAGCGACGCGATCACGAGCCGTTGCAGGAAAGCGGACATCGGTCCTCCTCGTACGTAGGGGCTGGCTTTCCGCCGCCGCTCAAGCTATGGCGGACCCGATCAGCGGACGAACCAGCCCCACAGGTTGCCGTCGGTCGCCCGTTCGCTGGCGATCTGCAGATACACGCGACTTCGCTCGAGCGCTCGCGCCTGATCGGGCATCAGCGTGACCGATCCGGAGATGGTTCCTTCAGTCGCCTTCGAGATCGTCAGGTCGCCAAACGGCATCCCGCGGATTCCCATCGCGGGACCCAGATGGAGACGCGCGGTGGTTGCGGGAGACCGGAGCCCGTCGAACGTGCCGTTCACCGTCAGCACGTTCCCTTTCAGCACCGCGGTTGCGGAGCCCCGCCCCGCAACCGTGCTGCGCATGGCGATGTCCATTGGCACCGGCGAGAGCCGCACCTTGTAGCGCACCTCGTTCTGCGCCGCGGCGGGCAGCGCCAGCACGAGGAGCACGATGGCGAGCGCGGCTCGTTTCATTCAGTTCGCCAGTGGGTTCGGACGGTACTGGATGTGATTCAGGTATCCCAGCTTCGTCTCGCTGAACTTCGGCAGGTACGAGTTGTAGCTGGTCCAGATGCCGCGCCCCTTCCAGCCGGCGTCCGGGTTGTCGATGCGCCCGTCGAGCCCGCGCGTGTAGAACGGCATCGGATAGGGGAGGCGGAACACCGTCCACGCCTCGGTCTTCGGGTTGAAGATCAGCATCGAGTCCGACGTCGTGCCGGTCACGATGACCGTGTCCTTGCCCATGCCGAGCGTGTCGAACTGGTCGACCCACATGAAGTACGGGTACTCGGTGCTGCCGGTTTCCTTGCCGGTGCCCGCGAACTTCGCGCCGGGCAGCTCCCAGTACGTGAACTTACCCGTCTTGCGATCGATGCGGCCAAGGTGACCGCTGCCCGCGGAGAACCAGACGTTGCCGTCGGTGCTGAAGTCGACGCCGTGCGAGAGTCGTCCGGGTAACGGCAGCGGATAGTCGGTGTACTTCTCCGTCTTCGGATCGAGCATGAAGATCTTGTTCTGCGGCCCGTCGACGGTCGGCACCGGCACCCACACGGTGCCGTCGACAGGGTTGATGCCCGTCGCGTAGCCGGTCGTCGGAACGGCCTTGCCGCTCTTCATGTCCATCCGCATCCAGGCTTTCTGCGCGGCGGCCTCGGTCCCCTCGACGTTGTGGCGATCGAGCTTGGTCGTGTCGAGCATGCCGAGCACGTCGCCGTCGGTCCAGATGCGCCCCTGCCAGTCGAACTGCAGGTGATGCGTGTTGTAGGACGTATCGACGCCGACGAACGTGTGGGTCTTCGTGTCGAAGTACCCGAGCTGCATCCCGTGGTTGCGCGACGTGAGAATCTTGCCGGCCGCCTCGCGCGCCGCGGGGTCATGTGTGTCGAGCGCGACGGTGCCCGCCGACCACTTCGGGTTGTTCTCCGCGCCCGGCGGACGAACGGGCTGCGTCATCCACAGCTCGCCCTTCTCGTTCAGCATCGGGTTGTGCGGGCTCGCCATCCACGTGCCGCTCTCGCGGTCGTGGTAGTAGTCGATCTTCGGGTCGAACTTCTCCGTCGTCCGTCCCTGCACCTGGAACAACTGCAGCGTGTTGGCGTTCGGGTCGAGCGCCCAGAGCCTGCCGCCGCCGGTGCGATCCGCGCCGTAGACGATGCCGTTCGCGTACAGCGCCGGGTTGCGCTTGTCCGTCGAGATGTTGTCGTGGATGAACGAGTCGGGGGCCGCCCAGTCCCACTGCGTGACGACGAAGTTGCGCTCGATGCCGGTGGGACGCGGCGGCGCGGGCGGCACTTCACCGGCCTTGATGCGCGCCGACCAGTCGGCGAGCGTCCGCTCGAGCAGTTGCCGGCCGAGCCGGTCCGCCGCGCCGTTCATGCCGTTGTTCTTCTTGATGAAGAAGTCCCACAGCTCCGGCGTCGTGAAGTTCGTCCGCATGTTCGGCATGCCGAGCTGATGGCACTGGTTGCAGCCGCCGCGCAGCGCCGCGAGCCAGTGCTCCTGGCTCTTGTACTCAGCCGGCAGCTCTTCCTTCGAAGGCGGATGGATCAGCGAGGTCCAGTAGGCCGCCGGGTAGATCTTCGCGGCTTCCTGCGGCGTGGCCGCGGTGGCGGCCTGCAGCTTCACCTGGCTGCCGCGCTCGGCCTTCGTTTTCGCGGAGTCCTTCAGCCCGTAGCCTCGCACCCACACGTCGTACGACGCGGCGGGCAGAGCGGGCACGAGAAAACGTCCCTGGTCGTCGGTGACGACGATCTTCCTGTAGGGAACGGCGAGCTTCGTTTCCGCGATCACCCAGACGCCCGCTTCCGGTTTGCCCGTCGCGGCGTTGGTGACGGTGCCGCCGATGCTCGAGTTGTCGGCCTGCACGCCGGCTTGCGCGGCGACCTGCGGGGTGCCGGCGAGATGACTTGCGGAAACGCAGATGAATGCGAGACAGACCCAGAGGATTAATCGTGCGGCGCGGCGCATCCACTCCTCCATGCTTCGGAATCAGGGCAGATTGAACGGAAATTGCGAGGATTCTACACCTGATCCCCGTGCTACCATCCAGCCGCCTTCCGCGGAGGTTGACATGAAATCGAGATGGATTTCTCCGGGCAGCGCGGCAGCCGTCGTCTTCCTGCTGACGTGCGGCGTATTCGCGCAGAGTCCGCCGCCGCGTGCAGCCGTGACGTCCGCCGCGCGCACGCATGCGGACGGCACGATCTCCGCCGAGCGACTGCAGCGGATCGGACAGCTGATCGATCGCCGCATCGCGGCAAAGGATATTTCGGGCGCGGTCACCCTGGTCGCTCAGGGAGGCCATGTCGTCCACTTCGAGGCGCGCGGCCTGATGGACCTCGAATCGCGGAAGCCGATGGCGAAGGACAGCCTCTTCTACATCGCCTCCATGACCAAGCCGGTGACGACGGTCGCGATTCTGATGCTCGCGGAGGAAGGCAAGTTGCGGCTGTTCGACCCCGTGTCGCGTTTCGTGCCGGCCTTCAAGGAATTGAAGGTGAAGTCGGAGAGCGATGCCCAACCCGTCGCGGCAAGCCGGGAGATCACGATTCGCGATCTGCTGACGCACACGTCGGGGATCGTCAGCCCTCCTAAGATTCCAACGGCGCCCGGCGAGACGCTCGCGCACTATCTGCCGTCGTTCGCGACCACGCCGCTCGAGTTCCAGCCCGGGACGCGCTGGGCCTACAGCAACACGGTGGCGTTCGATCTGCTCGCGCGGATCGTCGAGGTCGCATCGAGTCAACCCTACGATCAGTTTCTTCGCGCGCGCATCTTCGCGCCGCTGGGGATGAACGACACCGCCCATGCGCCCGACAACGCCCGGGCGGGGCGCGTCGCGACGAGCTACGAAACGTCTCCGTCGGGATTGCGCCGGCTGCAGCGCGAGGATCCTCCGACGTACTTCGGCGGCGGCTGGGGTCTCAAGAGCACCGCCGAGGACTACCTCCGCTTCGCGCAGATGCTGCTCAACCGCGGCGAACTGGATGGCAAACGCGT
>Ga0070694_100001848_pt1 | contig 12544 bp, 8 predicted proteins | sample KBSK1251metaG_FD_65470 | JGI IMG/M metagenome (GOLD analysis project Ga0070694, IMG submission 65470) | Corn, switchgrass and miscanthus rhizosphere microbial communities from Kellogg Biological Station, Michigan, USA - KBS K1-25-1 metaG | ecosystem: Host-associated > Plants > Roots >... | reverse complement strand
CCCGTCGCCTTCACGATGAAAGCCTGACCCGGCGTGATCTCCAGCCGAGCGAACCGGGGCAGACGATGCTCACCGCTCCCGCCACGCGTAGGGTGCGTAATCATATCTGCGCCGAGTTCGTCCACCAGTGCCTTCACCACGCCGACCAGCCCGGCGTCATGGCTGCGCACGCGCCACGTCCTGTCGAAGAAGCTAGTCCCGAGCTTTGGTGGCTCGTAGCTGGCGCCATCTGCCCAGTCGGGCCAATAGCCGACGCGCCAGTCCTCGATGCAGTAAATCCCGCCTGGCTTGAGGTGGTGATCGAAGAGGTGCCAGAAGCTCGCCCACGTCGGGGCACCGACGTGCGAGGCGTCGTCGATAATGATGTCGAACCCGCTCGGCGCGCACTCCTGCCCGATCCTGTCCAACAGGACGATGTCCTCTAGGCGGCCCTGATAGATGCGGATGCGGTGAGCATCGGGAAGCGTGACGGGATTGATGTCGAGGCCTACGATCAGGCCGTCGTTGAAGTAATCCCGCCACATGCGGAGCGATCCACCCCGGAAGACGCCGAGCTCGAGGAGGCGCACCGGCTTGGTCTGCAGCACATCAAAGAAGCGGTCATAGGACCGGCGGTAGAGCGCCGACTTGTCGGTGGCATACTTCGCACTTGTCACGGTCGGGATCGTGCCGCAATTGGTCGCATTCTGCAACGGTAGCCGGTAGCCTTCGTGTTCATTGGTTGCGGGCTGGATAGCCAGGGCACGTGGCAGCCCGGGAGGGCTCATCTCGGCGGGGGGCCATCCGGGTAGCCTGCCATTCGCGGTAAGGGCGGGTAGTCCTTTCGTACTGGGCGCCGCGAGGTAATATCACACCGCGTCCACCCTTTCCGGTGTCGAAGCGAAGGGAGCGGTGCTGCTTCGATGGTATCCCCTGGGATCAAGGAGGAGTCCAAATCGACCCTGAGATCTCTGGGGGCCCATACCGTCCTGCTTGTCCTGGTGTCCATCGTCTTCTGGAGAGCCGTCACGTACCCGTTCATCGCGGGCGATTGGGGTATTCTCAACCAGCTGCAGAGCCGCGGGTCGTGGGAGTTCCTGAGATCAGCGCTGTCCCCCGCCGACCAGCTGTTCTTTCGGCCGGTGGGCCGCCTGTACTTGGCCGGCCTCTACCAAGTCTTTGGACTGAACCCCTTCGGCTATCACGTGGCGGCGCTATGCATCCACGTCGCCAATTGCGTGCTCGTAGCGCGTACATGCACGGTGTTGACCGGCCGGCCCGTGCCTGCGTGGACGGCGGCGATGCTCTATGGGGTTGCGGTCAATGTCCATCTGGATCCCCTTCTGTGGGCCGTCGGCGTGTACGAGCTCTCGGCGACGTTCTTCGTTCTCTTGTCGCTGAGGTTCTTCCTGGCCGACCGCCTCACGGCGTCCTCCTTTACGCTCCTGTTGGCGCTCCTTTCCAAGGAGGCGGCCATTTTTCTGGTTCTGCTCTTGGTCGTTCTGGAGACACGGAACGGAAAGTTCCCAGGGCTGCCCGCCAGGATAGTCTTCCGTTTGTGGCGCCATCTGCTTGTGGCGGGTCTCTACGGTTTCGTCAAGCTCGCGGGCGTGTCGCCGCTCATGCTGGAGGCTTCACATCCCTACCATGTATCGCGTCGCGCCGGGCTCCTGATGGAGAATGCGGTGCTCTACGGACGATGGAGCCTTGAAGCGCTAGCTCCAATCAAGGACTCCGGTGTGCCCGAATTCTGGGCGCGAATGGTCCTGGCGGGTGGTAAATGGCCCCTCGTAGCAGCCGGAATAGCTTGTGCGGCAGCTGGAATCTACTTCGTACGCGCAAAAGGACAGTGGGGAGCGCCAGGTTGCCAGTGTGCGATCGCAGCGGTCGCGTGGGCCGGTTTGGGCATCGCGACAGTGCTCCCACTACCAAATCATCGCTATCAGTACTATCTCACGTACTCGTTGCCACCGCTTGCGCTCTTAGGTGTGCTTGCGGTCGAGGGAATCTTAGCCAGGATAGCGGTAAGTAGGCGGGTCATCGTGGTGCTCTTGGCGAGTTGGGTCGTCGCTGCGACTTGGTCGAGCGCGGCATTCTTCGCTGAGAAAGATCGAAGTGGTTTGAGTGCCCGGATCGAAGGGACGACCGACTTGGTCAGGAAGGCCTATACCGTCAACATGGTGTCGGACGGGCTGAGGCGCATCCATCGGCGACTGCCTGCGGGCACATCGCTGGTGTTCGAAGGGATCGATGTGTGGGCCTTCAGAAAGGATTCAGGGCCGCGGGTGTGGTATGGCGAGGATAGCATCAGGGTGTTTGACGCTCGCTTCGTGCGCTGCGAGGCCGGGGCGTTGGTCGTCAGGGGTGCCCCGGAGTCGGCGGTTGAGGTGTACATGGGCGGGCGTGCGGACCGGAGGGAGGTGCTCGATGATCCAGAACGGGTCCTCTGGTTTCGGGGAGTCGATGACCACTTGGTGAGCGTGAGACTCTCGGAGGTGCGGGGCCAGAGATGTGCTCACGTAGGGCGCAGCGAGGACGCAGATCACTTACGGAGGAAGTAAACGCACTCCTGCTCATTGAGGCCAAACATGTTCCGGCGGCCGCCGAAGTTGTCGGGACTAGTGATCCATCTGAAAATGTCCACCTTAAAGCCAGCTTGCGCCAGTCTGTGCTCGTAGTCCTTGGCATAAATCCGTACGTGGTCCGATTGGCCAAAGGCTTCTTCTCTAGCCTCGGGAGTCATTTTGGAATTGTCCTCGTAGGTGTGGTTCAACGATAGCGACAGTGGAACCTGCAAGATCGCCCAGCCTCCGGGCTTCAAAGTGCGAAGCAACTCGGACATTGCCTTGCGATCGTCAACGACGTGCTCGAGGACGTGATTGCATATGATCGCATCAAACGAGCTATCGGGAAGTCGAATGTCTGTTATGTCCATCGTGAGCATCACCTCTTTTGAATGGAGATCTGCCGTCAGATAGTCCACGTGTGTCTGAGCGGCCAGTATGTTCGCTACTCTTGGCTCCGGGGCGACGTGAAGAAGTGTTTTGGGTGTGTCGAAGAGGTCGGTATTCCACAAGAGAAAGAGATACAGGAGGCGCTCTCGGTCCAGAGAGCCACAAACTGGACAGAGCGCATTCTCGCGGTGACCACCTCCGACAACGTGATGGTCCTTGAGAACGGAGATCTTGGAACCATACGGAAGGAATGCTCGCAGATAGGACTTGCAAAACGGGCAGCGATACCGGAGTCGGAGGCAGTGAACATAGTAAATGTGCTTGAGCGTTGGTCGCAACTTGGAAGGGATCAAGCTTCTCAGGAATGCACGAAGTGCGGCGCGCATGGTATCTTGCCTCGTGTCCCCTCTCGTCAAAGAGCTTCGCCCACCACGTCGCGAGGGTCAACACGTGAAGCAGGCTGCAGAGCAGCATCGCGATGATAACCGTGAAGGCCATGTAATGATGTTCGCCTCGGCTGTCCAGGAACCCGGGAGCGGCACCGGGTAATGGCCCGATCGGACAAAGGATCCGTTCTCTTCGCTGCTCTGGTCCTGGCGGCCGCCGGCTATGCGGGAGCGTTCATCTACCGGACGAGCTTTGTCATCGACGGCGAGCGTTATTTCTCGCTGTTCGACGACGCCATGATTTCGATGCGGTACGCCAGCCACCTGGCGAATGGGCACGGTCTCGTGTGGAATCTCGCCGGCCCGCCGGTCGAGGGCTTCACAAACCCGCTCTGGACCTTGTACATGGCTCTGCCTCACCTTCTGCCGATAGCTCCGTCGAAGCGCAGTCTCTTCATTCAGGTCACTTCGGCCCTTCTCTTGCTGGTGAATCTCTACTTCGTGAAGCGGATAGCCGAGGACCTGTCGGATCACAGCGTCCCGGTGACCCTGGCGGCAGTGGGTCTCACCGCCTTCTACCTTCCTATCAACAACTGGAGTCTCCAGGGCATGGAGGTTGGCTTGCTGACGCTGCTGGTCAGCATCGGGACCTGGGGGGCGATTGGCTGCATTCGCACGAACCGCTTTGCGCTCTGGCTCTATCTCGTGATGGGCCTTGGCACCCTGGTTCGACCCGATATGGCGATTCCCTTTGTCGCCACGTGTGCCTTCTTGGTGGTCGCTTCGCCGGGCCGAGCCCGACAGCACCTGTTCGCCGGGCTCGTCACCCTTGCAGCCAGCGCGCTCGGGCAGACCGCGTTCCGGTTCTGGTACTTCCGCGACATCCTGCCAAATACCTACTACCTGAAGATGACCGGCTATCCGCTTCTGTTGCGCCTTAGCCGCGGCGCGGTCGTTCTCGGACAGTTCATCTGGTCGATGAATCCCATTCTCTTCTTCATGCCCGTGCTACTCCTCTCCCGACGCGCGCCGCTCTTGGTTCTCCCCCTATGGCTGCTTCTCGTACAGATGGCATATAGCGTCTTCGTGGGTGGCGATGCGTGGGAGTACTGGGGAGGAAGCAATCGTTATCTTTGCCCGGTCATGCCCGGCTTCTTCGTTCTCTTTTCGTGCGCGGCCTGGCGCGTGAGCCAGCTGGCTACGCAGCAGCCGATCGACAGCGGCAGTACATTGCCGCCCTGGGTGCGGCGTTCCGCGTTCCCGATCCTCATCGTATTCGGTCTGGTCACCTTCAACAGCCGCCAGGGCCCGGCTTCACTCGCGGACCTGTTCCTCTTGAGACCCCCGCTCCATTCCGGGCAGGGGGGAAAGAACATGGCGGAGGTCGGAGAGGCGTTGCTGCTGCGCGCGATCACGACCGACAGAGCGAGCATCGCGGTTGCGCGGGCGGGGACGATTCCGTACTTCTCGGAGAGACCGGCGGTGGATCTTCTCGGAAAGTCCGACGCACATGTCGCGCGCGAGCCCGCGAGAGTCCCATTGGGACTGCGACAAGTCCTCGCGTTCCGCCCCGGCCACACGAAGTTCGACTACGAGTACTCGGTCGGGCGCCTGAGACCGGACGTGGTCAAGCAGCTGTGGACCGATCGAGATCGGGTGAAGCCGTATCTTGACGAATACTATGTCAAGGTCGAGGTGCAGGGCGTCGTGATGTGGCTGCTGCGGGACTCGCCGAACATACTCTGGGCCGAGATCGCACGACGCGGCGGTCGATCTCTTGGCCCGGCCAGTGATTGAACAGTGGTGCGGGTCGAGGCGCGATGTAGCTACCTCTCCCTCAAGGGTGTCGCTCCGGCTCCACGTCGAACACGAAGCGGTCCACCAATCGACCGTACTCCGGATCCGATGGGTTCGAGCCAAAATCCCAGTCCCAGGCCTGGATCTCGAGTTGTGTCACCTGCGCGCCGGGGCGAGCCCTTCGGTTGTAGGCCGCCGCGCTGGCCGCGAGGAACTTCCGGCACACGTGAGCGTCCTCGGCTTCCGGGCTTGCATGACGGGGGTGGGGCTTGCCGAAGCACATCGCGAGGAAGGGATCATAGCGGGCGTCGAACCGCATCGCGCCTATGCCATCCTCGAGTCGCATCGGAGCCCTCTCGCCAGAAGCGAATCGCGCGACGACTCGATAGTAGGTGATCCGGCTGGAGAGATGGTGGGTAGCGAACAGATGCCACGAGGTCAGAGGGTAATACTCGATCAAGTAGTACCAGCATAGGATCGACGCGAGGGCCCAGCCGGAGAGCACCGCGGGAAATCGGAGGCGATAGGCACACCGGTCGACCTCGACCGGGCTCCCTGGCCCGCTCCCTCCCGGGGAGCGCTCAATCGCGTCCCGGGACCCGGGGGCCACGGAGTGGGCGGGCCGGAACGCAACATAGCGGTATATTGCCGTGCCGAGCCACGAGACTCCTGGCAAGAAGAGCAATGGCGCGAGCACCCAGAACACGGGGAGTGTCAGGGCGATGACCCGGCAGGCGGCAAACCCACGGTACGCATGGCCGCGCCGGATGACGCGTAGCTCCCTCTTTGACTCCGCACTCGATCGTCCCTCCGAGTCTACGCGATCGTGGTCGAGGTACTGGAGCCGGGCAAACAGATCCAGACAAGCGACCAGTCTCATGGTTCGGCACCAGACGGGGGAGGATCCGTCGTACCGAACCTCAACCTGCCCGCGGCCGACTGCGAGCCACTGCCCAATCCTCCTCCGCACCTCTGTCCAATCGATGAAAGCTAACTGCAGGAGGATCAGGTCGATAAAGAGGATCCGCTGAAGGATCAGGATGCCCACATGCATCATGATCATAGCGATGGGCAGAATGCGTCGGGCGCGGCCGGAGAACAGCACCAGGCCGAAAGCCACCTCGCCGACTACACTGGCGAAGCCTAACAGGCTGAACACGATGTCAGGGGCGGGGGCGAGGTACAGAGATAGTCGCCAGTCGAACTCCCTCGGCCTGAGGGTCTCTGTGTACAGGAAGTTCCGCATGTTGCTCGCGCTCCACCAGGACAACCCGCCGTACCGCAACTTCGACAGGCCGGACTCGACGTACGGGAGCGCGATCGCGGCCCAGCAGAGGTACCGAGACCAACCGTAGACTGCCAACGCACGATCGGGTTCCGGGACAGACCGGCCGCCATACACCCGTCGCAGCCGGTCGACGGACCATCCGTCGCCGCAAGGCGTGAATGACAGAATGGCCATCAGATACAGTGGTATCCAGCCCTGGTGCCAGTCAAAGCTGTAGTCTCGGAGGATGCCGCCCATGAGGAAATGACATGCGGCCCCGAGCGGGATCACGATCCGGCTGCGCCAACCCAGGACGCCCAGGAACAGGGTCACTTCCGTCAACAGCTGAAACACCCAGAGGCCCACCTCGCTGGCGACCAGCCGCTCGAATCCGATCGGTAGGGCGTAAACGAGCCTCATCAGCCCGTGGGGCGCGCGCGCCTCCGGCGGGAGCATGGCGACACTGGACAGATCCTCAAGGAGAGTGGTGAGGAGCAGGACCAGGCAGGTGAGCATCCGGAGCGCGCCGAGGGTGCCCGGTGTGGCAGCCCCCACGTACTTCCGGAAGAAGCTTCGGCTACTCGTGATCTCGAACATGATCACGCCAACCAGGCCGAACCCGGCCAGCGCGATCGTAATGCTCGGCACGACCGTGTCCCAGACCCGCAGGTAGTGGTCGATCGGGAACGCGGCCTGCCCGCGGATCATGCGGTTGAGAATCGATAGGCTCTCCCCGCGATAAGAGCGTTCGATCAGAGGGGGAACGACCAGCTTCGCGAAGGCAATCCAGAGCGCGAGCAAACCGCCCAGAGCGATGAGGGGCAAGTAGATGGAGTGCGCGCGAAGCGTGTCGTGACGCTCGTTCATTGGGCATCCCACCGCAGCCGGTCGGTGGTCATGTCCAGCTCCGGCGCGGGGCGCGCCCCGGAGGCCCCGGCCGTTTACTCGGGGCTGCCGCCGGAGACGGGATCCAGCCATCACCACGATCCCGGCTCCGCGCGGCCATCTCGAGTGATTCTATAGTACAGTCTGCTGACACCACCGAAGTCAGTGGCCGGCGGAGACGACAGGAAGCCTTCGCGGGCTGCGAGACGATGGAGGGTCCGAAGGCATCGGCAATGAAGAAGGCTCTGTGATGTCTCGTCCTCTGCGCTTGTCGCGACGCCGCTTTCTCCAGGCCGCGGTATCGCTCGCCGGCCTTGCGCTCGGCGGCGCGTTTGCGGTGCGCCGCTGGGGCGGCGCGCTCAAGTCCCGGCTCGAGTGGGCACTGACTGACCCGACGCTTGGCGATGCCGCCCAGGGCCCCCTGCCGGAAGGCGTCGTCAGCGCTCTCGTGGCAGCCACTCAAGGCCTCGTCGGCACCGAGATCGAGACCACTCACTATGCCACGTTCTTTCGATGGCGCGCCCAGACCCTCCGGGGGTACCGGGCCCTGTATGGGCGATTCGTGGTCGCACTCGATCGCGCGGCGAGGGAGGCCGGAGCCCCTGATTTTGCTGGGTGCGGGATGGTCCAGCGACGGGCGATACTGCGACAGGTCGGTGTGACCGGTGCCGCCGAACGGGCCTCGAGGATCCGCGCCCTGGTTTTTCGGCGAGACTGGTTCCGGTTCGAGAAATACATTGTCCGTGAGGTCCTCGCTTTGTTCTCGCAGACCGACGGGTGGGTGCTCTTGGGGTACGAATCGTGGCCCGGCACGCCCAGAGGCCTGGAGTCATACACCAAGGCCCCGAGCAGAGGATGAAGCCCGCCCTCGCCATTGTCGGGTCGGGAATCGTCGGCGCGGCGATCGCCCACACCTTGAGCCGGAGAGGGTATCGAGTCGATGTCTTCGAGAAGGGTCCCGAGTATCCGTACCCGCACGCGAAGCAATTCAGCGAGCGAATACAGTTCATGTACGAGAACCCTCTCTATGAGGCTTCCAAGGATATCGACACGGTGACGGTCTCCGGTGACTACGTCTGGCACCCCGAGAGGGAGCGCCACCTGGTCGTCGGCGGCTCGGCCACGCAATGGAGCGCCATAACGCTCCGGATGCGGCCGGCCGACTTCAGAACGAAGAGCCGGTACGGGTATGGCGAAGACTGGCCTCTGTCCTACGAGGACCTGGAGCCCTACTACTGCAAAGGCGAGGCGCATCTCGGCGTCTCCGGCACCGATGCCGACAATCCGTTCGCCCCGCGCCGGTCACGGCCGTTTCCGCTGCCGCCGTTCGAGCTCAGCTATCACGATCGGCTGCTCGCCGACACTCTTCGCCCACGCGGCATTCGCCTGCACACGACGCCTCAGGCGAGGACGCGGATCCCCTACGAGGAGCGCGCGGGATGCCAGAATTTCGGAGTGTGCAAGTTCTGTCCGATCGGCGCTCGCTACTCTCCTACCTATCATCTGCTGGATGCTCTGAAAACCGGGCGGTGCCAGCTCCACCACGACGTGTCGGTGCGAAGACTGGTGATGGACAAGTCCGGCCGAGGGAGAGCGCTGGTCTACCAGCCCAATGACGGGAGTAAGGAGCGGGAACACGCGGCCGACGTGATTGTTCTCGCGGCGGGCACCGTGGAATCCGTCCGTTTGCTGCTGCTCTCGACAGTCGGCGGCAACCCCGGAATTGGAAGTGCTGGAGATCACGTCGGCCGACACTTCACGTTCCATCACCTATGGGCCGGCGGGTGCCACTATCGGTTGCCAGTGTACCCCAACCGATTCGGCGGATTTACCGCGCAAAGTCATCAGTTCCTCGATCACCCGTCCAGGGGCAAGCGGGGCGCCTTGAAGGTCGAAGTCGGTTCTCAGACCCCGTTCCATGAAGGACGGGTGACGAAGTGGGGTTCCGAGTCCGAGATCATGGAGCAATTGAGGCCAAGGCTCCACTGGCGCCGCATCATCCTCAGTGCCGAATCTCACCCGAGCGCAGAGAAGTACGTACGGTTGTCCGAGAAGCGGGACCGCTTCGGTGACCCTTATGCGCACATTCACTATAGATCATCGGACTTCGACCATGAGAACGAGCGGTTCGCGCTGGAGGTATTCAACCTCCTGGCGGAGGCGAGCGGGAGTGATGAGAGAGTCTTCAGCCAAGATACTGGCCTCCTGTATTCCGGCGGCCATCACATGGGCGGCTGTCGTATGGGGCGGAACGTTCGCGACAGTGTCGTCGATCAGTATGGTAGGTTACATGGCAGCTCGAATGTCTTCGTGACGGGGGGCTGCACATTTGTCGGCAGCTCCGGGGCGGTTAATCCTACGCTCACCATGGTGGCACTAGCGCTCAGGACGGCGGAGTTCATTGGTGATCAGCTGTCGTAGCGTCGCGTACCGGCCGGTCTTTCAGGATCGGGTCGACTGTACGCGTGGCCGAAGGCGGACGCTGCGAGAGTGTAAGTCGCCCCCGGGTTCCTTGGACGCGGAACGCCGACGACACCGCCGGCCGAGGGGGCCGTCGCCATAAGTCCCACACCCCTCGTCAGTGTCATCCTGCCCACCTACAATCGCGCCGGAACGCTCGACCGGGCTATTCGGAGCGTGTTGGGCCAGACATTCCGCGACTTCGAGCTTGTCATCGTGGACGATGGCTCGACCGATGAGTCTGGTCGCATCCTAGAGCGATACGCTGGCCTGTCGAGCGTTCGTGTCGTCTCATCGACCCACCGGGGATGTTCCGCCGCGAGGAACCTCGCGGTCAGGGCTTCGACAGCGCCGCTGATCGCCTTCCAGGACAGCGACGACGAATGGCTACCGAACAAGCTCGAAAAGGCCGTCACGGCGCTATCGAGGGCCCGCCACGGCGACGAGGTCTTCTACAGCAACATGATCCGGGTCCACGCGGATGGAAGCTCGAGCGACTGGAGGTCGCCGGACGTATGCCGGGGCGTCTTGGTATCTGAGAAGACTCTCGACTACCAGCTCGCGGGCATCGGCCTTCAGACTGCCGTGATGAAGAGGACGTGTCTCGAGCGGGTCGGGTTGTTCGATGAGGCGCTGCCGCGATTCATCGACCTGGATCTGTTCGTCAGACTGTCCGACCATTTCGACTTTCATCATGATGATGAGGCGCTGGTGAGGTACTACGCGATGGAGGGGATCTCCACAGACACGCAGGCTCTCGTCCGGGCCAGGCGACACCTGATAAGGAAGTATCGCCAGCGTCTTCGGATCCAACCGCATCACCTCGCTCATCAATATCTGCTTCTGGCTGATGCACATCGCGCGAATGGAAGCGAGTCGTGGAGCACGGCCCTGGCGGCCGCGGTCCTGCTCAAGTGTCCCGCTGACCCCCGAGTTCGACAGAAGGCGGCTGATATCCTACGGGTCGCGTCGAAGCGGTACCTCGGGTGGCGCAGTCGCCGGATCCGTCGCTGGTTCGGAAATCTGTAGCGCTCGCCGGGAGACGCGTCCCGGGGCGTTTCCGCGGAAAGGCTCTGACGCCCGCCGGGGGAGTCCGGCCAGGCGCGCTCAGAGCTCCGCGGACCCCAGCGAGCCGCGCAGGCGCGGATCCAGCCAGTCACGCAGGTGATCGCCGAGCAGGTTCACCGCGAGCACGGTGACGAAGATGGCGAGGCCCGGGAATGCGGTGAGCCACCACGCGGTGCGGAGATAGAGGCGGCCCCCGTTCAGCATCCGCCCCCAGGTCACCACGCTCGGCTCCACGCCCAGGCCCAGGAACGAGAGCGTGGCCTCGAGCACGATCATGTTGGCCACCGCGAAGACCGCGACCACGATCACGGGGGAGAGCACGTTGGGCAGCACGTGGCGGGTCATGATGCGCGCGTCGCCGGCGCCGTTGGCGCGGGCGGCCTGCACGAAGTCGCGGGTCTTGACGCCCAGGGTCTCGCCCCGCACCAGGCGGGCGTAGAGGGTCCAGCCGGTCACGCTGAGCGTGAGGATCACGTTGGGCAGCCCCGGCCCCAGCACCGCCACCACCGCGATCGCGAGCAGGATGGTGGGGATCGCGAGCTGGATGTCGGTCACGTGCATCAGCACCGAGTCGACGCGCCGCCCCGCGTAGCCCGCCACCAGGCCCACCAGCACGCCGAGCGGGCAGGAGAAGCCGACCGCGATCACCCCCACCAGCAGCGAGATGCGCGCGCCGTGGATCAGGCGGCTCAGGATGTCGCGGCCGACCTCGTCGGTGCCGAGCACGTGGGCGGATAGGTCGGGGGGCTGCAGCCGCGTGAGGATGTCCTGCTCGTTGGGCCCGTAGGGGGCCAGCCACTCCGCGAAGACCGCGGCCAGCACGATGATCGCGAGCGCCGCCGCGGAGAGCCAGAAGGCCCAGTCGCGGCGCATCAGGCGGCCTCGGTGCGGATGCGCGGGTCGAGCGCGGCGTAGGCCAGGTCCACCAGCAGGTTCACCGCCACGAAGATCAGCGAGACCACCAGCACCACGCCCTGCACCACCGGGAAGTCGCGGTTGAAGATCGCCTCCACCACCAGGCGACCGATGCCCGGCCACGCGAAGATGGTCTCGGTCACCACGGCGCCGCCCAGGAGCTGGGCGAATTGCAGACCGAGCAGGGTGACGATCGGGATGGCCGCGTTCTTCAGCGCGTGCCCGGCGAGCACCCGCACCTCGCCGACGCCCTTGGCGCGCGCGGTGCGCACGTAGTCCTGGCCGAGGACCTCGAGCATGCTCGAGCGCACCAACCGGGCCAGCCGGCCCAGGATCACGGTGGAGAGGCTCACCGCGGGAAGCACCAGATGCGCCGGCGAGCCCCGGCCGAAGACCGGCAGCCAGCGGAGGTAGACGCCGAAGAAGGCGATCAGGAGCAGCGCGAGCCAGAAGATCGGCACCGCCTGGCCGGCCACCGCGCCCACCATCGCGAGGCGGTCGAGCGCCGAGCCGCGCTTGACCGCGGAGACGATGCCGGCCGGAATCGCGACGACCACCGCGAGAAGGAGCGCGGCCACCGTGAGCTCGACGGTGGCGGGCAGCCGCTCGCGGATCAGCGCGGCCACCGGCAGGTTGCTCCGCAGCGACACGCCCAGGTCGCCCCGGGCCGCCCGCGTCACGTAGTCGGTGAACTGCCGGTGGAGCGGGCGGTCGAAGCCGAGCGCGTGGCGAGTGGTGGCGACGACGTCGGGCGGCGCGTCGCTCGACACCATCAGGAGCACCGGGTCACCCGAGAGGTGAACCAGCCCGAAGACCACGAGCGAGACCCCGAC
>Ga0070694_100001847_pt1 | contig 12548 bp, 8 predicted proteins | sample KBSK1251metaG_FD_65470 | JGI IMG/M metagenome (GOLD analysis project Ga0070694, IMG submission 65470) | Corn, switchgrass and miscanthus rhizosphere microbial communities from Kellogg Biological Station, Michigan, USA - KBS K1-25-1 metaG | ecosystem: Host-associated > Plants > Roots >... | reverse complement strand
GATCAATTCCGAATATCGTTTTGGCCAACTCCGTGCGGCCGGCTCCGACCAGGCCTGCGATCCCCAGGACCTCGCCCCGGGCCAGGCTGATCGAGACAGCTTCCTGGGGATATCTGGTGGTGCGAAAGCCGCGAACGGAAAACCAATCAGCGGACTTCGTATCCGCTTCATGCTTGCTACCGGACATGAAGAGGTCTTTCAGATCACGGCCAACCATCATGCGCACCATGCGATCATGATTGATTTCAGTGCGCGCGAGCTCACCGGCATTGCGGCCGTCGCGCAGCACTACCGCGCGGTCGCAGATTTCTTCCACCTCATGAAGACGATGTGAGATGTACACGACACTGACGCCGCTCGCCTTCAGATCTCTGACAATTTCGATCAAGCGGCGGACTTCGGACAGCGTGAGGCTCGAGGTCGGCTCGTCCATAATTACGATCCGGGCGCCGGCAGAAATGGCCCGGGCAATTTCCACCAACTGCTGTTGCGCGAGCGAAAGTTTGGCGAGTGGAGTGCGACTCGAAAGATCCAGCCCGAGTCTCTGCAACAGCGTGTCGGCTTCGCGATAGAGGCGCTGGTTGTCGATCAATTTCAACCAGCCACCCTTCGTTGGTTCGCGCCGCAGAAAGACGTTTGCGGCGACGTCGAGATTGTCCAGGACACTCAGTTCCTGATGAATGAATTCGATTCCGCGTCCGCTCGCTTCTCTGGGAGAGTTGATGACGACCTTTTCACCGTCGAGTTCAATTGCGCCCGAGTCCGGCTGAATGACTCCACCCAGGATCTTCATCAAGGTGGATTTGCCGGCGCCGTTTTCGCCGATCAGTCCGACGATTTCACCTGGATCAACCGTCAGGTGAACGTTTTCAAGCGCCACCACACCCGGAAAGCGCTTGCTGATAGCGGACATTTGAAGGAGTGGATTTGGCATCGTGTCAGAAGCGACCTCACCTCAGCGCAACCCGAAGGGTTGCCAGAAAGTAACCGGTGGTCGGAGTCCGCGGAGACCACCGGAAGAGTCATTAGTCATGACCGCACCCCGAAGGGGTGCCAGAAGTCAGGTCAACGTAAAAGATCTTTACAGCGAAGGATCTGGCACCCCTCCGGGGTGCGACCCAATTAGTATCGCATTCCCGGTGGTCTCCGAAGACTCCGACCACCGGCTACTTTCTTTGCAACCCTTCGGGTTGCGGAGGTGAGTCAACTAGCCTAACTAACGGCCGCGAAGCGTCTGGATCTTCTTCGTAAACTCTTCGACTTCAGTCTTCTTAATCGCGAGCGTCGGTACGAAGATTTGCTTGCTGGCCGGAATGCCTGAACGATCTCCGTCAAGAATTTTAGCCATCAACTTCATCGACTGATAACCAAACTCAAAAGGCTGTTGGACCACGGTCGCAAAGATCGCGTCCTCCTTAATTCCGCCCAGGGTTTCATCTTCCTCGTCGAACGCGATAATTTTGACCTTGCCGATCTTTCCGGCATCGCGGACCGCACCCAGAATTGCCGGGCCGTTATACGACCACAGGCCGACCATGCCGGCGATGTCCGGTTGGTTAACCAGAGTATCCGAGGCGTTTGATTTAGCCCGGACGCGATCGGCGCCATCTGTGCGAACATCCAGTATCTGAATGTTCGAACCCTGGAGAGCCTCCTTCACACCCTGATAGCGCTCTCGGGCATTGGCGGCGTCAAGCGTGCCTACGAAGACCATTATTTTGCCGCCCTGCGGTAAAGCCTCTTTTACCAGTTCACCTGCTTGCCGGCCAGCGGCAACATTGTCGGTGCCGATATAACAGACGCGATTGCTGGCGGGCGCATCACTGTCCTGGGTGACAACCACGGATTGTTGAGCGGCGCGATTCAGCACCTGTAACTGATTGACGGGATCGACCGGGCTGATAGCAATGCCGTTCGTTCCCTGGGCTAGTAATGCCTCGACAATTCGCTGTTGTTCGGCCGCGGTGTTGTCAGAATTGATTTTGAATTCGATATCCGCATTGGGAAGTTCCGCGGCAGCTTTTTCAGTGCCCTTGCGCGCGATCGTCCAAAAGTCGGAAGCGTTGTTGGTAACGAAAGCCAGTTTGTGGCGTTTGCCTCCGGCCTGGTTCTTACATCCACCGATTGGCAGTAACGAAACGGTAAGCAGGACTACAAAAAGTAAAGATGATTTTGATTTCATTCTCTTCTTCTCCAACATTGAAAGTGGCACGGGCGTCCCGCCCGTGCGACACACGCGCAAGATGCGCGTGCCACTTGGCACTGATTTCAGATGGCGCAGGATTCTGGAGCGCTAACTGCGCAGAGTCAAGAACTTTATGCTTTGGGGGTACGCAACGCCTCCCGCGTGCTAAACCATTTCGACAAGACACTCCGGAGGCATAGTACCCGTAAAAGCACGCCAGAGGCGTGCGTACCGTTACGAGACTGCGCGCAGGGCCGGATAAATCATTCTGAAGCGAGCATATTGCTTGTCCAGAAGCGCTGCCGACTCTGCGTCATGCTTCAGGCGATCCGCTACGCTCACGACTGCTTCACAAGCAGCATCGACCGTGGGCCAGGCGCCGGCGCCGACCCCGGCCAGAATCGCCGCGCCATACGCTGCGCCTTCTTCGGCCCTCACCGTGGCGACCTCACGCCCGTAAACATCGGCCTGAATTTGGCGCCAGAGTTTTGAGCGGGCGCCGCCTCCACCCAGACGGATCTGGTTCACCGGCACCTGCATTTCCCGAAATATTTCGAGAGTGTCGCGCAGACTAAAAGCCACACCTTCAAGCAGAGCCCTCACCACATGAGCGCGAGTGTGACTGGCCGTCAAGCCGACCAGCGCTGCCCGCGCATTCGGATCAAGATGAGGGGTCCGTTCGCCCATCAGATAAGGTGTCCACAGCAAACCTTCCGCGCCGGCCGTAACCTGAGCCGCTTCTTCGGTGAGCCGTTCGTAAGGATCTCGGCCGTCGTCGTCGCCCGCGCCAAACTGATCGCGAAACCAGCGTAAAGACAGTCCCGCGCCCTGGGTCACTCCCATTACATGCCAGCGGTTCGGCACCGCGTGACAGAAGGTGTGGACCCGACCTTTTGGATCGAGTGAAGGTTTGTCGCTGGCCGCGAAGACGACGCCCGAGGTGCCGATGGTCGCGCTCACCGTCCCCGCGCGAACGATGCCCATGCCGACGGCGCCCGCAGCCTGATCACCGCCACCCGCGACGATTGGCGTCCCCTTCGGTAAACCGGTGGCCTGGTTACCTGTGGTGGAAACGGTGCCCGTGATCTCCGGTGATTCGTAGACCGCCGGCAGAAGTTTTTCGTCGATCTCGGTCGCGGAAAGCATCTCCCTGGACCATTTCCGCCCCGAGACATCCAGCAGCAGAGTTCCCGAAGCATCGGCAACGTCGGTGGCTTTATCTCCGCTGAGCCGCAGTCGCACATAATCCTTCGGCAACAGGACCGAGCGAGTTTGTTGCCAGACTTCGGGTTCGTGCTCGCGCACCCACAGCATTTTGGGAAGGGTGAAACCGGTGAGCGCGGGGTTGCAGGTAAGTTCGATTAGACTTTGAGCGCCGACTTTTTCGGTGATGGCCCGGCATTGATCGGCGGTGCGCTGATCACACCAAATAAGAGCCGGGCGCAGCGATTCGTCTCTGGCATCGAGCAAGACAGATCCGTGCATCTGTCCCGACAAACCAATCGCTTTGATTGATTGCGGCTCGACTTCGTTTAAGACAGCGCGAATCGCCGCTTCGGAGGCGCGCCACCAATCCCGCGGATCCTGTTCGGCCCATCCGGGATGAGGAGAAGTAAACGGCTGGTGCTCGACCGTGGCCGCCGCGACGACGCTGCCTGTCATGTCGATGACGACCGCGCGCGATCCGCCGGTCCCCACGTCGAGCCCGAGAAAATTCATCAGATTAGTCGTCCCACCTTTGAAGTGGTTGTTACTGCCGTAACGCCAGCGTTCACGCGCGCCTTATCGGCGCGTAGCGTCGGTATGAATTTAGCCCGGTCTTTCAAGGCCGGGAGCAAAAAGCGAATCAAGACTGTTCGTCGCGTAGCGACGGTTGAACGAAGAAGTAGAGACTTTGAGCTTTTCTCATTGTGTCGCTGACGCGACGCAACCTATTGCTGGGTCTCTGGCCCCGGCCTTGAAAGACCGGGCTAAATTCATACCGACGCTACGCGTCGAAAATTACTACGCCCTCGTCATGAATCTCTTTCAGCTTCGTGTTTCGCCTATTTCTTTTTCTTTCGCGCAGAAGGCTCCATCTCAGCCGCCGCCATGATAAAAGCACCGTAACCCTTGGGATCATTAGTCACGACTTTTTCGCTTAAATAATATTCATAGCTGCCGTCGCGATAAGGATTGCCTCCGAGGCCGGCCACACTTACGGTCCCTTTGTAATCTACCAGGCCATCCGGTTTCGTCTCGACGAATTGGCTCAACATTGCGCGGTAGGCCTTCTCAGCCACTCCCAGCGAGGAAGCCGACAGGTATTTCAAGTGTGCGCCTTTGGCGAGCGCGTAGACAAACATCGCCGCGGCCGACGCTTCAAAATAGTTACCTTTGGACTCCGCCTTGTCTACGACCTGGTACCACAGGCCTGACTTCTGGTCCTGATATTTCGCTACCGCAGTTGCCAGACGCTTGAGGATGGCAATCAATTCGGCTCGCTTTGGATGAGTCTTGGGAAAGTAGTCGAGAGTATCGACCAGGGCCATGGCATACCAGCCCATCGCCCGTCCCCAGAAATTTGGCGAGCGCCCGGTGGTTGGATCAGACCAGCGTTGCTTTTTTGACTCGTCCCATCCGTGATAGAGCAGTCCCGTCTTGTCGTCGCGGGTGTGCCGTTCGGCGAGGATGAATTGTTTGGAGATGTCATCGAAGGCTGCGTCTTCATGAAACGTGGCTGCGTACTCGGCATAAAAAGGCTCGGCCATGTACAGGCCGTCGAGCCACATCTGCGATGGGTAGATCTGCTTGTGCCAGAAGCCGCCTTCCGAAGTTCGCGGATGTTTACTTAACTGAGATCGCACCAGATCAGCGGCTTTCCGATATTTCTCTGCTTTCGTTTCGCGATAAAGCAGCAGCAGCATTCTTCCCAGCAGAACGTTGTCGAGGTTGTATTCTTCAGCCCGGTAAGTCCGGATGGTGCCGTCGTCGGCAACATAATGATCCAGCGTCTGCCGAATGTAATCGAAGTACTTTTGGTCACCGGTCTTCTTCCAAACCTGCGTGATGCCCAAAAGCACCACGCCCTGTTCGTAAGTCCATCTCGGAGTTCGTCCAGCTGTCGCTCCGGGATAGTCTTTCCAGATTGTCAGCACTGTGTCGGCGCCCTGGCGTGACAGTGATGCGTCCTGAGCAATCGCGTTGGCGACAAAAAGAAAAGGGAAGGCCAGAAGGAGTAAACAGCTGCTCCTGGTTAAGTTCGCGGCTGATAAACGCATGCGGTGGCTCTCCATCAGTGGTGAAAACATTTCAGATCTCAAATCTCAGATCTCAGATCTCAAATCTCAGATCTCAGATCTCAGATTTCAGATTTCAGATTTCAGATCTGAGATTTCAAACTCCCAAATCAATTAGAAACAGTGACTTCGATCGGCGCCAATACGCCCTGAGCGAAGTCATCAACATATTTCTTCCACGCTGCGGCCGAAGCGATTTTGCCGGCCCGGTCCCAGGCGAAACCGGCCCAGTATGAAGCCTTTCCAGCCGCCGGTTTCAGAACTACCAGGTTGTTGCGCGTATCTTCCGCTTGCTTGTCGAATGCGCGCGGATCGACGATCGCGGCCAGTCCCTGCATCCCCTGGTTCTTTTCGGACGGCTCCCAGATAGCCAGCCAGCCATGCTCGGCATTGAATTCTTTCTGTTGGTCTTTCGCTTTTTTGATGCCGACGGCCAGGGCCAATTCTTTGTTGGCCGGCTGCGTGGTCAGAGAGGTTTCAAAGTGATCAAGCTGACTGCCGGCGTCGAGCGAGATGCGCAGCACTTCCGAGACCTTTACGCCGTCCACGTCGAAGGGTTCGTAAACCAGTTCGAACATCACGCGGATTGGGCCATTGGTCAGCACCCGCGAATCGACAAAGTTCGTCGGCGCAAAAAGTTGGTTGCTGGCCCAGAAGCCGTTTCCGCCACAGCCGCGCGTCGGACCGGCTGAGTAGTTGTCCATGCCTTCGCCCAAATCGACATGATAGTTGTCGACCATATACCAGTCGTTGACGACGAGTTTTGAAGTCCGCTTCGTCCAAATATCGATCGCACTGCTGGTCAGCGGTTCACCCTTCCAGGTGATCAGCGCCTTGCCATAGGTCCGGTGGGCAATCAGATCGTTTTCCCACGCAAAATCATCGAAACGTTCGCGCACGAACCGTCCGTAAGCACGGAAATCATCTTTTTTGTATTCGCGTTTAGCGCCGGCGGTCAACGTGAAAATCTGAGTTTGATTCGGCGCAAAGTCAGCCTGAAAAATTATCATGTCGGGCAGGTGATAATCGTCAAAGTCTGTGTCGACTGACTGGCTCAGCACCTCTTTACCGGCAGCGTCCCATACATGAATCTTGTTGAGATCCTTCTCGCCCAACGGCGTCAGGTCTTTCGCCATAATCTCGATCGTTTGGCTGGGACGCGCGAGTGACAATCTGTTGGCGGCCTTGATGGTAACTCGCTTCCCGGCCGTTTGGGCCTGCGTCCGCGCGCTTTCAAGCGCGACCTCGGAAAAGGCCGAAAAAATGATTATCAGAATGGCCGGCCAAAAGGTTTTGATAAGCTTCATGATGTTCCTTTAAGAATGTAGATTCGGCGTTTCGATGACATTGCTAATCAAAAAAAAGTAGCGACTTACTCTCGCCGGCGGCGTCAGAGTACCGACTTTAGTCGGGCATTTTCTTTGACCACTGAAAGGCCCAACTAAGGTTGGTACTCTAAAACCCGCGAAATTCAGACACGACCCAAAGTAAATTCGATTGCCTTCCTTTAACATAGGTTTGGGTGTTAAGAAAACAACTTTGTGAGATTATTGCGAATTCGATCTTGCTGCAAACTAATCTCGAGCCTGTTCGAGAGGATGTCATCTAACGTGATTCATCCTGACTACTACCGCGCCGCACTGATCCTGCTGCTGACCATTTTGGTCTGGCGGCCAATCTCTGCGCAAACGTCCGTCTCGAAAGTTTGGGTGGCCGACAACGGGGATGGCACCTATCGGAACCCGATTATCCACGCTGACTACTCCGATCCTGATGTCGTGCGCGTGGGGCGAGACTTTTACCTGGTCGCCTCGAGTTTTAATGCGGCGCCCGGTCTCCCGATTCTGCATTCACAGGATTTGGTTAATTGGACCATCGTCGGTCATGCGTTACCACGCCAGCCGCCCTTCGATGTCTTTAATCGACCGCAACACGGAAACGGCGTTTGGGCGCCGGCCATCCGTTATCACAACGGCGAGTTCTACATCTTTTATCCTGACCCCGATTTCGGCATTTACCTCGTAAAGGCGAAGGACCCTGCCGGTCCCTGGTCCGAGCCCCTTCTGATCAAAGAGGCTAAGGGCTGGATCGATCCTTGTCCGTTCTGGGATGACGAGGGCAAGGCATATCTGGTTAGCGCATTCGCGCGCAGCCGCTCCGGTATCAAGAGCCTTCTTGTGATCAGTCGCATGAGCGAGGACGGAACCAAACTGCTCGATGAGGGCGTGATGGTTTTTGATGGTCACGCGAACGATCCGACGGTCGAGGGCCCGAAGCTTTATAAGCGGAACGGTTTTTATTACATCTTCGCACCGGCCGGTGGAGTTGAGACAGGCTGGCAATTGGCGCTGCGCTCAAAGAACATCTATGGCCCGTATGAACGCAGAGTGGTTTTGGCGCAGGGTCAGACGAACATCAATGGACCACATCAGGGCGCCTGGGTTGAGACACAGTCGGGCGAATCCTGGTTCATTCATTTTCAGGACAAAGGTGCTTACGGTCGCATAGTTCATCTTCAGCCGATGAAGTGGATAAATGACTGGCCGGTTATCGGCAGCGATTCTGACGGCGACGGCAAGGGCGAACCTGTGTCAAAGTTCAGGAAGCCAAACGTCGGGGGGAATATTCCGAGAGCGACGCCGTTCGACACCGACGAATTCAACTCGGATCGACTCGGCCTCCAGTGGCAATGGCAGGCGAATCCGCAGACGAACTGGGCGCTTCCTTCGGCCGCATATGGTTTGCTGAGACTCTTCAATATTCCGGCGGCGAGTGGCGCCAAAAACTTTTGGGACGTTCCGAACCTTCTGCTGCAAAAGTTTCCCGCGCCCGCGTTTACCGCGACAACCAAGATCAATTTTACGGCTCGCAATGATGCTGACAGAGCCGGCGTGATCGTGACCGGCACTGATTACGCTTACGTCTCCGTGAAGAAGCAGCAGGACGGACTCTATGTTTCGCAGACGGTTTGCATGAGCGCGGACAAGGGCGCTGCCGAAGTGGAAACGCCCGGTGTGAAGCTTAACCAGACCTCGTTCTGGCTGCGGGTGAAAGTTGACGAGAGCGCGATGGCGAATTTCAGCTTTAGCACCGATGGCACTTCCTTTACGGCGATAGGGAAACCCTTTAAAGCCCGGCCGGGAAGATGGATAGGATCAAAGGTGGGCATCTTCGCCGTCAGCGCCGGTCCAAATTCGGAAATGGGATACGCCGACTTTGATTGGTTCCGGGTGGAATAGTGTGCGATTCACAGCAATTAATAATAGACAGGATTCACATGATGCCGTGAAAATTAAACAGTCTTGAGGTCCTGTTTATCCTGTTAATCATGTCTAAACCCGCCGAGAATTCAACATGTTATGACAGAAAAAGATCATAATATGATCTTGTAATCTGTGTTACATCGGTATAAACTGCGCGGCGCTCGTTCAAAAACCCAGTAATTTGTGGTGCCTGGCGAGATTCCCATTAGGGCTTAGTCTGGGGTGTATTGTGTCCAGTAAGACCAAACGCTCAGCAAAAATCATGTGTCGTGGCGGCAGTGTATGGATCTCGCCACGGCAGTTTTGGAAGCTGGTGCGCGAGAATCTCGTTGAATACCTGAGCGAGCCACCACTCACCGGAAAGTTTCGAGGGCGACCAGCCGATTTCCTCGTTACGATTAATCACACAATCCTGAATATGGCTTGCCCGGAGCATCGTTCAGAAGTGCTCCTTTCCAAACGCTTCATGAAGATGAAGAAACGCAAACCCGTTTCTGTCTAAAAACCGAACTGAGAATTACCGCCATGCTTGAAGTCATTCAACCGATCTCCAAGCGGGATCAAGTTGTGCGAGCAGTTAAGGAAGCTATCATTACCGGCTCGATTCCGCCCGGCGCACCAATAGTCGAAGCCCGGATCGCGCAACAGGTAGGCGCCGGCATACCTTTGGTGCGCGAAGCCCTGATCCAGCTGGAGAATCACGGATTTGTCCAGCGCACTCCTTACAAGGGAACAACCGTCACCAAACTCGAGCCCGCCGACATCAAGCAGATATTTCGCTTGCGGGTCGAGTTGGAGGGGCTGGCGATCGAGTGGGCCCGCGAGAATGTCACCGCGGCAGACATTGAAGAGCTCCGCGGCATAATAAAGAGGATGAAGCACGCCGCGGCCGAGCTTGACATGGACCAGTTTTACGAATGCGATCTCGATTTTCATCGCAAAATCTGGGTCATGTCCGGTAATAGTTTTCTGGTTGATGCGCTCGAACGCGTAACGGTTCCGCTTTTTGCTTTCTTCGTCATGAAGACGCGGCGCGAACCCGAGTCTTACACGGAAAGCGCGATCATGCATGAGAAGATCGTCGACGCCATGTCGCAGATGCAGGCAACTGAATTGGGCGAGGTGATGAAGAGTTCGCTAAGCGGCTGGAAGGACGATATGCTGAAGCTTCTGTTTTCGTAAATGATGAGCAACAGGTTTTTTTGGAGTATTTAAGATTGAGTTTGACTTTTAGGATCTCAGATCTCAGATCTCAGATCTGAGATCTGAGATCTGAATATTGAAATTACGATGAGCACGCAAACGAGCAAAAGGGAACAATTTGTGTTTGTCAGATATCTCTGGCAGGACGAAATTGCCAGCAAGTTATCAGGAGTAGACCGCCTGGTTTATCGATCCAACAAGCTGGGCGAAGATCTCACCCTGACCAATACCGGCGGCGGTAACACTTCGTCAAAACTGTCCGAGAAAGATCCGCTGACCGGCGAAGCCGTCGAAGTATTGTGGGTGAAGGGTTCCGGCGGTGACCTGCGAACGGCTAAGCGAGACGGCTTCGCCTCGCTCTATCTCGACAAAGTGCGCGCGATGAAATCGGTCTATCTCGGCGATCCCGGGCGCGGACCGAAGACCTCCATCGAAGACGCAATGTATCCGATGTACAGCCACTGCGTCTTTAATCTCAACCCGCGCGCCTGTTCGATCGATACGCCGTTGCACACGCTGGTCCCTTACCAGCACGTGGACCACCTCCACCCGAATGCGGTGATTGCGGTGGCGGCCTCGGTGAATCAGGCGCAGCTGACCAAAGAAATTTATGGCGACGAAGTGATCTACGTGCCCTGGCAAAGGCCGGGCTTTGATATTGGTCTCCAGATTGAACAGTTGATCAAAGACCATCCGCAGGCCCGCGGGATTTTGCTGGGCCATCACGGAATGAGTTCGTGGAGCGACGATGACAAGAGCTGTTACGAGACGGCGCTGAAAATTATCGATCGCGCAGCCCGCTACATTGAGGCGCATGATCGGGGCGAGCAGACCTTCGGCGGCCAAAAACATCAACCCTTGCCGGAGGCCGAGCGCCGGCGCATTCAAACTGAGATCATTCCCTCGCTGCGCGGACAGATTTCGGTGGCCAAACGTTTTGTCGCGACGGTGCAGGATGACGAGAAAATGCTGCGGTTCGTTAACAGTCACGATGGCCCGCGTCTGGCTGAACTGGGAACTTCATGCCCCGATCACTTTCTGCGCACTAAGATCAAACCGCTCTTCGTAAACTGGGATCCAGCGAGTGGCGATCTCGCGCTGCTGACTCAGGCGATTGCCGACGGGTTGGTGCAGTACGCACGGGATTACGCAGCCTACTATGAAAAGTGCAAGCGGCCCGATTCACCCGCCATGCGCGATCCTAATCCCACGGTGGTCTTGATTCCCGGACTGGGGATGATCGCCTGGGGAAAGAACAAGAGCGAATCGCGTGTGACCGCTGAGTTCTACAACTGCGCCATCGAGGTTATGCGCGGCGCAGAGGCCATCGATCAGTACGAAGCAATGGACCAGCAGGAAGCCTTCGACATTGAATACTGGCCGTTGGAAGAGGCGAAGCTGCGACGCATGCCACCCGAAAAAGAGCTGGACCGGCGAATCGTCGTGATTGTCGGAGCGGGCGCCGGCATTGGGAAGTCCACCGCGCACCGTCTGGTGAAAGAAGGCGCGCACATCGTCTGTGTCGATCTCGACGAGGCCGCCGCTAAAGCAACTGCGCAGGAGATCATCGATCAATACGGTCCAGGGATTGGAGTCGGAGGAACCGGCATCAGCGATTGTGGGCCGGCCATCGGAATAGGCTGTGACATCACCAGACGCGAGAGCGTGGCCCAAATGTTCGCGGATGCAATGCTGGCGTATGGCGGTATTGACTCGGTCGTGATCACGGCCGGCATCTTCGTGCCGCCCGACAAGACCGGCCGGATCGAAGACGCTCTGTGGACGCGGACGTTTGGGATTAACGTAACCGGCGTGTATATCGTGGCTGATGAAGCTTATAAGATTTTTGAGAAGCAAAAACTTCCGGGCAATATTGTGGTGACTACCAGCGCCAACGCTGTGGTGGCGAAAAAAGGGAGCCTCGCGTACGACACGAGCAAAGCCGCCGCCAATCATCTGGTGAGAGAGTTGGCGGTCGAAATGGCCCCGCTGGTGCGGGTGAACGCGGTGGCGCCGGCGACGGTAGTGAAGGGCAGTACGATGTTTCCGCGAGATCGCGTGATCGCCTCGCTGACAAAATACCAGGTCGCTTTTGCGGACGATGAATCAACTGAGGAACTGCGCGATAAGCTGGCATCGTTCTACGCCAAAAGATCTCTGACCCAGACGCCGATTGAGCCGGAAGATCAGGCTGAAGCAATTTTTCTGTTGATTTCGCCGCGGCTGTCGAAAACCACTGGTCACGTAATTCCGGTCGACGGTGGCCTGCAGGACGGGTTCTTAAGGTAGCGCAGGTTGTCCAACCTGCGCCCGGTTGGCGTCGCACGACTGTCGCAGGTTGGACAAAGCGCCAACGGCGCGCAATGTAAAAGCCTGGGCCAACGGCCCAGGTTAACAACATCGAAAGGTGACAAGCGCTGAAGGCGGGAAATTATTCGGCGATGAAGTCTGATTACGCGCTTTCAGCGCTCGGTCTAATTGAATTGCCTAACCCAGGGCGTTGCCCTGGGCTAGTGCGCCTGAAAGCGCGAGAAGTCAGAGAGGTGCAAGTCCTCTCCAGGTAAACGCTCTCCGGCCTGTAACCGAATGCAACTGCGACGCAGCGATGCGTGGTGGAGA
>Ga0070694_100001846_pt1 | contig 12549 bp, 13 predicted proteins | sample KBSK1251metaG_FD_65470 | JGI IMG/M metagenome (GOLD analysis project Ga0070694, IMG submission 65470) | Corn, switchgrass and miscanthus rhizosphere microbial communities from Kellogg Biological Station, Michigan, USA - KBS K1-25-1 metaG | ecosystem: Host-associated > Plants > Roots >... | reverse complement strand
GGCCTGACCGTGTAGCCCGACACGCCGACGACGCGATCGCCCTCGCCGAGAAGGTAGAGCGTCTCGGTGGTCTCTTCGGTGAGGCAGACGATGCGTGATGGATAGGTCATGGTCCTCGGGCCGACCTGAAGGTCGGCCCCTACGATCTTCACGCTAGCTTAAGGTCGGCCCCCACGATCACGTCCGTCCACCGCAGGGAACGCGTCAGGATGCAGCACGCGCGCGAGGGTCTCCGCCGCACGGCCAAGCCGGGGCCCCGCCGACAGCAGATAGTCGCCGTACAGCAGGTGAACGCGGTTATTACGCACCGCCGGCACCGACGCCAGCAGATTCCACACGCCGCGCTCTCTTTGCAAGGCTGCAGCGGCCGGTTGATCGCCCGGACGCAGCTCGATGATCACTTCCGGAGCGCGGACGATCATCGTCTCGCTCGACGGCTGCACCGACTCGCGCGTGATGTCGGCGAACAGGTCGTCTCCCCCCGCCACGTCGAGCAGGTCGTGGAGAAAGCCGACGCCGCCGCTGACGTAGACGCCCCGCAGCGCGCCCGCATCCCTGCCGATCACCAGCATCGTCCGCGGCCGCGGTCTGCCTCGCACGCGCATACGGACCGCGTCGAGCTGGGATGTCAGCTCCCGCACGACGCGGTCGCCGTCCGCCGTGCGGCCCGCGAGCCTCGCCACGTCGCGAATCGTCTGCATCACGTTGCCGACCCCGGCATGGCGATAGGCGTACACGCGGATGCCGGCGCGCGCGAACTGGCTCTCGAGCTCGCCTTGCGAGCCGTAGACGATGACCAGGTCCGGGCGCAGCGAAAAGATCCGTTCGGTGTCGGGATCGAGCAGCGCCCCGACGCGCGGCAGCGCCTTCGTCTCCGGTGGAAAGTCGTCGTACGTGCTCACGCCGACGACCTGTGGACCCGCACCGACGGCAAAGAGCATCTCGGTCACGTTTGGAACGAGCGAGACGATTCGGCGCGCGGTCTGGCCGGACGCTGGCCAGGCAAGCGACGCGCAGAGCGCGGCGACAATCGCGATCAGCTTTTTCTGACGAGCAGCCATAGAAAGAACGGCCCTCCAAGCATCGCGGTCACCACGCCAACCGGCACTTCGACGGGTGCCAGCACCGTGCGTGCGACCAGGTCGCAGCCGACGAGAAAGGCCGCGCCGAAGAGCGCGGAAGCCGGCAGCACCACCCGGTGATCGACGCCGACCATCAACCGCACGAGGTGGGGCACGACGATGCCGACAAACCCGATGGGACCCGCGAGCGACACCGCGGCGCCCGTGGCAAGCGAGGCGCTGAGAAACGCCAGCCGCTGCGTCCGCCCGACGTCGACGCCGCGCGTCGACGCGCTGTCGGCGCCGACGCTCAGCAGGTTCAGCGACCGCGGGAGCACGGCGAACATCGCGAACGCGGGAAGAACGAGCGGCAGCGATGCGACGATCGGGCCGAACGTGCCGACGTCGAGGTCGCCCATCAGCCATCGGACCGTCCGGTAGGTCTGGGTGAAGTCAGCCAGGAACTGCACGAACAGAATCAGCGCGGAGAAGAACGCGTTCAGGGTGACGCCGGCCAGCAGCAGCACCATCGTCGACATCGCCCGTCCGGGCCGTGTCGCAAGCGCGTACACGATGGCCGACGCCACCAGCGCGCCGCCCAGGCTGGCCAGTGGCACCGGCGAGAAGACCCCGACGCTCACGGTCGCGCTGAACGTGATCACGAGGATTGCGCCGAGGGCGGCGCCCGTCGAGACGCCGAGGGTGAACGGGGTCGCGAGCGGATTCCGCAGCAGCGCCTGCATGACGACGCCCGCTGCGGCGAGCGCCGCGCCGACCAGCGCGCCGGTGAGCACGCGCGGCATGCGCGCGACGAAGAAGATCTGCGCGTCGACGTTGTCCGCGAAGGGGATCGAGCGATCGAAGGCGCGCGCCAGGCTGATGTGCGTGCTGCCGACGAGCGGCGCCAGCAGGCAGGTGGCCAGCGCGAGGGCGCCGTAGCCGGCGACGATCGTCGCCAGGCGCAGGTGAACGGCGCCTTCGCCGCCGCGCGTGGCCGCTACGCCAGGCATCATGGCAGCCGCCCGACGGGAACGACGGTCAGGTGGCCGGCGCGCTGATGGAACTGCACGTCGGCGTCGACGTCGTACAACTTGCGGACCATCGTGCTGGTGAGCACGTCGCCCGTCGCCCCCTGCGCGAGGATGCGTCCGGCGCGCATCACGACCAGGTAATTGCACAGCGACGCGGCGAGGTTCAGGTCGTGCGTGGCGAGCACCATCGTCACCCCGCGCTCGCGATTGAGTCGCGCCAGCAGGCCCGCGATGTCGAGCTGATACCCCAGATCGAGCGAGGCGGTCGGCTCGTCGAGCAGCAGAATCTCCGTTGCCTGCGTCAGCGCGCTGGCGATGATCACGCGCTGCTTCTCGCCGCCGCTGAGCGTCATGTAATTGCGCGCGGCGAGGTGCGCGGTGCCCGTGGCCTCGAGCGCCGCCCGCGCGACCTCGAAGTCGGCGGGCCCTTCGAGCTGGAACGGACCGAGATGCGGATGGCGCCCCATGAGCACCATCTCCGTGACGCTGTACTCGAATGCCGGATGTGTCTCCTGCGGAACGACGGCAACGTGCCTTGCCAGCTCGCGCCGCGTCAGCATCGTCAACGGCCGTTCACCGAGCATGACGCGACCGCTCCGCGGACGGAGCACGCCGGACAGCAACTTCAGGAGCGTCGTCTTGCCGCAGCCGTTCGGGCCGAGAAGTCCGGTCAGCGATCCCGGCGCGATGGCGACGGACGCGTCAGACAGCAGAAAGCCGCTGTCGCCGTATCCGAACGATACGGCGTCGGCACGCAGCATTCGAGTCTCCTTCCGGCGTCTCGCGCGCCGGTGAAAGACAAGAGCCGCGGGGCAGGTTTCCTGACTCGTGATTCGCAGGCCGCCTGAAGGCGGCCTCTACGTACGTGGCGGGCCTCTACGTTGGGGCCTCTGCGTACGTGGGGGCCGGCTTCAGCCGGCCCACCGAAGCACTTACAGTGGCGGGACCGTCCGGGCTTTTCACCTGGTTCCCCTGCTTCCGGGCCGAGTCGGTTGTGAACCGAGTCTATAGCACGTAGAATTTTTTGAACACCCTTGGACTCACGCATCCGCGCGGCCGGGCTGGCCGAGATCGACGAGAAACTGCGCACGAACGAGCGCCTGACGCTCGAGGACGGCGTGGCGCTCTTTCACGCCCCCGATCTCCTCGCCGTCGGATCGCTCGCGAACCGCGAGCGCGAGAAGCGGCACGGCGCGCGCACCTACTTCAACTACAACCTGCGTCTCGAGCCGACCAACGTCTGCGTGGCCAGTTGCCTGTTCTGCTCCTTTGCGCGGTTGCAGCCGTCTGACGCCGCCGCCTACACGATGTCGCTCGAACAGGCGTGGGACAAGCTTCGACGCCGCGCGAACCAGCCGCTCACCGAGCTCCACATCGTCAACGGCCTGAACCCGCACTTGCCGTTCGATTACTACACGGAGCTGCTGCGCGGCTTCAAGCGGATCCGCCCCGAGATTCACCTGAAGTGCTTCACCGCCGTCGAGATCGCGTTCTTCGCGGATCTCTACAAGATGACCGACGAGCAGGTGCTGCAGGAGCTTATCGCGGCAGGGCTCGATTCACTTCCCGGCGGCGGCGCGGAGATCTTCGCCGAACGCGTGCGGAAGAAGATCTGCCACGACAAATGCGACGCGGATCGATACCTGTCGATCCATCGCACCGCGCATCGCCTCGGGCTGCGCACCAACGTCACGATGCTGTACGGCCACATCGAGACGATGGAAGAGCGCGTCGATCACATGATGCGGTCGCGGGCGCTGCAGGACGAGACGGGCGGCTTCCAGGCGTTCATCCCGCTCGCGTTCCATCCCGACAACAACCAGATGCGGAAGCTGCCGGCGCCGAGCGCCGCCGACACGCTGCGCGTGCACGCGGTGGCGCGGCTGATGTGCGACAACATTCCGCACATCAAGGCGTTCTGGATTGCGACCGGGGTGGATGTGGCGCAGACTGCGCTCTGGTTCGGCGTCGACGACCTCGACGGGACCGTGCAGGAGGAGAAGATTTATCACATGGCCGGGTCGCCGACCCCCGAAGGTCTGACGACGGCCCAGCTCACACGCCTCGTCCGCGCCGCGGGGCGCGAACCGCTCGAGCGCGACACCCTCTACAACATCGTCAACGACGGGTCCGCGTTCGCTGGGACCGTTGGCTCCGCGGGACCCGTCCTACGCTGAGACGGGTCCGCGTTCGCTGGGACTGTTGGCTCCGCGGGACCCGTCCTACCCTGAGACGGCGTCCCTCGAACTGCTCAGCTATCGCCGACCACATCGCTCTCCTATAATTTTTTTATAAGCCCATGGCATCGCTGATTCCGCTCCTCACGGAGTTTGAGAAGGAACGTATCTCCGAACGGCAACCTCTGCCGGAGAAATACCTCGGCCTTTCCGACGCGGAGATGGACGCGCGCATCGCCGCGGCTCGAGCCAGGCTCGGCAGCCGGCTCGTCATCCTGGGCCATCACTATCAGCGCGACGAGGTCATCAAGTTCGCGGACTACACCGGCGACTCGTTCAAGCTCGCGCGCCAGATTGCGAGCCGCCCTGACGCCGATTACATCGTCTTCTGCGGCGTCCACTTCATGGCCGAGAGCGCGGACGTGCTGTGCGCGCCGCATCAGCAGGTGCTCCTTCCGGACCTCGCGGCCGGCTGCTCGATGGCGGACATGGCGGAGCCGGAACAGCTCGAAACCTGCTGGGAAGAGCTGACGCTGATGGGGATCGAGAGGGTGATTCCCGTCACCTACATCAATTCCGCCGCGTCGATTAAGGCGTTTGTCGGCGAGCGAGGCGGCACCGTCTGCACATCGTCCAACGCCGCCGCGACGTTGACGTGGGCCTTTGAGAGGGGCGATAAGGTGCTCTTCCTGCCCGATCAGCACCTTGGCCGGAACACGGCGTACAAGATGGGCATCCCGCTCGACGAGATGGTCGTGTGGGACCCGCACGAGATCTTCGGCGGCGTCGATCCGGAAGCGCTGAAGCGCGCGCGCATGATCCTGTGGAAGGGGCACTGCTCGGTGCACGTCCGCTTCAGCGCGGCGCAGATCGCCGGCGTCCGCACGCAGCATCCCGGCATCCGCGTAATCGTCCATCCCGAAGTGCCGTGGGACGTCGTGCAGGCCGCCGACGACAGCGGCAGCACCGAATACATCATCAAGACCGTGAAAGACAGCCCGGCGGGATCCGTCTGGGCCGTTGGCACCGAAGTGCACCTCGTGAATCGTCTTGCGCAGGAAGTGGCGCCCGGCCGCACCGTCGTGTCGCTCGATCGGTTCGGCTGTCTCTGCTCGACGATGTTCCGCGTCTCGCCGAACCATCTGCTCTGGATTCTCGAAGAGCTGGTCGACGGACGCGTGCACAACCGCATCGCCGTGCCCGACGAGCAGAAGCACTGGACGAAGGTCGCGCTCGATCGCATGTTGTCTATCCGCTAGCGCCGGAGTACGATGCCTCCTTTCGTTCGATCGACGAGGAGGATGCATGGCGCACGAACTTCCCAAGCTCCCGTACGACTTCGGCGCGCTCGAGCCGCACATCGACTCGCAGACGATGCAGATTCATCACGGGAAGCACCATCAGGCTTACGTCACCAATCTGAACGCTGCGCTCGAGAAGCATCCCGAGCTGAACTCGAAGAGCGTGGACGACCTGTGCCGCGGCATCAACAGCGTGCCTGACGACATCCGCACCGCGGTCCGTAACAACGGCGGCGGCCACTGGAACCACTCGCAGTTCTGGAAGTGGATGGCGCCGAGCGCCGGCGGCGCGCCGACGGGCAAAGTTGCCGAGGCCATCAACTCGTCGTTCGGCAGCTTCGACAACTTCAAGACGGAATGGAGCAAGGCGGGCGTCGGGCGCTTCGGCAGCGGCTGGGTGTGGCTGCTGAAGGACGGCGGCAAGCTCTCCATCGTCAGCACGCCGAACCAGGACAATCCGCTGATGGACGGGAAGACGCCGGTGCTCGGTCTCGACGTCTGGGAGCACGCGTATTACCTGAAGTATCAGAACCGGCGCCCGGACTACATCGGCGCGTGGTGGAACGTCGTGAACTGGGCCGAGGTGAACAAATCCCTGTAGGGATCGGGGATCAGAAATCGGGGATCAAGAACCCATTGATCCCTGATCCCTGATCCCTACCCGTTTCCACTACTGCCGCTTCAGCGAGAACTCCTGCGGCTGGCCCTGGCCGCCCTCGGCCATCCGCGTGAACGCAATCTCGTCGCCCTTGAGCGTGCCGCTCCAGTTCAGCGTGATCTCGCCTCCGCGCCCCATCTGCTTCGTCTTGAACTTCAGCATGCCGTTCGCGATCGTCCCCTCCTCGATCGGGATCTCACCGCCTCGTCCGCCCGCCATCGAGCCGGTCAGCTTGCCGCCGTCGGCCTTCAACGTGAGCGTTACCTGCTGCGGCCCGCGGCCGCCGGGCGCTTCGCCGGCCCACTTGCCATCGACCGATCCCTGCGCGAGCGCCGCGAACGGCAGCGCCGCCAGGCAGAGACACAACAACCAGGGTTTGAATTTCATGAATGATCTCCGTGTGATGTGAAAAGAGAGCTACGAGGGGAGGTCGTACCTGCTAGATACGCGGGCCGCGCCGGCGGTGTTTACGAGTCGCCGTCGAGCGGATGAGCGACGATCAAATGGTCGCGGACGACCTGTCCCGCGATGAGATGTTCCTGGATGATCCGCTCGAGGACCGGAGGATCACAGGCGCCGTACCAAGCACCTTCTGGGTACACGACGGCAATCGGCCCGCCCTCACAAATGCGAAGGCAGTTCGCCTTGGTGCGCAGGATGCCGCCCTGCTCAGACAGCTTCAGTTCCTTCAGACGCCGCTTCAGGAAGTCCCACGCGGCAAGGCTGCGATCCTTCTCGCAGCATTTCGGGTTGGTCTGATCGCAGCAGAGAAAGATGTGGCGCCGCGCGACAGGCACGCCGATGCTTGCCGCGACTTCCCGTTGGGAGTCGGTCACGTTCCAGAAGTATATTCAACCCGGCAAGGAGGACCGATGCGGCTCCCGCTGTTGCGCGTGTTGACGCTGGCCGCCTGCGTGCTCGCCGGCGCGCACGCGCTGGCGCAGTACGGCCATCCGCTCAAGGGATCGTGGAGCGGCGACTGGGGCGTGAACAGGGACCAGCGCACGCGCGTCCTGCTGCAGGTGCAGTGGGACGGCAAGACGATCACCGGCGCGATCAATCCCGGACCGAACGCGCTCCCGCTGACGAAGGCCTCGCTCGATCCCGACACGTGGCAGGTGCACCTCGAGGCGACGGGCGTGGTCATCGATGGCAAGCTCGAGAACATCGGCTCCGCCCACCGCGTGCTGAGCGGCGCGTGGACGCAGGGCGGCCGGAAAGGCGACTTCAGGCTGGTGCGAAACTAGCGCGGTGCGAGGAGCGGCTCGCCGAAATCGTCGGTGAGCTTCTGCAGGTACTTGTTGTTCTCCTGGCAGATGTATTCAGTCAGCTCGCTCTCCGCGCTCCACGGAATGTTCCAGGCGACCGTCCAGGAGCGCGAATACGCACCGGGGTCGTCGATCAGCGCCTCGTAGCGCAGCGTCCCCTTGTTCGGGCGCGAGAACCTCTCCACCACGTGCAGCATGTCGGTGTGCGGGTGCCCGAAGTAATCGAGCCAGGTGTTCTCGTTGAAGCCGACGACGTCGACGACGAGCGTGTCGCCGTCCCAGCGGCCGACCGAGTGGCCGAGATACGTTGGGTTCAGCGCCTCGCCCTGCGGATGCGCGCGCCCGTCCATGTAGATCTCCCGCCAGATGTGCGTCGCGCCCTCGAAGATCATGACGATGCGCTTCTGATCCGGCTGCTGGATGATTTCCATCGGATACGGCGTCGCCATCATGCGCGGGCCGCCGGGCGGCAGGCAGTAGCCTTCCGGGTCGTACTTCGAGTTGTTCTTCGAGTTGTAGTCGTAGATCGCGCGCGACCAGGGGAGGAACGGCACGTCCGGCTCCGCCTTCGCGCCGCCGCGCCCGGCGCCCGGGGTCGAGCGCTCGGCCGCTGTCTTCCCGTCGGGTCCGGGAATCCGCATCCCCATGTTCTGGATGTACGGGACGTCCCACACACCCTTTTCGCCGGGCACGCGTCCGAGGTTCGGCGTGCCGTCGGCCAGCCGCGGCGTGGCTTCGGCGGTCCGGCGCGGCGCGGGATCCTGCGCCTGCGCCGAGTAGAACGCGGCCGCAATTGCGATGGTCGCCGCGACGCCGACGCGCACCCAGAGCATCATGGGTTCGCCGTCTGGCTGGAGGCCGCGAAGAGCCGCTTGCCGGTGCTGTTGAGGACCACGACGCGCGCGTTGCCGTACGGCTTGCCGTCTCTCGCGAGGCTCCCTTCAACGGTGACCACGTCGCCGACCTTCAGCGTGTTGCGCGTCCAGCCGTTGCGCATCAGCCCGTTCGGGCTGCCCATCTCGAAGGCCCAGTTCGTCACCTTCTTCGTGTGCTCGTCGGTGATGTCGAGATAGAAATAGGTGTGCGGGTTCTGCCACTCGACCTTCGTCACGACGCCGCTCAGCTTGAACGGCTTGTCGGCGTCGAACTCGGCCGAGAACGAGTGGTGCGCGACAACCGGAACGGCCGCGAGCAACAGGCCGGCGCCGACGGCGGCGGCAAGGAATGTCGTCCGCATTGAATCCTCCGATGTCGCCGGGGATCTTAGCTCAGAACAGGGTGACCTCGACGAGCTCGCCCTGCTCGACGGCAGCTTTTTCCGCAACGATCTCGAAGTAGCCGTCGGCCTGCGACATGCTCGTGATGTCGCCGGACGCCTTGTAGGCCGGTATCGCCGCGCCGTCGACGATGCGGACCGTGTAGAACTGGTGGCGGTCTTTCGCGGACACGACGCGTCGCGCGAGCGGAAGCGTGACGGTCTTGACCGCGTGCGGCGCCAGCCGCGCGATGCGCCGGAGCGCCGGGACCAGCAGGATGTGCGCGTTCGAGAGACAGGACGCGGGATAGCCCGGCATCCCGAAGAACGGCTTGCCGCGCACGAGGCCGAACGCCGTCGGCTTGCCGGGCTTCACGGAGATCCCGTGGAAAAGCACCTCGCCCTTCTGGCTCAGCGCGTCGAGAATGAGGTCGCGCTCGCCGACCGACGTTCCCCCTGAAAACACGAGGATGTCGTCCTCGAAGCTTTCGTCGAGCGCGCGCGCGAGGTCGTCGATGGTGTCTGCCGCCGTGCGGTGCGGCGACGCGATGCCGCCGTGCTCTTCGATCACCGCGGCGAGCGTGAACCGGTTGATGTCGTAGATCTGTCCCGGCTCGAGCGGCCGCCCCGGATCGACGATCTCGTTGCCGGTCGACAGGATCGCGACGCGCGGTTTCGCGTAGACATCGACGTCCGCGAGGCCGAGCGCGGCGAGCGCGCCGACGCGGCTCGCGTTCAGCACCTCGCCCGGCGGCATCACGGTCTGGCCGTTCCTGATGTCGGCGCCCTGCCGCCCGATGTTCTGGCCCGGCTCCGCCGCCGCGAAGATCTGGATGCGCGTGTCGTCCGCCGCCGTCTGCTCGACCATCACGACGGCATCGGCGCCGGGAGGCATCGGCGCGCCCGTGGCAATCTCGGTGCACTGCCCCTGGCCGATGGTTCGCTGCGGCATCTGGCCGGTGAACACCTTCTCTATCCAGGTGAGCACCGCGGGCGCCGCGGGTGACGCGCCGGCCGTGTCCGCGGCGCGAACCGCGTAGCCGTCCATGGCCGCGCGGGAGAACGGAGGGACGTCGGCAGTCGCGACGACGTCGTGGGCGAGCACGCGGCCATGCGCGCGATCGAGCGGTACGCGCTCGATGCGCCCGATCGGCCGGAGCGCACCGTCGATCACCGCCCGCGCCTGCTCGAGTGGGATCGTGTCGCCGAACGGCCTCATCTTCGTGCTCATAGCCGCCACCGGGCCGACCTAAAGGTCGGCCCCTACGAACTGCCCACTATCTCCGCAGCTGCTGCACCACGTGTCCCAGCTCCGGGAGGATCAACTTCGTCATCGCGAGACGCACGGCATCTGGCGAGCCGGGGAGCACGAAGATCGCTTTGCCCTGCGCGCGCCCGGCGGTCGCGCGGCTCATCATCGCGGCCGCGCCGATCTGCTCGTAGCTGAGCATCCGGAACAGCTCGCCGAAGCCGGTGAGCCGCTTCTCGAGGAGCCCGTCAATCGCTTCGAAGGTGCCATCGCGCGACGTGATGCCGGTGCCGCCGGTCGTGATGATGACCTGCGTCGCCGCATCGGAGAGCCACCCCGAGACCGCGCGTGTCACGGCTGCCGGGTCGTCGCGGACGATCGCGTGTCCGCAGACGAGGTGGCCGCCCATTTCGAGCAGGCTGCGGATCGCCTGGCCGCCGGTGTCGTTCGCCTCGGTCCGCGTGTCGCTGACGGTCAGGACGAAGCAGGAGACGGAGGTCGGCGCGTGGCTCTTGTGCTCCTGGACGCTCACGCGCCGATTATATGGTCCCTTAGAAAAGGACCTTCGCCGCGAACTGCACCTGCCGCGCCGAGCCCGAGTCGCCGGTCGGGAAGCGCGTGTTCGTGATGACGCCGAAGCTCGTGCTGCCGACCGTCGCAATGCGTGTCGGCTGCCCGTAGTTCGCCGTGTTGAACAGGTTGAAGATCTCGATTCGCAGCTGCGTCCGCATCTTCCCTGCCATCGGCGTGTTCTTCGTGATCGACAGGTCCACGTTCCTGAAGCCCGGGCCGTACACCGAGTTGCGCGGCAGGTTGCCGAAGTGGAACGTGCCGTCCGGCGACACGGGCAGCGCGAACACGGATGACGCGGTGCACGACCCCGCGATGCGCGGATCGCAGACCGTGTTGTCGAACCACTTGTTCGGATCGCCGACGACGTTCAGCTTGCCGATCAGGTCCGGCCGAAGCGTGTTGACGACCCCGTTGAACGTGCTGATGTTGGTGACGATGTTGAGCGGGTTGCCGGTCTGCGCCTGGACGATACTGCCAATCTGCCAGCCTTCGGCGAACGCGTTGCCGCTGAAGGGCAGCTGATAGATGGTGTTGATCACGAACCGGTGTCGCGCGTCGTAGTCCGACGGCGCTAGGTCGGCCGCGATGTTGAAGCTGTCCTGGATCCGGATCACGTTTTCGCTGAGCGAGTTGTAGTCGGTCGATTTCGACAGCGTGTACGACGCGTCGAACTGCAGGCCGCGCGACAGCCGCTGGGTGGCGCTCAGCCACAGCGCCTTGTAACGCGACACGCCGAGCGCGCCGGCCTCGCTGATGTTCCCGAGCGTGGTACCCGGCAGGATCGGGCTGCTCGCCGACACGGTCGGGAACGGCCGGACGCCGTTGACGAACTGGTTGATGTTCCGCGGGATGCGAAGGTCGCTCCCTTTCGACCCGAAATAGCCGGCCATCACGCTGGTCGACGTGAACACCTGGCGCTCGACGTTGACGTTCCACGTCTGCATGTGCGCGCCCTGGAAGTCGGGGTCGATCGAGCCTGGTGCGAGCCCACCGGCCAGCGCAGTCGCCTGCGCGCTGTCCAGGCGGATGTTGCCGGCGAAGGTGAGCGGCGTCGCCAGCGGAGGGTTCGTCGTCAGCGGCGCCAGCACGTTGGTGACCGGCTGATCGACCGTGCGTGCATAGGCCGCGCGCACGGCGGTCCGGCCGTCGCTCGTCGGATCCCAGATGACCCCAAGCCGCGGCGAGATGTCGTGCCTGTTGTCGTACACCTTCGGGCGCTGGCTCGACCCGACCCGCACGAGCGAGCGCGTCGGCGCATCGAACACGACGAGACGGTTCTGCGCTTCAGTCGGCGCAAGGTTGGCGTCGAGCCGCACGCCGAGATCGAGCGTCAGGTTCTGCGCCACCTTGTAGGAGTCGCGTGCGAACAGGCCGTAGGCCTGCACGCGGATGTCGCTGGCGCGATCGCCGAGCGTGATGATGAAGTTGCTGCCCGTGCCGCTCTGGAACCCCGCGATGCTCGGGAACTGGAACTGGCCGGCGTCGTTCGTGAAGTTCGCGTTGCGGAAGCGCCGCCACTCGCCGCCGAACTGGAGGTTGTGGTTGCCGCTCGACAGCGTCGCCGTGTCGGAGAACACGTACGTGGTGTCCGTGCGCCCCTGCGGGAAGTTCGCCGGCCCGCCGAAATTCAGCGCCGGGCCGTTGACGGTGATCTGCGGCAGGCCGATCGCCGTGGTGACGCCCGTCCTGATGCCGAGATCCGCCGGGTTCACCTTCAGGTTCGGGTCGAACGTGATGTTGATCCGGTTGAACCCGAACCGCGCCTCGTTGACGAGCCGCTGGCTCAACACGTGTGTCTCGTTCAACGTGCCGATCTGCCGGTGCGAGTGCCGCGTGTCGCCAAAGCCCGGGATCGTGTTCAGCTGCAGGGTCGGCTCCTGGCGGAGATCGCGCTGGAACGCGTAGTACCCGTGGAGGACGTCGTTCGCGCCCGCGTTCTGGCTGACGTCGCCCGTCCACTGATCGATGTTGACCGG
>Ga0070694_100001841_pt1 | contig 12555 bp, 9 predicted proteins | sample KBSK1251metaG_FD_65470 | JGI IMG/M metagenome (GOLD analysis project Ga0070694, IMG submission 65470) | Corn, switchgrass and miscanthus rhizosphere microbial communities from Kellogg Biological Station, Michigan, USA - KBS K1-25-1 metaG | ecosystem: Host-associated > Plants > Roots >... | reverse complement strand
GTTCGTGTCCTGGTACTCGTCGAGCAGCACGGCGCCGAACCGTTCGCGGTAGGCCCTGCCCACGTCGGGATAGACCGACGCGATTCGAACGGCGTGGGCGATCTGATCGCCGAAGTCGATCACGCCGAGCTCCGCCTTGAGCTCGCGGAAGACCCGGACCGCCCGGGCGACCTCGATCCGCTCCTCGGCGGCGAGCAGTGGCTCCGCCGATCTCGCCTTGCGGAGCGCACCCAGTTTGCCCTCGACGTGCTCGATCACCGTCTCGGGTTCGACCAGATGGTTCTGGAGTTGTTCGTCGAGCCCGAGGATGTAACCCACGATCGCGGGCTGCCATCGCGTGTGGAGCTTCTCGAACGTCATCCGGTCGAGCACTCGTGCGGCGATCTGGGCTCGCTGGGCCTGGCTCAGCACCCGTTGGCCGGGCTCGAGCCCGATCAGCATCCCGTGGCGTTCGAGCACCTGAGCGGCGAACGCATGGTAGTTCGAGATCTCGGGCTCCTCGCCCTCGTCCAGGTCGAGGGTCCGTAGCGCCCGGCGCATCTTCAGGATCAGATTCTCCGTGGCCTTGTTCGTGAACGTCAGGCAGAGCGCGTTGCCCGGCATCACGCCCCCGTGGTCGGCCGGCCATGCTCCGGTGGCGACCATGGCGAGGTAGATGACGCGCGCGGCCATCACCGACGTCTTCCCGGAGCCGGCCCCGGCCACCACGACGCAGGGCTCGAGCGGCCACGAGATCGCCGTCCACTGCTCGGGTGTCGGCTCGCCGCGCAGGAAGTCGACGATCGGCTTCGGATAGCGCTCGGTCATGAGCCGGCGACGGCCTCGGCCGGCGCCCTCACGAGATCCTCGATCGGGAACACGGCGCCGCCCTGTGGGTAGCGCGTGCAGAGCGTCTGGAAGCGGCAGAAGAAGCAGCTCGCCTTCGTGTTCGCGACGTACCTGCGTTCCACGTCGAGCTCGCGGACCCGCTCGATCAACCCGGCCAGTCGCTCCCGCATCCGCGCCTTGTACTCCTCCTCGACGTCCTCGGCGACCGACCACGCCCTGACGTCGAGCGCGGCGTCGGCCTTCTTGCCGCCGAGGAACGCGAGTTCGACCGCCTGGACCGGCCGGTGCTCGGCCAGCTCGTCGTCCTCCTGCACCGCGAGGTAGTAGATGCCGAGCTGCAGGCTTTCGGCGGGCTTGGGCGCACTGTCCGAACGCCCGGTCTTGTAGTCGGTGATCCGCGTGCCCCCCTCGGGCACCGGTCCGATCCGGTCGATCTTGCCCCGGATCCGGGCGCCCTCGAACTCGAACGCGAACCCGCGCTCGGTGGCCGTGGCGGGAGGCTCCGCATAGCGTTCGAACCAGTTCCGGATCAGCACCGTCTTCGCGTTGGCGCGCTCGGCCTCGGAGACGGCGTACGACGGGAAGCGCGTCTTCTCCCACCGTTCGTCCAGGGCGCGTTCGAACGCCTCGGCTGCGCGGTCGATCGACCCGCGCTCGCACTCCTCGATGATCTTGTGCACGGTCTTGCCGACCCAGGCCTGGTAGCCGCCGCCCGGATCCAGCCCGAGCTCGCTCGAGAGCACGAACTGCAGCTCGCAGTTCTCGAGCGTCGACAACCGCGAGTACGACAGGGTGAGCGCGTCCTCCGCCATCGCGGACAGGTCGGTCCAGTCGCGCTGGAACCACCACCGCCCGGGGTCGTCGCCCAGCGCGAGCAGGCCATCGAGGCAGGCGAGTCGTTCGGCCGGCGCCGCGGTCGGATCGGCGAGCCCGCGTCGCCAGGCCGAGGCCGCTTCGAACGTCGACACGGGCTCCGCGAACGGCGCGCTCGGGACGTCGCGCCAGGGCAGGCCGAGCTCCTGGACGAACCGTGAGGTGAGCGTCACCGACGACTCGTCGCCGTGAGGATCGGTCGCCGTCAGCACCACCCGGCGACGCGCACGCGAGCGGACCATCCCGAACAGGCGTCGTTCGTCGGCCAGGCGCCGCCGGTTGATCTCGGAGCGGGCGATCGCCCCGTCGAGCGTCGCGAGATCGAACATCGGCTCGGGCCGGGACAGGCTCGGGAAGTCGCCCTCGAGCGCGTCGAGCACCAGGACCGTGTCGAACTCGCGACCGGCGGCCGCGTGCGCCGTCAGGACGTGCACCCCGTCGTGGCTGCCGTCGTCTCCCGCTGCGAGGATCGGAGCCCCCTCCGTCGCACCGAGCGACAGCAGGAAGGCCTCGGTCGACGTATCGGCGGCGGTCCCCGCCGACGCGACCGAGTTCGAGAACGCGACCACCGCCTCGAGGTCGACGAGCGCGCGGTGATCGCTCTCGGCCCGCTCGACCAGGTCGGCCGCGAACGGGAGCTCGAGCCAGAGCACGCGGAACGCGTCGAGCACCGAGGCGGCGACGGCCTCGGCGCGTGCCAGCACGCCGGCGAGCGCCGTCATCGCCTCCGCGTCCTCGGGTTCGGCAAGGTCGTGCATCGCGAGCGCGTCGCGCGGCGGGCGACCGTGCGCGCGCGCCAGCCGGAGGAGGGTCCGGACCGACGCCGGCGACAGCCGGCCGAGCTCCGAGGTGAGGATCGGTTCGATCAGCGCGTCCCGCTCCTGCGGGCCGGCGACGAGCCACCTCAGGGCGAGGACGAGCGGCCGCGTCGCCGGGACGGCGGCCGGCGAGCCGGCGTCGGCGATCCTGCGGGGGACGTGCGCGTCGTCGAGGGCGCGCAGGAGCCCCTCGACATGGGGCCCGTGGCGACGGACGACCACCGCGAGCTCGCGCCACGGAACCCGGTCGTCGACGTGCAGACGCCGGAGCTCGCGGGCGATCGCCGCGTGCTGCTCCGAGACGTGGCCGGCGCGCCAGGCCTCGGTCGAGCCGGGCTCGGGGCGATGAGGCGTTTGGAGCGCGACCGATGCCGCAGCGGGGTTGCGTTCGGTGAACCGGCGGAGGGGCTCGTCGGTCGTGCCCTGGAACGAGAAGAGGTGCGCCTCGAGATCGCCGGCCGCGACGACGGTCCGCGGGCGGATCTCCGCAAGGAGGCGTTCGGCCGCGAAGGTCGTGTCCTGAGAGTCGTCGATCATCACGTGGTCGAAGGGCGGGTCGCCAGCGCCCGCCGCCACCGCCGCCTGCTCGACGAGGCCGGCGAAGTCGACCTCGCTCGAGGCGTCGAGCACCGAGAGGTAATGGCGGAGAAACGCGGCGAGCTCGTCCCACCCAGCCAGCCCGCGTTCGGCGGCCCGCCGTTCGATGTCGTCCGGCGAACGCAAGGCCTCCTGCGCTCGGATCACGAGCTGGCGGACCTCGTCGGCGAAGCCCCGGAGCTTCAGGAGCCCGCCGAAGACCGGCCATCGCTCGGGGTCCTCGCCATCGAGGAGCTCGCGAACGCGGGCGAACTGTTCGGACGCCGACAGCACCGTTGGCGGCGCGTCGTACCCGAGCCGCTCGAACCGCTCGCCGACGACATGAAACGCGAGTCCGTGGATCGTGACGACGATGAGGCTCGGCAGGGCGACCGGGAGACGTTCCAGGAGCAGCCGGCGTGCCTCGTCCCTCGCGCGCCGCGAACCCACGACCAGCGCCACGCGCTCGGGGTCGGCGCCACTCTCGACGAGCCGGGCGAAACGCTCGCGAAGGACCGCCGTCTTGCCGGTGCCCGAACCGCCAGAGACGAGCATCGCGCCGTCGCCATGATCGAGGACCTCGAGCTGCCGGGGATCGGGTTCGAAGGGGGCCATCGGCGCGATGCTACCGCCGCGCTGGGACAGGGCCGCCGTCCGGCGTGTTCAGCCGGCGCGCGCCGCCCACCGGTAGAGGCCGGAGCCGCTGATCGCGCCCACGAGCCGTCCGTCGCGCAGGACCAGCGCCGCGCGATCGTTCCCCAGCCTCGCCGAGACTTCGTCCAGCCGCTCGTCGGGGCGGGCCACGAGGACGTGTTCGAGCGGGATGAGCGCATCCCTTGCCGGTCGGAGCGGATCACGGATCCCGAGCTCGCGCGCCGAGTTGAACGAGATCATCCCGATCACCGTCCCGTCCTCGATCACCGGGAAGGCCTCCTCCTCGTGGCCGCGCAGGAACCGGTCCAACGTCAGCGAGAGCGCGAGGTCCGCGGGGACCGCGGGCGGCGGCGGATCCATCGCGTCCGCGACGGTCGCCGACGCCAGGCGCCCGTCGATGCCGATCCGCTGTTCCGATGCCTGCGCGCCTCGGAAGATGAACAGCCCGATGATCCCGCCCCAGATGGCATAGCCCAGCTCTCGGTTGGCGAGCGCGACGAACGCGGCCGCGATCACCGCTCCACCGACGAACAGACCTGCACGAGCGGCGATGCGCGTCCCCTTCTGCCGATCGTTCGTGACCCGCCACACGACCGACTGCAGCATCCGGCCGCCGTCCAGCGGCAAGCCCGGGAGCGCGTTGAAGATCGCCATGAACAGGTTGACCCAGCTCACGTAGCTCAGCAGGCCGGGCAACGGCCCCGACGTGGTCTCCAACAGGCGGGCGAGGACCCAGAAGACCCCCGCCAGGCCGAGGCTCGTTCCCGGTCCCAGCGCTGCGATCGCGAACGCGGGTCCCGGACCCTTCTCGTCCGCCCGGGCAGCCGTGAAGCCGCCGAAGAACACGAGCGTGATCCCGTGGACGGCGATCCCGTTGGCTCGAGCGGTGATGGCGTGGGCGGCCTCGTGCAGGAACACGGACCCGAAGAACACGAGCGCGCCGAAGACCGCGTATCCGAACGCCTCCGGGCCGCTGAGGTCCTGGAACTCCCGATCGAGCTGCGACCAGAACGTGGCGACGAGGAGCACGGCGATCCAGATCCAGGACGAGTCGACGTTCACCGGCACTCCCCGGATCGTCGCGATGCGGAAACTGCGACCGAACATCCTCCGAGGGTACCGCCCACCCGGTCGAGCGGCCGTTCGACCTGGTCTGCGACAGTGGTGACGTGGACGACCAGGGCGACGAACCCAGCGAACGCACATCGAGGCACGTCCTGCGAGCGGTCGCGCCGGCGCTCGTGGCCTGCGCGGTCGGACTGGTCGGCGCATGGCTGGGGCTCGCGCTGCTGGCGCGCGAGACCGTGCCGATCGGGCCGTTCCGCGTGGAGCTCGACGTGGGGTTCGGGCGCGGCGAGACCGTCCTCGGGCTGCCACCCTTCGGCGCGCTCACCGCCGACACGCACCTGTCCCCGCTGCACGTCTCGGCGACGCTGCAGGACGTCGGCGTGCAGCGGCTCACCGACGTCGTGAACGCCGAGGGCCTGGACGGGCTCGTGAGCGACGTCGAACGCGATGCCCGCGCGAGCGTTGGGTCGATCGCATGGCGGACGCTCCTCGCCGCCACGATCGGCGGCACCGCGCTCGCGGCGCTCGTCTACCGGACCCATTGGCGCCGGGTCGCCGCCGGCGGGGTCGCCGCGCTCCTCGGGGTGACGCTCTGCGAGGTGCTCCTGCTCACCACGTTCCAGCCCGCGGCCTTCACCGAACCCACGTACTCGGGGTCGCTCGCCCTCGCGCCGCAGCTGATCGGCCCGGTGAGCGAGGCGACCGGTCGCATCCAGGACCTCCGGGCGGGCCTCGAGCAGATCGTGGACGGAACCGTCCGCGCGTACACGTCCCTGCAGGCGTCGCCGCCGGCGGACGACGCGATCCGCGTGCTGCACATCTCGGACATCCACGCGTCGCCGCTCGGGATGGACTTCGCGCAGGAGGTCGCGGAGGGCTTCGACGTCGACTTCGTCATCGACACCGGCGACATCACGTCGTTCGGCACGCCGGTCGAGAACCTGATCGCCACCGAGATCCCGGGCTTCGGTGTGCCCTACGTGTTCGTGCGGGGGAGCCACGACTCGATCGCGCTCCAGGAGGCGATCGCGCGGGAGCCGAACGCCATCGTCCTCGACGGCCGCGAGAAGACGATCGACGGGCTGACCGTCTACGGGCTCGGACACCCCGCGTTCACCCCCGCACGAGGAGCGCCCGTGGACGCCGAGGACTTCGCCGATCTCGCGCGTTCGGTAGGGCCCGTGATCGCGGCGGATCTCGAGGCCGCACCCGAGCCGGTCGACGTCGTCGCCGTCCACGACGACCGGATGGCCGAGGCGGTCGCGGGCCGGGTGCCGCTCGTGATCTCGGGACACTTCCACGAGACCACGGCGACGGTGCGAAACGGCACGCTGTACCTGCGCATCGGGACCACCGGCGGTTCGGGCGCCGGTATCTTCCGAGACCTCGCGGACGTCCCGTTCTCGGCCGAGGTCCTCTATTTCTCACGGGAGCCGGATCCCGAGCTGATCGCCTACGACGTCATCGAGCAGCTCCCCGAGTCGGGCAGCCTGACGGTTCAGCGCATCACGGTCTCGGTGGAGTTCGGGGACTTGGTGCTCACGCCCACGCCGACCCCGACGGCCACGCCCACACCGACGCCGACGCCTTCTGGCGTGTCACCGTCGGTCTCACCCTGATCCGATCGCAACTCGAACGGGAGTTGCGGATCGGCTCGGCATCCATCGCGAGAGCCGAAGTGGCTTGCCTGGCGAACTTGCTGCCGCTGCTACCCTCGGAGGGGTACTCCGGAGCCCGCCGAGCGGTTCCGGGGGGAGTGGCGTCCGGCCCGGCCTACCCTCCCTTCCACGCGGGCGTGCCCGCGGGGTCGGGCCGGACCCTAGTCCGGACGAGCCCTATTCCTCCAGCAGGTCGGCGAGCTGCCTGGCGTTGTTGACCGCGAAGTCCCGGTAGCAGTTGTTCATGAGGACGTGGGTCTCGCGGGCCCGGTCCGAGACGTCTCGGATCTTCGGTACCCACTCCTTGAGCTCCTGCTCCGAGTATTCGTAGCGGAAGCGTTCCGATGCGCTCACGTTCCTCTTCGCCCACACCTCGGCGTCGCGGCCGTGGAAGCGGACCAGCGCCAGGTCCTTCGCGGTCGCGGCGGCGATCGGCGGGACGCTCGAGTCGAACCCCTGCGGCATGTCGACGCAGACCAGCGGCAGCTCGTACTCCTCGAGGAACGAGAGCGTCTCCTCGGCGTTGCGCTCCTCGAGCCACGTCTTGTGGCGGAACTCGATCGCGAGCCGGAAGTCTCTCAGCCGCTCGGCGCATTCGAGGATGTAGTCCTTGTTCTTGCGCCCGATCACGAACCACTGCGGGAACTGGAACAGCACCGCCCCGAGCTTGCCCGCAGAGTGCAGTGGCATCAGCGCGTCGTGGAACCGCTGCCAGACCTCGTCGACGATGGCCTCGGGCAGGTGCTCGCGGTACAGGTTCTTCTTCTCGCCGAGCTCCTGGGGGAGGTCTTCGAGCAGGTCCTTGTAGAGCGACTCGCGCTTGGTCGGGTGGTTGGTGAGCAGGGAGTACGCCTTGACGTTGAACGTGAAGTCCTTCGGCGTCCGGTCGATCCACAGGACGGCGTTCTTCTCGCTGGGTGGGAAGTAATAGGTCGAGTCGACCTCGACGATCGGGAACTGCTCGGCGTAGAAGCGGAGCCGGGCCTCGGCGCTCTTGGCCTCGGGCGGGTAGAAGTGCCCGTCCTTGACGAGGGTCGGGTCCGTCCAGCTCGCGGTGCCGACGAGGATCCTGCTCACGGGACCCAGCCTACGGGCCGCGGCCGATGAACGAAACGGCGGCCGCACCCGAGGGTACGGCCGCCGTCGAGAGGTCTGTTCGGGAGGCTAGCTGCCCGAACCGGACTCCTCGCTGCCAGGACCCGAGTTCTCGCTGCCGGAGCCCGAGTTCCCGCCCTGGTCGTCGTCGCCGTGGTCCTCGCCCTGATCGTCGTCGTTCTCGCCCTGATCGTCGTTGTTCTCGTTCTCGCCCTGATCGTCGTTGTTCTCGTTCTCACCCTGGTCGTCGTCGTTGACGTCGCCCTGATCGTCGTTGTTCTCGTTCTCGCCCTGGTCGTCGTCGTTGACGTCGCCCTGGTCGTCGTTGTTCTCGTTCTCACCCTGGTCGTCGTCGTTGACGTCGCCCTGGTCATCGTTGTCCTCGTTCTCGGGCACGGGGTTCACACCGACGCATTCGGGATCGTTCGCGTGCTCGGCCTCGTCACAGTTGCCCTTGACGTCCTCGCCGCCGATCGCTGCCGGGGACGTGGTCGTCGAGGTCGACGGGGTTGGGGTGCTCGAGCCCTGTGCCAGCGCCACCACGCCGATCCACACGGTCAGTCCGAACGCGGCCAGGATGGCGATCAATCGAAGTGCCTTGCGCATCGAAACCTCCTCTCGAAGTCTGTATCGGTCGTCTCGACACTAGGAGAGGTTCAGTTACCTCCCGAGCATCGAGTGGCTAAGAGCGGGTTAAGGATCGGTTCGTCAGTCGTCGCCGTGCTCGCCCGAGCCCGACCCTGAACCGCCCGAGTCGCCCGACCCGGTCCCGGAGTCGTCCGACCCCGATCCCGAGCCACCCGAGTCGTCCGACCCGGTCCCGGAGTTGTCCGACCCCGATCCCGAACCACCCGAGTCATCCGACCCGCCCCCCGAGTGCTCCGACCCCGATCCCTCATGACCCTCGGACCCGCCGGCGTCGTCCGAACCGATCGAGCCTCCCGAGGTCGACCCACCCGAGCCACCTCCGTGATCCTCGCCCAACTGCGAGGGGCTCTGGGTCTGATCGTCCATGGGAGAGGGGTCTCCGGTGTGGTTGGGGCTGGGGGAGGGTGTCGTCGTGGTGAAGATGGGGACGCCGGCCGGCTGCGCGATCCGCTGACCGGCGATCGCGAATGCGCCGGCCGTGAGCACGAGCGCCACGACGAGTCCACCGAGACCCATCGCGATCGCCCTCAAGGTCCTGCTCATGGCTCGAGCCTACGGCTCCCTTGGCTAAGGAGAGGTAAAGGTCATCGCGGCGTCCAGGCGAACCTCCACCCGCGTCCCTTCCGCGCGTGCGCTCTCCACGTTCAGCGTGCCGCCCCACTTCTCGACGAGCTGTCGAGCGATCGCCAGACCGAGTCCCGAACCGTCCGACGGCACCCCGCGTCCCCGATAGAAGCGTTCGGTGACGTGGGCGAGGTCCCGTGGATCGATGCCCGGGCCTCGGTCGAGCACGGCGACGAAGACCTGTCCGTTGGAGCCACCGGATTCGATCGTGACCTCGCCCGGTGCGTACGAGGTCGCGTTGTCGACGAGGTTGTCGATGATCTGGTCGAGGTCGGTCGGGTCGACCCGTGCCGCTCCGCCGTCTCCTCTCGCGACGATGGTGGAGTCGCGTTGCCCGGCGCGCTCCTTCCAGCGTAGGACCGCGCGATCGACGGCTTCGCTCAGGTCGACGTTCGCCGAAGTCCCCTCCTCGATCTCCCGGGCCATCACGAGGAGCCGATCGACGATCCCGGAAAGACGATCGACCTCCAGGTCCGCCGCCAGGAGGCGTTGCCGGACGGCTTCGTCGGGGGCCTCCGCGATCGCTCCCTCGAGTCGGAGCTTCATCGCGGTGAGCGGCGTTCGGAGCTGGTGCGAGGCGTTGGCGACGAACTCACGCTGCGCGTGAACCGAACGCTCGAGCCGATCGGCCATCTCGTCGAACGACTGTCCGAGCTCCTCGACCTCGCGGGCACCGCTCACGTCGCCGGCGCGGGCGGAGAGGTCTCCGTGACCCAGGCGCTTCGCGGCGGCGGCCAGGCCCGTGAGCGGCCGGGAGAGCGATCCGGCGAGCCAAAACGCGAGCAGCATCCCAGCCGCCAAGGCAGCGAGGCCGATCGCCCCCAGGCCGATCGTGATGTTGCGGATGTTGTCGTTGACCTGCTGGACGCTCCGCGTGATCCGAACGGCACCCAGGAGCCGTTGCTCGTCCTGGATCGGGACGGCGGTCGCCATGATGTCGTGTCCGAGATCGATGCTGTCCCGGATCTCGGAGAACGGCGTCCCCTCGAGCGCCCGCTGGATCTCGGGCCGACCCGACGTCGCGTACAGCGTCTTCGGGACCACCGAGCCGTCCGAGTCCGCTAGGAGGAACCCCTGTTCGTTCACCACGAGCACCCGACCACCCACCTGGGCGGCCGCCTGCCTGACGATCTGGTCGAGCCGGGCCGGGTCGTCGATGTTGTCCCGGCCGATCTGCGCGGCGATCCCCTGCGCCTGGAGGAGGGCCTGGGTCGTCAGCTCGGTCGTCGCGCGCCGCTGGAGGTTGACGGTGAGTGGGATCCCGAGCGCGATGATCAGGACGACGAGGACGTAGGTGAACGCGAGGACGAGTCTGGTTCGTACCTTCGTGGTGCCCCCTAGGTCTCGGCGTCCGAACGGAACCGGAAGCCCACGCCCCGGATCGTCGTGATGTACGTCGGACGCGAGGAGTCATCCTCGATCTTCTTGCGGAGCCAGGAGATGTGCACGTCGAGCGTCTTGGTCGGCCCGAACCAGTGGGGATCCCAGACCTCGTCCATGATCCGTTCCCTGCGCAGGACCTCGCCGGCGTTCGCCATCAGGAGGTGCAGCAGATCGAACTCGCGGGCGGCGAGCTCGATCGGGTCGTCGTCCTTGGTGACGGTGCGCGAGGTGGGGTCGAGACGGAGCGCCCCGATCTCGATCGGGATCTTCTGATCTCGGCCCCGGCCGCGCCGCAGGATGGCTCGGATCCGCGCCGTGAGCTCGCGGGACGAGAAGGGCTTGACGATGTAGTCGTCAGCGCCGAGCTCGAGCCCGAGCACACGATCGATCTCCTCGCCCCTGGCCGTCAGCATGACGATCGGGACGTCGGACTCCTTGCGGAGCTCCCGCGCGAGATCTCGGCCATCTCCATCGGGAAGCATCACGTCGAGCAGCACGAGATCGGGCGCCTCGCGTCGGAAGGCCTCACGCGCGCCGGCGAGCGTTGATGCGACCTCGGCCTCGAATCCATCACGCCGGAGGCCTTCTGCGAGTGGCTCGGAGATGGTCGGTTCGTCTTCGACCACGAGGATCCGGGTCCGCATGGCCCGATGGTACCCGCCGATTTGGCGTTCTTGACCGAGGAATCGTGGCGGCCGAAGAATGGCATCGGACCCGGAGGGAGGTCACATGTCTGCCACATCAGCCTCTGGCGAAACTGGAGTTCGCCGCCCCCGCAGCCGACCGGAACCAAAGCGCTTGCGTGCGTTAGAGGCGTGTGTTTCATTCGTTGTTGTCGCAGGACTTGTCTGGCAAGTTGCAGCCAATTGGGGCAACTTCGAAGCAAGCTTGAGCCAGTTGCTCCCTTGGCTGGTTGTAGTGGTCGTTGCCGACCTCTTGCCAGTGCCGATTTGGGGATCCGTCGAACTAATGATGTCGTTCCCAGTCTTGCTTGCATCCGCTCTCGTCTTCCCGCCATATGTCGCCGGCTCCCTGAGTTTCGTCGGAAACCTCGATCTACGGGAATTCCGCGGCGAGATCAGTCCGCTGCGGGATCTATACAACAGGAGCAATGTGACCGTCAGCGTCTTTGTGGCTTCGTGGATCTTCCATTGGTTTGGGGTAAGCGTGCTTGATTGGCCCGAGGTTCTGCCCCTAACTTTCGTAGCCCTGGTGGCAGACATGGTTGTGAACTTCAGTCTCGTCATCCTTGGCGCTCATCTTCTGACCGGGCTATCGGCCAGGCGCCTATGGACAAACGTCTACGGTGGTTCGCGACCTGAAGTGTTCCTAGGTGGATACGCGTGCTTCGGTCTTCTCGCGGTGTTAATGGCTACGGTGTACTCGGCTGCGGGGAATGCTGGGCTGGTTGCGTTTGCGATTCCACTCCTCATCTCCCGCCAGATGTTCATTCACTGGAAGCGTCTCGGGGAGGCCAATCGCTCAATCGCGGAGAAGGAGCGCGCGCTCACGGTCGTCTCAAGTCGCATAGCCGATGAACGGCGGGACGAGCGATTGGCACTCGCGGCCGGAATTCACGATGAAGTGCTCCCGCCTCTATACAAGGTACACCTCATGGGCCAAGTGGTTAAACACGACCTGGCATCTGGCCGATTGCTGGATCTTGAATCCGATGTTCCCGACCTGATTCATGCGGTTGAGTCGGCGGACTCGTCACTCCGGGGGATGGTGCGTGGCCTTCGACGCTCGACAATCGGTACAGCCGGTCTTGGCGAGATGATCGGCATGCTAGTGGGTGAAGTAGAAGGAACGACAAACGCGCGAGTTGAGACTGTCCTAAGACCGGTGGGTGGGACCCCCTTGATCCAACTGCTCGTATATCAACTTGCTCGCGAGGCACTGTCGAATGCAGCAAGACATGCGAATGCGACAACAATCCTCCTTGTTCTTGATGAAGACGACGATTCGATACGTCTTCGCGTCACGGACGATGGTCAAGGCTTCAACATGTTGGGAGTTGATTCCACGTCGCACTTCGGTCTTCAGCTCATGCATGAGCGAGTGGAACTTGCTGGCGGAATCCTCCTTGTCGACTCACATCCTGGGGAGGGAACCACTGTGCTGGCACGCCTCCCGATCGACGAAAAAAGACCAGGTCCCTGACGGGACCTGGTCGATTTCTCGCGATTGGGTTATCGAGAGGCTGCGCCGTGACTTACCAACGCACGTGAGCTCCACCAGCAAAGGCTAGGGCCAGCAGAGATCCCATTGCCACCGCAAGGCGCTTGACCAGCTTCACGCTTCCACCCCCCTCGCAGAATCGCCTCATG
>Ga0070694_100001839_pt1 | contig 12560 bp, 10 predicted proteins | sample KBSK1251metaG_FD_65470 | JGI IMG/M metagenome (GOLD analysis project Ga0070694, IMG submission 65470) | Corn, switchgrass and miscanthus rhizosphere microbial communities from Kellogg Biological Station, Michigan, USA - KBS K1-25-1 metaG | ecosystem: Host-associated > Plants > Roots >... | reverse complement strand
CGTTCGAGCTCGCGTCGATCCTCGGCCAGGTACCCGGCGCGGTATGCCTTGACCCGCGCGCGGAGCTCGACGTCCAGCTCGCGCCGTGTGAACTCGGCCAGCAGCTCCGCCGCCCGCCGGGACCGCGCGAAGCCGATCGACTTCACGCCCTCCTCGGCGAGCCGGGCCATCAGGAACGAGGTGTCCGTGAGCGCGCTCCTGCGAGCGCCCGACTCCTCGTCCACGATCGGCGGGTTCCACAGCCCGAAGGTCTTGCCGCCGCTCGGCGAGCGGTCGTCCACGACGGCCTCGAACGGTTCCCCGACGAGCCGTTCGGCGAGCTCGACCGGATTGCCGACGGTCGCCGACGCCAGCACGAAGGCGGGGTCGCCGCCGTAATGCGCCACCAGACGCCGGAGCCGCCGCAGGACGTGCGCCACGTGCGACCCGAACACACCTCGGAACACGTGGGTCTCGTCGACCACGACGTGCGACAGGCGCAGGAAGAAGTCCGCCCAGCGAGCATGGTCCGGCAGGATCCCGGCGTGCAGCATGTCCGGGTTCGTCATGACCAGGTTCGCGTTCTTGCGGATCAGCGGCCGGTTGGCCCGCGGCGTGTCGCCGTCGTAGACGCCCGCTCGGACCTGGGGCAGCCTCAGCTCGCGGACCTGACGGAGCTGGTCGCGCGCCAGCGCCTTGGTGGGGAACAGGTACAACGCGGTTCGCTTGGGGTCGGGCACCGCCGCCGTCGCGAACGCGAGGTTGTACACGAGCGTCTTGCCCGACGCCGTGCCCGTCGCGACGATCACGTTGCGGCCCGATCGCGCGATCTCGAACGCCTCCCGCTGGTGCTCGTAGAGGCCGGTCACCCCGACGAGGGCGAGCCGTTGTCGGATCAGGTCGGGGACGTCGGCCGGGAGGGGGCCGGGCTCGGTGATGCGGGCCGGCAGGTCCCGGACGTGGACGAGCTCGTTCTCGGCGCTCAGTCGTTCGAGGAACGCTCGCGGGTCCACTCGGCGATGGTAGCCGTGGGCGGCGAGACCGCCGGGTCACTCGCCGGGGATCTCGCGGCGGCTCAGGTCCCGGTAGGAGGTCTTGAAGCCGTCGCGGATCAGCGGCCGGATCAGGCCTCGCTGACGGGTGAAGATCACGATCCCGAGCGCGATGTACACGCCGCCGACGACGATCCGTTCGAGACCCGCGATCGATGCCGGGGCGAGCCCTCCGATGATGAACTGGGCCCAGAACAGGGCGAACAGCACCCAGGCCTCGCGCACGCTGATCGAGAGCGTGACGAGCACCGCGACGGCGAAGAAGGACTGCGCCGCCGTCAGAAACAGCTCCTCTCGCTGGTGCGCGTCCACGGGCAGGCCGTGGAGTCCTCCCGCCGCGATCGCAAACACGATCGGCAGAGTGCCGACCAGCAGCGTCCACTGGTTCACCTTCGAGGACACGAGCGTCCCCAGGGCCGCGTTGGTGTTCAGGCGCCATGCGTACAGACCCGCCACCAGGAGCTCGGGCGCCTCGGATGCCAGGGGTGCGAGCCACTGGATCAGCAGGAACTCGTTGATGTTGAACTCTTCGCCGGTCGCGACGAGCGCCTCGGCGAAGTGATCGGCGGAGAGCAGGATGACCACGGCCGCGAACACGAACATCGCGATCACGCTGGCCCGCCTTCGGGGGATCCGGAAGGTCCCGATCCAACGCGCGGGCCCGACCAGGTGCGGCTCCTCGGCGGGCGCCTTGGAGATCCGCCAGGTGTACGCGGCGAAGATCGACACCAGCACCAGCGAGTCGACCAGGGTGATCTGTGACTTCATCGGCAGCGTGAGCGAGTAGACCGTCGCGAGCCCGAGGAACGCGACCTCGACCGAGTGCGGCCGGTCCAGCCGGACCTCTCGGAGGATCGGTGGGCTCTTGCGTGAGCGGTACGCCGCGATGAACACGACCATCGACCAGCCGATGCCGATCAGTAGGCGGTTGGCGCCCGTCATGTTGGCCAGGGCGAGCGAGCACGCGCTCTCCCTCGTGTCGGTGGCCGCCTTGCACGCCTGCCCGAACTGTTCGAACGCGTTCCCGCCCTTCCACGCAAGGACCATGTCGACGGCGTACTCGGGCAGGACCGCGATGAACGCGAGGACCGCGATCGCCAGACCCGCGGAGATGTCGAGCTGCGCGACCTCGGCGGCCCACGACAGGATGAAGGCCGCGCCGACGATCGCGAGCCCGTACAGCAGCGCCTCCACGGCGTTCGCGAGGGACGCATCCGAGAAGCTGAGAAGGATCGACGGGATCGTGAGGCCCACCGCGACGAGCAGCGAGCCCAGGGACCGTCCGGCCGGTGCGTCCCCATCGCGATGAGCGATGGTCTGCGACTCGCGATCGGAACCCACGGCCCGTTCCCCCTCGGCCGAAGGTCTCGTCCTCGCCGCGCGAGGGATCTACCGGGTCGCGACACGCGACCGTCATGACGGCGGATCCGCTTGTGGACTACTCCCCTTCGCGACGGAGCCTAGCAGCCCGTCGGGACGTCCCCGGCGTTCGGCGGTGTGACAGGATGCACGCCCGATGGAGTGGGCGCTGCTCGGCTCGTCGCTGCTCGTGATCCTCGGCGGCGCCGAGCTGTTCACGAACGGGGTCGAATGGATCGGGGAGGGCTTCGGCCTGTCCGAGGGCGTGGTCGGCAGCGTGCTGGCCGCGGTCGGTACCGCGCTCCCCGAGACGATCCTGCCGCTCGTGGCGATCGTCTCCGGACACGCGGGCGGCGAGGAGATCGGCATCGGCGCGATCCTCGGGGCGCCGTTCATGCTGACGACGCTCGCGATGTTCGTCGTCGGCACGGCGGTGCTCGTGTTCGCACGCGGCGGGCGGCGATCGACCGACCTGGACGCCGATCCGGGGGTCCTCCGACAGGACCTCGGGTACTTCCTGTGCATGTACGCGCTGGCGGCCGGCGCCGGCCTCGTGCACATCCGAGCGCTGCACTGGGCCCTCGCGCTCGTGCTGGTGATCGGGTACGTCTTCTACGTCCGGCGCCATCTGCGGGCGCCCGGAGAGCGCGAGCTTGAGGACGAGGCGCGCAGCGAGATCCACTCCCTCTACCTCTGGGGCTGGCTCCGCCGGGCGCGACCGTCGCTGGCCCCGTGGTCGTCGACGTCGCCGGACTGGCCGATGTTCGTCCAGACCGGTCTCTCGCTCCTGCTGATCGTGGGCGGCGCCAGGATGTTCGTGTCGGGCGTCAACACGATCGCCGAGACCCTCGGGGTGTCCCATCTCGTCTTCGCGCTGCTGGTGGCGCCCGTGGCCACCGAGCTCCCGGAGAAGTTCAACAGCGTGCTGTGGGTCCGCCGCGGCAAGGACACCCTGGCGCTCGGCAACATGACGGGCGCGATGGTCTTCCAGTCATCCTTCCCGGTCACGGTCGGGCTGCTGCTCACGCCCTGGCACCTGGCGCACGAGGCGCTCGTGGCGGCCGTGATCGCGCTCGTGGCCGGTGGCGTGCTGTGGATGACGATCCGGTTCCGTCGGCGTTTCTCGGCGCCGCTGCTGCTCCTGCAGGGTGCCTTCTTCGCGGGCTACGTCGTCTACGTGGTCACGCGGTGAGCTGCAGGCCGGGGGCCTAGCCGCCGAGCAGCGGCTCGTTCGGCGACGGCGGCACGTTCGCCTTCCTCAGGAGGCCGTCGTCGGCGAGGTCCTTCGAGATCTTCTGGAGCGTTTCCTGGTTGAGCGTCACGACGGACAGGCCGCCGACCATCGCCGTGCCGCCCGGGAAGACGACGTTCTCGACCTTGTTCGCGTTGACCGCGGTGCCGGTGAAGGCGAGGTCGAGCACCTCGTCCAGCGCGAGCGTGGTCGTGCCGTTGCGCACGAACGACGCCGCCCAGATCAGCATCCTGGCAGGGTCCTTGTTGAACTCCTTCTTGAGCTGGGCCAGCGCCGCGACCATCAGCCGGCCCTGGTTCTCCGAGCGTCCGAAGTCGCCGGCCGGCAGGTCGTGCCGGTTCCTCGCGAACGCCAGGGCGTTGTCGCCGTCGAGCCGCTGCACGCCCGGGTCGAAGAAAGCCCTCGAGGCCTCGTCGTTCATCGCGAACGGCACGTCGACCACCAGCCCGTCGACGTCGTCGACCATCTGCTCGAAGCTCGCGAACCCGGTCATCGCCCAGTAGTCCATCTTCAGGTCGGTGAGCTGCTCCACCGTCTGGACGACCAGGTCGGGGCCCCCGTAGAACAGGGCGGTGTTGATCTTGTTCTGTCCGACGCCCGGGATCTCGACGTAAGAGTCGCGGGGGATCCCGACGATCGCCGCCCTGTGCTCGGCGGGGTTGATGGACAGGATGTGGATCGAGTCGGCGCGCTGGCTCTCGACCGCCTGGTCGGGCCGGGCGTCCGAGCCGATGATCAGGATGTAGATGGGCTTGGTCCCATCGAGGACGGGGACGTACTCGGCGTGGGCCGGCTCGAGTTGGAACAGCGGCGCCGCCGAGGCCCGCCTGGCCGGCTGGATCGCGCCGAGCGCGGAGCCGGCGACCCAGGCCGCCACGAGGGCGACCAGGAGCGCGGCTCGGCGGCGGGCGGGGAGCACGCTCATGCGGAGGGAGAGGCCGAGGTCGAGGCCGAGGGCGAGGGCGGGTGCGTCTCGTGGTCCTCCCGCTTCACGTCGAACGCGGTGATCTTCCATCCCTCCTCTTGGCCGTCGATCTGGCCGAGGAAGAACTCCCCCTCGCTCACGATCGCCAGGTAGGTGCCGTTCTTGCGCTCCGCGGTGGCTCGGAAGATCACGGACACGACGGCGGTGTCCGGCTCGCCGTCGGGATCGAGCAAAACCTGGTACGAGAGCTTGCTCTTGCCCGGGTCGACGGTGTCGAAGACATCGCCGGCGGTGGCGCCCAGCGTCAGGGTCTCGAGGCTCTGCTCGGCGGTCGCGGCCGCGTCGGGAGCGAACGCCGTGAAGACCTCCTCGTAGTCATCGTGACGCCAGTTGCTCGGGTCCAGGTAGGCGTTCGTGTACAGGTCGTCGATGATCGGCGTGATCTCTTGCGCCACCCGTTCGGCGTTCGCCGAGAGCGCGGCCTCGTCCGCGTCGGGTGCGGTCGGGACCGCCGTTGCGGGCTTGACGATGAAGTCGAACGGCGGCGGCGGCTCGTCGCCCCCACCGATGATCGCGCCGCCCTCCCCGCCCCGCAGCGCGAGCAGGATCGCCACACCGATCGCGACGAGCACGACCGGCACGATGAGCAACGCGAGCGGCACTCGGCGCTTCTTGCTCGAGCCACGCTGGACCCGGTTGGGGGTCACGGAAGGGGGTTCGGTGCTGGTGGTCAAAACGCGTGAAGGCTACCGGGGGCGGACAGGAGTCGCAACACAACTCAGGTGGAGAAGGTGCGCCAGATACCGGTCGACGGAGGGGTCCCCCATCCGCGAGCCGGCCGCCGGGCACCGGTCCGAGCTCGACCCGAGGGGGTACCATCTGCGCGAAGCATTTCGACGCCACGAGGTGAGCCGGGAAGTCTGGTCGGCGCGGAGGCTCGCATGTCCCGCCGAACCCAGCCCTCCCCACGTCCGGCGGATCGCTCAGCTCCGGGCGGCTTCCTCCACAGCCACGCGATCCTGCTGATCGCGTTCGCCTTCGCGGTGATGGCCGACCCCGTTTCCTCCGTCGCGTACGCGATCGAGGCCGCCCTGCGAGCCCTACACGGTGACCTGGCGCTCCTGATGGCCACGATGGCCCTGGTCATCGCCATCGTGGCCCTGGTCATCGTCAACTACCACCAGCTCGTAGGTCGGTTCCCCGAGGGAGGGGGCGCCGCCGCGGCCGCGGGGAAGGCGTTCGGTGAAGCGTGGGCGTTCGTCCCGCTCGGGGCACTCGTCGTTGACTTCGTCCTGACCATCGCGATCAGCGCGGCGGCGGGGTCCGCGGCGATCATCGCTTTCTTCCCCGGGCTCGACGGTTGGCGGGTGCCGCTCACGCTTGTGCTGCTCCTCGGGGTCGCCGGAATCACGTGGTTCGGCCATCTGGGCCGTGCGCTCTTCGCGCTGATGACGCTCGCCTTCGTAGGGGTCGGGAGCCTGGTCGTGCTCCGAGGCTTCGGCATCGAGCCTGCCGCGGGACCGATCCCCGGGAGCGCGGCGACGAGCTTCACCGATCTCAGCGTGGTCCTCGCGTTCCCAGTGGCGATGGCGCTCGCCACAGGGATCGAGGCTCCTTCGTCCGCGATCGCGCAGCTCGGGATGCTGGATGACCCGGGCCGGCGGCGGTTCGGTCGCGTGACGTTGTGGTTGACCCTTGCCATCGTCAGCTGGTTGACGCTCGGGTTGACGGCCATGGCAGTCCGGCTCCACATCGGGATCCCCGCCCACGACAGCACGCTGGTCGCCGACATCGCTCGTCAGACCGGGGGCTCGCTGTTCGCCGCTTTCCAGCTCACGAGCGGCGCCCTGCTGCTCGCCGCCGCGAGCTCTTCCTTCCAAGCCGGCCCGGGCTTGCTGAAGGCGCTCGCCAGGGGGGGAGGGGGAGCTCGATCGACCGGGATCCTCCCGACGTGGATGGGAAGGACGAATCGTCATCACACGCCGTACTGGGGTGTGGTGGCGTACCTCGTCGTCTCGGCCTCGGTGGTTGTCGCCGCCGGCGGCCAGGAGCAGTCGCTGGTCCTGTTCTACGCGGTGGCGGTGTTCGTGAGCTTCCTCGCAGGGCTCCTCGCGATGGCGAGGTTCTCCCGGCGAGAGGGTCGGATGGGGTCGCTCGCCCTGAACGCGGTCGGGTCACTCGTCGTTGCCTTCACGCTCGTCGTCAACCTCGGGCGTGGGTACCCCATCGTCTCGCTCGCGGCCTCGTTGCTCGTTGCCGGGGCCTTCCACCGACTCTGGGTTCGCGCGGGCCGACCGGGAGGTGTCTCCGAGGCCGAACGGATCGGAGAGCAAGTCGTCGGCGAGGAGCTCATCGAAACCTGACCGGGCGGTTGCCGCAGGTCAGCTGACGGTCGACTCCCTATACTTGCCGAGCCCTGGCCGCCCCAACCGGTCCGGGCGCCCCGAAACCCGAGGAGGATCGCGACGTGCTGCACGGTGTCCTGGCCCAGGAAGGCGGTCCGATCGACGCCGTCTTCGGGTCGTTCGAGACCAAGGCGTTGTGGGTGATCCTGCTCATCTCGCTGGTCGCCCTGGCGTTCGCGTACTACCTCGTCCGCGAGGTGCTGGCCGCCCCCGAGGGCAGCCCGAAGATGCGCGAGATCGCCCGTTCGATCCAGATCGGCGCGAAGGCCTACCTGAACCGCCAGTTCCGTACCGTCGCGGTCTTCATGGCCGTGCTCACGGTCCTGTTGTTCTTCGCACTGCCGGTCCCGGAGAACGCAGCCCACAGCGAGTTCGCGCTGCGGTTCGGCCGCTCGGTCGCGTTCATCCTCGGGGCCGCGTTCAGCGCGATCACCGGGTACACCGGGATGTGGCTCGCGGTCCGCGCCAACGTGCGCACCGCGAACGCGGCCAAGGAGTCGGGCCTGCGACGAGCCCTCCGAATCGCATTCCGCGCCGGAGGGGTGGCCGGGATGTTCACGGTCGGGCTCGGGCTCCTGGGCGCCACCGTGATCCTGCTCATCTACCAGCAGGATGCGACGGCCGTCCTGGTCGGGTTCGGGTTCGGCGGGGCGCTGCTGGCGATGTTCATGCGGGTGGGCGGCGGCATCTTCACCAAGGCCGCGGACGTGGGCGCGGACCTCGTAGGCAAGGTCGAGGTCGGGATCCCCGAAGACGACCCGCGCAACGCCGCGACGATCGCCGACAACGTGGGCGACAACGTCGGCGACTGCGCGGGGATGGCGGCCGACCTGTTCGAGTCGTACGAGGTGACGCTGGTCGCATCGCTGATCCTGGGCGCCGCCGCGTTCGCCGGCTCCGAGGTGGGGGCGATCGCCGGCGTGATGTTCCCGCTGTTCGTGCGCGCCGTCGGGGTGATCACGTCGATCATCGGGATCCTCGCGGTGACGCCTCGGAGCGAGGAGGAGCACGGGATGCGGGCGATCAACCGCGGCTTCTTCATCTCGGCCGCGATCTCGGCCGCCGCCGTCTTCGTGATCAGCGGCGTGTACATGGACGACCTTCGTCCGGCGGTCGCCGTGCTGTTCGGCCTGATCCTCGCGAGCCTGATCCAGGTCCTCACGCAGTACTTCACCGACACGAAGTACAAGCCCGTGCAGGAGATCGCCGAGTCCACGCAGACTGGCCCGGCGACGACGATCCTGTCCGGCTTCTCGATCGGCATGGAGTCGACCGTCTGGAGCCTGTTGATCATCGCCGCGGTCATCTCCGCCGCCTACGTCCTCGGGGACGGCACCCTCGAGGCGCTCTACTTCATCTCGCTGACCGGCATGGGGATGCTCACGACGGTGGGCGTGATCGTGTCGATGGACACCTACGGGCCGGTGTCGGACAACGCGCAGGGGATCGCCGAGATGTCGGGGGAGTTCGAGGGTCGACCGGCGCAGGTGCTCACGGGTCTCGACGCCGTCGGCAACTCCACCAAGGCCATCACCAAGGGGATGGCGATCGCGACCGCGGTGATCGCCGCGACCTCGCTGTTCGGCTCGTTCGCCGAGGCCGTCCTGCTCGCCCTCGGCCGCGAGGGGATCGAGTTCCCGATCCGCGTCGATCGGCCGAACGTCCTGGTCGGCCTGCTGATCGGCGGCTCGATCGCGTTCCTGTTCTCGTCGCTCGCGATCCGCGCGGTGGGTCGAGCCGCGTCCCAGGTCGTGGTCGAGGTGCGGAACCAGTTCCGCGACCACCCGGGGATCATGACGTACGAGGAACAGCCGGACTACGCGCGCGTCGTGGACATCTGCACCAAGACGTCGCTCCGCGAGCTCATGACGCCGGGGCTGCTCGCCGTGCTGTCGCCGATCATCGCCGGCTTCGCGCTCGGCGCGGAGGCGCTCGGTGCCTTCCTCGCGGGCTCGATCCTCACCGGCCAGCTGCTCGCCGTGATGCTCTCGAACTCCGGTGGCGCGTGGGACAACGCGAAGAAGTTCATCGAGGAGGGCCACTACGGCGGCAAGGGCAGCGAGTCGCACAAGGCCGCGGTGATCGGCGACACGGTCGGAGATCCGTTCAAGGACACGGCCGGCCCGGCGCTCAACCCGCTGATCAAGGTGATGAACCTGGTCGCGCTGCTGTTCGCGCCCGTCATCGTCGAGCAGGCCGACAACGAGGTGGTACGCGTCGTCGTCGTGGTGGTCGCGGTCGCGGTGGTTGCGGGGGCCATCTGGGTTTCCAAGTCGCGCAAGTCCGAGCTCATGGTGGAGACGACCAGGCCCTCGGTACCCGCGGGATAGGCTTCCCGGAACTTCGGGAGGGAGCGGCGAGCCGATGGGACTCCTCGATCCGTTCCGGCGGTTCTTCCGTCGGATGGCGGAGAGCGACGAGCAGCGGTACGCGGAGGAGATCCGGACGTGGGCGGAGAGTGTCCCGGGCAGCGTTCGGATCGCCGAGGCGTCCGCGCGCTCTCGCGTGAAGCTCGCCGGGGTGGTCCGACGGATCACGGTCCGGCCGCTCGAGGGCCACGAGTCGCTCGAGGCGATCCTGTCCGACGGGACCGGAGAGGTCACCGTCATGTGGATGGGCCGTCGGACGATCCGCGGGCTGAGCCTCGGCACCCGTCTCGTGGTCGAGGGCCTGCTCGCCGACCAGCGGGGCGAGAAGCGGATGGTGAACCCGAGCTTCGAGTTCCGTACGTAGGCCGACCTGGGGACCCCGAACGGCCGCTCGTGTTCCACGAGCCCGCCTGCCGATACCTACAGCATGCAGCGACGGCGCTCGCCGTATGCGTGGAAGGCCTGGCGGGACACGATCATCGCGGTCGTCGTGGTGATCGCGATCGGTTCGCTCGCGTCGGCCCATCCTTCCCTGCGAGCTCCACGAGGCCCGCATGAGTCCGTCCTTGTCGTCCCCACGGGGGCCATGGGGGTGAGCGGTCCCGCGGGAGAGAGCGGGCCCAAGCGGACGACCGCACCCGAGATCGGCCCCGCCGAGCAAGGCGCGTCGCACTCGGGCGGGGCCGACTTCACTCCATGCGAGGGCCTGACCGGCCTCGACAACGCGATCTGCCGTCACGAGGCGCTCCTCGTCGTCCACCCGGACAATCACGGCTTGCAGAACTCGCTCACGCACCTCCAGAACAAGGCCGAGCACGAGGCGAAGGGGCAGGGCGGCGGAGGAGGCGTGCCACAGGAGCACGGTTCCTCGTCGTCTTCGTCCCACGGTCACGATCACGGCCAGGGCCAAAGCGGAGAGCCCCACGGTGACGCCGGTGGCAACGGCCAGGGGAACGGGAACGGCCACGGCAACGGCAACAACGGCAAGGATCACTGAGCCCGCCGAATCGGCAGTCGAACCGCCCTCGAACGATGCTAGGGACCCTCGCCCTCCCCAAGCACGGCGGCGCGTAACGCGCTCTCGGCCTCGGGCACGGTAAGGGCGAGCACCTCGTCGCCGTCGGTGATCACGGTCTCGGGTTGCGGGATCACGACGTGGCTCTCCCGGATGATGGCCACGATCGTGGCGTCCGGTGGCAGCCGCAGCTCGTAGAGCGGGCGTCCGGCCGACGGCGAATCGGCCGGGATCCTGAGCTCGACGATCGAGATCCCGCCGCGTTCGAGCGGGAGCAGGCGCACGAGGTCGCCCACCGATACCTCCTCCTCCACCATCGCGGTCAGGATGTGCGGCGGCGAGACAGCCGCATCCACGCCCCACTGCTCGGTAAACAGCCATTCGTTGTCGGGATGGTTCACGCGCGCCAGCACCCGGGGCACGCCGAACTCCTGCTTCGCGAGGAGTGCTGTGACGAGGTTGTCCTCGTCGTCACCGGTCGAGGCCACGACGACATCGGCGGTGTTGAGCTGGGCCTTCTCGAGCACCCAGGGCTCGCACGCGTCGCCGATCATGTGATCGACCTGCGGGGCCCACTCCCTGGCGATCTCGAGCACCGCCGGGTCCTGTTCGATCAGCGTGACGTTGTGACCGCGGTTGGCCAGGTCCGACGCGAGATGCCGTCCGACCGCGCCGGCACCGCTGATCACGACGCGCATCTCAGTGCTCCCCGATCGGCTGCATGAGCTCCTCGAGGGTCTCGAGCGCGTCCTTCTGCACGATCACGGCGGCGTAGTCGCCCTCCTGGAACGTGCTCGACGCGACCGGGATGAACCCCTTGCCCCCCCGGTCGACCCCGGCGACGAGGATCTTGCCCTCCAGATTGAGGGAGGAGACCGGCTTGCCGACGAGGTGCGTGGGGATCTCGATGCGCATCCGGAACAGGTCGCCGGCCGCGAGGGTCTCCTTGATCTCCTCGCCCGGGTGCGTGAGCATGAGGATCATCTGCTTCACGCCCCATCGCGTCGTGGAAACCGTCGGGATGTTCAAGCGCTCGTAGATGTCCGCCCGCATCGGGTCGTAGATGCGCGCGATCACCTTTGGGACGTGATAGGTCTCGCGCGCGACCCGGGCCGACAGGATGTTGGAGTTGTCCCCGCTCGAGACCGCCAGGAACGCATCGGCCTCCTTGATGCCGGCGTCCTCGAGCACGTCGCGGTCGAACCCGAGCCCCACGATCGTTCGGGCCTCGAACCCCGGGGGAAGTCGGGCGAACGCCGCGGCGTTCTTGTCGATCACGGTGATCTCGTGACCCGTCTTCGAGAGCTCCTGCGTCAACAGGATGCCGACACGGCCACAGCCCATGATGATCACGCGCACGGCTGGCTACCTTAGCCTGGTTGGCCGGTCGTCGCAGCAGTCGGATCGCCCGACGGCTGGGTCGAGGCGGGGCCCGGCCCTCGCCGCGCGAAGAAGTACGGCACGACGGTGATGTCGACGTGGTCGTAGCGGCCCAGCGCCCGGGCGATGCCACGGCTCGTGCGGTCGTGCAGGAGCCGCTGCGTCGGGCGCGCGAAGTCCCGCCGAGGGAGCACGACGGTCACCTCGGTGTCGGCCGCCATGAGCTCGGCGACGTACCGCTCGACGGACCGAGCCACGTCCCGGTCCCAGCACTCCACCAGGTCGAGCGCGACGGGGACCTTGAGGTCCATCCAGGTCGAGATCAGCTCCTGCTGCATGTCTGGATCGACCGCAGCGTGGACCGCGACCACCTCCTCCACCCCGAGCGCGAGCGCGTACCGGATGGCCTGCATCGCCGCCCGATCGGGCCGATCGATCAGGACGACCACCCGGTGGATCGGACGCGGGAACAGCCGCACGCCGTCCCGATCGCTCCCGGGACGGGGCTCGGGATGGTCGCGCACGAGCGTCACCCGGACCCGGGGGTTCGGCGCGAGGTCTCGTGTGAGCCGTGCGCCGGTCCGTCCACGGCGCAGCCGCTCGAACCGACCCATCCGAGACGGGCCCGGGACGATCACGGTCACGTCGCCGTCGCCGGGAAGACCCCCTGCATACGACGCGATCACCGTCGAGGCGTCCCCGTCGTTCGGCAAGATGCGGAGTGGCACCTCGATCCCGAGCCGCCCCCACGCGGCGATCAATCGCTCGTCGTCGATCGGGTCGCCCTCGACATGGACGGCGGTAGTGGTACCCGAGCGGATCGT
>Ga0070694_100001838_pt1 | contig 12566 bp, 9 predicted proteins | sample KBSK1251metaG_FD_65470 | JGI IMG/M metagenome (GOLD analysis project Ga0070694, IMG submission 65470) | Corn, switchgrass and miscanthus rhizosphere microbial communities from Kellogg Biological Station, Michigan, USA - KBS K1-25-1 metaG | ecosystem: Host-associated > Plants > Roots >... | reverse complement strand
GAATGTTCTCGTTTGTGCCGAGCGGGCGCGGCGCAGTCAGCGGGGCAGTCAGTGGATCTGGGCCTTCGCTTACGAGCGGCGCATTGATATTGCGCGAGCGGAGCAAGCCCCAACTGCGCGACCACGAAAAGCTCGTTTCGAATTTCCAGCCGTGCGGCAGTTGGCGCTCGACGCTGAGTTGAGATTGAAACGAAGTCGGCGGATGCAACTCTGGGTTGAAGCGCCGAACCGTCGGAATCAAGGCGGCTGCCGTGCCGCTCTTGAAAGGATCGGGGAACGAAGGCGAGTCAATGATGATCTGCTCCTGATGCGCGCCGTCGAGCCGCAGCGTTTCGAGCGGCAGCGCAATCATCATGCGGTCATAAAAGAGACCCGCGCGCGCGCGCAGCACCCAACGGTGCTTTTTGTCCGGCGAGTAGCCGATACCGATGCGCGGCCCCAGACTGATTTTGTCCGATGGATTGGTTTGCGCTTCGTAACGCAGGCCCAAACTGAGCAGCGTTTTCTTGCCGATGTGCCATTCATCCTGCGCAAAGCCCGCGAACGTCCATTGGATGACCTTGATCCGTGGATCGCCGCGATTGATTGAAAACCGCGTTGGCACACCGCCCGGCAGATTGAGCAGTGTGCGGCGATATTGCTCCAGCCCGGAGATATTGACGAGCGGCGGCTTGCCGTCAGTCCCGATGATAATCTGATCGTTGGCGTTGAGTTGCGGCGCAATCGCGCCGCCGAAGACGAAAGTGCCGTTGAAATTGTTGAAGCGCGCATCCCTCAGGTCTAGTCCCAGAATTTGCACGCCGAGTTTCAGGTGGTGATTGCCAGCGGCGATAGCCAGGTTATCCGTGATCTCCACGCGCCATTCATTCTGCGCGAGCGATTGCAGGCTCGCGCCGCCCTCGGTGAAAGCGCCCGGCACACTGATCGCGGTTGCAGCGGAAGCTGAGCGCTGAGTGATGCGATTGAAAGTTATGCCAACGCGGGCTTCGTTGAAAAGGCGCGTGCCGATCACCGCTGTCTCTGAAAACTTGAGACTGTGGCTGACGGCGCGGCTGTTCGTAGCGCGGCTCGGCAGATCGAATCCGCCCACGCCTTGATTGCTGGATTGATCCTGATTGAAATCGTAGCGCGCTAGAAAAGCGTGCCCTGGATTGAGTTGCCAGTCGGCGCGCAGCGAGCCAATGAAGAGCAGCTTAGGCGTTAGAACGCTGGCGGCAAAAGCCGAGGGCTGAAAGTTGCCGTCGAGCGTGACGGCATTGACCGTCGTGGTTTCGTTGATGTCGCGGGCCTCGAAATCAAACAGAAAGCCTGATCGCTTGGTCACGATGGGGCCACCGAATTGGAAGCCATAACGCCGTGTGGTAACAGGGGCGCGCGTTGGCGCGAAGACTTCGCGCGCATTCAAAGCCGAATTGTTGAAGTTGAAGAAGCCGGTGCCGTGAAACGCGCTCGCGCCGGGTTTGGTGTAGATGTCAATCCGCCCGCCGCGATAAGGCGGCTTATCATATTCGGCGGAGAAGATGTTGGAGTTGATCCGCACTTCGCGGATCGCGGATTTCGGCGGCAAGCGGCCTTCATGATTGAAGCCATCAACAGTTACTGATGCCCCGCCCGGCGCGCTGCCGGAGGAAGTGGCGAGCAATTGCAAGAGGTTGAGCAATTGATCCGGATCATCGGGCAAGAGCTTGAGTTGCGTTTCGGTCAATACCTGTGTGCCAGCGGCGCGTTCGGGGTCAAGCCCAACTTCGGTTATATTCTCACTCACCGTGACTGTTTCTTTGATTGATGTGTAGAGTGTGATCGCAAGCCGTGGCGGGGCCGCGCTGCTCAGCGTCAATGTTTCCTCGCGCGCATCGAAGCCTGTGGCCGTCACTTTCAGCTTGTAATCACCCGCCGTCAGCCCGCTCAAGCGAAACCGGCCCCGCTCATCGCTGACCGTTTCACGCGCCGGGTTGTTCGCCTCACTTAGACTGATTTTCGCGCCAACGATGAGATCGCCGCGTTGATCCTTGACCTCGCCTTGAATCTCCATCAAGCGCGTCGGTGTTTGTGCCGCCGTCCAGACTGGGATGGCGATGATGGCGAGCACGGCAAAAACGAAATTCCGAATCATGCTTTTCGTCATGACGAGCCTTCCTCTCCCTTGCGTTGGATCAAAGCCGCTATCACGCGCAAAGAGATACGCTCATCGGTGGGCTGATTCAATCTGATTTCGGGGAGTGGTAGGGAATTTCGGCTGAGTGGTCAGAGCCGCTGCTTGAGCGGCGAAATCAATATCGTGCTCACGGTGGACGGCAAAGCGGCCAACGTCATCACCGTCAGCGTCCAATAAGGTACACTTCCAGATCATTACATCGGTTATTTGTAACCTAGATCACAACCTGAGGCTCCGAGTTGGCGTATGGTAGTTAGGCGGACTCAATTCTGTCCGCCAGATCCCCATCCAAACGAGGAGATTTATGAAGACGAGATCCATTCAATTGCTGTGCATGATATTGGCTCTGACCGTTTGCTCATCGCTTGCCTTCGCGCAATCGGAGGCGAAAAAGCCAGCCGACGATAAGCGTGCGCCCATCGTGAAGGAGATTGAATCGCAGTGGCAGGGCGCGAAGAAGCACACGCTCGCTTATATTGATGCGATGCCGGAGAACGCCATGAGTTTCAAACCGACGCCCGAAGTTCGCACCTTCGCCGAGCAGATGCTTCACCTCGCGTTCTGGAACTACGGCCTCCCTGAATTTGCGGGCGGCAAGGCGAATCCTTACGGCAAGAAGCAGGATGTGCTGGAAAAACGCGAAGACATGAAAACGAAGGCTGCGTTGCGTAAAGTCGTCGAAGAAAGCTACGACAACGTGCTGGCCTTTATTGCCACGCTCAACGAAGCGAAGCTGCTCGAAGTGGTTCCGACCGTGAAGGAGACGCGGCTGTCGGTGCTCTCCCATGCGCTCGATCATCAGACGCACCATCGTGCACAGACAACCATCTATCTGCGCTTGAAGGGAATCACACCGCCGCCAGAGCAATAATGGTTGCCAGCCGACCTATAATAGGCCCAACGAATAATTGCAAAAAATCGTCTGAGCTCTGCTTCTCGGTTTAAGTTTTGCTATCGCGATTTCGCCTGATTTGGAAGGAGCAGGCCATTACCACTCGCCTCATTATTCGAGCGCGTATAGCGCGGTCGTCGCCGATGCCGAAGCCTACTGGCTGACCGGCAAATGAGAATTCACGCGAGTAGCAAGGCGCCAACCTGACTATTGACAGTGCTGGCTCTATGCCATACAGTGCCCACACCGGTCGGCTTTGCTCAGGACTCAAGATCACGGAGATGATCTGAAGCTATGGCACTTTTGCGAAAGCCTCAACAACCTCAACAGATAGACCAGGCTAGCTGGAGGATTTGCCCAAATGATTAATAGCCACCGGAATACCTGATTGGTTCGGCTCTATCCTCATATTTGGCCTAAGGGATGAACCAAGATACCTGAATTTATTTCAGCATAGATTCATTACAGATAAAGAGCACACTTAAATTGGTAGGTCGCTAGAGGTCAACATATCTATCAACAAAGCAGCCTCTCCCTGGCTGGCTTCCTGATTTCTGGAAGGAGAATAGCATGCGTATCGCTACATTCCTGTTTGCCTTAATGACACTCTCGCTTCTTCTTAGCCCACCCAAGCTGCTCAGCACAAGTTTGGCTGACGGAGGGCCAAACCACCGGACTCGAAACACGCACTTCGGCGTGTCCGGCGGCAATATCAATGACCGGAGCAGTGCTTTCTGTTGTAGTGGCACGCTTGGCTCGCTCGTGCAAGATAACAACGGCGTCCAGTACATCCTGAGCAACAATCACGTGCTGGCCCGCGCCGATCAGGCCGTAGCAGGCGATGACATCTCGCAGCCTGGTCTGATAGATAATGGTTGTCAGGTTCCTCCCATTGTCGCGGATTTCACTGTCGCCTCTCCGCTCGGCTCGAATGTTGACGCGGCGATCGCTCAGCTCAGACCTGGGACGATGGATAGCAGCGGGTTTATAGAGGACATAGGCGTTCCTAGCAGTACGGTGGCGACTCCTGCAGTCGGCCTTTCGGTCGTCAAGAGCGGTCGCACCACTGGGTTTCAGACCGGCACTATCGGCTCGGTCAACACCAGCGTCAAGGTTCAGTATCAAAAGGGCTGCAACCAGGGCAAAAAGTTCACCGTCTCTTACACCAATCAGGTGGTCATCAACAGCAGCACCTTCAGCGCCGGGGGCGACTCTGGCTCACTGATTGTCACTAATGACGGCGCTCATCAACCTGTCGCGCTGCTTTTCGCTGGCAGCAGCAGCAGTACTATTGGCAACCCGATTGGGGAAGTCCTCTCTAAGATGAGCACTGCGCTTGGAAGACCAGTTTGCTTCGGTGGCAATTGCGCCTCAATCAATTCAAGTTCCTCAGCCGGGGCTACGTCAACTACAAGTTCGCCGCGAAGCGGTCAACTGCCCGGACCTGCCCAAGAGGCCATTGAGAGAGCGAGGAGGATTATGGTCGAGAATCACGACGATCTTATGTCGCGGTCGGGAGTGATCGGCGTCGGGGTCGGCGCTTCAGATACGAACGCGTCTGAAGCGGCCATCGTGGTTTACCTTGATCGGACAACTGGTAATCGGCCCTCGTTACCGCTCCGCCTTGATGGCGTGCGCGTGAGGTCAGTCCAGACCGACCCGTTCGTTGCTTATTGAGTCAGACCAGAAAGCAGCGCCACGCCGCCTTGCCAACGGTGTGGCGCTGAGGAAAGAGTGTCGTGCTTCAGCCTTCTCGCTTAACGTCGTGACACGGATGGTTCCGAGGGGGGGGCGATGAGGCGTTGATCGAAAAGCTCTCCCCAGAAGTTCGCGGCATAGTCGAAGATGTCGCTGCCAAGCTTCGCCAGGTGGCTGGTAAAGCCGTAGCCTCCAAAGCCACATCGCGGGCAGGCAAGCCGAAATCCAAGCCACATCGTCGCACTAGAAAACCACTGCGGTGAGCTGAATGGTTGGTTAGCCGCCTTGTCTCTAAAGCAAGGCATCATACGCCCGCCGTTGAGGTCTGGCTGAGCACGTCAATGATCTTCGGAATGTCGTTGCTCTCACGGAGACGGATGACGAGTAGGCCAGTGCTGAGCCAAAAGCCGGGATCGCGCACCAAGTGGCCGATCACTGAAGCTTCGCGGTCAAGCTGATTAAGCTCCGGTCCCCATTGATCCGGGTTCAGGGCGGCTAGCCGTTGGGCCACACGCCAAGCCTGCGCACGCGCCTTATCGAGGCTGAAATTGATGATCGCTTCATCGGTTTTGCCGCCGATGCGGTCAAGCAAGGCCAGCCAGGGCGACAGTTCGTCAATCTCACCCTGCACTTGGTTCACCAGACTGGCCAGAATGGCGTTGATCTCGTCAAAGTCATGCTTGAGCAGCGGCAACTGCGCGCCCGGCGCAATTTGAGCGGCGGCAATGCCGAGATCGAAGTTGATATGGGCGTTAATGCCGAGGAGCAGATGCTGCAAAATCAGCGGGCGCCAACTGGCGGCGGCTTCAAAGGCCACTAGCCAACATCGGCTAGGCGGTTCATTCAGGCGGAAACGTTGCAGCGCGTTGAGGTAGCGATTGGCGAACGTGACGTCAAATTGCTCCATCCGTGCGCCGTCATCAAAACGGCCAGTGTTGATGCCTTCTTTGACTTTGATCGTGACTATGCGATAGAGAGCGGCGAAAAAACCGAGGCGACTTTGTTCTTGGCGGGAGCGCGTGATGATGTCGCTCAGTTGCTCAATGACTTCATCTATAGTCTGAGCCTGGGGAAATTCCAGAGCGAGCTTGGGGATCATAAGTCTCTCCCGAGCAAATCAACCACGAAGATCACGAAGGCCACGAAGGTTGTTTCTTGCTTCGTGCTTTTCGTGTTCTTCGTGGTTGGATTTTTATTGCTTCCTTGCGTTTTACGTCGGCAGCTTATAATCAGCGAAGCGTTCGCGCAGCACCTTCTTGTCGAACTTGCCGACGCTCGTCTTCGGCAGCGCATCAATGAATACCACGTCGTCGGGCATCCACCACTTCGCAAACCGCGCGGCGAGGTGATCGTAGACTTGCTCTTTGGTGACCGTGGCTCCCGGTTTGACGACCACACACGCGAGCGGTCGCTCTAGCCATTTCGGATGATTGACAGCAATGACAGCGGCTTCGGTCACGCCAGGGATCGCCATGATCGCGTTCTCCATATCCACCGACGAAATCCATTCGCCGCCGCTCTTGACCAGATCTTTCGACCGATCCGCAATAGCGATGTAACCTTCAGCATCAATCGTGGCGATGTCGCCGGTATCGAACCAGCCGTCAGGGAATTTTTCCGGCGCTGGATCTTTGAAGTATGAATCAGCAATCCACGGCCCGCGAATGAGCAAGCGGCCCATCGCCACGCCGTCGTGCGCGACTTCGTTTCCCGCTTCATCCGCCAAGCGCACTTCAAGGCCGGGGATGATCAGGCCGGCGCGCTGCTTGACATCAAGGATGCGCTCGCGCGGCCAATCCTTCATCTTCGGTTTGAGCCGGTTGGTGCAACCGAGCGGGCTGGTTTCAGTCATGCCCCAGGCGTGAATGAAATGCACACCCAGCTCGGTTTCAAACCAATCAATCATCGCGCGCGGCGGAGCCGAGCCGCCGCAGAGCACCGTGCGCAAGGACGAAAGATCATACTTGCCGGGATTGGCTTTCAATTCGTTGATCACGCCCATCCAGATCGTCGGCACTCCACCAGTGATGGTGACGCGCTCATCCTGAAGTAACTGACAGACTGAAGGCCCATCCATCTGGGGGCCGGTGAAGACTTGTTTGGCACCGATCATGCAGCCGAGATACGGCCAGCCCCAGGCGTTCGCGTGAAACATCGGCACCACGGCCAGCATCGTGTCGAGGCTGTTGAGACCGAAAGTATCCGGCAGCGCGCCCGCGATGGTGTGCAGGTAGTTCGAGCGGTGCGTGTACATGACGCCTTTCGGATTGCCGGTCGTACCGCTGGTGTAACACAAACCCATCGGCGTGTTTTCGTCCAGCGCGGGCCACTTGAATTCAGGCGTCTCTGCCGCAAGCAGTTGTTCATAGTCATGCGCCGGAGCCAGCGTGGTCGAGACTTGTCCCGTGTTGCTCATGACGATGAAATGCTTAACGGTGGGAATGCGGCCAGCAAGTTTTTCGAGCTGCGGCAGCAACTCTTCATCCACACAGATGACGGCATCTTCGGCGTGATTGATGATGTAGGCGAGCTGCTCCGCCGACAGGCGCAGGTTGAGCGTATGCAGCACCGCTCCCATACATGGCACAGCGTAATAAATCTCCAGATGCCGATAGCCGTTCCAGGCGAAAGTGGCCACGCGGTCGCCTGGCTGAACGCTGAGACGCTCGAGCGCGTTCGCCAATTGCTGCGCGCGGCGGCCCAGATCGGCGTAGGTATAGCGGTGTGTGCGGTCACGCATCCGTGAGACGATCTCGGCGTCGGGCGCGAGTTGCGGTCCGCGCTCCATCAGCACTCTCATCGTCAGTTGGGTATGCATCATCGTCATGGGAAGGTCTCCTCGATTGAGTTAGGTTTGAAGACGATCAGCCGTCGCATCGCGCACGGCTCATTGACCGCCAACCGCTTTATCTTCTTTCTTCGGCGTTTCGGGCGCCGTGAAATCCGGCAGCGGATCGCCCCAGATGTAATGATTGAACCAGAGCAGATTGTGGAGCAATACGGCGCGCTGCGCTTTCGGTTTGGTGATGCCGTGGCCAAAGCCTTTGTAGACGACCATCTCCGCCTTCACGCCGCGATCTTCCAGGCCCTGGCGCAACTCATACGCATTCGGAATCGGCACGCGCCTATCCAACTCGCCGTGTTGAATGAGCGTCGGCGTGCGCGCTTTCTTGATGTAACTCATCGGCGAAGTCTTCTGATAAATTTCAGGATCGTCCGCCGGGTCTTCGCCGAGGTAGTTGAGCGTGAAGGTCGTGATATCGGTGTTGTAGTAATAAGTCGCCCAATTCGAGATGCCAGCGCCAACTGAAATCGCCGCGAAACGATCGGAAGAGGTCGTGAGAAACGCGGAAATGTAGCCGCCTTGACTCCAACCCATGCAGCCAACTTTCGCCCGATCCACCCAGCCTTTGCCGATCAAATAATCCACGCCTGAGATCACATCCCACGCATCGCCGACGCCGAGATTGCGGATGTTGAGCTGGCGGAATTTTTCGCCATAACCGGCGCTGCCGCGATAGTTGACTTTCAAAACCAGCGCGCCGCGCCCGACCCACAGATCAATTGGATAAGTCCGCGTGTCGAGCAATGTCGGGCGATCAATCCCGGTCGGCCCGCCGTGAATGACACAAAGTAGTGGATATTTTTTATTCGGGTCGAAGTCAGCAGGCTTAATCAAAACGCCTTCGATTGTCGCGCCGTCCTGGCTCTTCCACGAAATCACCTCGCGCGTGCCGAGGGTGAAGTTTTTCGTTTGCTCTGTCATCGTGGTCAACGCACGCGGCGCGAAGTTCTGCACGCTGGAAACACCGACTTCAGTCATCGAAGTCGGAGAGGTGACGGTGAGGGCTAGTTGCTTACCGTCGCGCGTCAAAGTGAATCCTCCCGACATCAAGTTATCCGGCCCAGAAATGCGCGTGATCTTGGCGCTCGCTGGATCTACGCGAAAGAGGTGCGAAGCGGTTTTCTGCGCGCCCGCAAAATAAATCCCGTCGGCGTTCCACGCGACGAAGCCGGGGTTCTCATCGAAGCCGTCAGTGATCGAACGCGGTGTGCCGCCGTTTGCCGAAACAATCGCGAGCCGTGAATTACCCGCCGGGTTTTTGCGGCCCATTGCTGTTGAAAAGACGATCTGCCCGCCATCGGGCGACCAGTGCGGCCCGCCGTCCGATTCCGGCAGCGCGACGATTTTCTTGACGGCGTTGTCGACGAGGTTGAGGAGATAAATGTCGGAAGTTGCGCCTTGAATCAAATCGGGGTTGATTGTGGCGCTGAAAGCGATCTTGCTCCCATCCGGCGACCATTCAAACGAGCCGACAGTGAAGTCTTTGCCTTTCGTGCGCTGTGTTCCAGCGACCGGCGCATTCAAAGCTTCTGCCACGTCGAACGTCCAAATGTGCGAGTGGTTGTAGTCCTTGCGCACGACTTCAAAGTCGCTGAAATAATCCTTGCGATCTTTCGCCGCTTTGGTTACGGGGTCGGTTGCGGTGAACGCGATGCGCTTGCCATCGAGCGACCACTCGAAGCCGCCGACGCTCGTTTCAGCTTTAGTCAACTGCGTGGCTTCGCCGCCATCAGGCCGAATGACGAAGATCTGATTGCTATTGCCCGCGCGGCTGCTGGTAAAGGCGAGCCACTCACCCGAGGGCGACCATTGCGGATTGCCGTCGGATTTGTCGCCGCGCGTGAGTTGGAAGGTTTTTCCTGTCGAGGTATTGGCCAACCATAAATGCGTGACGAAAGCGTCCTGCTTGAAATCGGTCTCGGTCACGGTGTAGGCGACCCATTTGCCATCGGGCGAAATCTGTGCGCCGCCAGCAGATTTGATCGTGAGCAGATCGTCAATCGTCGGCACGCGGCGAGCAGTATCAGCCGCGAACGAGAGTGACACTAAAAAGCTGAGTAGCAGAACTGATCGTTTAAGCATAGTTCATTCCTTTTCAGTGTTAAGCCACTTTTCAACAAAGGCTTTTTGTTCAGCAACTGTTGCGAGATTTACATCCGGCCCAGTATCAAAAATGTCAACTAGATCTTTCGTCCTTGCATATCTGCCTATGGTCATTTTGTAGGCCCGTCTGCCCGCTGCCCCCATATCTCGCCCCATTGCCGATGGATAAACATTGAGGCTTGCGCCATAGCAAAAAGGACGTAGCCCTAGCTCTTCAAGCCTTTCGCGAATTTGGCAGAGTGCTTCAAAGTAATCGCTGGCGCTAGCAGCTATTTCAACTTGGTCGTAATGTAGCGTGAGCATACAAGAATCAGGATCCACATCGTTTAGGGTAAAAGTAGCATTGATGGGCAGCCCGCTCTCAGACCTTAATTCGACCAAGTATTTTTCCTCTTCCTCCAACATCAACATCTCTCAATCAAAACACTGGTTCAGCCAACTTAGCTAATAGCGTGGCTGATGCCTTCTCGACATCCGCGTGCAACGAATTGCCATGCGCGTCCATCGTCACAATCGCCGGAAAGTCGGTCACGCGCAAATGCCACATCGCTTCGGGAATGCCGAACTCCATCAAGTTGACATCAAGCACTTCATCAATGCACCTGGCGTAATACTGTGCCGCGCCGCCGATGGCGTTCAGATAAACCGCGCCGAAATCTTTCATCGCCGCCAGGGTCTTCGCGCCCATGCCGCCTTTGCCGATCACCGCGCGCACGCCGTAGCGTTTGATAATCTCGCCTTGATACGGCTCTTCGCGGATGCTCGTGGTCGGCCCGGCGGCGGTGATGCGGTAATGACCGTTCTTCATCACGACCGGCCCGCAGTGATAGAGCACTGAGCCTTGCAAACTGGCGGGCGGCTCGTGCTTCATCAAATGCGAGTGAACCGCGTCGCGGCCCGTGTACATCTCACCTGAAACGAGCACGACATCACCGACTTGCAATTCGCGCACTTGCTCTTCGGTGATCGGCGCGCGCAACACTTTCTCTTTGCCGGTGCGAACGAAGCCGCCACCGCGTGACATCTGGGCCGCTGGTTCTTTCTCATCACGATAGAGCCAACGTTTAATCTCTCCAGTCTTCGCATCGAGCACGACGCCCAAACGCCGAAACGCCCAACAGTCATAGGCCACCGAAACGAAGAAGCTTGCAGGCAGGCGATTGAGCACGCCGACCTTGCAACCGATCAACGTCACACCGCCGCCGAAGCCCATCGTGCCGATGCCGAGCGTGTTTGAGGTTTGCACGATGTAGTCTTCGAGCTTGGCGAGTTGCGGATGGGGATTGGTGTCGTCGAGCGTGCGGAAGAGTTGTTCTTTCGCGTGCTGATAGCTGGTCGTGCGATCACCGCCGATGCAGACGCCGAGCGCGCCCGCGCTGCAACCTTGTCCCTGCGCTTGCCAGACCGCGTGGAGCAGGCACTTTCGCACGCCGTCCAAATCGCGGCCCGCTTTGCCCAAGTGCGGCAGTTCCATCGGCAGCGAGTATTGAATATTTTTGTTTTCGCATCCGCCGCCTTTGAGCAATAGCTTGACTTCGATTTCATCGTCGTTCTCCCACTGAGCAAAGTGAATCGTCGGCGTGCCGGGGCCGAGATTGTCGCCGCTGTTGGCTCCCGTCAGAGAATCCACTGAGTTCGAGCGCAGCTTGCCGCGCTTAGTCGCTTCGGCAGTGGCTTCCTGAATCTGGCGCTTCATGATGATTTGGTTGGCGCCCACTGGCGTATGGACTTCAAAAGTCGGCCAGCCTGTGTCCTGGCAGATCGGCCCTTCGTTGTCGCAGGCCATATCAATGTTGGTGGCGATGACGTTCAGGGCTTGTGCCGAACGCGCGCCTTGCTCGGTATCGAGCGCGCTCGCCATCGCGCGGCGGACATCGGGCGGCAAATTGGTTGAAGTTTGAGTGATGAGTTGCAGCATGCTCTCGCGGAAAGCGTCCATCTCGGTTTATCCTCTGGCTTGAAATTAGTAATGCTGGTTGAAATCGTGGTCGGCGGTAATCTACCACAAATCGCCCGAAGTCTGGAATCTGAAGCCGTCGCGCTTCACCAATTCACGGAGGGACGCATGAAGCAATTGATACGGCGGTTGGAGTTGCCCATCGTGGCCGCGCTTTTCATCGCGGGATCGGCCTTCCTTTTCAAACTCGCTTACCTGCCGTTGCTCACAAGCACCGGGCTTGGAATTTTGCTGCTGCTCGCCTTCTACGTTTACGTCAAGCAGCGGTATGACGTGCGAGTGCCGCTCCTGCTCTTGGTGTTGGTGCAAGCGAGCGTCGAGGTGGATGCGCTCGGCAATTACTTTCATCTGTATGGCGGACCGTTCGGGCCGATTCAGTACGACGAGTTCGCGCACTTCTCCGTCCAGTTATGCGTGGCGCCGATAGTTGTCTGGCTGCTGCGCGAGGGGATCGAGCGCTTCGGCTATCGGCTGCCGCTCGGTCTGATCGCGTTTTTCTCGATCACGATTCTTTTCAGCCTCTCCGGCTTCTACGAAATTCTCGAACTGTGGGATGACAAATCTCATCCCGTGCCCGGCATGCGGATTCACGGCGCTTATGATGCGCCGACGGATCTACAATTCGATCTGGCCGGAATTGTCCTGGGCACAGTGTTGACTTACGCGGTGATGAAGAGCCGCAGGCGATCACCGCAGAAGGCTGCGCAGGCCAGTGGAATGTAGCGGCTCGGAAAAGCTTCGGAAAAGCTGGTAATTTTGACCAATCCGATTCCACACAATCTTGATTTAGCAAGTTAATTCCTCTTTCAAGGAGAACGTCATGAAGAAACGTACCCGTATGTTCTGTTTGCTGCTGGTAGTTTTGCTGGCGGGCGCTGTTCTCGCGCAATCGCAATCGCCGTCCGCCCCAATCACC
>Ga0070694_100001836_pt1 | contig 12571 bp, 12 predicted proteins | sample KBSK1251metaG_FD_65470 | JGI IMG/M metagenome (GOLD analysis project Ga0070694, IMG submission 65470) | Corn, switchgrass and miscanthus rhizosphere microbial communities from Kellogg Biological Station, Michigan, USA - KBS K1-25-1 metaG | ecosystem: Host-associated > Plants > Roots >... | reverse complement strand
GTGCTGCGGCTGCTCGCGCCGCCTACGGCGGAGGTGCCGGTGATCGAGAGCTCGTCGGCGGCGTGAGGCGCCGCTCACCCTCTCCCCTGCGCAACCACCCCTCACCTTGCCCTCTCCCCTGAGGGCCATGACCGCGGACTGCCGCTGGCGCAACCACCCCTCACCCTGCCCTCTCCCCTGAGGGGAGAGGGGCGATAGGGTGGGAACTACCCTTAGAGAGCGTCGGGGGCGGCGGCGATCTTCTCGAGGTCGGCGCGGGTGTAGGAGCCGAGGCTGCGGTAGTCGAGCTCGGTGTAGTTCCGGATCCACTGCAGCGCGATCTTGACCGCCTTGCGGTAGCGCGCCTCGGTCTCCGCGTCGCGGCCCTTCAGCAGGCGCAGGATATCCTCGACCTCCTCCTGCAGCAGCCGCTTGACCAGCGCCACGTCGTGGGTGGCCTCCGGCCCCTGCGTGGTCTTCGCCCGGTGGCGAATGCGCTGGGCGATCTGGGCCACCGACATGCGCCCGGTGGCCAGGTCCTCCATCAGGGCCGGGTGCACGCCCGGCTTGCCGGCCAGGCTGTCGATGCCCTTGGCCCCGCGGCCCTGCAGCCACCCCTCCACGTACTCGATCAGCATCCGGGCGTTGCGGCGCGTGCCCTCCACTGTGATGGGACCCGCCGGCACCTCGATGCGCACCGGGTAGCTCTCGGGCTTCACCATCTCGGGCCGGGGCTTCCAGGCCCCGCCGCCGTGCACGCGCTTGAAGGGCTCGGCCGCCGCCTTCATGTGGAAGATGTGGGCGACCCAGGCGCGGATGAAGCCCTGCTCGGCCTCCCAGACCTTGTCGGCCCGGATGGACTCCGCGGCCACCCGATTGACCTCCGGGTCGGGGTTGGGCAGCGCGGTGGCCATGCCGCCGATCGGGACCGCGCCCCGCTTGAGGCACACCGCCACCAGCCGGCGGAAGATGTCGGACAGGAACGGGGTGGTCTTGATGTCGACCCCGAAGCGGTCGGGCCACACCGCGTTGGGGTCGGCCATGACGAACTCGAAGATGCTCGCCTTGAGGTCCCAGCGCGCCGCGTTCAGCCCGGCCGCGTAGGGTCCGAGCGCGTGCAGCATCTCCTCCATCTCGTACACCGCGGGGAGCGCCTCCACGAGCGGGATGGCCCGGATCGTCGCGTCCTTCAGGAACGGCAGGTGGGCGCGGCTGCGGTCGAAGAGGTCGCGGTACCAGGCGCACTCCTCGGCCCCGTCGACCTTGGGCAGGTAGAAGTAGATGCCCTGCCCGCGACCCGCCTGGGCGCGCCCGGGATAGTAGAGGGTGAGCGCGGTCCCCAGGATGGCCGCGGAAACCGGCCTGCCGTCCACCGTGACCTCCGGCTCGTCGAGATGGAGCCCCCGCTCCCGGTGCATGAAGAAGGGCAGCTCGCCCGGCGCGATGCGATATTCCTTCTTGCGCTCGGGATCCACGTACTGCAGCTCGTGGTTCACCGCGGCCAGGCGGTTGTGACAGGCCCGCACCGTGTCGATGAGGCGGTGGCCGGCCGAGTCCTCGTCGTCGTCGAGGTCACCTTCGGCCCGTTCGCCCTCCGGCCCCGGGTTGAGCGCGTTGATGAACATGCTGGTGATCGAGCACGGTCCCGAGATCTCGATGCCGGGCGTGGCGAGATCCTTCGGCACCGGGGGCACCTTCCAGTCGCCGCCGATCGCCGCGCCCGCGGCGGGCGCCGAGGGCAGCCGGCCGTGCTTGAGGGCCTGGGTCAGCCGCTCGTCGCGCTTGGCGCGCAGCGCGTGGATCCGCGGTCCGAGCTCGTCGTGCAGCCGCAGGAGATAGGCCTGGAACTCGGGCGTGAAGAGGGCGGCCGCGCCCTCCACGGGCGCGACCTGCACCCGCTGACTCGAGGAGGCTCCGGGATAGGCCGCCATGGCGTCGCTCCGTTCGGTTGAGGTGAGGCCGGCCTCAGGCGGTCGCGCGGGCGCCGCGTCCGCGGCCCCGCCAGAGCGCCCTGATGCCGAAGTAGGCGAAGGCGTCCTTCAGGTTGGAGAAGAGACGCTGCACGCGCCCCATCTCGCGGCTCGTCACGTACTCCATGGTGAACACCACGCGGCGCTCGCCTTCGCGCGACGGGCTGACTCCGTGGTACACCTTGTCACCGTTGAAGATCACCATCGAGCCGGGCTCGGTGGCCATCGCCATCTCGACCGGCGCCTGCCCGGGCCGGTGGGTGTAGAGCCGGCAGAGCAGGCGGCTCGAGGAGTCCTGCACGAGGCCGATCAGCACCGTGTAGCGCGCGCCCTTGTAGTGCGAGGTGTCGTAGTGGTAGCCCATGTGGTCGCCCGCCTCGGTATAGAAGTAGAGCGCGCAGGCGTGCGGGTCCTCGTCCGGGCACAGCTGGAGATCCGCCCGCACCAGCCTTCCGAGGAAGCGGCGGAACCGCTCGGACCGGTAGAAGGCGAGCAGCGCAGGCCCGTCGTCCGCGATCGCGTAGTGGCTCACGCTGCCGCCCTTCTTGTGGCGGGGATGTAGTTCCGGTTGAGCTCGGCCTCGAGGCGGCGAGCGTCGTCGAGCAGGACCCCGATCGCGGCGGGAGGCAGGAACCCCTCGATGAAGAGGAACTCGTCCTGCGCCCAGTACTCCTGCGCGAGCCGGGCCGCGTCCAGGCGGTCGAGGGCCGCGTCGATCTCGGCGGTGAAGGAGCCGGTCTCCGGGGTCATGGTCGGGGAGCGAGCCGCTCGACCTGCACCAGGTTCGAGTGCAGCGCGGGGCCGCCGCCCATGTCGGTGGTGCGGTCGTCGGTGAGGGCGTTGACCCCGCGCCCGCCCGGCTGGTGCTTGCTCCACCAGATGCCCTCCACCACCACCACCCCCGCCCGCGTGTCCTCGGTGAGCTCGGCGGTGAACCGGGCCTCCCCGCGCGCGCTGCGCACCAGAACCGGGTCGCCGCCCCGGATGCCGCGGGTCGCCGCGTCGGCGGGGTTCAGCAGGACCGCCGGGCCGCGCTGCCGGCGCCGCATCCGCTCGGACTGGCTGAACGACGAGTTCAGGAAGAACCGGTTGGGCGGCACGATGCACTGCAGCGGATAGCGCTCGAGCAGGGCCGCGTGCTCCGGTCCCTCCACCAGCGGCACGTAGGTCGGCAGCGCGGGCAGCCCCTCGCGGGCGAGCGTCTCCGACAGGAACTCGACCTTGCCCGACGGGGTGGGCGCCCCCGCCGCGAAGGGCAGATAGGGCCGGCCCACCTGCAGGCGCACCGAGTGCTCCGCCTCGAGCCGCTCGAGCGTGATGCCGGCCACCGAGGCGTCGCCCGAGTCGAGCGCCTCGCGGATCAGGTCGTCCTCGCCCTTGGTGAAGTGGGGATCCCGAAGTCCCATCACGCGGGCGAGGTCCCGCGTCACCGCCCAGTTCGAGCGCGCCTGACCTTCCGGCGGGATCACCGGGCGGGCGAGCTGGAGATGGAGGTGCCCGTAGGACCGGTAGCAGTCGGTGTGCTCCATCGAGGTGGTGGCGGGCAGCACCAGGTCGGCGTAGTCGGTGGTGTCGGTCAGGTGCTGCTCGTGCACGACCGTGAACAGGTCCTCGCGGCGGAGGCCCTGGAGCACCAGCTCCTGGTTCGGCACGATGGTGGCGGGGTTGGCGTTGTAGACGTAGAGCGCCTTGACCGGCGGCCGCAGGTCCGGGTCGGTGAGCGCGCGCCCGAGCCGGATCATGTTGATCGAGCGGGGCGCCGGCTCCGGCATCAGGTCCGCCCGCTCGAGCGCCGCCGAGCGGAGGCCGAAGGCTCCGCCCGACGAGAGCAGCGCGCCCCCGGCCGGGTGCGCGTAGGCGCCGGTCAGCGCGGGCAGGCAGGCGATGGTCCGGCAGGTCATGCCCCCGTTGTCGTGCCGGGAGAGCCCGATGCCGACGCGGATGAACGCGGCCCGGGTGGCGCCGTAGCGGCGCGCGAAGGCCACCACGTCATCCGCCGCGAGGCCGGTGATCCGGGCGACGCGCTCCGGGTCGTACTGCTTGACGTGGTGGGCGAGCGCGGCGAAGCCGAGGGTGGCGCGCTGCACGTAGTCGTGATCCACCCGTCCCTCGCCGATCAGGACGTGCATCACGCCCAGGGCCAGGGCCCCGTCCGTCCCCGGGCGCGGCATCAGGTGCCAGTCGGCCAGGCGCGCGGTCGCGGTGCGGTAGGGATCGATGCAGATCACGAAGGCGCCCCGGCGCCGCGCCCGCTTCACCAGCGTCATCGCGTTGATGTGGGTGTGCGAGGCGTTGAGGCCCCAGAGCACGATCAGGTCGGAGTCGACCATCTGCTCGGCGTCGCTGCCGATCACCGCCCCGAGCGTCGCCTGCCAGCCCGCGTAGGCGGTGCTGATGCAGATGGTGCGCTCGAGCCGTGAGGCCCCGAGGGCGTGGAAGAGCGGGTGGCCGGCCCGGTTCTGCACGAGCCCGAGGGTGCCGCCGTAGGAGAACGGCAGCAGCGCCTCCGCGCCCCACTGGGCGATGATCCGCCGCCAGCGGTGCGCGATCTCGTCGAGCGCCTCGTCCCAGCCGATCGGCTCGAACCGCCCCTCGCCCTTGAGCCCGACTCTGCGAAGGGGCGTCGACACTCTGGTGATCCCGTAGACCCGCTCCGCGTAGTCGTGCACCTTGCCGCAGATCACCCCCTGGGTGAAGGGGTGGGCGGGATCGCCGACCACGTCGGTGATGCGGGAGTCCTCGACCGTCACCTGGAGCGCGCACTGCGACGGGCAGTCGTGCGGACAGACGGACGGGAGGGTCCCTCGCATGAGTGCCTAGATTAGCACACCCGATCGGGGCGCCTCATCGTGCCCGGGCCCGCGCGGCGGCACGCTATGATCGGCCATGCGCGACCGCGAGCCGCGGCCCAGGCGCTTCTCGACCCGCGAGGCCCGGCGCCTCGGGCTGCTCTTCGCGATCGTCTACTTCGCGCAGGGCATGGTGTACCTGCCGGATCAGGTCGTGGCCATCGTGTTCAAGGAGCGCGGGCTCACCGCCGGGCAGCTCGCCACGTTCACGTGGATCATCACCACCCCCTGGTTCATCAAGCCCCTCTACGGCTTGCTCTCCGACTTCGTCCCCCTCGCGGGCACGCGGCGGCGCAGCTACCTGCTGATCATGGCCGCGCTCGCCGCGGGCTCCGCGGTCGCGGTGAGCCTCATGGCGGGCGCGCCCTACTGGGCGCTCGCCACCACGATCACCCTGCTCTGGCTCGGCGTCGGCTTCACCGACGTGCTCACCGACGCGCTCATGGTCGAGAACGGCAAGCCGCTCGGGCTCACCGGGGCGTTCCAGTCCGTGCAGTGGGCCGCCCTCAGCGCCGCGTCGATCCTGGTCGGGGTGGCCGGCGGCTACCTCGCGGAGCGCCGGGCCTTCTCGGGCGCCTTCGCGCTGGTGGCGTCCTTCCCCCTGATCTCGCTGCTGATGGCCTGGCTCGTGGTGCACGAGCCCCCCGCCCGGCCGAACCTCGAAGGCCTCGGCGAGACCTGGACCGCGCTCCGGCAAGCGATGACCCGCCGCGACCTGTGGCTGGTGACCGGCTTCATCTTTTTCTGGGAGTTCAGCCCGTCCTTCGGGCCCGCCTTCTTCTACTACCAGACCGACACCCTCCACTTCTCGCAGACCTTCATCGGCGCGCTGGCCTCGCTCGGCGCCGCCGCGAGCATCGGCGGGGCGTGGGCCTACGCGCGGCTCAGCCGGCTCTTCTCGCTCAAGCGGCTCATCGTGTGGTCGATCGGCGCGGGGGCGGTCGGGAACCTCGCCTACCTCGTGTACCGGGGCAAGGTCTCGGCCCTCGTCATCACGGTGGTCTTCGGCGCGGTCGGCATGATCCCCTGGCTCGCCTTCCTCGACCTGGCCGCGAAGGCCTGCCCGGCGCGCACCGAGGCCACCTTCTTCGCGCTGCTGATGTCGATCAACAACCTGGGCACGCGCTCCGCGGAGTGGACGGGGGCCAACCTCTACGACTGGGTGGGCTACACGCGGCTGGTGCTGATCTCGACCGCCTTCACCGCGGCGGCCTGGCTGCTGGTGCCGCTGGTGCCCATCGACGCCATCGAGGCCGCCGCGCGCGCCGCCGAGACCGAGGCGGCACCGCCCGCCTGAGCGGGGTCACGCGCCCCCGCGCTCGTCCCGCTCGACCGCGCCGCGGGCGGCCTCGTAGGCACGGCGCAGCCAGCGCACCGCGCGCCCCACGTCGCGGATGCTCTCGACGCGACACTCGACCCAGCCGTTCGCGCTCATGCGCCGGTGCGGCGTGCAGCCGGCCGCGAGGGCCCGGCGCTGATCCTCCGGCCCGAGGCGGATCCAGAGATCGGTGTCCTTGGGGCGCAGCGGGAAGCAGGCGAACAGGCGCGGACCGACGAAGTAGCCCCAGCGCCCGAACATCGGGGTGATCTTCACGCGGGGCCAGTTGCCGAGCGTCTCGTTGAGCTCGGCGGCGGGGCCGGTCCCGCCGCGCTCGAGGGTGCGTCGCGTCTTGCGCGCGGAGCCGATGCCGCGAAACGGGCGGGGGCGGGGCTTCATGCCGGTCGGTCCTCGAGCCTCACCGCGCCCGTGGAGGAGTGGGGCGGCCGGCTCAGGGGAAATGATACCGCGAGATGTGCAGGTGGACCCCGTGGGAGGATTTCGGCTCGACGGTCAGCTCGCCGGCGCCCAGCAGCAGCGCCGCGTCCGCCTTCTCGAGCCGCTGGATCAGCGGTGGAAGGTCCGGAGCCACCATGGACAGCGCCACCATTCCCTCCATGCCGCCCACCTCGGTGGCCGGCACCATCAGCAGCGTGCTGCCCCCGGCCCAGCCGAGCATGGTCCGCGGGCCCCCGTTGATCTCGACCTCGGGGAGGCCGAACAGATCCTGATAGGTCTTCGCGGTGTCGTGGGGCACCGGCGAGCCGATCACGAGGCGCTTGAAGCGCACCGGCGACTCCGGGTGCGGCTCACCCGCCTCGGGGGTGGCCAGCTCGACCAGCACGCCGTGACAGGCGCTCGGGTGCAGGAACGCGACGCGCCCCGCCAAGCCACGGCGCGGGGCGGTGTCGAGCAGGGCCACGCTCTTGCCGCGCAGCTCGGCGAGGTCGCCGGCCACGTCCGGGGTCTTGAAGCAGAGGTGATGCAGGCCCTCGCCCCGCTTGGCCAGGAAGCGCCCGATCGGCGTGTCCGGCGCGAGCGGCTCCAGCAGCTCGATCTCGGTCTCGCCCGCGGCCAGCAGCGCGGCCCGCACACCCTGCTCGGCGACCTCCGCCTCGCGCGCCAGCGGCAGGCCCAGCGTGTCCCGCCAGAACCGGTACGCCTGCTTGAGGCTGCGCACCGCGATCCCGACGTGATGGATGCTCGTCACCATGACCCGATCCGCTCGATCACCTCGATCACGCTAGCCGACGGGCCGCGGATTTTCAACATCTTTCGCCCCCACCCGCCTCAGCCACGCGTGAAGAGCTTCTCGACCGGCGCCGGGGGCAGGCCCACCAGCGCCGCGTTCTCCTCGACGTGGGCCACCTGCCGCATGCCGCAGAGCGCGGTCCCGACTCCGGGCGTGGACCGCACGAACTGCAGCGCGCGCTGGGCGTCGGTCCGGAGCCCCTCCAGCACCTGGCTGAGCGCGGGCGGGAGGTTCCGGGCCAGCTTGCCCTGGGCGATCGGGGCCGACGCCATCACGTAGAGCCCGAGCTGCTCGGCGGCCTGCAGCACCGAGACCGACTGCTTGCCGATCTGCTGGTTGGCCTGGGCGAGCGCCTCGGTCATGGCGAGGCTGTACGGCAGCTGGATGACGCCGAAGTGGTGCCGGGCCCCCGCCACCTCGCGGGCGAGCCCGACCAGGTCGGGCAGCGAGAGATGGTCCGGCGCGGTCGCGGGCCGGCGATAGCCCTCCCACGTCGCGGTGCCGTACCAGCGGATGCGGCCGTCGCCGACCGCGCTCTCCAGGAACTCGAAGGCCGCCCGCATGCGCGCCACGAACGTGGGACGGTCCGCCGCGCCGAGCTGCATCTCGGGGTTGTGGACGTAGTACACGTCGATGGTCTCCACGCCCAGATTGGCGCGGCTGCGATCGAGCTGGTCCGCGAGATAGCGCGGCGTCATGCAGTGGCAGCCCCCCACGAGGTCGGTCGCCTTCAGCACGCCCGTCCGCACGTAGGTCTCGGTGAAGTAGGCGTTGGGGTTGGCGGGCATCGTCCCGTCGAACGGCACGAACCCGCCCTTGGTGGCCAGCACCACCTCCTCGCGCGCGATCCCGCCCTCCGCGACCAGGGCCCGCAGCGCGGCCCCGACGCTGCGCTCGCTGCGCTGGTGGCGGTAGTTGATCGCGGTGTCCACCACGTTGATCCCGAGCTGGAGCGCGCGCGTGACCGCGGCCTCGTACGCCTGGTCGGTCGCGTCGTCCTCGGCGCCCAGGTAGGTGCCGATGCCGATCGACGACAGGCGCAGCCCCTGCCAGGTCTTGAAGTGGCCCTTCGCGGCCCGGGCGCCGAGCCGTCGCCGGTAGCCGCTGGTCCCTGCCTCCGTCGCGAAGCCTTGCATGCTCACGTCTCCCGGTACACGAGCAGGATGAGGCCGATGACGGTCAGGCACGCGGCCCAGATCCAGGCGGGCACCCGGGCGTCCTCGGGGGGCAGGCGTACCTCGAGCCAGCGGCCCCAGGCCATGACCACCCCGAAGAGCCCCATGGGGGCGTGCGAGACCTCGGCGAGGAACTCCGACTTCAGGTTGAACATGGCGTGCGAGTGGGTGAGCAGCAGCCCTCCGCCCGCCGCGCACAGCAGCGGGAAGACCAGCCGGCCGCCCGGCCGGGTGAGCCGGCCCGAGCGAACCATCCACTCGAACACCGCGAGCGCCACGATCAGCACCACGACCAGCCGGTGCTGGAGCACGTCGGGGAGGACCATGCTCTCCCAGAAGCCGGCCGGCCCGAGCGGCCACGCCCGGGGGTCGTTGCGGAAGAAGAGGAAGGCCGCCAGGCCCAGGAACAGCAGCGGCCAGTGGCGCGCCCACTGGACGCGGCCGGAGCGGTCCAGCAGCGCGAGCACGCCCATCAGGAACACGAAGAAGCCGGCCGCGTGGTGATTGTACTCGGACCACGCGTACTCCTCGGGCTGACGCCGGGCCAGCGTGTCGTCGATCGGCGCCGCCGCGGCCAGCAGCTCGGCCACCGGTGGCGAGGTGAGCCGCGGCATCGCGGGCCGGAAGCGCGCCGCCACCTCGGCCGGCGTCGCCCGGTCGGTCACCACGTCCACCGAGGGCGGCAAGGAGGTGAGCGAGGCCGCGGCCAGCAGCAGGGTGATGCCGAGGCCCACCTCGGCCTCGATGAAGGCCGGCACGCGCGCGGCCACCGCGCCCGCGCCCCGGTCTCCCCCGCCCCGGCGCAGGAGCCGCCCGCCCCCGCGGAGGAGCAAGAAATTGAGGCCGCCCAGGACCATCGCGCAGGCGAGCAGCGCGACCTTGGTGAGCACCATCACCCCGTAGCCGGTTCCGATGAGCCCCCCCCACGCCCCCACGTAGCTCCACGTGAGCACGATCCCCGGCCCCAGCACGAGCACGAGCGAGGCGATGGCCACCGCCGAGAAGCGCCCGAGCACGCGCGCGCCCGAGGGCTCCGCGGCCGGGCCGCCGGCCCGGCGCCACAGCAGGGCGAAGCCCACCAGGTGGATGAGGCCGCCCACCCACGCGACCGCGCCCAGCTGGTGCAGCACCGTCACCGCCATGAGCGGGGCACGCTCGTGGAGACGGCTCGCGGCGTGCGCGAGCCACGCCGCGTTCGCGATCAGGAGCACGCCGACGACCACCGCGCCGGCCCAGCCGCCGGGGCCGGGCGCCCCACGCCCCGCCCTGTGGACCGCGGCCACCAGGAGCAGGGCCAGGCCCACCCGCGCGAGGCCGGCCATCCCGAAGTCGGTGGTGAGGAACTCGCGAAGCGGCCACCGCCCGGCCGGGTCGGCCAGGGCCCACGGGTGGACGATCAGCAGCAGCAGCGCGGTGGTGGCGGCCACCACCAGCGCGCCGGCCTCCATCAGCCGGACGGCGCGGTCGCGCGCGGCTTCCACGAGGCCGCTCGCGCCGGGGCCGGGCCGCAGCACCAGGAGCACATATCCGAGGCCGCCGACCGCCGCCGACAGCCCCACCGTCCCGAAGCCTCGCAGCAGGACGTCGAGAAACCCCGCCAGCTGCGCCATGCCTACCGGGCGGGGCCGACCGTGAAGCGGAGCGCGCCCTCGGTGATGTGGCCGTCCACCGCGAGCACCCGGTACCGCAGCACGTAGACTCCCGGGGCGAGGGGCGAGAGGGGAATCACGACGCGGTCGGGCGGGGAGGCGTCGTCACCGCCCGGCAGGACGATCGACGCGGGCGGCCGATCACCCGCGGTGAGGGTGACGCGGGTGAACCGCTTCTCGATCTTGCTGTTGAATCGCAGGGTCACCTGCTCGGGCGCGCGCTCGAGCACCGCGTCGTGGACCGGGGAGGACTCGAGCACGATCGCGTGGGCCGAGGCGGGCGAAACCGGCAGCAGCACGAGCCACGCCGACAGCAGCAAGGCCGCCGGGGAGGCCGGCCGGGACGAGCGGGTCACGGCCGATCAGCGCCAGTCGTCCAGCACCAGGTCGCTGGGGTCTTCGTAGTCCTCCTGCTTGCCCCGCTTCATCCGCACCATCGTGAAGTCCACGTGGTAGCCGCGCTCCAGCAGCGTCTGGTAGGCCGTCCAGTAGTAGGTGTAGGCGGGCACCACGACACGCTGCAGCTGCCCGGAGGCGGCCAGCTCCTCGACGCCCTGGAGGAGCGCCTGCAGGTGCTCGGGCTTGCGGTGGCGGCTGTCGATCGCGAGGAGCTTGACGTAGGCGCTGCCGTGCGGCGCCTCGCTGTTGGGCGGCAGGTGGCAGACCGCGAACCCGATGACCTCGCGCCCCTTCTCGAGCAGGAGCGTGTCGCCGAGCGTGAGCCCGTCGACGATCTCGATCTCCTTGGCCAGGTCGAGCCCGCGCCAGAAGGCGTTGGTGATGCGGCGGACCTTCTGCATCACCTGCTTCTTGCGCGCCTCCTCGAGGGTCGAGTAGCGGCGCACCGCCAGCCCCGGCTTGAGCGCGGGGCGCATCGCGGCCGCCGGCGAGTCCGGCCGGTCGAGCGCCTTGCTCGTGACCACCACGAGCCCCTTCGGCTTGTAGCCGAACTTCTGGTAGAGGACCAGGTGCTTGGGGCTGTACGGATAGGTCGCGAGGCCCTGCAGCGTGGCCTTGTTCTCGTCGAAGAATTCCTGGCACGCGGTGAGCAGCTGCTGGGCGATGTCCTGGTTCTGGTAGTTCGTCAGCACCGCCACCGGGCCGATGATCCCGACCGTGCCCCACATGACCGCGATGGCGGCCCCCACGATCTTGCCGTCGCCCTCCTCGGCCACGAAGCAGCCCCACGGCTCCATGAGCCAGCGATGGTGCACGTACTGGGCGCCGCCGAAGACCTGGCGCGGCCGTGTGCCCACCTGCCGCTCGAAGAAGTCGCCGAAGGCCTGCTCGATGACGTCGCGGACCTTGGAGAGGTCGCCCTTGCGCACCCGGCGGATCTTGATGAGCGGCGAGCGGCCCTGCGAGTCGAGACCGGGTCGATCGACGGTCGCCCTCATGATTTCTCCGGCACGCCCGCCAGCTCCTCGAGCAGCGTGATCACGCCGGAGTGATCGAGCCCGCCCTTCCCCTTCACCCGCATGGCGTTGAACAGCTCCTGCACCACCGCGGTGCACGGCAACGGCACGCCGAGGGCGCGGGAGGACTCCATGATCAGGCCCAGGTCCTTGAAGTGGAGGTCGATCTTGAAGCCGGGGTTGTAGGTGCCGGACACGTAGTTCGGGGTCTTCTGCTCGAGGCACTTCGAGCCCGCGAGCCCGCCCCCCAGCGCCTTCAAGGTGAGCGCGCGATCGAGCCCGGCCTTGCGGGCCAGCGTGAGCGCCTCCCCGAGCGCGGTGAGGTTGACCGCCACGATGATCTGGTTCGCGAGCTTGGTGAAGCCGCCCGCTCCGAGCGGGCCCAGGTGGGTGATGGTCTTGCCGAGCGCCTGGAAGATCGGCAGCGCCGCGTCGAAGTCGGCCTTCTCCCCGCCCACCATGATGGACAGCGCCGCGTCGATGGCGCCCTTCTCGCCGCCCGACACCGGCGCGTCGAGCATGCGCACGCCCTTGGCCGCGAGCGCCTTGCCCACCTTCTGGGAGACGAGCGGCGAGATCGTGGACATGTCGGCGAGGAGCTGGCCGCGCTTGACCCCTTCGATCAGCCCGTCCTTGCCGAGCGCCACCAGCTCGACGTCGGGGGAGTTGGGCAGCATCGTGATCACCACGTCGCACTGCGCGGCCACGTCCTTGGGCGTCGAGGCCGCCTTGGCGCCCGCCCCCGCCAGCTCCTGGACCGGGCCCTGGCTCCGGCTGTGGACAACCAGTGGATAGCCGGCCTTGAGCAAGTTCTTGGCCATGGGACGGCCCATGATTCCGAGCCCAATGAATCCAACGACTTGCGCCATGGTGACCTCGTGGGGACCGGATGGGAGGAGCGACGGCGGTCCGGACAGTGGAATATCACAGGCGCGCGCGACGAGTCAAGCCATTCGGTGCCTCA
>Ga0070694_100001835_pt1 | contig 12571 bp, 7 predicted proteins | sample KBSK1251metaG_FD_65470 | JGI IMG/M metagenome (GOLD analysis project Ga0070694, IMG submission 65470) | Corn, switchgrass and miscanthus rhizosphere microbial communities from Kellogg Biological Station, Michigan, USA - KBS K1-25-1 metaG | ecosystem: Host-associated > Plants > Roots >... | reverse complement strand
CACGTTGGTCAGGCCGAAGTCCGCCCGCGGGTTGCGCCCGCTCGTGACGCCGTAATCGTCGTTGACCCGCCGGTCCCAGACGGCAAAGGCATTCCCCGTCATGACATTGACATCGCGCGCGCGGGACTTCGTGTAGCTCACGCGCCCGGACCAGCGGTTGGCCATCCGCTTCACCATACCGAGCTCCAGCGCGTAGTAGTCGCTGTCGAAGGCGTCCCGCGTCTGATACTGCAACACGCGCCGGAAGTTCACGCCGCGGGCGGCCGCCGGAATCAGCGTGCCCGTCGGATCGAACACCCCGACGCCCAGCCGCGTCACGCTCCCGCTCGCATTCAGCGGCCCTTCGTTGATGTCGATCTTGCCCGTCTGATCGCGGCCGATGTTGCCGACGTAATCGACCGTGAGAGCGAGGTTCGGCACGAGCTGACGCTCCATGCCGCCACTCCACGACCACAGGTAGCCCAGCCTCGGGTTCCCGCGGAGCGTCGGGATGTCGGAGAACACCTGACCGGCCAAGTTCCGGTTGCGCAGGTCCACCAGCATCGACCGACAGGCGGGGCTGATCTGCGCGCGTCCCTGGCCATCGCCAACGGGATTCAAGCAGACATTCGCCGGCCGCACGCCACGCTGCGATGACCGATCGTTCCCGCTGTCGAACGAATAGGCCGTCGAGATCACGGAGTTGCTCAGGACGTCGTACATGAACTGGTTCCGAGGCGGCTCGTAGAACTTGCCGATGCCGCCGCGGAAGACCATCCGGTCGCTGGCGGCATACGCCACGCCAATCCGGGGCGCGATGGCGTCTTTCGTATCCGGCACGATGTCCGAGTAGTCGTACCGGGCGCCGAGGTTCAGCGTCAGTTTGTTCGTCGCACGCCACTTGTCGGAGACGAAGGCGTTGGTGCGCCAATCGTCGACGTCGAAGAAGGAATCTCCGAGGCGAATCCGGAAGCGGCTCGGATACGTGGCGGCGTCCGCCGGGTCGAACGGCCGGTCGGTCAGAAAGTTGAACTGGCCAAAGGGACCGCCGTTCCCGGCGGGTGACGTAAAGCTCGTCCCCCCGTAACTACCGGCGCCGAAGCCGAATTTCCACGCGTGATTGCCCGGCGTGAACGTGAACTGCTCGTTCAGCTCGATGGTGTTCCAGTAATGCCCCGCGGTGCCAGCCCGCGGCCCCGCACGGAAACTGGGATGCTGCTGCTGCGCCCCGAAGTCCAGCGGATCTTTGCCCCCCAGACCGGTAATCTCGTGAGTCTTCGGGTCGAACGGATCGCTGTTGAAGTCCGCGTTATACAGATCGCGGGCCGCCTGTCTCAGGTGCTCGACGGTGCTGCTCACCCTCAACTCGTTGAGCATGCGACTGTTGAAAATGGCGGTCCAATGGGCGCTGTTGATCGTCTCCTTCGCCCGTTCGTAGCGAAAATTCTCTCTCAGGCTCAGCTCTGCTTCGGCAATTTCGCCGATGCCCGTATTCGGATCCCAGATCGTACGGAAGCCGAGGTTATGGTTCGGGGTCAGCTGGTAATCCAGCCGCAGGAAGTACTTGGTGAGGTTGACGTCGTAGATGTCCGAGTAGGACGTCGCCAGCGGCGCCGCCTCGGCGGGAAACTGCAGGTCGAGCGCGTCCTTGAGCCACTGTCGCTCGGTGTTGAAGAAGAAGAACGCTTTGTTCCGGATGATCGGCCCGCCGATGCTTGCCCCGACGATGTCGTTGCCGCTCTCCGGCTTGGGCCTGCCGTCCAGCTTCGTGAAGTAGTTCGTGGCGTTGAAACGGTCGTCCTGACCGTAGTAATACGCACTGCCTCGAAACTGGTTCGTCCCGCTCTTGGTGACCGCGTTGACGATGGCGCCGGAGGCGCCGCCGTATTCCGCGCCGTAATCGTGCGTCATCACGTTGTACTCGGCGAAGGCGTCGATGGTCATCGAGACCTGCGTAAACGCCCCTCCGCGATCGTCCTTGTTATGGACGCCGTCCACCAGGAACAAATTGCTCTGGTCCTCGCGGCCATTCGCGCTGTACGTGGTTCCCTCGAAATTCCCGGCGTTCAGTTGCGGCGTCACGCCAGGGATCATCTGCATCAACGACAGCATCTCGCGCCCCTGCGTGGGCAGGCCCTCGATGTCCTCGGTCGTCAGGCTGCTGCCGAGGGTCGTCTGGGTGACCTCGATGAGCGGGGCTTCCCCGGTGACCGTGACTTGATCAGTCAGCGTCCCGATGGGCATCGTCAACGTGAGCGTGACGGCCTGCCCGACCTGGATCCTGACGCCTGTGCGTGCCTGCGTCTGAAAGCCCGATAGCTCGGCCCTCACCGTGTAGACACCAGGTTGCACGGCCGGAAGCACGAAGCGGCCGGCGGCGTTCGATACGGCCGTCCGAACGAGACCGGTCGATTCTTCTGCAATGGTGATGGCTGCACCCGGCAGTACAGCCCCGGACTGATCCACCACGCTGCCGTTGAATTCCGCAGTGGCAGACTGTCCAGACACTGGAACGATGGAGAGGATCAACACCGCGGCGACGCTGACCATCACTGCGATCAGCCCGGTTCGGAGACGGTACGCATGGGCGTCCCTGTTGCGCATCACGGCCTCCCTGAGGCCCAGGAGGTAGCCAACCGGCAACATGCCTGGGCGGACACCTTGCCAGCCACAATGCCGTTGAGCCTTCGCGAACCTCCGTTACGCTGCGACGAGCAACTCAGTCACGAGGCGGCAGTATGGCCAACGTCCGTTGCCGCGAAGAAGAAGAAGAAGACGCGGAAATACCCGGAGAAGCTTTCGAAGCTGGAGGAGGACGAGAAAACGAAGCGGCGAGCACGTCTTGACATGATGACGAGCAACGCGCGAGAGCCAGGGACAGTTTCTACCGTTGTGCGGCCTATACCGTAGGGCCCTCGTTCGCGTAAGTCAAGTCAGTTCGAGACAGGATTGCACGGTCTCAAAATGGAAGCAGCGCTGTCACGACGCGCTTCGGCACCTGTCCGACGGGAATGCGTGCCACCTCCTTCAACGACGCCGTGTCGATGACGGACAGGGACGCCGAGGCGGAGTTCGATACGTACACGAACTTGCTGTCGGGCGTGAACGTCACCCAGAACGGGTCCACGGCGACCGGCACGGCGCCTAGATGCGTGAGGTCGGGCAGGGAGTACGCATGCACCATGTTGTACCACCTGTCGCTGACCCAGACGGCCTTGTTGTCAGGCTGAACGCCGATCCCGTGGTTGGGATTTCCCCGTGCCCCGGGCGCCACCAGCATCTTCACCTGGCCACCGAGATCGGGGAACGCGATGCGGTGGATTTCCTTGCCCGACTCGAAGTCGACGACGACAAACCCGTGAAAGCCACTCAGTCCCGCAAACACCCATTTCGTCGAGCCGTCCGGGTTCGTGCTGAACGACAGCGGACGGGGACGGTCGGTGAATTTGATCGACCGCACCTGCTCTTCGGTCTTCTGATCGATGATGGCGGCGGTAAAGGTCTGATCGTCCGAGGCGGCAATGACGTACCTGCCGTCCGGCGTCACAAAGGTGTTGTGGATCTGCATGCCATCCAGCGGGAGCCTTTTGGCGTTGGTCAGCGTGGCCGTGTCGATGACATCCACGCCGTTGGGTGCCCCGTGAATGGCCTGATACACCCTGCGTCCATCCTTGCTGATCGAAATGTTGTTGGGCGGGCCGCTCAGCGGGATCTTCTTGAAGACGTGAAGGGTCTTCGTGTCGACCACATCCACCGTGCGATCGGCCTCATTGGTCACATACAGCCGGCTTCCATCCGGAGCCGCCGCGACGCCGTGATTCGCCTCGATGCCGGTGATCTCCGCCACGACCCTGTTGGTGGCGGGGTCGATGATGTGGAGATTATCGCCAGCCATGTTCGTCTGGATGATCCGGACTTTCAGGCCTTGACCCGCCACCGGTACCGGGACCGGCGTCCGCGTACTCGCTGAATGCGGGCGCCCGACGATGGTGTCTGCCGGGTCGCTGTCTCCCCGTACCCATGCGGCGATGATCTGCCACTCCGGCTCGTTTGCGGAGCTGAACTGCGCGCCTCCGCCATGCCCCTGATCGCCGCCCGCCTCGTATCTCAGCGGGTGCATCAGCAGCCGGCTCTTCATCGGATTGCCGGGAACCACCTTCTGGCGGACCGCGTCGAAGTTCTTCCGCGATTGCTCCTCATTCCACGTCGGGCTCCCTGGCGACAGCAGCTGGAGGCGCATCGCCGCAGGAGCGTTGCCCTCCCCGGCGCCCAGCGCGTGGCACGCGTAGCAGCGAGCGTGACCCTCGCGTCTCGCCAGAAAGATCGGCTGCACGCGCGTCTTGAAGCGCTCGTAGTCCAGAGCCGCAGCTGGCGGGGCCGTGGCTTGCCCGGTCGCCACCCGTGCACCTTCCGCAGAGCCTGCCTGCTGCGGTGCGGCCCCAATCACCGCTTCATGTGCGATCCCGACGGATACGAGCGAGGCGACGGCCAATGACAGCACGCATCGACGCATACACACTCCTCCACGGCAGCAGCAACCATGCTACGCCCGTTGTCAGTGTCACGTATCAAGGAAATCGCCCTGCTCGATGAGGCAGCGATAGACTTCTCGATGAACTCTTGAGCCTTCAGAGGGATCGATGGCGCACCAGGTATTTTTCAGCTTCCACTACGATCGCGATATCCCGCGGGTCGAACAGATCCGCAAAAGCGGTGTCGTCCTCAGCCCCGGGGACACTCCGTTCGGACTTGTCGATAGCGCGGAGTGGGAAGGCATCAGGAAAGGCGGCGACCCTGCGATTCTCCGGTGGATCGACGGGCAGTTGCAGGGCACCTCGGTGACCGTCGTCTTGATCGGCGCGGAGACCGCCAACCGGCAATGGGTGAATTACGAAATCGTCGAAAGCGTGAGGCGCGGCAACGGCCTGCTCGGCGTGTACATTCATAACGTGAAGGATCCGAACGGATCCACGACCGCGAAGGGTGAGAATCCGTTCGACTACGTCACCTGGGGGAACACGCACGCGAAGTTGTCGATGACGTACCCGACCTACGATTGGGTTCGCGACAACGGACGCCGGAACCTGTCACGCTGGGTTGACGCGGCGGCGAAGCAGGCTGGCCGCTAGACGCACCCTCCTTTTCCCATCTCCACTGCGTGCAGGATTCGCCGGATTGAGGCGGATCGGTCCTTTGTTCGCCCCGCCATCTCGTGTCGTTGATGTAAGGGTAGCCAGCCAGCGTTCCCCATCAGCAGTGCAACGGGTGCTCCTCGTTCGCGTGCTGTCGGCGGGCTCTCATCGACGACAGAGAGGAGCAGGAGGACTGCAGATGCATTTCGAAGGAACACGGCTGACGGGGCGCCTCGCCCACGTCGCCATCGCATTCATGGGGATTTGGGCATTGGCGGCACCGGCGCAGGCATACGGCCCACGGCCGTTCTTCCAGATGCCGGTCGCCTGCGGCCAGACCTGGGAGGCTTCGACCTACGACGGGCACTGGCCCGACCAGGACAGCATCGATCTCGGCGAGTGGTCGCCGCAGGACACCAACATGGGCCACGGCGAGCCGGTGCTCGCGTCGGCGGACGGCACGGTCCTCGACGTGTTCACGGACCTGCCGGCCGGCGACATCCGGGTCTATCTCGATCACGGCGGCGGCTGGGTGACCCACTACATCCACCTCGAGCAGGTGCCGCCGCTCACCATCGGCCAGCATGTCGCGCAGGGTGAGCAGATCGGCCGTGTCGGCAACAGCGGCACGGAGGAATATCACCTGCACTACACGCAGCTGGCGGACGGCAACGCCGTGCGCAGCGCGTTCAACGGCACGCTGATCGACACCTACGCGGGCAACCTCGCCTCGTACAACACCTGGGGCAACGGCGAGAAGCTGACCAGCGCGAACTGCCCGATGAACTCGTTCGCGAACGTCGATCAGGACGGCACGCGCTACCAGCTGCTGTACAAGCCCGGCACGGGCGCGGCGAAGATCATCGCGCTCGACAGCGACGGCGGCGGGATCACGAGCATCTGGTCGAGCACGTGGACGAAAGGGTGGACGCACTTCACGCCGTTCAAGCTCAATGGCGATGCCTACTACATCGCCTACAAGTCGTCGACGGGCGAGGTCGATTTCGATCGCGTCAACCCGGGCGGGCTTGGCGTCACGACCGTTGGCGAGGGCACGTGGTCCAAGGGCTGGACCCACTTCATGCCGTTCTCCCTGGGCGGACAGCCGTACTACGTCGCCTACAACTCGTTATACGGCGGCGCGAACGTCGATCGCATCAACGCGGCGGGCAACGGGGCGTCGACGCTGTGGTCCGGCTCGTGGGGCAAGGGATGGACGCACCTCGTCCCGTACGTGCAGGGCGGCGTGCAGTACTTCCTCGCCTACCAGGGCGGGACCGGCGCCGTGGAGATCGACAAGATCACCGGCAGCGGGAACAGCGTCGCGATCACGGAGGTGTGGTCGGGGACGTGGCAGACCGGGTGGTCGCACATCGTGCCGCTGTCGCAATACGGCAACGTCCATTTCCTCAAGTACAAGAGCACGACGGGCCTCGCGCAGTACGAGATCGTCAACGGCGGCGGCCTGGGGACGACGGTACTCGGCAGCGCGTCATGGACGAAGAGCTGGACCGCCTTCTCGCCGTTCTCGATCAGCAGTCAGGGACACGTGCTGATCTACAAGGTCGGGACGGGCGACGCCAAGATCATGCGGCTCGACCCGAGCAACGATGCCATGACGATGCTCACCGCCATGGCGTGGACGCTGGGCTGGTCGTAACCTGGGCTGGCGCTCCGTGCGCGCCTGCGCACGGAGCGTCACCACACGGTTACCCTGACCTTGCCGATCGCTTCGGCGGTCAGTTCGTGATTCAATCGTTGACGCCCCATGAGCAAGGCGTTCACAAGAGAATCTGACAGCGAGGACGACGAGCCAGACGAGGCCGTCGAAGAGGCCGCACACGCGCCGCTCGCGGGGGTCAAGAACTACATCACGCCGAGCGGCTTGCAGCGACTCCGGGACGAGCTCAAGTTTCTGCTCGCCAGGGAGCGCCCGGCGGTGACGCAGGTGGTGGCCTGGGCGGCGAGCAACGGCGACCGCAGCGAGAACGCCGACTATCAGTACGGCAAGCGGCGGCTGCGCGAGATCGATCGGCGGATTCGCTTTCTCACGAAGCGGATCGATGCCGCGGAAGTGGTCGACCCCGAAGCACAGAGAAGCGGGCGGGCGGCCACGCACGTCTTCTTCGGAGCCACCGTGCGCTACGCCGACGCAGCCGGAAGAGAGCGGCTGGTGCGCGTCGTCGGCCTCGACGAGGTCGACATGGATCGCCACTACATCAGCTGGATGTCGCCGCTGGCGCGCGCGTTGATGAAGTCGGGACCAGGCGACTGCGTCGTCCTTCACGCGCCGGGCGGCACCGAGCAACTGGAGATCCTCGAGGTGCGCTACGAGCGCATCCCCGTGGAGCCTTTCACCGAGCCTCCCGGGGCCGAGGCTGCGCCCAGGACCCGCCCTCGCCAGTAGAATTCACCCGTGGCGCGCACATTCGCGATCGCACTGGCGCTCCTTGCCCTGGCGCATGGCCTGCGCTTCGGCACCTTTACGGCGAGCGGTGCCGATTCGTACGGATACGTGAGCCAGGCCGACCTGTGGCTGAAGGGGACGCTCGTCATCGATCAGCCGCTTCACGACGACTTCTCGTGGCGATCGGCGAACTGGACGCTCACGCCGCTCGGCTACCGGCCAGGGGACGTCGGCGGGACGATGGTGCCGATTTATGCCCCTGGGCTTCCGCTGTTGATGGCCGCGTTCAAGGCCGTGGGAGGCGAAACCGCTGTCTACCTCGTCGTGCCGTTGCTCGGCGCGCTGGCCGTGTGGCTCACGTACTGTCTTGGTCTCAGATTCGGCGACAGCCATGTCGCCGTGCTCGCAAGCGCCGCGCTGCTGGTCAGTCCGATCTTCCTGACGCGGCTCGTGTGGCCGATGAGCGACGTGCCCGCGATGGCCTGGTGGCTGACCGCGATCGTCCTGGCCATCGAACCGTCGCCGGCGAGAGCCGCGCTCGCGGGGGCGGCCGCAGCCGCCGCGATCCTGACACGACCGAACCTGTTTCCCCTTGCCTTCCTGCTGGCCGTACTCATCCTGATGCGGACAGCGGGTGCCCGGCCCCGCGTGTGGCGCGTGGCCGTGTTCACGCTCGCGATGCTGCCGGGCCCGATCGCAGTGGCCGTCATCAACAATCATCTCTACGGGTCGCCATTCGCGTCGGGCTACGGCACGGTCGACACCATCTATGCCGCCCGGAATCTCGTGACGAACCTGGTGCGGTACCCCACGTGGCTTGTCGAGTCGACCCCATTCATCCTGCTCGCCTTTGCCGCGCCGTTCCTGCTGCGGCGCGCAGGACGTCCTGTGCCGAGCCGTCTTTCGCTCTTCGCGCTGATCTTTTTCGCGGGCGTGCTCGCGCTCTATCTCTGGTACACGCCGTACGACGATCCGGAGTTTCTCCGGTTCCTGCTGCCCGCGTATCCGCTGATGCTCGCGGCGGCAGCCGCGGCGTTCGGTGTGCTCGCGCCAGCGGCGCCACGCCAGCGGACGACGGCATGTGCGGCGGTTGCCCTGCTGCTCGCCGTCTGGGGTGTCTGGCAGGGGCGGGAGGCGTTCCTGACGCGCGGTTATGAAGCCCGGTACCGCGCGGCGGCGCGAATGGCCGCGACGCTTCCGGAGAACGCGCTGTTTCTCTCCAACCTTCACAGCGGCAGCCTGCGCTACTACGCGCATCGGCTGACGCTGCGGTTCGAGTGGCTCGAGCCCGACGTCTACGTCGCCGCGCTCGAGCAGCTGCGCAAGTCGGGACGGCCGTTGTTCGTGGTGCTGGACGAATCGGAACGCGGGGCGTTCAGGGCGCGGTATGCTCCGGTCGCCGACCTGTCGTGGCTCGACGCGCCGCCGACCCTGATTGCCGCGAGGCGTGTGTTCTTCTATCAGATATGGCCGCCGGCGGACGACCGCGCGCGTCTGCTGCCGTTAGTACAAAAGAAAGACTGATTCGCAGGACGAGAGATGAGCAGGAAATCGAAAGCACGCAAGGCGCCGGCAGCAAGGCCCGAGACCTACGCGCTCCGGCCGCAACCCAATTGGCCGCTGCTGGCGCTCAGCAGCCTGGGTATCCTCCTGACCGCGTACCTGACGTGGACGAGGCTGATGGGCGGTGCCGTGCAGGGATGCGCGGTCGGCGGCGGATGCGACATCGTCCTCACGAGCCGGTGGGCGACGCTTCTCGGTCTGCCGACATCGCTCTGGGGACTCCTGGGCTACGCCGCGCTTGCCGCCATCGCGTTCGTTCGCCGCGAAGACCGCCACTGGTCGTACGCGTTCACCGTCGCGTTGTTCGGCGTCTGCTACAGCGTCTACCTGACGGTCGTGTCGCTGACGATGCTCCAGTCCGCGTGTCCGTACTGCCTGACGTCGCTCGGATTGATGACGGGCATTCTCGCGCTCGTCGTGCTGCAGCGTCCTGCCGCCATTGCGCAGCGCTCCTGGGTGGGTGTGGTCGCCGGCCGGGCCGCGCTGGCGGCGATCGTGATCCTGGTTCTCCACGGCAACTACGTCATGCCGCAGGCCGAGCCCACCGGGCCGGAGGATCCAATCATTCGCGCGCTGGCGGAGCATCTGGCCGACAAGGGCGTCCGCTTCTACGGCGCATCGTGGTGTCCGCATTGCCAGGAGCAGAAGCGCCTCTTCGGGGCGTCCGCAGGCCGGCTTCCGTACATCGAGTGCAGCCTCGCCGGCCCCAACGCGCCGCAATCATCAGCCTGCACGACGGCGGGCGTGCAGACCTATCCAACCTGGATCATCAACGGCCGCGCGTTCGTCGGACAGGTGATGAGCCTGGCTCAACTCGCCGAGGCCACCGCGTTTCCGGACGCGGCCCGCTTCAGGTAGCCGCCGCGCACACGACCGCGCCACGCTCCTGGCCTCAATCGGCCTGCCGCGGCCGGCCGTTACGCGGTGTTTGCCTCGTCGCGGCATTGCCGCAACGTGCGTCACGCAGACTTCGAAACCGGGCCGCTGCCCTGGAGGCAGCCGCCGATCTCTCAGGAGGTCTGCATGATCGAGCGTCGGGTGTTTCTGAAAAGCGCGGCCGCGGCAGCCGCAGCCATCCCGTTTCAGGCGTTTCTCGCACGTGCCCAGGCGCCCTCGCACAAGGGCGGCCTGCGTCGCGGGCAGACGGCGGGCTACGGGCCGCTGTTCGAAACGGCCGATCAGACGACGGGGTTGCCGCTGTTGATGCTTCCGGAGGGGTTCAAGTACCTCAGCTTCGGGTGGCGCGGCGACATGATGTCCAACGGCCAGCCCACCCCCGCCGCTCACGACGGCATGGCCACGTTCGACGTCGGCAACGGACGCACGCGACTCGTTCGCAATCACGAGCTCGACGGTCTCAGGACCCCGTTCACCGACGCTAGGTACGATCCGGGCACCGGCGGCGGCACGACCACGCTGGAATTCGACACGCACAAGGGCGAGCTCGTCGGATCGTGGCCCAGTCTGAGCGGCACGGTGCGGAACTGCGCCGGCGGACGGACGCCATGGGGCAGCTGGTTGACGTGCGAGGAGACCAACTTCTTCTCGACGATGCCGCACGGCTACATCTTCGAGGTGCCCGTCGACGGCATAGGGCTGCCGACACCGCTTCGCGCCATGGGCCGCTTCTCGCACGAGGCCGTCGCCGTCGACCCGGCGACCGGCTACGTCTACGAAACCGAGGACGCGGGGACGAGCTCGGGGTTCTATCGTTTCGTTCCGGCCGCGCCCGGCAACCTCGCGGCCGGCGGAGCGCTGTCGATGCTGAAGGTGAAGAACGTTCCGCGGGCCAACCTCGGCGCCAGCTATCCGAACGGCGCCACCTTCGACGTCGAGTGGGTGCCGATTGCGAACCCCGATAACCCCGCGTCGAGCTCACCGGGCAATTTCGTGTGGAGGCAGGGCCGCGCGTTGAACGCGGCGACGTTCGCGCGCCTCGAAGGATGCTGGTACGGCGGCGATCGGATCTATATAGTCTCGACGAGCGGCGGCAGCATCGCGCAAGGTCAGATCTGGGTGTACGACCCGGCGGCAGAGACGATCACGCTGCTCTTCGAATCGCCGGATCCCGAGGTGCTGAACATGCCGGACAACATCACGGTCAGCCCTCGTGGCGGCATCGTGCTGTGCGAAGACGGCAGCGGCATCGAGTACCTGCACGGGCTGACCGTCGACGGCGAGATTTTCCGCTTCGCGCAGAACAACGTGAGGCTGAACGGCGAGCGGAACGGCATCACCGGCGATTTCACCGGCTCTGAGTGGGCGGGCGCGACCTACAGCCCGGACGGCCGCTGGCTGTTCGTGAACATCCAGTCGCCGGGCATCACCTTCGCGATCACGGGGCCGTGGAAGGCGGGAGCGCTCTAACGGTCGATGTGGTGGAATGCGGGGGCGAGCCTGACAGGCTCGCCCCCGTGAAGTACGCGCCGGAGCGGCGTGAAACCCTTCAGCGCCGGGCGATCTCGCTCGACGTGATTGAATCGCCCGAGACGATCAGCTCCACGCGCCGGTTCTGCTGCCGTCCCTCTGCGGTGCTGTTGGAGGCGACCGGGTGCGCTTCGCCGAAGCCCGCCGTGCCGACCGCGTCGTGCGCGATGCCCTGGCCGACGATGTACGAACGCACGGATTCGGCGCGATTCTCGGAGAGACGCTGGTTGTAGCTCACGTCTCCCACGCTGTCGGTGTGGCCCTCGACCTGAATCTTCAGGCCCGGGTGCGACAGCAGGATGCCCGCGACCTTGGCGAGCTTCTCACGCGTTCCGGATTTCAGGTTCGCGCTCCCCGTGTCGAACAGCACGTCCGAGAGGTTCACGATCAGCCCGCGCGCGCTCTCGCGGGTCTCGAGAATCGTGTTCAGCTGCTGGCGCAGCTGATCGCGGAGCGCCGCCTTCTCACGATCGGCCTGGGCCGCGTCCGCCTGCGCGCGCTGCGCCTGCGCTTCCGCGGCCAGCCGTGCTGATTCCGCAGCCGCGCGTGCGGCCTCGGCGGCCGCCTTGTCGCGTTCAGACTGCGCGGCGAGCGCCTGCGCGCGCTGCACCTGCGCTTCCGCCGCCGCGCGAGCCGCCTCCGCGGCCGCCCGGTCGCGTTCCGCCGACACGCGAGCGGCCTCGGCGGTCAGCCGATCGAGCTCCGCCTGCCGGCGGGCCGTTTCCTCGGCGCGCGCGCGATCGAGCGCGGCGTTCTCGCGCTGCTGCACGACCGCCCGCTGCTGCGCCTGGTATTCCTCTTCCTGCTTCTGGAGCGCGATGAGCCGCGCGTCCTCGGCGGTCTGCACGGCCTGACGGGCGGGCATCATCACCTCGTTGCCCTTCTTCCCGCGGTCCCGCATCTGCTCGGCATCCATCAGCAGGCGCATCGCCTTGGTGAACGTCTCGTCGGAGTAGCGATCGGCCCCGGCGAAGCGCGCGAGCATGACTGCGTTCCGCGCTTCGGCCAGGTCCAGCGGCGCGCCGGGCTCGAGCGGCTTGAGTTTCAGCTGACGCGAGTCCTG
>Ga0070694_100001834_pt1 | contig 12580 bp, 8 predicted proteins | sample KBSK1251metaG_FD_65470 | JGI IMG/M metagenome (GOLD analysis project Ga0070694, IMG submission 65470) | Corn, switchgrass and miscanthus rhizosphere microbial communities from Kellogg Biological Station, Michigan, USA - KBS K1-25-1 metaG | ecosystem: Host-associated > Plants > Roots >... | reverse complement strand
GACGCAGGCGGTAGCAGTCGACGTGGTATACGGCTGTCTGTCCGGCGTCGTAATGGTGAACCAGCGCATAGGTAGGGCTGGTGGCGCGCGCCTTCGCTCCCAGGCCACGGCAGATCGCCTGCACGAGGGTCGTCTTGCCGGTGCCGAGCTCGCCGGACAGCCCAATGACCGCGGGCGCGGTGAGCTGGGCGCCGAGCTCCTCACCGAACCGGCTGAGCTCGCTCGCGGAGAGGCGCATCGGCCTTGAGCTCGAGCAATTGATCGCGCAACACGGCGGCCAGCTCAAAATCCAGCTCCTCGGCCGCGGCCTGCATCTGCTGCTCGAGCAGCCGGATCAGCGCGTCGCGCTCCCGCGCGTCGGCGGGACGCTGCACCGCGCCGGCCGCGGGCTTGCCGGCCCGCGCGTCGGCCACGCGCGTGACAAAGCGGATGTCGATCACCGATTTCACGATCGACCGTGGGGTGATGCCGTGCTCGACGTTGTACGCGAGCTGCGTCTCGCGCCGCCGGTCCATTTCTTTCAGGGCCCGCTCCATCGAGCCGGTCTTGCGATCCGCGTACAGGATGGCTCTCCCACTCAGGTGCCGCGCCGCCCGTCCGACGGTCTGAATGAGCGACCGGTCTGAACGCAGGAAACCCTCCTGGTCTGCGTCGAGCACCGCCACGAGCGACACCTCGGGAAGATCGAGCCCCTCGCGCAGCAGGTTGATGCCGACGAGCACGTCGAATTCCCCGAGCCGGAGTCCCCGGATGATCTCGACCCGCTCAATCGCGTCGATCTCGGAATGGAGGTACCGGACCCGGACCCCGTGCTGCTGCAGGTAGTCGGTGAGATCCTCGGCCATCCGCTTGGTGAGCGTCGTGACGAGCACCCGCTCGTTCTTCTTTTCGCGCAGGCGAATCTCACTCAGCAGATCGTCCACCTGACCTGCGACCGGCCGGATTTCGACCGGCGGATCAACCAGGCCGGTCGGCCGGATGATCTGCTCGACGATGACGCCACCAGACAGACGCAGCTCGTCCTCGCCCGGCGTGGCGGAGACGAATATGATGCGCGGCACGAGGCCCATGAACTCATCATAGCGGAGCGGGCGGTTGTCGAGTGCTGACGGCAGCCGGAAGCCGTAGTCCACGAGCGTTTGCTTGCGCGAGCGGTCGCCCTCGTACATCGCGCCGAGCTGGGGAAGCGTCTGGTGGGACTCGTCGATGATGCACAGATAATCATCGGGGAAATAGTCGAGCAGGCACGCGGGCCGCTCTCCCGGCTGGCGCCCGCTGAAGTGCCGGGAGTAGTTCTCGATCCCCGCGCACCGTCCCACCTCGAGCAGCATGTCGATATCGAAGTGGGTGCGCGACTCCAGGCGCTGCGCCTCCAGCAGCTTGTTCTGCTGCCGGAGCCCGGCCAGCCGCAGCCGCAGCTCGTCGCGAATCGATTTCACCGCGCGCTCGATGGTCGGCCGTTGCGTGACGAAGTGCGTCGCCGGGTAGACCGCGCAGCGCTCGAGCTCGATGATCACGTTGCCCGTCAATGGATCGATCTTCGCGATCCGCTCGATCTCGTCACCCCAGAACTCGATCCGCACGGCCTGCTCGTCATACGCGGGGAAGACTTCGACCGTGTCTCCACGAACCCGAAAGGTGCCGCGCTCGAAACCGACATCGTTGCGCTGATATTGGATCGCCACGAGATCGGCGAGCAGGGCATCCCGGCCCCGCGCTTCGCCCTTGTGGGCGGTGACGAGCAGCTCGCGATACAGCTCCGGATCGCCGAGACCGTAAATTGCCGAAACGCTGGCGACGATGATCACGTCGTCGCGCTCCATCAAGCTGGAGGTCGCGCGCAACCGCAGCCGCTCGATGTCGTCGTTGATCGACGAGTCCTTGGCGATGTACGTATCCGTCGAGGGTACGTACGCCTCGGGCTGATAGTAGTCGTAGTACGAGATGAAGAACTCGACCGCACTCTGCGGGAAGAACGTCTTGAGCTCGCCGTACAGCTGCGCGGCGAGCGTTTTGTTGTGGGAGAGCACCAGCGTCGGGCGTCCGAGATCCTTGATGACGTGCGCCATCGTCATCGTCTTCCCGGAGCCGGTAACGCCCAGCAGCGTCTGATAGCGGTCGCCCCGGCGGAGGCCGGCGCTCAGCTCCTGGATGGCACGCGGCTGATCACCCGCCGGCGGCGGGGCAGATCCCAGCTTAAAGGGCATAAGACGGAAACTTAACCGGAGACGACTTCAGTGGAGCCGGAATCGCGGCGGGCGATTTCCGTCACCCCTTTCACCTTGCGGACGGCCTTCAGCACCTTGTGCAGGTGGGTGTGATTCTCCACCTCGACCAGCACGGACCCAAACACGACGCCATCCTTGGAGGCCAGCTCGGCGCTGCGGATGTTCGTGCCCGTGCCGCTGATCGCCTCGCAAATGTCGGCATAGAGCCCACGCCGATCCTCGCCGCTCACCATCAACCGGACCGGGGTCACTTCCCCTTCGACCTCGCGCCAGTCGATTTCGACCCGGCGCTCCTCGTCCCCAGACAGCGTGAGCAGGTTGGGGCAGTCGTTGCGGTGGATCGAAATGCCTCTGCCCTGGGTCACGTACCCGACGACCGGATCGCCCGGCACGGGCTGGCAGCACTGCGCGTACCGCACCATGAGGCCTTCGACGCCGTGGATCTTGATCCCCCGGCCCAGGCGGAGCCGCTCGATGACGCGGCCGAAGGCCGTCGGCTTGGGCGCCTGGGCTTCATCGGCCGGAAGATTGGGATACACCGCCTTGAGCACCTGGTTGAGCTGGACGTCGCCGCGTCCAATCGCGGCCTCGACCTGCTCCGCACCGGTGAGCGACATGGTCGACGCTGCGGCGGCGAGCTGCTCCGGGGTGGGTGGCTCGAGACGACGCCGGCGCACTTCGCGCGCGAGGATCTCGCGACCCAGCGTGATGCTGCGCTCCTGTTCTTCCTGCTTGATCCATTGGCGAATCTTCTGGCGAGCGCGGCCGGTCTGGACGTGCGCCAGCCAGTCGCGCGACGGCTTGGCCTGCGGGCTCGTCAGCACCTCGACCGTGTCGCCATTGCGGAGCGGGCGATGCAGCGGCGCGATGCGGCCATTGACCCGCGCACCGTTCGTGTGCTGCCCCACCTCCGTGTGCACCAGGAATGCGAAGTCGAGCGGCGTGGCGCCCTTGGGAAGCCGCTTGACGTCGCCCCGCGGCGTGAAGACGAAGATCTCGTCCTGATACAGATCGATCTTGAGGAACTCGAGGAATTCCTCGGGACTGTGCGCGTCCTGCTGCAGCTCGATCAATTGCCGGAACCACGAGAGATGGTGGTCGAGCTCGTCGGGGCTCTTGCCGTTTTCCTTGTAGAGCCAGTGCGCGGCGATACCATACTCGGCCGTGCGGTGCATATCGCGCGTGCGGATCTGGATTTCGTAGAGCTGACCACCCGGTCCGAACACGGTGGTATGGAGCGACTGGTACCCGTTGGACTTTGGGCTCGCGATGTAATCCTTGATCCGCTCCTGCAACGGCGTCCAGGTGTGATGGATGATGCCGAGCACGTGGTAGCAGTCGGTGATGCTGTTGACGAGCACGCGGACCGCGAGGAGATCGTAAATCTCCTCGAACGGCTTGCCGCGCTTCTTCATTTTCTTGAAGATCGACCAGAGATTCTTGGGCCGGCCCACGATGTCCCAGCCCACGATCCCCGCACGCCGCAGCTCGTCCGACAGCGGCACGCGCATCCGCTCGATCGTGCGGTCCCGCTCGACCTTGCGCGCTTTCACCTGGCGCGCCAGTACCTTGTACTCTTCCGGCTCGAGATACTTGAACGCCAAATCCTCGAGCTCTGCCTTGACGCCGGCCATGCCGAAGCGGTGGGCCAGCGGGGCATACAGCTCCCGCGTCTCGAGCGCGATGCGTTTGCGCTTGTCTGCGGGCAGCGGATCGAGCGTGCGCATGTTGTGCAGCCGGTCGGCCAGCTTGATGATGATGACGCGCGCATCGCGCGCCACCGACATCAGCAGCTTGCGATAGTTCTCGGCCTGCTCTTCGGCGGTCGAGCGGAAGGTCAGGGCCTTGATCTTGGTCAGGCCATCGACCAGGTCGGCGACTTCGCTGCCGAAGTCGCGGCGCAGCTTCTCGAGCGTGACGTCGGAGTCTTCGACGACGTCGTGCAGCAGCGCGGCCGCGATGGTCGTGGTGTCCATCTGCTGCTCGGCGAGAATCGTGGCCACCGCGACGCTGTGCGAGACAAAGTCGTCGCCCGACATGCGTTTCTGCCCGTGATGGGCCTGCGCGCTGACCTGATAGGCACGCGCCAGCACGTCGAGGTCCAGTCGATCTCGCTGGGCCGCGACCGCTTCGGCCAACTCAGGGGCCAGAATCGCCGTGCTGGTCACAACAGTCCTGCCTCCGCGAAGCTCACGTACCGCTCGCTACCCCCTCCGACAATCACATGATCGTACACCGGCACATCCAAAACCCGTCCCGCCTCGACCAGCTGCCGCGTCACGGCGCGGTCGTCCGCTGAAGGCGTGGGATCACCGCTCGGGTGATTGTGCACCACGATGATCCCCGCCGCCGCCTCGGCGATTGCCGCTCGAAACACTTCACGCGGATGCACGAGCGAGCTGTTCAGAATGCCCCGCGTGATCAGCAGGTCGGCCAGAATCTGGCTCTGGCTCCCGAGGGCGAGAACGTGAAACTCCTCGACCGCGAGGTCCCGCAGGGCCCGCCCATAATAGCGCTGGACGTCGCCCGGCCCGCGAATCCGCTCTGGAGGCGGCTCCATCTCGGTACCAACCCGCCGGCCAAGCTCGATCGCGACAGCAAGGCGGGCAGCCTTGGTCCGCCCCACGCCCGGAATCCGCGCGAGCTCGGCCCACGGCCTCGTGGCCAGGCGTCGCAACGACCCATCGCCCCTGGCGAGTACCTCTCCCGCCACGGCTAGCGCGTCCCTTCCTCGTGTGCCTGTACCTAAGAGAATGGCCACCAGCTCTTGCGCCGTCAACGCGGCGGCACCCACAGCCCAGAAACGCTCGCGGGGACGGTCCTGTTCGAGGTGCTCAGAAAGCCGCAGCGGCATGGGGCAATGCTAGGCGTCCGAACCACGACGACATACTCATTTCTATGCGGTACGGCTCCTTACGCTGAGCGGTAATTGGTGCGATAATGGCTCCGCCACCCCGTGCCTTGCTCCTCCGCCATCCGCGAGGCGACGCTGTCCCCGTCGGCCCCTCTAACCTCGTGGAGTTCTCATGCATACACGCACTGGAGCAGTTACGCTGCTTTGCGCCGTCGCAGTTCTGTCGGCGTGCACCGACCGTCATCCCGCATCAACCGGGCCCGGCATCAGCGCCGCGCGGAGCGGGGTGCCGTTCGCCTCAGGTCTCGCGAGCCCGGTGTGGCAGACGACGGCCGCCACCCGTGTTGTACAGGCTGGCTTTGCGCCTTTTGCCCAAGGTCGAGCCTTGTCCCTCCTTGGCGTCGCGCAGTACCTGGCCGTGCAGCAGGCGGAAGGCGCGCACGGCAGCAATGGCCGAAACCAGCTCGAGCTCGATCGGGGCGCGGTCGCCGGTGCGTCGGCGGTAGTTCTGACGTACCTGTTCCCGAGCCAAGCTCAGGCGTTCGAGGATTTGGTCGCCACCCAAGCCACCGCCGGCCCCGGCGGACAAGCGCCACATCCCGCGTTCACACACGGTGAATCGATCGGTCGCGCCGTCGGCGCCGACATCGTGACGCGCGCCCAGGGAGACGGCTTCAACACGCCGTTCGCTGGGACCATTCCCACGGGCGCTGGGCTCTGGATCAGCAACACGACCCCTGCGACGATCGCCGGCGGACAGCTACCCACGTCGTTGCCCTGGTTCCTGACGTCCGCTGGCCAGTTCCGCCCGGCGCCGCCCCCGGCGTTTGGGTCGGCGGCGTTCACGGCAGGGCTCACCGAAATCCGACAGATCTCCGACAATCGCACTGCCGACCAGATACGGATCGCGGCCTTCTGGGCGCCGGTCGGCCCAGGGTTCTGGCTTCAGGTCGCGACGGACGGGATCAATGAGCACGGCCTATCCGAGCGCGAGGCAACCCATGTCTACGGGCTGCTCAGCGCGACCATCTTCGACGCGTTCATCGGCTGCTGGGACGCGAAGGAGACGTACTGGTACATCCGACCCTGGCAGGCGGACCCGCTCATCACCACCACCGCCGCCGTTGGGAGGCCCAACCACCCGTCGTATCCCTCGGGGCACAGCTGCGTCTCGTCATCAAGCGCCGCAGTGCTGAGCGAGTTCTTTCCGGAGCAGCGGACGCAGTTGGACGCCATGGTCACGGAGGCGGGGCTGTCGCGCATGTACGGCGGCATTCATTACCGGTTCGACATCGAGGCTGGACAGGCGCTGGGGCGCAATGTCGCGCGCTTTGCGATCGCGGCGGATGCGTCGGGGAATTCGGTGTTGACGGCGCACTAGAGCAACGCAGTCCTGAGGGAGGTGTCGCTCAAACACCTCCCGCCTGCTCCATCCTTCGCTGGGAGGTTCTATGCGCGGCTGCTTCATCGTGCTTGGCGTAACGGTGTTCGTGGCCTGTGCGCCAGACGGCCACGATCCCGTTTCCCTACAATTCACCCAGGGCTCCGGCACCACCCCGGTCATCAGCGCGAGCAGCTGGGGACCGGAAACGCCGCCGTTCAACAACGAGATAATCTTGCGCGATGTCACCGGAGCAGGCGGCTTCGGACACGTCAAGTTCCGCCAACCGAACGACGACAACCTGACCGTCCATTTGGACACGTGGGTGCGGGATCTCGTGCCGAACACGAGCTACAGGTTGCAACGGGCGGTGGACACCGAGATCAACGACGATTGCACCAGCACAGCTTGGCTGACGCTCGGTCAGGGAGCGACGCCGGCGGCCATCGTAACCGATGATCGGGGCACCGGGCGGGCGGCGCTCTTTCGGACCCTAACCTCGCCGCTGGGCGCGACGTTCGACATCCATTTTCGCGTGATCGACCCCAGCGGCGTGGCGGTGCTCGAAAGCGCCTGTTACCAGTTCGTCGTAACGCAGTAAGACGTCAGGCGGCGGCTCCGTGGCATTTCTTGAATTTTTTGCCACTGCCGCAGGGACACGGATCGTTGCGTCCGACGCCGGTGTAGGGATTCGCCGCGAACGCCGGTTCCGCCACACCGCCAGCACCGCCACCGCCCCGCTGAACGGAGGGTGGTGGCGGCTCGCTGGCCGTCACAAGGCCATCGGCGGCGGCCTTCGATGCCACCATGGGCGCCTGGCGGCGCTGCGCGCCGGGCAAGCCGCCGGCAGGTCCCGTCACCCCGCGACTCGGGGCGCGCTGCATGCCGGGTGGCGGGGGGGGCGGATCGACCTGGATCTGCAGCTTGAGCCACCGCTCCGCGAACGTGGTGCGCAGGTCGTCCATCAATCCCTTGAACATCTCGAACGCTTCCTGCTTGTACTCGACGAGCGGGTCCTTCTGCCCCCACGCGCGGTAATAAATGCCTTCGCGCAGCTGATCGAGATCGTACAGGTGATCCTTCCACTGTTCGTCGATCACGCCGAGCGTCACGTGTGACAGGGCCTGCTCGCTGAGCTTCTGCGCACCGATTCTCGATTCGACATCGCTCAGATACCGCAGCTTCTGCTGGAAGGCGTCCCGTCCGGCCTGCTGCGCCGCCTTCACGAGCTCTTCGCGCGTCCTGATCTTCGCCGGATCGCTCACATCCGGCAGCGAAATCAGGAATTTTTGCAGGAACTCGGTTGCGATGAGCTCACGGTCCCACCGCCCAGGATCGTCGTATTCGGCGAGCAGACCGTCGACGAGGTGCTCGACGGCCTCATCGATCATCCGCTGGCCTTCAGCCTTGAGCTCTTCCCCACCCTCCAGCGCGTAGAGCCGCTGGGAGTAGATGACTTCTCGCTGCTGGTTCATGACGTCGTCGAACTGCAGGAGCCGCTTGCGCGCCTGGAAGTTTTGCAGCTCGACGCGCTTCTGCGCCTGGCCAATCGCGGCGGTCACCCATGGATGGGTGATGACTTCGCCTTCTTCCGCTCCGGTGCGGTCCATGATCCGCGCAATCCGATCCGAGCCGAACAGCCGCATGAGGTCATCTTCGAGCGATAAGTAGAAAATGCTCTGGCCCGGATCGCCCTGGCGGCCCGAACGCCCACGCAGCTGGCGGTCGATACGCCGCGCTTCGTGGCGCTCGGTCCCGACGATGACCAGGCCGCACGGGGGATCTTCGTTGCACTTGTGCTCCTTCAGCTGTGCGTCGGTAAAGTCGGGCTTTTCCAACATCTGGCCGAACGGCGCCTCGCGCGACTTGATGCCACAGATCTGACACTTCTTCACGCCCGGGCCGAGTTTGATGTCGGTCCCGCGGCCGGCCATGTTGGTCGCGATCGTGATCGAGCCGGGCTGTCCCGCCTGCGCCACGATCTCGGCTTCGCGCTGGTGGTATTTGGCGTTCAGCACTTCGTGCTTCAGCCCGCGGCGCTTCATCAAGCGAGACAGCGTCTCGGAAACCTCGACGTTCGTCGTCCCGACCAGGATCGGCAGGCCCCGTTTGTGCTGGCGCTCGACCTCTTCCATGATCGCGTCGTACTTCTCTTTGCGCGTCTTGTAGACCAAGTCGTGCTTGTCGACGCGCCGCACGGGACGGTTCGTCGGAATCACCGAGACTTCGAGCTTGTAGATCTGGTGGAACTCGGTCTCCTCGGTCTCGGCGGTGCCCGTCATGCCCGCGATCTTCTCGTACATGCGGAAGTAGTTCTGGATCGTGATCGTGGCCAGCGTCTGCGTCTCTTCTTTGACGGCGACGCCTTCCTTTGCTTCGACGGCTTGATGCAGCCCGTCGGACCACCGCCGCCCGGCCATCAGGCGGCCGGTGAACTCGTCGACGATCAAGACCTGCCCATCCTGCACGACGTACTCGACGTCTTTTTCGTACAGCGCGTGCGCCTGTAGCAGCTTGTGGATGATGTGCAGCGTCTCGCTCTTGGTGGCGTATTCCCCCTCCACGGCGCGGCGCCGCTCGATCTTCTCGGCGGGCGAGAGATCCGGATCGTGGTCGATCTCGTGGACGGCATGCGAAATGTCGGGCACCACGAAGAGCGTCGGATCCTGCGGCGACATCGTCTCCACACCCTTGTCCGTCAGGTGCACGGAGCGGCCGCGCTCGTCCATCACGAAGAAGAGGTCGTCCTCGATGTCGCGCATCTTCTGGTCGCGAGCGGGCAGCTTGCGATCCGCCAGGCGATCGAGCTCGACCCGCTGCACCAGCTGCTTGACCCCCTGCTCGTTCAAGAGCTTGAGCAGCTTCTTGTTCTTTGGCATGCCGAGCTGCGCCTTATAGAGCAGCTTGGCGCCCTCGTAGTTCGTATCGGAATTCTCGAGCAGCGGCTCGCCGCGCGCGATGAGATCGTTGGCGATGGCCGTCTGCCGGCGGACGAGCTGGACGACCTGCGCGTTGAACTGCGCGTACTTCTCGTCGGATTCGGCGCCCACGGGACCCGAGATGATCAGCGGAGTCCGCGCCTCGTCGATCAAAATCGAATCGACCTCGTCGATGATCGCGTACACGTGGCCGCGCTGGACACGATGCTCCAGACTGAACACCATGTTGTCGCGCAGATAGTCGAAGCCGAACTCGTTGTTCGTGCCGTACGTGATGTCGCACTGGTAGGCGGCGCGCCGTTCCGGCGTGGAGGGCTGCGTGTCGTCGATGCAGCCGACGGTCAGCCCCAACCACTTGAACAGATGGCCCATCCACTGCGAGTCGCGTCGCGCGAGGTAGTTGTTGACCGTGACCAGATGGGTGCCACGGCCGGTGAGCGCGTTGAGATACAGCGGCAGCGTCGCGACCAGCGTCTTGCCCTCGCCGGTCGCCATTTCCGCGATCTTGCCCTGGTGCAGCACGAGGCCGCCGATGAGCTGCACGTCGTACGGCACCATGTCCCATTTCATCGTATGGCCGGTGACCACCACGTCGGTGCCGAGCAGCCGGCGCGCTGCCTCACGCACCGTCGCAAACGCCTCGGGCAAAAGATCGTCGAGGGTGTGCTGCAGCGCCTTGACGTGGCTCTCCTCGGCGCGCGCCAGCTGCGCGCCGAGATCCGCGCGCTTTTCGGGATCGGGGCAGTCGTGCTTTTCCTTCTTGATGCGCTCGACGTCCGCCTGGAGCGGACCGGTGCGCTGCGCGATAACCTCCCGGAACTTCCCGGTTTGGGCCTGCAGCTCGCTCTCGGTCAGATCCTTCAGACGCGCTTCGTGCGCGTGAATCGCATCCACGGTGGGTTGGATGCGCTTCAGCTCGCGGTCGAATCGCGTCCCGAAGATTTTTGTGAACAGACGGTTTGCCATAACCCTCTACCGGTACAGCCCGCGGGCCGCGATGTACTCGCGGACGGGCTCAGGTACGAAATATCGAATGGAACGCCCCTGCTTGACGCGCTCGCGCACCTGCGTCGCGGAGACGTCGATCGCGGGCACCGGGATCGCCTTGCTGATCAGCGGGTGCTGCGGGACCGTGGCGCCGGGCCGGGCGAAGACGACGACATCCGCGAGTCCGGGCAGCGCTTCGACTTCCCACCACGCGGCCAAATCGCGGGCCGCATCCGCCCCCAACAATAACGTGAATCGGTTCCCCGGCTCCCGCTCGGCCAGAGCCCGCAGGGTCCGCACTGTGTACGACGGCGTCGGCAAGCCGAGCTCGATCCGCTCGACCCGGAGGCGCGGATTCCCCCGCACCGCGAGATCCAGCATCTCGGCGCGCTGCTCCGGGCTGGCCCGATGGGCGTCGCGCTTGAACGGCTGCTCCCGCGCCGGGAGAAAGCGAATGGCGGCGCCAGCGCCCAAGGCGTCGGCCGCCGCTTCCGCCACGATCAAATGCGCGATATGCACGGGGTCGAACGATCCCCCGAACAGCGCGTGCACGCCGCTCAGGAGCGTGTCGCGCTGGAATCCGCGGTGACGGGACAGCTGCGGTCCAGCCGCGCCGCGTTCGGGTAGTAGCGTCGCAGGTGCGCGCACGTTTCCTGCAGCTCCTGCGTGTAGCCGATGGCATGATAGCTGTCCACGAGCCGCAGCAACGCGTCGGGTGCGCGACTGGCGTTCGGGTAATTCGCGATCACGTCCTTGAAGTAGATGATCGCGGAATCGAAGGCCTTGCGGCGGAAGTAGAACAGGCCGGTCTTGTAGGCCTTCTCGGCAAATTGATTCCCGAGCCGCGTCACGTGCGGACGTGCCCGTCCCGCCGCTTCGCTGTCGGGATAGCGCGCCGCCAGCTCCTGATAGAGCGCCAGCGCGGTTTCCCCGTAGCTCGGGTCGAGCTCCGGGCGCCGCCACAGCCGCAGATTCGCATCGCCGGCACGCAGCAACGCAGTCGGCGCATATTCGCTCGTCGAAAAGTCGTCCGACACCTTGCGGAAGTCGGACGCCGCCTGGACGTACTCGCCCAGCTGGAATGAACACTCGGCGAGATAATAGCGGACCTGCGCCAGCTGCGGCTGGCCGCCCCCGAATTCGAACGTCAGGCGCTGCAAGTTGAGTTGCGCCCGGCGGTAGTTGCCGCGGCGAAAATCCTGCATCGCGTGCTCGAGGCCGACCACCGGATCGAGTGTTGGCGCGGGCGCGGCCGCACGAGACGCGCGGCGACCACACGCCGCCGTCGTCCCGAGTAACGCGCTCAACAACAACACTCCGATTGTTCGTTGCATCGTCATTCCGGTTCAGCCTTTCCCAACGCGTTGAGCTTTTCCTGGGCCCGCTGTGAAATCGTGTCGCCCGGCGTGCCCCCCGCGAGCGCTTGCTGATAACTCTCCATCGCCCCGGCGATATCGCCCTGCGCGAGCCGCACGTCGCCAAGCCCGAGGAACGCCGCGCGCACCACGTCGGTCGAGGCTCCGGGGGCCGTCGCCCGGCGGAACCAGTCCTCGGCATCGCCGGGACGCCCCTTCTGGAGCGCCATCTGCCCTTCGACCAGGGCGCAGAGCCCCAGTCCCTCACGGGCCGGCTCGACGACGGCCGGAGCGCGCTTGCGGCGGATCACCCCTTCAAACACCCGCACGGCCGTGCTGCAATCCTTGACCCGAACAAGCGTCATTCCGTATACGAACAGTAGCGAGTCTGACCGGGCTGCGTCGACGGCGGCCGCTGCCGCCACGGGGAGCAAAGCCGCCGCTTCGGCAGTATCCCCGCGATCCACCGCATCCAGAGCAGCCAGAACGACGTAGCGGCCCAGCGGACGGCGCGGCGCAACCTCCCGCAGGCCAGTCAGCGCGCTCGCGAGCGCCGTCCGGTCATTGGAGGCGAGCGCCGCCCGCGCGACTCGATCCAACCCGTCTGCCGCCTCGTCCGCCCGCGAGCGATCGCGTTTGGCGAGGGTGCGATAGGCATCGGCCGCCAGCTCATAGTCCTCTGCGTGTATGGCCGAGGCCCCGAGCTTCGCCAAGAGGGTCGCGCTGCCGGCGTTCGACTTGCGGGCGAGCTGGTACTCGGCGAGCGCGTCGACGTACTGACCCACGGCGTACGAGCGATCACCGAGCTCCTCGTGATTGGCCGCGGAACGCGTGCA
>Ga0070694_100001833_pt1 | contig 12581 bp, 14 predicted proteins | sample KBSK1251metaG_FD_65470 | JGI IMG/M metagenome (GOLD analysis project Ga0070694, IMG submission 65470) | Corn, switchgrass and miscanthus rhizosphere microbial communities from Kellogg Biological Station, Michigan, USA - KBS K1-25-1 metaG | ecosystem: Host-associated > Plants > Roots >... | reverse complement strand
GGGCGCAATGAAGGCCGTAAACCGCTAATAATATTGGCGCCAATCGTGGTCCGCTTCTTGAATTCTTGCTGCCCGGCGGGAGGGCCACGGCACATGAATCTTGGCGGACTTGGGCGGATGCTCTCGAGCGACCTGGCGGTGGATCTCGGCACGTCCAACACTCGGCTCTACGTCCGGGGGCAGGGCGTGGTCCTGGACGAGCCGTCGGTCGTCGCGGTCGACATGAGCGGGGCGGTCCAGGCAGTGGGCAACGAGGCCAAGGCCATGCTCGGCCGGGCCCCGGGCTCGGTCCAGGTCGTCCGTCCCCTCCGCCACGGGGTGATCGCCGATTTCGATCGCACCCAGAAGATGTTCCGCTATTTCATCAGCAAGACCCGTCGGGGCTGGAGCCTGGTGCAGCCGCGGCTGGTCATCGTCACGCCCTCCGGCATCACCCAGGTGGAGCGCCGCGCGGTCCGGGACGCCGCCCGCCAGGCGGGGGCGCGTGAGGTCTACCTGATCCAGGCCTCCATGGCCGCCGCGCTGGGGGCGGGCCTGCCGGTGGCCGAGCCGGGCGCGAGCATGATCGTGGACATCGGCGGCGGCACCACCGAGGTCGCGGTCATGTCCCTGTGCGGGGTGGTCTACTCCGAGTCGCTCCGCACCGCGGGCGACGACATGAACCAGGCGATCATCCAGTTCCTGCGGCGCAGCTATGACCTCCTGGTCGGCGAGCGGCGGGCCGAGGACGCGAAGATCCGGCTGGGCTCCGCCTATCCCAAGGGCGACGACAACGAGGGCATGGAGGTTCAGGGCCGCGACCTGCTCGACGGGCTGCCCAAGACGGTGATGGTGACCGCCCTCGAGGTCCGCGAGGCCATGCGGGAGCCGGTGGCGGACATCGTGGCCGCGGTGCGCGCCTGCCTGGAGAAGACGCCGCCCGAGCTCGCCGCCGACATCAGCGACAACGGCATCGTCCTCACCGGAGGCGGAGCCCTCCTCCGCGGCCTCGACGCCCTGCTCCACCAGGAGACCGGGCTGACGATCCGTGCGACCGAAGACCCGCTGACCTGCGTGGCGCGCGGGGCCGGGATGGTCCTCGACCAGCTCGACATCCTCAAGCGCGTCGCGATTCCCGCCTAGTCTCGCTCGACGGGGACCGGCGCCCGCCGGCCCCCGTTGCCTGTTCGCCCCCGGAGAGGATACGCTCGGGGCCATGCCCACGCCCCCGAGCCTATCCGTGCTCCTGATTGGAGCCGCCGTCCTGGCGGCCTGCTCGACCCAGCCGGCCCCGCACGACCACGGCAGCGCCGCGCCCGCGACCGCCGCCGCGCCGCCGCTCTTCGACGACCTCGGCCGCTACCATCGCCCCATCACCACGAGGTCGCCGAAGGCGCAGGCCTACTTCGACCAGGGCCTGCGGCTCGTCTACGGCTTCAACCACTACGAAGCCCAGGCCGCCTTCCGCGAGGCCGCCCGCCTCGATCCGACTTGCGCCATGTGCGCGTGGGGCGTCGCGCTCACCTACGGCTCCAACTACAACAGCCCCACCGACGCCGAGCGGGAGCGGGGTGCGCTGACCGCGGTGAGCCAGGCGCGCACGCTGGCCGCGATGGCTGCGACCGACCGCGAGCGGGCACTCATCGCCGCGCTGGCGACCCGCCACTCGGCCTCGCCCACCGCGGACCGGGCGGCGCTCGACCGCGCCTATGCGGACGCCATGCGCGACGTCTCCCGGCGGTTCCCGGACGATCTCGACGCGGCCACGCTCCTGGCCGACGCCCTCATGAACCTCCGCCCGTGGAGCCTGTGGACGACCGAGGGCGCGCCCCAGCCCGGTACCGAGGAGATCGTGGCCACCCTCGAGCGCGTGCTCGCGGTCGATCCGATGCATCCCGGCGCCAATCACCTCTACATCCACGCGGTGGAGGCCAGTCCCGACCCCCGCCGCGCGGAAGCCGCAGCCGACCGCCTGCGGGGCCTGATGCCCGGTGCGGGCCACATGGTCCACATGCCCTCGCACATCTACTACCGGATCGGACGCTACGCCGACGCGGCCGAGGTCAACGTGCGGGCGGTCGCGGCCGACCGTGCGTATTTCGCCCGGAGCCGGCCGAGCCCGATCTACCGGATGATGTACTACCCGCACAATCTCGACTTCGTCTGGCACGCCGCCGCCCTGGAAGGCCGCGGCGCCGAGTGCGTACGGGCCGCGCGCGAGTTCGCGGCGGCCGCGCCCGCCGAGGCGGTCCTCGAGATGCCGGACATGGAGACCGCGCCCGCCGCGCCGTACTTCGCCCTGGTCCGCTTCGGCCGCTGGGCCGAGATGCTCGCCGAGCCGGCGCCGCCGGCGCGGATGCTCTACGTGACCGGGGCCTGGCGCTACGCGCGGGGCCTGGCCTTCCTCGGCACCGGCCGCCGCGACGAGGCGGCGAGCGAGCTCGATAAGCTGCGCCGCGTGCGGCAGGGCGTGCCGGCCGAGCGGACGGTGGCCGGCTTCTTCAAGATGTCGGACATGCTCGCCCTGGCCTCCGAGATCCTGGCCGGCGAGATCGCGGCCCGCGGCGGGGACAGCGACACCGCGGTGAAGCACCTGGCCGAGGCGGTGCGCATCCAGGACGAGCACTGGTTCACCGAGCCGCCGCCCTGGTACTTCCCGGTGCGCCAGTCCCTCGGGGCCGCCCTCCTGCAGGCGGGCCGCGCCGCCGAGGCGGAGGCGGTCTATCTCGAGGACCTCCGGCGCAATCCCGAGAACGGCTGGTCGCTCTTCGGTCTCGCCCAGAGCCTGCTGGCCCAGAACAAGACGGCCGACGCGGCCGCGATCGACACCCGCTTCCGCCGCGCGTGGGCGCGCGCCGACGTGGCGCTGACCTCGTCGCGCTTCTGAGCCCCGGGATGCCGACCGACCGCTACGGGCTCTCGATCACCGCGTCGCCCGCGGCCACGGCGGCGTACGTGGACGCGGTCGACCGGCTGCTCGCCGCCCGCGAGGGGGCGCTCGAGGGCTTCGACCGCGCCATCGCCGCGGATCCCGGCTTCGCGCTGGCGCACATCGGCCGGTCGCGGAGCTTGCTGGTCGCCGGCCGGGGGCCCGAGGGCCGGGCCGCGGCGACCGCCGCACTCGCCCTCGCCGGCGGGCTCGGGCCGCGAGAGCGCGGGCACGTCGAGACGCTGGCCGTCGCCGCGACCGGCCCGGGCGCCCGCGCGCTCGGCCTGGTCCGCGAGCACCTGCGCGAGTTCCCACGGGACGTGGTGGTCCTCGCCGCGGCCAACGGCATCTACGGTCTCATCGGGTTCAGCGGGCGACAGGAGCGGAACGAGGAGATGCTGGCCCTGCTCGACGGGCTCGCCCCGGTCTACGGCGAGGACTGGTGGTTCCTGGGCGCGCACGGCTTCGCGCGGACGGAGGCGCTCGGCTGGAAGGCGGGCGCCGCGCTGATCGAGCGCTCGCTCGAGCTCGAGCGCCGCAACGCCCACGCCGCGCACGCGCGGGCCCACGTGCTCTACGAGCGGGGCGACGACGAGAGCGGGGCGGAGTTCGTCGAGCGCTGGATGCCCGACTACCCGCCGGAGGCCGCGCTGCACTGCCATCTCTCCTGGCACCGGGCGCTCTTCGAGCTGGCTCGCGGACGTCCGGACGCCGCGCTCGCGATCTACGAGTCGAGCATCGCGCCCGGCCGGTCGCGGTGCTCGGCGTTCACGACCGTGGTGGACGCGGCCTCGCTGCTCTGGCGACGCGAGCTCGCGGGCGCCGCGCCCGTGCCGGAGGCGTGGCGCGCGGTGGCCCGGCACGCGGGGGACGCGTTCCCGGCTCCCGGCCTTGCCTTCGTCGACGCGCACTGTGCGGTGGCCCTGGCCGCCGCAGGTGACGGCGCCGGGCTCGAGCGCTGGATCGCCCGGCTGCGGGAGGCGGACGCGGCGGGTCGGGCGCCGTCCGGCCCGGTGACGCCGGCGGTGGCGGTCGCGATGGGGGCGTTCGCGGCCGGGCGCTACGAGGCGACGATCGCGGCGCTCGCGCCGGTGCTCGACCAGCTCGTGCGGGTGGGCGGCAGCTGGGCCCAGCGTGATCTCTTCGAGCACACGCTGCTGGCCGCCTACCTGCGGGCGGGACGCCCGGCGGAGGCGCGCGCCCTGCTGGCCCGCCGCGTCACCCGGCAGCCGTCGGTGCCGGTCACCGGCGCGCGATGACCGGACCGGTGCGCGAGTACCGGTACCAGGTCGACCGCGACGGGCGGGTCTTCCACGACGGCACCGAGATCCTCGACCCCGCGGTGCTGCGCTTCTTCCTGCGGGCCATGACCCGCACCGACGACGGCCGCTGCCTCGTGCTCTGCCAGGGCGAGCGGAACTGGTTCGAGGCCGCCGACACCCCGTTCGTCGTCCAGCGCCTCCGGCTGAGCGTGGAGGGCGCCGCCCTGCGCGCGGTGGAGCTCTCCTTTGCGGGCGACTACCGCGAGCCGCTCGACCCGCGGACGCTCGAGACCGAGCGCGACCTGCTCTTCTGCCGCATCCGCGGCGGCCTCTTCCGGGCGCGCTTCGGCCGGACCGCGGTGCAGCAGCTCGCGCCGTTCCTGCTGGAGACCGGAGACGGCGCGGTGCTGCTCGTGGACGGGGCGCGCCATCCGGTGCGCGCCGCCGCGTCCGTCACCCGATCCCACGTCTGATCCCACATCGAGTCAGGAGCGACCATGAGCGAGCGAGTCGGATTCATCGGGCTGGGGACGATGGGATTGCCGATGGCCAGCAACCTGGCCAAGGGCGGAATCTCGCTGGTGGCCTACGACGCGAGCCCCGCCGCGCAAGCCGCCGCCGCGCGACTGCCCGGGGCGACCGTGGCCGCGTCGGTGGCGGACGCGGCGGCCCAGTGCGCGGTGCTCTTCACCTGCCTGCCGAACGACGCGATCGTGCGCGAGGTCTACCTGGGCCCGGGCGGCATCGCCTCCGCGGCCCGCCGCGGGCTCGTGACCTGCGACTGCTCGACGGTGAGCCCGGCCGTGACCACCACGCTCCACGCGGCCCTCCGCGAGCGCGGGGTCGATCACATGGACACGCCCATGCTGGGCTCGCAGCCCCAGGCGGTGGAAGGGCAGATCTTCTTCATCGTGGGCGGCGAGGCTGGCCGCCTCCCGACGATCGCGCCCTATCTCGAGATCATGGGCAAGATGCACATGTACGTGGGCGGCTCCAGCATGGCCAACCGGGTCAAGCTCATCCACAACGGCCTGGCCGCGGTCACCTCGGTGGCGGTGGCGGAGGCGCTGGCGGTGTGCGTGCAGTCCGGGGTGGATCCGGGCACGTTCTACGACGTGGTGCGAAACGGCGGCGGCATGGCCTACGGCACCTACTTCGATCGGCGGGCCAAGCGGATCCTCGACGGGGAGTTCTCGCCCACGTTCATGCTCGAGCTCATGCGCAAGGACGCGACACTCGCGCTGGACCTGGCCCGCTCGGTCCAGGTCCCGGCGCCGATGCTCGAGGAGACCAAGCGTACCTACGACGAGGCGCTCGACAGCGGGTGGGGGCGGGAGGACTTCTCGGCGGTCACCCACGTGGTGGAGAAGCGCATCGGCCGCCGGCTTTCGGCCCGGTAGCGCCACCCCCCGGCCGGTAGTAGGATGGGCGCCGGCGCGCGGCCGGGCGCCGGTCCATTCCCCAGAGCCAGGAGGCTTCCGATGCCGCTCGTCGAGCCGGGACGCAAGGCTCCCGCGTTCGCGCTGCCCGACCAGGACGGCAAGACCCACCGGCTCCGGGACTACGCGGGCCGGCCGCTGATCGTCTACTTCTACCCGAAGGACGACACGCCCGGCTGCACGCGGGAGGCCTGCGCCTTCCGCGACGCGCTGCCCCGGTTCAAGAAGGGCCGGGCCGCCGTGCTCGGGGTGAGCGTGCTCGACGCCGCCAGCAAGGCCCGGTTCGCGCGCAAGCACGAGCTGAACTTCCCCCTCCTCGCCGACCCGGACCACGCGGTGGCCGACAGGTATGGAGCGTGGCAGAAGAAGAGCCTCTACGGCCGGACCTACATGGGGGTGGCCCGCATGACCTACCTCATCGGACCGGACGGCAAGGTGGTCCGCCGCTGGGACAACGTCAAGGTCGACCGCCACGCGGCCGACGTCCTGCAGGCCGTCGACGCGCTCTGAGGTCGGCGATCGTGTCCGTCGTCATCGGAGCGTACGAGGATGCCGCTGCCGCGGTGGAGGCCCTGGCCCACGCGGGGGGCAAGCGGCCCGCTGCCGTCCTGCCGCGCGCCGCGGTCGACGACGAGGCCCGGGTCCGGCTGCGCCAGGCCCAGGTCGAATGCCTCGCCACGCTCGACGGGGGAGACATGGACGCGGCGCGGTGGCTCGCGGCCACGCTCGCCCAGAGCCAGGGCTGGGAGCCGGCCGATTCCCGCCGTGCGCCCGCGGGCGGGAGCGCGCCCGGCGACGTGGTCGGCTGGTACGAGCTCCGCATCGGCTCGGGGGCGCTCACCACCGACCGGCCGATCACCCGGCTCCACGGGGCGCAGCAGTACATCGCCTCGTTCAACCTGCTGGGCCAGGGCCGGCTCAACCAGGCGTGCGGTGATCTGCTCTATCGGCGGCTGATGGACGAGGGCATCGCGGTCGACGAGGTCTTCGACGTGGTGGTGTGCTCGGAGTCGAAGGCGGTGGGCATGGTGCAGGTGGTCGTGGAGTGCTTCGGCCAGGACCGCTATGTGGTGCTCCGCAAGGGTCTCAAGAACTACATGCCGCGGCGGCCGCGCGAGCCGCTGGTGGAGGACGCGGTCAGCATCACCACCGCGGGCCGGCAGGCCCTCGTCCTGGATCCGCTCGACTGGCCGCTGCTGGAGGGCCGCCGGGCGCTGCTGGTCGACGACGTCATCGCGACCGGGGGCACCGTGCGGGCCGCGGGCCGGCTGCTCGAGCGCGCGGGCGCCCGGGTGACGGCGGTGGCCACCGTGCTCCTGAAGGGCCCCGAGCCCGATCTGCCCCGGCTCGTGGTGCTCGCCCGCCCGCTGCTCTGAGGGGCAGTCACCTCTCCAGCCTTTCGACAAGGAGCCGACATGGGTCAGATGATCAACCTCACCGCCGAAGACCAGCACCGTCTCTCCGCCTATCGCGCGGCCCCGAGCGGAGCCCCGAAGGGCGGGCTCGTGGTCGTCCAGGAGATCTTCGGGGTCAACCACCACATCCAGGGCCTGTGCGATCGCTTCGCGGCCGACGGCTACGTGGCGCTCGCCCCCGCCATCTTCGACCGGGTCGAGCCCGGCATCAACCTGGGCTACACCGCCGACGACATCGAGCGGGGCCGCTCGATCCGCGGCAAGGTCGACATCGCGGACATGGTGCGCGACGTGCGGGCCGCGGTGGAGGCCCTCAAGGCGGAAGGGCTGCCGGTCGGGGTGGTCGGCTACTGCCTGGGCGGCACGCTGGCCTGGCTCGCCTGCACGCGCATCGACGGGGTGAAGGCGGCGGTGGGCTACTACGGAGGCGGCATCGCGGAGACTGCGAGCGAGACCCCCCGCTGCCCGGTGCTGCTGCACTTCGGCGAGACCGACCAGGGGATCCCGCCCGAGCACTGGACGCGCATCCGCGCCGCGCACCCGGAGGTGCCGATCCACACCTACCCGGCCGGCCACGGCTTCAGCTGCGACGAGCGGGGGAGCTACCACGAGCCGAGCGCCCGGCTGGCCCGCCAGCGCACGCTCGGCTTCTTCACCGCGCTGCTCTAGGCGGATGGGGGACATTCCCGCGCCCTTCGACGCGTACCGGGACGTCGTCCGTCCGGAGTGGATCGACGACAACCGGCACATGAACATGGGCTACTACGTGGTGGTGTTCGATCTCGCCACCGACGAGTGGATGCGGTTCGTGGGCCTGGACCGGGCGCACCGGAGGGCGCGGGAGGTGACCACCTTTTGCCTCGAGGCCCATATCACCTACCACCAGGAAGTCCGCGAGCAGGATCCGCTGCGCTTCACCACGCGGCTGCTCGACTTCGACGCCAAGCGCATCCACTACATCCATGAGATGTACCACGCGGACGCGGGCTACCTCGCGGCCACCAACGAGCTGATGTCGCTGCACGTGAGCCGGGAGACGCGCCGCGGTGCTCCCATGGCGCCCGAGATCCAGGAGCGGCTCGGTCGCATCCGCGCCGCCCACGAGCCCCTGCCGCGTCCGCCTCAGGTGGGGCGCGTCATCGGCCTGGGGGCCCGGCCCACGACCCGGTAGCGGAGCCGGCTGGGAAGACCTGACCCCGAGCTAGGCGTGGCCGTTGGTGGCGGTGGCGGTGCCCCAGGGAGAGGTGGCCAGGAGCAGCGCGGGCACGCGATCGCTGGCCATGGGCTTGGCGAAGAAATAGCCCTGGCCGTGGTCGCAGCCGAGCGCGCGCAGGTGCTCCAGCTGCTCGGCGGTCTCGATCCCCTCGGCGGTGACCGAGAGGTTCAGGCTCTTGGCCACCGTGATGACCGCCCGCACGATCGCGCTGTCCTCCACGTCGCCCCCGATGCCCTTCACGAACGACCGGTCGATCTTCAGCGTGTCGACCGGGAAGCGCTTGAGGTAGCCGAGCGAGGAGTAGCCGGTCCCGAAGTCGTCGATGGCGAGCTGGACGCCGAGCGCCTTGAGCGCCTCGAGCTTGGCGAGCGTGGTCGGCGCGTCGTGCATGACCACGGTCTCGGTGATCTCGAGGCGTAGCGCGGCCGGGTCGAGCCGCGTCTCGCGAAGGACCGCGGCGATCTCCTCCACGAGGCCGGGCTGCTGGAGCTGCCGGGCCGAGAGGTTCACGCTGATCGCGAGGTTGGTGCCGGGGGAGGCGAGCTGCCACTGGCGCGTCTGCCGGCACGCCTCGTGGAGCACCCAGCGGCCGAGCGGGACGATGAGGCCGGTCTCCTCGGAGAGGCCCACGAAGTCGGCCGGAAAGAGGAGCCCGCGCTGCGGATGCTTCCAGCGGACGAGCGCCTCCACCTCGGTGATGCGGCCGGTGGGCAGCTCCACCACCGGCTGGTAGTGCAGCACGAACTCTCCCCGCGCCACCGCGTTGCGGAGGTCGAGCTCGAGGTCCATCCGCTCCTGGGCGGGCGCGTTCATGCTCTTGTCGAAGATCTCGTAGCGGGCCTTGCCCTTGCCCTTGGCGTGGTACATGGCCAGATCGGCGTCGCGGAGGATGTCCTCGGGCGTGGTGCGCCGGGCGGTGCTCATCGCGATGCCGATGCTCACCGTGATCACGACCTCGCGGCCCTCGACCATGAACGGCTGCTGGAGCTCGGCGGTGAGGCGGTCGGCCACCGAGGTGGGGCCCTTGTCGTCCTTGACGTCCTCGAGCAGGATCGCGAACTCGTCGCCGCCCAGCCGCGCGATCGTGTCCTCGGGCCTCAGACAGGCCGCGAGCCGCCGGCTCACCCCGATCAGGAGCTGGTCCCCGACGCCGTGCCCCATGCTGTCGTTCACGACCTTGAACCGGTCGAGGTCGAGGAAGAGCACCGCGAGCTGCTCCCCCCGCCGCTCGGTGCGGGTGAGGGCGTGCTGCAGCCGATCCATGAACAGCGCGCGGTTGGGCAGGCTGGTGAGGGGGTCGCGGAAGGCCTGGCGGGCGAGCTGGTCGAGCCGGCGCGGGAACTGGTTGATCTCGTCGGTCTGCTGCTCGATGGTCGCGAGCATCTTGGCGAACGAGCTCATGAGCGTGCCGATCTCGTCCTTGCGGTTCGCCACCGCGGGGATCTCCGAGGCCTTGGTGGCGGTCGCCAGCTGAGCGGCCCGCGAGATGGCCGAGGCCACGTCCCACACCACGAAGCCGCCGCCCGCCATGAGCAGGCCGGTGAAGATGAGGAGGGCGGGCATGGTGAAGGCTTCGGTGTACTGCCCGATCGGCCCCAGGATCTGCCGGACGGGGGCCTGGAACGCGTAGGTCAGGATCAGGAGCGGGATGACCGAGGCCAGGGTGAGCGCGAAGATGACCTTCTGCTTGACCCGCTGGCCCGCGAAGGCGATTTCTCGATTCAGATCGTCGCTGCTCACTGTTCTCCCATCGTGTCGGTCGGGCGTGGGTGACGATATTCGGTCAGCGGCCTAAGGGGAAGCAACTGAAATGCCATTCATTGCATGGGTAGGACACAATGGGAATCAACAGGTTGAGCCCGAAAAATCGGAGTTTGCCGGGCTGCAAGTGTCAATTTTGCGTAACGGCGCTGACGGTTTGAAGGAACGGCGACACGAGGGCGACCGCCATACAGGTGGCGAGCGTCCGGGTGGTCGGACCGGACGGTCGCACTGTGTTATACTCCGCGGGGTTTGGAGTCACTCGGGGGAGGCTGCCTGTGGCGGGGTATCTGCCGGTCTTCATCTATCTGGCCCTGATCGTGGCCTTCGCAGTGGTGTCGCTGGGTGCGGCCTTCGTCCTGCGTCCCGCCCGTCCCTACTTCTCCAAGCTCGAGAACTACGAATGCGGGGCCGAGCCCATCGGCGAGGCGTGGGTGCAGTTCCCGGTGGGGTTCTACCTCGTGGCGCTCATCTTCATCGTATTCGACGCCCTCGCCGTCTTCCTGTTCCCCTGGGCGCTCGTGCTCCGGAGCTTCGGGCTCTGGGCGATGGCGACGATGGGGCTCTTCCTGGGCATCCTCTCGCTCGGCTGGGTGTATGCCTATAAGGAGGGGATACTCGAATGGAAATAAAGGCGCCGATCCCGCAGATCCCGGCCCCGGTCTGGACGGAGTTCAAGGACCTCCAGGAGTGGGAGAAGTACCACCAGGAGCGGCCGGAGGGCGACAAGCACTCCGCGCTCTTCGAGAACGTCACCGAGGGCGTGTTCAATTTCCCGGGCGGCTTCGTGGCGACCGGCCTGGCCGACGCGGTGCTCAACTGGGCGCGCAAGTCCTCGGTGTGGCCGGTCACGTTCGGGCTGGCGTGCTGCGCGATCGAGATGATGGCGACCTTCGCCTCGCGCTTCGACGTCGAGCGTCTCGGCATGGTGCCGTGGGCCTCCCCGCGCCACTCCGATCTCATGATCGTCTCCGGCACGGTCACCATCAAGATGGCGCCGATGCTCAAGCGCATCTACGACCAGATGCCCGACCCCAAGTGGGCGGTCTCGATGGGCTCGTGCGCCAACTCGGGGGGGCCGTTCCGCCACGGCTATCACGTGGTCAAGGGCGTGGACCGGGTGATCCCGGTCGACGTGTACGTGCCGGGCTGCCCGCCGCCGCCCGAGTCGCTGCTGAACGGGCTGCTCCTGCTGCAGGAGCAGATCGCGCACTTCCGTCAGACCGGCAAACGCGCCGCCCCCACCGCCAAAGTCGACTGAGCGCGTGACCCACGAGCAGGTGCGGGCCCGGATCCAGGAGCGCTTCGGCGTGGCCGCCGAAGGCGAGGGGAGCCTCCTCACCGTGACGGTCCCGCCCGAGCGGTGGCGCGAGCTGGCCTCGTTCGCCAAGGACACCCTCGGTTGCCTCTACTTCAACTTCCTGAGCGCGGTGGACTGGAAGGACCAGGGGCTCGAGGTCGTGACCCGCGTCGAGAATCTCGAGGTCGGCCTGGCCCTCATGCTGAAGACCCGGCTCGGCGCGGGCCAGTCGACGTGCGCGTCGCTCGTGTCGCTGTACCCGGGCGCCGACTGGATGGAGCGCGAGTGCTTCGACATGTTCGGGATCCGCTTCGACGGCCATCCCGACCTGCGCCGCATCCTGCTGCCCCAGGACTGGGAGGGGCACCCGCTCCTCAAGTCCTACGCGGTGGACACCCCTCACCCCCCCTACCGCTGACCGGAGCGCGACCATGATCTACGAGCTGCGCACGTATACCCTGATGCCCGGCAAGCAGGGCGAGTACCTCAAGCTCAACGGCGAGCTCGGCCGCAAGATCCGCGGCGACAAGTACGGCAAGCTCGAGGGCTACTGGTCCACCGAGTTCGGCACCCTGAACCAGCTCGTGCACCTCTGGAGCTACGCCGACCTCAACGAGCGGGAGCGCCTGCGGGCCGCGCTCGGCCGGGACGAGGCGTGGACCAAGGAGTACATCCCCCGGATCCGCCCCATGATGCTGGCCCAGGAGAACAAGCTCCTCTCCGCGGTGGTACCGATGACGCCGCCGGCCGACGCCGGCAACGTCTACGAGCTGCGCTGGTACCGGGCGCACGTCGGGCGCGCCGGGGAGTGGCTCGGCCTCTTCAAGGACGTCCTGCCCTTCCGCGACAAGTTCACGCGCCGGGTGGGGCTCTGGCAGACCGAGGTCGCCCAGCTCAACGAGGTCGTGCACATGTGGGTCTATCGCGACCTGAACGATCGCGCGGCGGCCCGCGCCAAGATGGCCCAGGAGCCGGAGTGGCAGGCCTTCCTGGGCAAGGCCCTCCCGCTCCTCGCCAGCATGCAGGCCATCGTCCTCAATCCCGCCGCGTTCTCCCCGATGCGCTAGCCGGCCGGCTCCATGGATCCAGAAGCGCGAAAAGTCGTCGAGCTGGGCTACGGGGGCAGCGAGCGCCTCACGATGAACATGGGGCCGCAGCACCCGTCCGCCCACGGCGTCTTCCGCGCGATCCTCTCCCTCGAAGGCGAGACGGTGGTGGGGGTGGACGCGGTGATCGGCTACCTGCACCGCTGCCACGAGAAGCTCGGGGAGTCGCTCACC
>Ga0070694_100001832_pt1 | contig 12581 bp, 12 predicted proteins | sample KBSK1251metaG_FD_65470 | JGI IMG/M metagenome (GOLD analysis project Ga0070694, IMG submission 65470) | Corn, switchgrass and miscanthus rhizosphere microbial communities from Kellogg Biological Station, Michigan, USA - KBS K1-25-1 metaG | ecosystem: Host-associated > Plants > Roots >... | reverse complement strand
TTTGGTTTGCGCCCAACGGCGCGTATGCCACTGCTAGAAACGGGCAGACGGTGTTCACGCATGCCGTGAACTTGGGTGTGACGCAGACACGAGCTCGGAACCTGCAGCAGGCGACGGACGAATTCATCAATGGCTTGCAGCAGGGAAATAGCAACCTGCACGCGCGCAGCGCGTATCAGCGCACGGACGTTGACGGCCGTTTCGGGCAACTGATTACTTTGGACAATATGAACGAGGCTACAGGTCGGGCCGAAATCATTAATGTCGTGACGACGCAATTACGCAATGGCGAACTGTTCTACATGATTGCGCTGAGTCCCAGCGCTGACTATCGCGCTTATCAGAATACTTTTCTGACAATTGTGCGTTCATTGCGCTTGAATGACTAATAGTGAGTGTCCGGCTACATTGAGGATTCCGCAGGACCTCGCGGCACGCCAGGGTTGTCGACTCGGCAACCCTGACTAACGTCCATATGTCGAGCCAATCCCATTAAAAACCGTCCATCGTCCCCTTCATTTTCCTTTCTCCGCTTGAACGAAACTGGCAGTCGCCGGCATCAAAATAAAGCTTCAAAATGTAGTTTGACAGTTAGCCTTGGCCAGAAACGGGAGGCTAGGGCTTTTGGCTATGTTGCCGTCCTTCGGTCGCCGCCGGCAATTCTTTCTAATGACCTCGAAACAGGTACACGTCGCCTAACCTGAATGAATTGTTCCAAGGAGTTAGAAATGAAAATATTCAGTTTTAGAAGCGCGATGAAGGGCATCGTCCTGAATCTGGTCGTGGCGATCGCGATCCTGCCGGCGGCAACCTTTGCGCAAACGCCAATCAAGATTCATGGCAACAAATTCTCGACGGCGGATGACGTCAAGTTGGGTCGTGAGGCCGCCGCTGAAGCGGAAAAGAAATTGCACTTGATAGGTGATTCGGAACTCGGGTCTTACCTCGAGCGCGTAGGCCAGCGTCTGGCGGTGGCAATCCCGCCGGAGTTTCAGCATCCCGAATTTCAATATTCCTTCAAGTTAGTCGATGCCAAAGACATTAACGCCTTCGCCCTGCCCGGGGGGCCAATGTACGTTAATAGCGGAATGATTTTGGCCTCAAAGAGCGAGGATGAAATGGCGGGCGTCATGGCGCACGAAATCAGCCATGTGGCCCTGCGTCACGGAACGGCGAATGTGACCAAACAACAGAAGTACGGCATGCTGTCCAACATCCTGGGAATGGGCGGCTCGATCCTCGGAGGACCGCTCGGTACGGCCGCACAAATGGGCGCGCAGGGCATGGGAGTCTACTTATTGAAGTTTAGCCGCGAATACGAAACTGAAGCAGACCTGCTCGGGGCGCGGATCATGGCCAACGCCGGTTACAATCCGCGCGAGCTGGCCAACATGTTTCGGACCCTTGAGTCGCAAGGTGGCGGTGGCGCCCCGAGCTTTCTTAGCGATCACCCGAGCGCCAAGGATCGATACGCGAAGATAAATCAGGAGGCGCAATCTCTCAGCATTAACACGGCGGCGGCGCCCGATCGTCGCGACTTCGTGGTGGCCCAGCAAAGACTTACTGGTAACACCAGTGGCCAGATGCTGGCTAACAATCGGATGCCAGCCAACAATCAGACGCTGGTCAACAATCAGACGCTGGTCAACAATCAGACTGTGGCCGGCAATCAAACAGGTCCAAATCCGGTTTCGCCGGATCCGAACGCCGGTAATCGAAATAATGCCCCCAGCATTTCGACTGGCCGCGTTGAACTTCCGTCCTCGCGCTACCAGCCCTTTAACCACGGTGTCTTCACCGCGGACATCCCGGAGAACTGGCATGAAATAGAGGGGCAGAAGGGCGGGACGTGGTTCGCTCCGAATGGCGGTTACGGATCGGCGAATGGCCAGGCTGTCTTTACTCACGCCGTGAACCTGGGCGTGGTGCAGACTCGCGCGAAAGACGCGCAGCAGGCGACTGACGAGTTCATTAAAGGCATAACAGGTGGCAATCTGAAGGCCCGCGGCGGATACGAGCGGCTGGATGTCGATGGACGCCAGGGTCGACTAATCACCTTCGATAACGTCAACGAAGCAACCGGAAGGCCCGAGTTAGTGAACATCCTGACCACGCAGCTGAAGAATGGCGATTTGTTCTTCATGATCGCCGTCTGTCCCACCGACGAGTACAAGAACTATCAGAACGTGTTTTTGACGATTGTGCATTCGATACGGCTGACTGACTGAGCGAGAACCGGGTCAGTACCACCCGCGTAAGCTGGTGGATGTAAAGCAGACTGTCTAGTCTGCTTCACCTCCAGCATGACCAGTCCGCAGACTGGACAGTCTGCGGTACCCGCCGCTGCTTGACACTGCTCGGGCCCGTCCTTATAGTCCTTGTTCGGCGCTCGCGAAATTCGCGGGCGCTATTGTTGAGAACTAACGGAGATTTCGCAATGCCTAATCATAAATCAGCTGAAAAGCGAGTGCGCCAGAACGAGCGACGTCGCGGCGTTAATCGTAACAATCGCACCAAATTGCGCACTTCAATCAAGAAATTCCGCAGCGCTCTGAAAGCCGGCGACGCCGGACAGGTGGGGACGCTACTGCCCCAGACAGTTTCGGAAATCGATAAGGCCGTCCAGAAAGGCGTCCTGCATCGCAACGCCGCTTCGCGACATAAGTCACGGTTGACGGCACGCGCTAATCAAGCAGCGGCAAAATAATTTCAGGCCACCTGCGTTAGCGGCGGCCATTGACTGATTCCACAAGTGAGGCGGATCGTTCGTTCGATCCGCCTCACTTATTTTTTTGCGAGGACACGCCATGTACTTTAAAGACGAAGCGGAGGTTAGCGAGTTAGTGCGGGCCTTTGAGACGTGTGAGATTCATCCCGCCGAGTTCAAACATTTTCAGCACCTGGCCGTTGCGCTCTGGTATCTGCGGCATCATCCTTACGAAGCCGCGAGCGAGAAAATGCGCAGTGGCATTCAGCGCCTGGCCGCGGCTTATGGCAAGAGCGGTTACCACGAGACGATTACGGTGTTTTGGTTAAAGGTAGTGCACGGCTTTGTCCTGAAGGCCGATTCCCGCGCAACGATTTTCGGATTAGCGAATGAGCTCGCGAGCAAGTACGGCCACAAGAATCTGATCGCAGAATACTATTCTGAGGAGATACTCGCATCGGCGAAAGCTAAGAACGAATGGGTGGAACCTGATTTGAGGTTACTGGAGTTCGATCGGTTTGAATTACGGGAGTCGAAATCATGAAGCGACTGGAGCGCAAGCGTCCTCGCTTGCAATCGTTGGCAACCGAGACGGTTGCGCTCCAGTCTAGATCATTAATTCGCAAACGAGCATTTCCATTTGCATCCGCGGGGTCGCCTTTGAAGTCTTGATCGCTAAATCAGTTTCGGCAATCCGCTGAATCATGCGGGACATGTCGGCGGAGTCAATCCTGCTTAGCATAGCCAGATAATCCCGCTGCTTGAAGGGAGGCACCCTCACTTCGCCGAAGATTTCACCGGGAGCTGCGCCACGAGCCTGGAGGGCCTTTGCGAGGGCCATGCGCCGGAACGTACCCGCAATCACACCCGTCAGAAGCACCGGCTCGACGCCGTCGTCGAGAAAATCTCGTAAGACCTTCAGAGCCGCCCGCCGATTGCGCGACACGATATTGTCAGTCAGGTCCCAGTTCATGTGTTCGCGCGACCTGGTGACCAATTGCTCGACCAGCTCCGCAGTGATTCGGCCTGAGGGCAACGCCGCAGTTGCGAGTTTGTTCAATTCCTGCGTCAACGCTGATAGATTGCTGGCGGACAGTTCTATGAGCTGGCTCAGTGCGCGCGGCTCGATGTCCGCGTTAATCGTTCTCAGATGAGTCTTGATCCAGGTTGGCAGTTCGTTTGGCTTCAGCGGTTGAAACTCGAACGCGCCGGCGCCGGACATGAGTTTCTTGCCCAGTTTTTTGCGCTTATCGAGATCGTCTCCGACGAAGATGACCACCGAAGACTCGACGGGCCGCTCGAGATACGCCAGCAGAATCTCTTCATCTGATTCCCGAATTCTGGCAAAGTTCCGCAGGCGGACCACGCGCCGATCAGACATCATCGGAAGCTGCTCGGCCGCGGCGATTGCATCGCGGACATCGTCGCTTAACAGGTTGAATGACGAGTCGTTGAATTCGTGCAAAAGGGTCCCGCGCAGCGCGGCTTCGGTAATCTCTCGCAAAGCCTGATCGCGCAAGTGAGCTTCCGCACCGTACAGGAAATAGACGGGTTCGATCTGGCCCTTCTTCAGGGATTGTTCGAGTTCTTTGCGAGTGCGGGATGGCATGTCCTGTCAGAACCGCCTGCGGTAGCGGGCGGTTAACCAATAGAGAACCAAAGATCAACCGCCCGCTACCGCAGGCGGTTCTGACTTATTCCTTCACGCCGAAGCCATTCACCAGGGTTGAGACAATCGACTCGGCAAAGCTGCGCGAGATTCGCATCACGGCTGGATCTTCTTCGTTAAAGAAATTCCTGGGGTCGTTGGCGAATTCGAACTCACCACGAAAGATAAAATTCTGATTGTCGTAAAGCACGCGATTCTCGTGCTGGTCGCGCACGGTCACGGCCGCCGTAATCGTAACTTCAAAAATTCGCGCCCGTCCTTTGTCGTCCAGCAGCACGCCCGAGAAGCCGAAGGTCTTGACCACGCCGTCGATTACCGCGTCAGCGCCTTCGCGCTCGCTTTGCACGCGCAAGCCATGCCCGCGGTGAATCAGTTCCTTCATCACCGCTTCAGTAAAACGATGTTCGATCTTGAAGCGCAGCGCGTTGTTCTGAAATGCGGGCACCGCCACCGTCTTGATGTGCGGAGGCAACTGGCTCTTGGTCACCGGCTTGTAGCATTCGGTGAAACCGGAAACTAAAAGGAGCGCTGCCAGGAATGCAGAGGTGCGGAGAATCTTTCTCATAAAATCATCAATCCAAAAGAATGTTGATAATACGTCAGCAGGCATGCTATACGAAAGCCGCTAGAGTTTGAGAGGAGACGAATCTTGACCAGCCCAATTCCGATCGGACCGACGCTGAATCAAATCGGCCAAATCTTTGTGAACGTGCAGGACCTCGATCGCGCGATCGCATTTTATCGCGACCTTTTGGGCATGACGTTTTTGTTTCAGGCGCCGCCAAACATGGCTTTTTTCGATTGCGGCGGCATTCGGCTCATGCTCGGAATTGCGGACCGCCCGGACCTGAATCATCCAGCCTCGATCATCTATTACAAAGTTGAAGACATCGAGCGAATATACGAAGTCTTCAATTCACGCGGTGTTGAATTCATCGTCAAACCTCATCTCGTCGCGCCCATGCCGACCTATGACTTGTGGTTGGCTGACTTCAAAGATTCGGAAGGAAACATTCTGGCGTTGATGAGTGAAGTGCCGCGAGAGGTTGCGTGAAATCCGGTATGCAGGAGAATTCGTAGAGACCTGATTTTCTCCGTTGGGTTTTCTCTGGCCCAGGCGTTTAGAGGATGTGTCAGAACCGCGAGCGGTAGCGACCGGATCAGGAAGAGCCGCGAAATTCATCTCGGCCCGGCTCGCTGTAATCCTTTTCCGCGAGGTTTCGTTTTTGATTCGGAGAGACTTCCTGATCCGGTCGCTACCGCTCGCGGTTCTGACACGCCTGGGCTACGAAAAGTTACTCAAAATTGGAGCACCTTCAGAAAATCATTCCCCAACTTTCGGCTCACTACGGCCCGCCGCGCCGGCCGATCAGCACAGATCCATTCGAGTTGATCCTGTTTGAGAACATTGCTTATCTCGTCAGCGACGAACGGCGCGAAGCAGCGTTCAACTTATTGCGCCAAACAATCGGGACCATGCCGCACGAATTGCTTGCAGCCCCGAATGACGCGTTGTTAAGGGTGGCAACACTGGGTGGTGCGCAGCCAGAAAGACGCGCCGCGCGTTTGCGCGAGATTGCCCTGATTGCCATGGATGACTTCGCCGGTGATTTGAGTAGTGCTTTGAAATTGCCGCTGCCGAAAGCGATCCAAGCCCTCAAAAAATTTCCCGGCATCGGCGACCCCGGCGCCGAGAAAATTCTTCTGTTCGCGCGTGCCTATCCGGTGCTGGGGCTTGATTCAAACGGCTTGCGAGTCCTTTTGCGGCTGGGTTTTGGTGAGGAGAAAAAGAATTACGGCGCGACTTATCGATCAGTTCAGGAGGCGATCGAAGATCAACTCGGCGCGGATTACGAATGGCTCATCGGCGCGCACGTCCTCTTGCGACAGCATGGGAAGGAGTTGTGCAAGACCAATCGGCCGCTGTGCGAGCAATGTCCGGTAAGAAAGAGTTGCGCTTACTTTCGGAGTAAATAGACAGGACTTACAGGATTCACAGGATTTAAGAAGGGTCGATAAGAACACTCAGATCGATTCAATTCCCACCTGTAAATCCTGTCGATTAAGCTCTATGGGGTTGTGAGCCTCTAGGGTTCTGAAAGGTGCGCTCGAGTCTCCCTCTCCAGAACCAGACTCAACCCCATGATCAGATAAAAAATCATCACCACTTCAGAATCGCCCCAGTTGTAATGAACGACGCCGCTGGTCATGAATCCGACGAGTCCTCCCAGCGCGCCCAGAACGATTCCTCTGCCAATCCAATTGTCATTTGCTAAGCGGCCACGCGTACGCCAGAGCGTCCAGGCATAAGTGCCCATCAGAATCAGCCAGGCGATCAGTGTGGGCACGCCGCGATCCAGCGCGATCTGCAAATAGTTCGAATGCATATGGCCCATCGGTAGCTTGCCGCCTTCGAACATTCCCCACTCGCGCCAATGAGCCTTCATTGAATCCATCCCCACGCCGACGGCCAGGTGGCGCGGATTACTAACCAACAAGTGAAATCCCTCGTTCCAGATCTTCTGCCGCCAGGCAATCGAATCGTCCTTCTTATCAAAGAAGCCGACCTGGCGTTTCTGTTGCAGCAGGAATAGTCCGCCGAGAATTACCGGAATCAGGCAGACGCCAATCACAATCAACGCGCGGCGTCGCAAGCCGAGCGCCGCAATCAGCAAGGCTGAGATAAGAAACGAAAGCCAGGACGCGCGCGTGACCGAAAGTAAGAGCGCCCCACAAATGCCGGCCAGCGCAACCCCGATTAACAGACCGTTGCGGCTGCGTTTGCGAGGCAAGGCGACGAACAAGCCAAGTGCCAGCGATCCGATCAGTTGGAGGCTTTCCGCGTACGTGGTCCAGTGATTGTAAAAGCCGGTTGCCCGCCGGTCGCGTCCGGAACTCCAGCGCTGAATGCCGAGTCTTTCTTCGGCCGTCGCGCCCGGAAGTAGACTCCCGCGCGGCACTTCAAGCTGGCCAATCCATTCAACCCGGTAGACCTGCACCTTCGCAGCCCCTCGATCGGGTGACTGGTTGAGCTCGGTCACGAGTTCATCCAGGCTTCCCAAACGCCGACCGTCAAGCCTCTCGATCGTGTCGCCGCTGATGATTGGAACTGACTCGTTCTTGGATCGCGAGACCATGCGCGCGGCGCCCAGCGGACTGTTCAGGGCCACGCCATAGACCTTTACTCCGCGGCCGATCGCGATTTGGCCGAAGGTGAAGACGACGTTGACCATGGTGGCGGCGATCAGAATCACCGTCAGCATTGTCAGAATTCTCTGCGATCGAATGTTCTCAGCAAACAGGTAGATGATGAGAAAGAGCGACGCGGCGCGGAGCTTGCCGATGGAAACTGACGGTTCGTACGACAGAAGCGACGAGAGCGCGGTGAGCAGGAAAAACGCGAACATCGGATAGTCTATGGGCGTGCGTTCGAGCTTTGGCCGCGGCCAGACAAAAAACCGCAAGAGCCAGAACAGCATTCCCAGCATCCAGGCGGTTTGGGCGGCGGCGATGGAATTGGGCGCCGCGACCACAAACAGAAACATCGCGGCGACGATCGCGCGCTCGAGCCAGATGGCCAGCGGGCCCAGGTTTTGAACTTTGTCAGTCTTCACAGAGAATGCGGCTCGCGCTGATGTATCGCAGACTGTCCAGTCTGCGAATCTTCGCCATCCTTAAGGTGAAGCAGACTAGACAGTCTGCTTTACATATCGATCCGGTCGCTACCGCTCGCGGTTCTGACACACTACGTTAATTACGTTTACAACCAAACAGAAATGCTTAGAATCACTCTTCAGCTCGGATTATATTCGACCTATGGCGGAAACACATGCGACGACTGATTCCCGTTCTGGCTTTATTGCTCTTCGTTAGTGCCCCGGCTAATTCTCAAGTCAAAACAGTCACGGAATATTTCAGTGAGGTTGAGGCACTCACGAACCGCGCGGACGTTAAGCTGGCAAACGACTACATCGACCGAAATCATGAAAGCATTCTGCGCGAATGGATCGCGATTACTGAAATCAACGCGCCTTCAGGCCAGGAACAACCGCGCGCGAAATACATCGAGGGCTTGCTCCGTACCTACCGCCTCGATGACGTCCATTACGACACCGCGGGCAATCTGATCGCTGTGCGTAAAGGGACCGGAGGCGGTCCGGTCATCGTGTTTGACGCGCACATGGACACAGTCTTTCAACCCGGATTGCAAATCAAGGCGACGGTCCGCGACGGAAAAGTCTACGCGCCCGGAATCGGCGACGACACGCGCAACATAGAAGCGCTGCTGGCGACGATCCGCGCGCTAAACGAAGCGAAGATTAAGACGAAAGGTGACCTGGTTTTTGTCTTTACAGTTGAAGAAGAGACAACGTTCAAGGGCGTGAACAACTATGTGAAAGAGAACAAAGGCAAGATCGATCACTACATCGCCCTTGATGGTGGCTACGAAGGGTTCACCTATGCCGGCATCGGTATCAACTGGTATCGCCATCACTTCATCGGTCCCGGTGGCCACACGCGTTCGCGTACTCCGCCGTATTCAGCGACGCTGCCTTTGGCGCGGGCGATCGAGCGCATTTACCAGTTGAAGGTTCCCACCAATCCTTCATCGAATCTCAACATCGGCATGCTGGGTGGGGCAGAGGTGGTGAACGCCAAAGCTTCTGACGCCTGGTTCACAGTCGATCTGCGATCAACTTCGAATGAAGTCATCGCTGATCTGGAGAAGCAAATCAAGACGATTCTGGACGAGGAAGCGGCGCGCGCCGGCATGACCGTGAAGACTGAGGTGATCTCGACTTCGTCGGCGGCCTCAATCCCCGGTCACCGCGATTCATATCTGGTGCGGATGTCGGAAGCTGTCCATCGCGCGATGGGTTTCGATCCACCGATCACGAATGCCGGATCGAACGACTCAAGCCCGGCGCTGATCGCCGGCGTTTCTTCGATCTCCACCGGTTCGGGTCCGTGCAACGACTCTCATGCGTTGACTGAGAACTGTGAAATTGAACCGTTCTACAAAGGGATTAAGAAGGTTTTGTTGCTGGAGTTGGCGCTGGCGGGAGTGCAGTGAGAATGCGGGGTTGGGTGATTCAGCGAACGAGATGGACGATTGCTAACGCGGCACAAAGCGGCAGCCATTCCCTTAAGACTCTAATAACCTAAGCCGCTTCGTTTTGAACCTCAGATTTGTTCTCCCTGTTGAGGAAAGCAATTCGTAGAATGAGACGCGAGTCCGAACTGGACGCCAATTGGTCGAAGTACTTCTTGATGTCTCCTTTATTCTCCAGAACCGCATCGTATAAAGAAATAGCGACCATAACCCTCTCGCTGACAACTTTGATCGGATAACCAGTTGCCGAAATAACGAACGTCGCAATTTCACTTAACTGATGCCCGCCCATTACGTATAGAGTGTATTCAGTCTGCTCGGGTGTCGCTTTACCCTTACGCAAGGCTAAGTTTGCCCTTCCGCCAGTGACTCGTTCGACGGATTCAGACGCAATTGTCGTTTCCTCTAATAAATCCTTCTCGGCGGTTTCATAACTCTGACTAAGACCCATAACAGCCTTCTTCAATGACTCTTCGAAAATAGACATCGTACCTCTCCTATTTGAGTATGATTCTTCCGCAGATTGGAAGATGATCTGAAAGTCCTGTCGGATGGCCATTTTTCCACTCAAATTTATCGGGTAAACCATCGTCAGCTAGGAACTCATTTGGTAATACGCCCAGCCCTGACGCAACCCGTAGGTTCACTTCGTCAAGGTAAGGAGGTTCGTCGGTTAGAAGTGAGCCGCTTACAATGACTTGGTCAAAAGTATGCCAAGTTCTTGTGTCGCGCCAGTAATAGCTCCCCGCCATTTCTCGTTCCCTACCTCGTTGCGGATGGGGTATGTGTTCGCCGAGCAATCGCCACGAGCAATTATACAGGTGAAGCCGCCTGATCGATTTATCGGTATAGTGCTCGACGCGCCTGGACGCCGCCCTATCTCTGTGGGCGTAAAGCCAAGTCTCTACCGTCCCGTAAGGCTCCTCGTTCAAGTCTCCCAGTATCATGACGTGTCGGATTTCCTCGGGTTCGTCCGATGATCGAAGGAACTCGTAGGATGCACCGTTAAGGTGCTGCGCTGTTAGTTGTCTCCATTTATCACTCGGCTCAGCAAACCGCGCGGTCCAATGACAAACATAAAAACGGATTACGTGACGTCCATACCGATGATTAAGAACCGCCATTGGCCGAGTACTTCCCGGAACATTGGAGACTTTTAAGAAATCCTCTCCTCCGAATCCAGCAGCTGGGTCATAGATAAGCGCAATGTGAAAATCCGGTCGGTCATAAAGACTCGCCAACGAAAAGACTTTGTAGTCTGGAAACAGTCGGTCGCGCAAATCACGCGCTGCATACTCCGTAATTTCCGCAAACGCGAAAAGTTGAGGTCGTGTCGTAGCCGTTAGCAGCTGTAAGACTGTTTCTATCCTGCGACGCTTTTCGAAGTATTCACGTGCTGAATCCGGCCATCGCTCATAAGTTGCTTGACCAATATCGAAATGGGCGAAATCTTGAACATTCCACCATAAGAAATCTAGGACGTTGATTGAGGTTTGTTCGTCGGACATCAGTCCTAAATGTATATCTTGTTTTGTTCGATCCGGGAGTTGAGTTGTCAATTTTCAGGATTACCTCTTGCCCGTTCGAGCAGTGGCAAGGAATTGCTCCTTTCGCTTAGAGAATTCCTTCATGCGCTTTAGCGCTTCCTTTTCAGACATCACCGCACGGCGTGGACGCTCAGACTTGGGGTCTTTAATTGATTTCTCGCTCTTCATGAATCGTGACATTCTTCCGCTGATTGGGAATCGTGTCAATGTAAAGTTTCTTGCAAGAAAAAGAGCCCGATCTCGCGATCGGGCTCTCCGTGAAAGTCGCACGGGCATCTCGCCCGTGAACTCACGCGCAAGATGCGCGTGCCACGTTAATAACCTCTAAATCCATCTTCGTAACCATTCTCGAACCCCTGACGATAGTAGCGCCGGTACAACTCTTTATCGCCGAGCTTGGAACTGTAGTCAGTGGTTGCGTCGCGATAGGAACCAAACTCCGAATAACTGCGCGATCGATTTCTCTTGCGATCGTTGTGGCCTTCCTTCGCACCCGCGTTGTACCCGGCGTTGAGGGCTGTCTGACGCAATTCAAACGAACCGCCAAACTGGCCATAGAGATCCCAGTTGCGTCCCCAGCGCCGTTGCCGAGTCTGACTGCGATCTCGATCGTTATCCCGATTGCGATCATAGTCGTTGTTGCGATTATTGCGGCCGCCCGGATTCTCCGTATCGTATCCGCTTTCAAACGCCGCCCGGTAATAACGCTGGTACAGGTCGCGATCGCCGACCTTCGAACTATAGTCCTTCGTGGCGTCGTTATAGGCGCTGAATTCACTGTAGTTCCGATACCGATTGTGCGAGCGATCGGTGCGCCCTTCCTTCGACCCTTCGTTGAAACCCGCATTGAGCGCGGTCTCACGAAGTTGATACGAGCCGCCCCAGTTGGGGTAGCCGTCCCAACGATTGCGGCGCTGGGCTGTGGCGTCCATGCTCGAAGCGATTCCAATTCCGATCAGCAAAACCGAGAGTATGGCGAATTTCATGATGCTGGATGGTGCTTTTCTGTCCATCTTTTCCTCCAAGTATGTCTAAATGATTTAGCCCGGGGCATCCAATCTACGGATGCCGCGGAGAGAGGCTAGAGATGTCCGGCAAGTAGCGTTCCAGTGGCACGGGCGTCCCGCCCGTGAGTCACGCGCAAGATGCGCGTGCCACGTTTCCATACGTTACCAGGCCCAGGCGTACGCTTCTGTGCGCGGATCAGTCCCGGCGCTGATCACTCCGGTCTTCGGATCAATCACGATCGCCGCCAGCGAGCCGTCGGCCCATGGACCATGGATCTTCAGCTTATGACCGCGCGCCAACAGTTCTTTGCGCACGGCTTCCGGCACGCGCGCTTCCACCGAGAGGTCTCCCGGATACATTGTGTGCGGGAATGGCGAGGCAGGGAACGCGCGCGTCAACCATTTCGGCGCTTCAATTGCCTGTTGCACGTTCATCCCAAACTCGATCATGTTCAGCAAGGTTTGCATCGTCAGCAGCACCTGCGCATCCGCGCCCGGCGTGCCGATGACCATATGCGGCTGGCCGTCTTTCATCACC
>Ga0070694_100001831_pt1 | contig 12582 bp, 8 predicted proteins | sample KBSK1251metaG_FD_65470 | JGI IMG/M metagenome (GOLD analysis project Ga0070694, IMG submission 65470) | Corn, switchgrass and miscanthus rhizosphere microbial communities from Kellogg Biological Station, Michigan, USA - KBS K1-25-1 metaG | ecosystem: Host-associated > Plants > Roots >... | reverse complement strand
ATGAAAACCAACACCGCTCCAATACCCAAAATCCACGGCCAAACGCTGCGCTTTTGCGGCGCTGATGGTGGCATTGGACTCCACGCGGGAGCTGCCGGCGGCGGAACTGGCTGCGACGGCGGCGGCGGGGTGGGCATCTGTGAAGGGTAGGCAATCGTCGGCTGAGGCGAAGTATCACGCGACGAGGGATATTGCACGGTCGCGCCAGGATCGAAGGATGACGGCGCGGCCGTGCTCACCAATGGCGATCCGTCGTCCAGACAAAAGCTTAAAGCGTCATCAGTGTAAGTACGATTGCATTGGGGACAGCGCTTCATTTTGGCCTCGATTCGTAATTAATGCTGAGTCTGCAAGCAACAGAGAGTAGAACGCGGTCGCATCCACAACTTGCGATTCAGGATTTCGCGTCAGTCTATACGAGAAGCGAAGCGCGCTCAAGAGCGGACTCGATCACAAGGTACGACCACAACGACCGCAGAACCTGGTTCCCGATGGATAGGTGGAGTTGCAGCCCGAGCAGATTACCTGGACCGGACGGGGAGCGTTCCAGGCGATCGCCGAACCACCTAGCGACGCCCCGCATCGACCGCAGAATTTTGTGCCGGCTGGTTGATCAACACCGCAACGGGTACAGCGAATCTTGTTTGGCGCACCGCCAAGACTGGGTTGGTTCAGACTCGGGCTCGGTTGGTTCAAACTGGGACTTGGCTGGTTCAAGCTGGGACTCGGCTGATTCAGACTCGGACTTGGTTGATTCAGGCTGGAATAAGAACCCGGCGGAGGAGGAGTCCGTGGACGCCCGGTAGAATCGACCGTTACCACATCGAAACTAGTGTTGCCACAACGGCCGCAGAACTTTGTGCCGGCCGCAAAACGCGACCCGCAATTGCTGCACGCAACCACCGTTGGGGCCGGCAAAGCCATTCCCGATGCGGCGCCAAGGCTGCCTCCCTGCGAAGGCGACAGCCCGCTCGAAGGCGTTGACTTGAATTGTGCCTGGATGATTTGTTCAGCGGAGTCAGGTCGAATCTCGATAACGCGTTCATCGTCGCGGTCGCCGGGGTGCGCTACGCGGAGCACATGCTTGCCGGGCGGAATCGACTTCAGGATCACTCGTCCGGATCTGCCTATGCTTCCCTGCCTTTCATCATCGACATAAACCTCGGCGCCTGCGGGCGCCATGATCACCACGCGCGCTTCGCCCTTCTCTTCCTTCACCGACGCGCCACTGAATGCTTCATCAAATTCAACGAACCAGTCGCCGACTGAAGCGGGACGAGCATTCGCGTCTCTTTGCAAAGCGCGCATTACGGATCCTTCGACCGGCGAAGGAATGTCTGATCGCAGCGTGCTCAAAGCGGGAGCATCCTGCGTCAACTTCTGCGCAAAGATTTGCATGATGTCGCCGGTAAACGGCGGCTTGCCCCCGAGCATGTGATAAGCAATCGCGCCAATCGCATAGACGTCAGCGCGCGCATCAAGCGCGGCCCCGGATTGCATCTGTTCAGGCGCCATGTACTCTGGCGTGCCCAGGATCCCGCGCGAAGCCGGGCCACTGCCGGAGGCGTCACCCGCCAGGCTTGAATTGATAATTTTTGCCAGACCAAAATCGCCTACCTTGACGATGTCGTCGCCGGCAAGCTTGGCGTCCTTTTTCTTTCGCTGAACGATGAAGACGTTCGCAGGTTTAAGATCACGATGCAGGATTCCTTCATCGTGCGCAGCTTCAACCCCGGCGCTGATCTGTTTCAGCATGCCGTGGGCTCTCTGCACGGAAATCGTGCCTTCGCGTCGCAGCAAATGATAGAGCGACTCCCCTTCAACGTATTCCATCACCAGAAAGAACACGCCTTCTTCGCTTTTGCCAAAGTCGGTCACGCCGACAATGTTCGGATGTTGAATAGACGCGGCGGTCCTGGCTTCGCGCTCAAACCGAGCAATCGCCTCACCTTCCTGAAGGTCTTCGTCCGAGAGGACGTCGGGCCGAATGGTCTTGACGGCGACCCGGCGTGTAACCAGATTTTCGTCGCGGGCCACGTAAACCTGGCCCATGGCGCCGCGGCCCAAACGTTTCTCGAGCCGGTACCGCGCATTCAAAAGAGTGGTGCCCGGAAGTGTGTTCTTGGTTTTCGCCTGGTCCTCGGGACAAAGAAGGGCGTCGTCTTCATAACAGCGTTCGCAACGGGGACATTCGCGCATAGTTAGACTCAAGAGAGAATAAGGTCTTGCCGCAGCACGGTCAATCGGTATCAGAAGCCCGACCGTAAGGGGAGGACTACTTTGCCTACCTAAGCCTGGTCCCACAATGAGCCGCTGTCACGCCGCAACCAACCGGCCAACAAACCTCTTTACTTGATGGCCCAAGTGTCCGATAATTTCATCCCTTTGAGGGTAGAGCCCATTGAGGCTCGGAAAATGCGGGTGCGAGCCCGCGTTTTGTGTCTGTGGCACAGACTTCAGTCTGTGACGCTCATAACACAGACTAAAGTCTGTGCCACTGGGGAGGATCCCGATGCGATCGATTTGGAAAGGCCATATACGTTTCCTGCTGGTTGCGATTCCGATTCGCGTCTACAACGCCATCGAAGCTTCCGAGCGAATCCAGTTCAATCAACTGCACCGTGACGATTTCGGTCCAATCGGCTACGACAAGCGCTGCAAGAAATGCGGGCAGATCGTGACCAACGATCAAATTACCAAAGGGTTCCAGTACGAGCCCGACCGTTTTGCCTTGATCGAGCCTGAAGAGATCGCCAAAGTAAAGATCAAAACTACCAAAGCAATCGATATTATCGGCTTCGTCGATTCCTCCGAGATTCCCACCACCTTTTTTGACGCACCTTATTACCTGGGCCCGGACGGCGCCGTCGCCGACAAACCTTACGCGCTGCTGCGTCAGGTGCTGCAAGACACCGGCAAGGTCGGACTTGCGAAAGTCGTGCTCCGCGATCGCGAAGATCTCGTGGCGGTGTTCCCGCTGGAGAACGGCATCGTGTTGCAAAAGCTTCGTTACCCGGCTGAGATCCGGAAGATGGCCGAAGTCCCGGACGTCGAGAAAGAGACCAAGCTCGACAAGAAGGAGCTCACGCTGGCAACCAGCCTGGTCGAGCAGATGGTCACTTCATTTGCTGACGTGGACACGGTCGATCACTACCACGAAGCTCTGCGCAAACTGATCGACGGGAAGATTAAGGGCAAGAAGGTCACCGAATTTGAAAAGGTCGAAGACGTTCCTCGCCTCGACATCATGACCGCGCTCAAAAAGAGCTTGCAAGCCTCTTCACGCAAACCCATGGTCAAGGCCGAACCCGCCGCCAAGAAAAAAGCTGCGCTCACGTTGGTTAAGGAGAAGCCGGTGGCAAAGAAACGCAAGGTTGGATAACCGCCGTCGGCGGTTTTTATGTAGCCCAGGCGTTTACGCCTGGGAAACGTGATATTGATTTGATTCAATCGAGCCTCCTTCAGGAGGCTTTTCTAAAGCTTTAGCCAATCATCTTCGTCAATCTCGCACCTCTCGAGTAACTCTGAAATGCTTCCACGGCGGTGATGTTCTTCCTGACGATCAATGTAGCGTGCGACCTTTTCAATTTCATCTTTACGCAATGTCACAACACCATAGCCCTCTTGCCAATGTAGCTTGAATCGTGGACGAATTTCTTTGTTAACACGGAATGACGTCGCACCTTTAACCTGACCTATAAACTCAGCTATGAGAATCGTTGGTGGTAATCGGCAAAGCAGGTGCGCATGATCGGGCATAGCATTGTGACGGATCGGAAAGCCACCACGGGTCTGGACTTCTTCATTGATGATTTCAAGAAGCTGTGGCCGCCAGACCCGATCGACTAAAGGCTCGCGCGAGTGCGTGGCCCAGGTGAAATGGTAATAGAGTTGGTGAAACACATGAGACATATGTTCCTCCTGGAAACGGTAAGCCTCCTGAAGGAGGCTAGTTGATTTCTCTCAAATCGTTTACCCAGGCGTAAACGCCTGGGCTACGGAAAAATTGAATTCTGTTCGCCGGTTCAGAATCGGCATTTTGACGATGCTCACTTAGCATGGTGCTGGTTCGCACAACCAGATTAGCAGGTAGATCAAGGTAAGATTTTTAGCAAGAGCACATAGAAAGGCCTCCTGAAGGAGGCTCGGTTATTCGTTTAATCGGTTACCCAGGCGTAAACGCCTGGGCTACGCAAAAGAGGAACAGAATCTCACACCGGTCGCACTGCCTTCTGAAACGCTTTCACTCCCAACGTATTCAAAACTTCCCCTTTTCTAATTCCCGCTCGCCGCGCGATTCCTACGCCAAACTTTAGATTGTTGAGCGCGCCGGTTGAATGAGCATCGACTGAGATTACGAATTTTATCTTTCGCTTGCGTGCTTCCCGCAGCCAGCGCGGCTCCATGTCCAGACGATAAGGGTCGCCGTTAATCTCAACGGCCGCGCGCGATTCGGCAATCACGTCCAGAATCTCTTCGACCCGGCAATCAAACGGCGGGCGCGCCTGGATCTTGCGACCGAGCGCGTGTCCCCAAATCTTGAAAACGGGTTGGCGCATCGCCGTCACAATCCGCTTCGTCATTTTGTCTTCATCCATCTTGTAACGTGAATGAATGCTCGCGACAATCACATCGAACTGCTCCAGAATCCAATCCGGATAATCCAGCGAACCATCGGCGACAATATCGGATTCCGTTCCTTTGAGAATTTTTACTTTCGTTTTTTCCTGAACTTCGTCGATCTCTTCCCACTGCCGCTGCAACCGGTCGATTTTCACGCCCCCGGCATAGAACGCCGTCGGCGAATGATCGGTGATGGTGATGTATTTCATGCCCAGCGCTTCGGCCGCAGCCACCATCTGCTCGACGCTGTGCTTGCCGTCTGAATAAGTCGTGTGGCAATGGACCATACCGCGAATATCGTCCGCAGTCACCAGGTCTTCGGGAATCTTGCCGGCGAGCGCGGCTTCGATCTCGCCGTGATCCTCGCGTAGCTCAGGTGGCACGAACTGCATGCCCAGGCTTCGATAAATCTGAGCCTCGCTTTTTACTTCAATCGGTTTCGATTTTGGCGATGCACGCCGGAGGCGTGCGTACCCGGCCAGCTTTTGCAGATGTGCCTGTGAACCGGTCGCATTGAAGAGCGCGACTGCAAATTCCTTTGGAGTGACGGCGATCAGTGTCGCCTTGAATCCTTCGCTCAAAGTCACGACCACACGACCCGAAGTTTTCTCCTCCGTACGCATCACCAGGGGGAAACGCACGAAATGATCTATTAGAGCCTGCGGTTTTTTCGCACTGGCAACGACTACGATTTGAGAGACCGTCTCTTTCCAGCGACGGAGCGAGCCACCAAACTCTGCCTGACCAAAGTCACGAGACGTTTTCAAAAACTCAAGAATGGCTTCACCGGCACGCAACGCCTGGTGAATGTGAATTCGCTGTTCACGATGCTGACTGGCAGCAATCGCTTCTAAAAGTTTTGCTTCGGTCCTGGCGCTAAAGCCTTTGATGTCGCGCAGCTTTCCAGCTTCGGCCGCTGCTTTCAGTTCCTGGACCGACGTAATTCGCAACGCTTCATGTAAGAGCTGAACTTTCTTCACACTCAATCCCGGCACTGCGGTCAGCTCGACAATGCCCGGAGGCATTTCCGAGCGCAGCTGATTTAGCAGAGAGGACTGGCCCGTGGTGTAGAGCTCCGCGATCTGCATAGCCAGCCCTTGCCCAATTCCTTTCACAAACGTAAGTCGATTCTGGTCGATCAACTTACCCAGGTCTTCGGTCAGTTCGGCAACAGATCGCGCGCCCGACTTGTACGCGCGCGCCTTGAAATACTCGCCGCCCTTCAACTCGAGCAGAGTTCCAATCTCCTGCAAGGCTGCGGCAATCGCAAACTTGTCCTTTATTGGTTTCGTCATGATGCGCTCAAAGAAAAGCAGTCTATGGCATGCAGAGTGCCTTTATCCAATTGTGTACCGCAGGCTGCCCAGCCTGCGGTGTGGAAAGCGAGACGCAGACTATACAGTCTGCGCTACGTGTAAGCATGGCGAACGAACTGCGCACCGAAGTCGAACAGGTCAAAGAGCAGGAAGATGTTAAGCGGGCGCTGAAGCAGACCAGCACAATCAAGCCTGATGAGCAGACGCCGAAGGCTGAGACGAAAGATAAGCTGGTCCTTACCACGCACGCCATCATCCTGTTCGGGCTGGTGGCGGTGTACTATGTTCTGAAGTTCAGCTTCTTTGGTTTCTCAGCTAAATACCCAACCTTTATTAATCTGATTCAAAGGCTCGACCTGGTGGTCATGGGCGTGGTCCTGACGCTGGCGTTGGCCAAGATTGCTGACGTGTATCTGATCGGACGGATTGATAGTCCGGTGTCGAAATATAACCTGCGTCGCGTCGCCAAACTTGCCCTGGGTCTGGTGCTGATTTTCATCGTCGTGTCGGGGCTCTTTCAGAACTGGTACACCACGGTCGTTTCGATCGGTTTGTTTTCGCTGATCCTGGGACTGGCGGTACAAACGCCGGTCACCAGTTTTCTTGGCTGGATTTATATTCTCGTGCGCAGCCCTTATCGCGTGGGCGATCGGATCAAGATCGGCGAGGCGACCGGCGACGTGATCGACGTCAGCTATCTTGATACGACCTTGTGGGAGTTTGGCGGCGGGGACTTGCTCTCGACGGATCATCCCACCGGCCGCATCATCAAGTTCCCCAACTCAAAGATTCTGAATTCGACAGTCTACAACTACACCTGGCCGCTGTTCCCGTACGTCTGGAACGAGATCAAATTCAGCGTGGCATACGAGAGCGATCTGGACTTTGTCGCGGAAACAATGCAGCGCGTGGCCGCTGAGGAAGTGGGCGACCACATGATGAAGCAGGTGCGCGTCTTTCGCGAGTTGCTGGCGCAGACGCCAGTCAATCAACTTGAGGTGCGCGAATATCCGGCAGTGTTGTTTCGGGTGAACCAGAACACCTGGCTGGATGCGATCGTCCGTTACCTGGTGCATCCGAAAGAAGCCGGACGAGTGAAAACGAGACTAATCAAAAAACTTCTGGCTGAATTGAATGCGGCGCCGGATCGCGTGCTCTTCCCCAAGAGCAATATGAGGTAGTCCGGTCGGAGGAGATTATATGAATGAACTTTTTCGTAAATTTGCACAGGTCGTATCGAATATCGTCGGCACGCCCTGGATCTTTATCCTGGCGGTTACCGTCGTGGTCGTCTGGGCCATTTCCGGCCCGATGTTTCATTTCTCTGACACGTGGCAATTAGTTATCAATACCGGCACCACCATCATCACCTTCCTGATGGTCTTTCTAATTCAAAACACTCAGAACCGCGACGCCAAAGCCATTCACCTGAAACTGGACGAGCTGATCAAAGGAGTCAAAGGCGCTCGTACGGGGCTGGTTAACCTCGAGGAACTGTCCGATGTGGAGCTCGAAAAACTGCACAAGGAGTTCGAGCGGATTCATAGCGAAAATCCCACACTGCAACACTAACGCATATGACAAGAATAGAAACGCTTTGCGCGCGGGGGATTACCCGCTCTGGATCACCCAAAAAAGGATTTCGCTATCAAAGCGCCGGCGGGAAGAAGCCGAGCCGTGCTGACCTCGATCGCATTAACGATTTGAAAATCCCGCCGGCCTGGACGGATGTGTGCATCAATGCCAACGCGGGCGGAGCTGTACAGGCAGTTGGTAAAGACGCGGCAGGCCGTTGGCAATACCTCTATCACGAAACCCATGTCCGGCGCAGCGAGAAGAAAAAGTTTCAGCGTGTGATTAAGTTCGCCGAAAGTCTGCCGGCGTTGCGACGAACCGTGGCGAGGGATCTGCGACAGGAAGGTCTGACGCGAGAACGCGTCATGGCCGGTATCATGAGGATCCTCTCATCAAGCTTTATCCGCCCGGGCAGTCAGGTTTATGCCAGCGAGAATGGCAGTTATGGGATTGCCACCCTCAGGCCCAAACACGTGCAGGTCAAAGGCGACACCGTCATCTTCGACTTCCCCGGCAAATCCGGCGTCAAGCAGCATCGCGAACTGCGCGACCGGCGAGTGGCCAAACTGGTCAGGGAGCTATTGAAACAGTCCACCCGTGAAGTCTTCGCTTTTCGGAACGGAGATGATCAGTTGACCGACGTGAAACGGCGGCACATTAACCAACACATAAAGGAAGTGATGGGCCACAACTTCTCGGCGAAAGATTTTCGCACCTGGGCCGGCACCTTAATTTGCGCCTGTGCTTTGGCGCGAGCTGCAAACGTGAATGGCGAGAAAAAGGTGCGCAAGCAACAGTGGGTTGCAGCGATTAAAGAAACGGCTGAAGCGCTCGGTAACACGCCGGCCGTCTGTCGCAAGTCATATGTTTGTCCGGTGTTGCTGACGAGATTTGAGAAGGGCTCGGTGATCGATCACTACTTCCAAAACGTCAACGAGGTAATTAATTATCGTGGGACGACGTTACATCGAGCCGAGAAGGCCCTCTTGAAATTTCTCAAAAAAGAAGCACCACATTAATCCCGGAGGGATGAAATGTTTATAGATCCTGGCTGCTTACAGTTCTTAGCTCCGCAGGAGCGCAACAGGCACCGCGCTTTGTTCCGCTCCTACAGAGCCAGGACTGATTTGTAATCGATGTAGCTGTGAACATTCTGCAACGGAGCTTAATCTTGTTTGCCCCCTCTTCGATACAGCTTCCACTACCAATCTCAGTGGCTGGGCGCAGGCTGTGCGGCCCTGGCCGGCGGTAGAACTATACTTACCAGTCGTTCAAAGACCGCCGGGCCGGCGAATCCGCCAATCCCGCCAAAGAAAAAAGCTACCAACCACGTCCCGTAATCCAGCGGCAGCGCCAGTGATCCCAGCGCGCGTGACAGACCAAGTTTCATCGCCAGAAAAAGAAACAGACCGCTGGCGATACTCCCCATGATTGTGCCCAGCAGTCCTCGCCAATTAACTGACCCAGTCTGAGGACCTTGACGACGGTGTTTGTTGCGCTGACGGCCGGAATCTAATTTCTGGGCCGACAAATACCGAACTGCCCCTCCGATAAGTCCGCCCACCAGCGCAGCGGTGAACAACCAATAAACCGCGGTGATCAGGACAATCTCCTGCGACCCGTCGGTCAGTCCTCGACTCTCAGCCCTGAGTGAGACCTTTCCGGTGGTGTCGGCCGGCACATACTTCACAACTTGTCTATCCTGGCCCCTGGGAATCGTGATCTCGTTCGGGATAAACGTACCGTAAGTCGCACTGAGAGTGACTCTACGATTCCAATCGGCGGCCGTAGTCTTGCCATTCTTATCCGTCAGCTTGACGATGAACTCCGCGCTGTCTCTTCGCGGTACCTCGGACGGGCCCGACAGAGTGATTCCCTGGACGGGGCTCCGAATCGCGATCGTTTTGAATCCGAAACTCAGTGGCGGCGAATTTGGCGACGGCTCCGCCACGGCCAGGATCCTAACCTCGTTGCCGCCAGGTAGTCCTTTCAATCGGAACATACATTCCGCAGAACTTCGATACTGGTTCGGAAAGAAATCCACCGAAGGAGGATCAAACACCACGGGATCGTCGTCACCCGCCGGCTTGAGTAAGACGGACGTCTTCTCATTTGGCTCAAGGAGCCTTCCCGTATCGTCCGCGAGGTGGAGCGTAAGCCGAACGGGCTCGGTCGACATGATTTCTGCCAGGTTATCATCGAAGAGGATCCGCGAAGGACGCGGCCTGGTAAACTCTACCGAAGCTTGTTTAGTCGGACCGGATGGAAGAATAGTGGCGCTTACCAGGAACTCCTTTGCTCTTTCGGAAATCACATCGATTGATTTGGAAGCGCTCATAATCCCGTCGAAGCTGATATTCGTCTGTTGGCCAGAGTCCTGACCGTCATAGATGATTCGCGCGGGCGCGTCGACGCGAACCCTAACCCTCGTTCCAGCCGGCGGCTCGTTGGTGAAGTACACCTGAAAAGTCGCCTTCGAAATACCGTTGGCCTGGGGTTTTTGATCCGGGTCTGACGCCCAATCGATCGCGAATCCTTCGAAGTCCTGCGCATACGCGACGGTCTCGAATAATTGAGACAGGTACGAAGCCGCCGGTCGCGTAACGATCAGGATGATCCGAGCCGGATCGAGGCCCTCGGCGCGTGCGGTGATTACCACTTTGCCGGGCTGACGCGCAGTGAACATCGTCTCGGCGGCCTGGGCTCCTGCCCCGACTGTTACCTGCCGCTGAGAGAGACTGCCTCCCTCGAAAGGCAGAAGCTCGAATTCAACCAACCGCGTACCGTCGTTAGCTACCGGCTGATACCTTCCGTCGAGAAACTGTGCGGATACCTTCGCAGTCTGCCCCGGGCGAAGCGTGTTGTTCGTTACCGTCAGGCCCAACCGCAGAGGGGGTGGGCCAGTCACAGGGCCGGCGACCGTGGTTGTCGGCGCGTGTGTTATCAAACCGATGAAGCACGTCAACGCGAGGATCAGTAACGAAGCTTTGAGGAAACGATTAACTATCGGGAACTTCATAGCATTTCTCCTTTGCAAATTAAGACCGTGAGAGAATTGCAGTGGAGCAAGGGACACTTCGTGGATAGTCGTCCAGAACTTCCAACGACTTCCATCAGCAATTCCGGACTGTTAGCGCTCAAACAATCTTCTGAGAGCGCCACAATCCAAACCGCCTTTGACTGGTAGCGGTGTCTGTTCAATTGTCAACGAACCGTTTACCACCATTTGCAATTATGATGCCGAACGTAATACTCCAATTTGATCAGATCATCGGCAGTGCCAATCACCCCGAAGCAGAAGCAACGATCGTGTTTGACCAGTGGTGAAGCGCGATTCCTCATAAGAGTTTAGGCTCCGTACTCTCAACTAAGTTCTGAAGTACATCCCCTGGACCACGAAACCAATTCGTCTCTGCCTGCGGGAAAACTTGGCCTCAGTTGAGCTATCACTTTTGTCTTGCAGCTATCCTTTTGTGCTGGGCGCTCTCCCGGTGTGGGCCACACACCGGTGGTGATAAACTGCTGGCACTTTCGGAGGTCCCCATGAAGCATCTTGCGCGTTTGTCTTTGGCAGTCTTCTCTCTCGTCATTACTTCCACCGTTTTTGCTCAATACAATCAAGGGTCATTTTCAGCGATGCATTGGCGTTTGATAGGACCGCATCGCGCCGGGCGCGTGACTGCGGTCGCGGGAATTCCAGGCAAACCGGCGATCTATTATTTCGGCACGCCGGGTGGCGGAGTTTGGAAGACAGTAAACGGCGGTCGCGTTTGGACGCCAATTTTCGACGACGCGCATGTCGCCTCGATTGGAGCCTTAGCCCTGGCGCCGTCCAATCCGGAAATCATCTACGTGGGCACCGGCGAGGAAACGGCCGGCAACGGCATTTACAAATCAACCGACGCCGGCAAGACCTGGAGCCACATCGGTCTCGACGATACGCGTTACATCACCGGGATCGTTATCGATCCAAAAGATCCAAACGTGGTGGTGGTTTCAGTCCGCGATTATTTCGCCCCCGGGCCGGCGCATGGCATCTTCAAAACTACGGACGGCGGTAAGACCTGGAAGAAAGTCTTCTTCAAAGACGAAAAGACCAGCGTCGTCGATCTCGAGGTCGCACCCGACGATCCGCGCACCATCTATGCGGCTACTTACAAACTGCAATTTGATGTCGCCAACCGGCGCGCGCTGGGAGCGGAATCATTCATTCTCAAGTCGACTGATCAGGGCGAGACCTGGCAACAATTGAGCGGCGAGGGTCTACCAGCCACTGGCCGCGGCACGATCGGTTTGGCGGTGGCGCCGACGACCAAAGGCAGACGCGTCTACGCCATCATGAACTCCGGTTTCTTCCGCTCGGACGATGGCGGCGCGAATTGGAATCGCAGCACCAACGATCCGCGCATCACCGGCAGCACCTTCTTTGGCAAGGTCTACACGGATCCGCTCAACCCGGAAATTGTTTATGTGATGCAGACGTCGATGTATCGATCGCTCGACGGCGGCAAAACCTGGGAGTCATACAAAGGCGCGCCCAGCGGAGAAGATCAGCACGTGCTCTGGATCGATCCAATGGATACGCAGCGAATGTTTCTGGGATCGGATCAGGGCGCGATCATCAGTCTCGACGGTGGCCAAACCTGGAGTGATTGGTTCACGCAACCCACCGGTCAGTTTTATCACGTGATCACCGACAACCAATTTCCGTACCGGCTGTATGCTGCCCAGCAAGACAGCGGCTCAGTCGCCGTCGTCTCGCGGAGCGACTTTGGCCGAATCACGTATCGCAATTGGTTCTCAACCGGCGCCTTCGAAAGCGGTTACATCGCACCCGACCCGCTGGATCCAAATCTGATTTACTCGGTGGGATGGTATGGTTCGGTTTTCAGGCTGAATCGTCAAACCGGGCAGATCGCCACCCTCTTCGGACCCGGAGCGAGGTACCGTTACACCTGGGAGACGCCACTCGTCTTTTCGCCACAGGATCCGAAAACGATGTACCTCGGCATGCAGTTCGTCATGAAGACCAGCGACGCCGGACAAACGTGGCAGGAGATCAGTCCGG